>Ga0073934_10006637_pt1 | contig 16687 bp, 15 predicted proteins | sample LarsenN4metaG_FD_76834 | JGI IMG/M metagenome (GOLD analysis project Ga0073934, IMG submission 76834) | Hot spring sediment bacterial and archeal communities from British Columbia, Canada, to study Microbial Dark Matter (Phase II) - Larsen... ...
ACCTTCACCGGCCCGGTCGGCTGGGCCGACGCCGGGGATGCCGGCTCGACGCCGCCCTCGCCGGCGCGGCTGACCGTGCTGCGCGAGGATGCCGGCACCGCGGGCGGGGTGCTATCGCCCGTGGCGACCTTGCCGAACGCGCGCCATCCCGAGCCGCTCGGCAAGCCGGGCGAGCAGGTGCACGGCGTGCGTTTCGCCGGTGCCCGCGGCTACGTGGTCACGTTCCGCCAGATCGATCCGCTGTACGTGCTCGACCTCGCCGACGCCTCGAACCCGCACGTGGCCGGCGTGCTGGAGGCGCCGGGTTTCTCCGACCATCTCGTGCCGCTGTCGGACACGCTGCTGCTGGGCGTCGGCAAGGACGCCGATGCCGCTGGCCGCACCGGCGGCGTCAAGGTGTCGCTCTTCGACGTCGCCGATGCCGCGCGGCCGCGCGAGCGGGCGAGCCTCGTCTTCGGCAGCGCCGGCAGCCAGAGCGGCCTCGATGCTTCCCGGCAAGGCCTCGCCCTGCTCGAAGGGGCCGGCACGACACGCCTGTCGCTGCCCCTGTACCTGCTGGACGCCGACTACACGAACCCCCGCGACCGCCTGCAACGCCTGGAGGTCGACCTCGCCGCGGGCACCTTGGCGGCCAAGGTGCCGCTCGAGCCCGCGGGCGGCACGATGCCGGGGCAGCTGGCCACCCAGCGCAGCGTGCTGATCGGCGGGCACGTGGTCTGGCTGCACGGCGGCAGGCTCGCGAGCCACGCCTGGTAGCGGGACGCGGCGCCTCGGCCCGGTTCGCGCTGGCACGTCGTCGGGCTCGGGCCTGGCCGGCGCGGCACTCCGCCGACGGAGGCAGGCGCCCGGCGGGATCGGCGCCCGCCGGGCGCCTGCGCAAACGTCAACCGCGGGGTGGTGGGGCCGTGCTCTGCGCTCGGCGCACTCAGGCGGCGGCCACCGCCGCCATGAACGCTGCCAGGCGGCCGACATCGAGCCGGCCGTCGCTTCGCACGCTGCTGCACAGGTCCACGCCATGCGGCTGCACCTGCCGCACCGCCTGCGCGACGTTGCCGGCGTGCAGCCCGCCGGCGAGCCACAGAGGCAGCGGGTGCACGGCGTCGCGAATGCGCCGGCTCAGCGCCCAGTCGTGGGTGCGGCCGGTGCCGCCGAGTTCCTTCACCGCCAGCGCCGGGTTGCCGGAGTCGAGCAGCAGGGCATCGACCAGCGGCGCCGCCGCCTCGGCCTGGGCGAGCACGCCCTCGTCGGTGACGTGGATCACCTGCACCAGCTCGGCGCCCGGGCACAGCGCACGCAACCGGCGCAGCTCGGGCAGCGGCACGTGGTCGACGAGCTGCAGCGTCGTCGTGTTGCAGGCTGCATGCTGTGCGGCGATGTCGTCGGCGCTCGTGCGCGCCGTCAGCAGGAACGTGCGCACCGGCCCGCCGCGCACCGCCGCGGCCACCTCGGCCACGCGCTCGTCGGGGATCACGCCCGGCCCGCTGGGCATCGCCGACACGAGGCCGAGCGCCGAGGCGCCATGCGCCACCGCCACGCGAGCCTCCTCGACGCTGGCGATGCAGCAGATCTTGACGGCGACGGGCCGGGTCATGATGCGAAAGTCGCTCGGGCGCCGGCACCGAGGGCCTGAGCCGGCGCGGTCAGCCTCGGCGCGAACGAGGGCGACGCCGCGGCTGCAAGGCCGGGCGCGGGCGTGATGCCCGTCGCGGCACGGTCACGGGGCACTCCGCGGGGCGCTCATGGGGCGCTCACGGGGCGCTGCCCGGTTGTGGATTGCGCGCCGGTGCCGACCCCGCACCCGGCACGCCGAGCCTGCGGGCCGTCTGGTCGACGGTCTCGCCCGCTCGGCGGGCGCCCCGCTCCACCGCGCTGGCGGCGCGGCGCACTCCGCTGGCCGTCGCCTCCTGCGCGCGCGTGACCCCGCGTGTCGTCGCCGAGGCGGCGCGCTGGACGCCACCGGCCGTCGCCGAAGCGGCGCGGCGCACGCCGTTCGCCGTCGCCGAGGCGGCCCGCTGCACCCCGCCGGCCGCCGCCGACCCGGCGCGTTGCACGCCCTGTGCGGCCGAACTGCCTGCGCGTTCCACTGCCGCGCCGGCGGAGCCAGCAGGCGCCGAGGCGCCGTCGGCCGCCGACGCGACCGCCGGCGCGACGATGGCCGCGACACAGCAGCAGAGCACGGCCAGCCGCCGCGGCATGGCCGACATGTCCCAGCGGGCGCACGCGAGCCTGCGGGCCGCGTGAACCTCGCCGGCCCCGGTGAGGAGATCGGACTTCATGGCGGCATTGTGGACCGGTCGGAAACGCATGGCGCATCAAGGCGCAACCGACTCGATCACCACCGGGCCCGCGGCCGGCCCGGGCATGTCGGCGTCGACCAGCGAGCACGCGGCGAGCACCGCCGCGGCCGCCTCGTCGGCCGACGCGCGGTCGGCGGCGTGTACCCGGGCCAGCGGCTGTCCGGCGGCCACCTGCTCGCCGGGCGCGGCCAGGTGCGTGAGGCCGACACGGGGATCGATCCCCTCGCCGCCGTGGCGCCGGCCGCCGCCCAGCGCCACCACCGCGAGCCCGAGCGCGCGCACGTCGAGCCGCGCGACGAGGCCGGCGCGGGGGGCCGGCACGTCGCACTGCACGGGCGCGAGCGCCAGCCCCGGCTTCGCCAGCACGTCGCGGGGCCCGCCCAGTGCCGCCACCATGCGCGCGAAACGCTCGGCAGCCCCGCCGCCGGCGAGCGCGCTCTCGGCCCGGCGGCGGGCCACGCTCGCGTCTGCCGCCGCGCCGCCCAACTGCAGGGCCTCGGCCGCCAGCCGCAGCGTGACCTCCAGGAGCCTCGGCTCGCGCGCACGGCCGGCCAGAAAGTCGATCGCCTCCTGCACCTCGAGCGCGTTGCCCGCGCTGAACCCCAGCACGCGGTCCATGTCGGTGATCAGCGCCCGCGCCGGCAGGCCGGCCCCGGTGGCCACGTCGACCAGGCTCCTCGCCAGCAACCGCGCCGCCGGCAGCGTCGGCATCATCGCGCCGCTGCCCACCTTGACGTCGAGCACCAGCGCATCGAGGCCGGCCGCGAGCTTCTTGCTGAGGATGCTGGCGGTGATGAGCGGCACGCTCTCCACCGTGGCCGTGACGTCGCGGATCGCATAGAGGCGCCGATCGGCCGGCGCCAGGTCGGCCGAGGCGCCGAAGATCGCGCAGCCGGCCGTGCGCAGCGCCTGCCGGAGCCGCTCGGGCGAGGGCGCGACGTCGTAGCCGCGCAGCGCCTCGAGCTTGTCCAGCGTGCCGCCGGTGTGGCCGAGGCCGCGCCCGCTGACCATCGGCACGATCACGCCGGCGTCGGCACCGGCCTCGGCCAGCAGCGGCGCGAGCACGAGGCTCACCTTGTCGCCGACGCCACCCGTGCTGTGCTTGTCGAGCACCGGGCCGGCGAAGCCCTCGGCGCGCCAGTCGAGCCGGCGACCCGAATGCGCCATCGCGTGCGTCAGCGCCACCGTCTCGGCGGCGTCCATGCCGCGGCAGACGATGGCCATCGCCATCGCCGCCACCTGCGCGTCGCTCCAGCGCAGCGCCTCGTCGCCGGCGACGAGCCCCGCGACGAACTCGGCGATCTGCGGCGGCGCCAGCGTGCCGCCGTCGCGCTTCGCTGCGATCAGCGGCTGCGGCAGCATCGCGACGAACCGCGCCCGCGCCCGCGCGCCGCGGCCTGGCGCGGCACCCCGCCGTGGCCGTCAGCCGGGCCGTGGCCGTCAGCCGGGCCGTGGCCGTCAGCCGGGCCGGGGACGTCAGCCGGGCCGGGGCCGTGCACCGGCGGCGCAAAGAGGCCCGAGGCGGCCGGAGAGTGGCTCGGGCGGGTCAAGGGAGCCGCGTGATGCGATCGAGCGTGCCGGGCACGAGCCCGGGCCGCGCCTTGACGTGCGCCTCGAACGCGTCGATGTCCATCATGCCCGTGCGGCGCTCCGTCCCCTGGCGCAGCACGGTGAAGTTGTCGCCGCCGCTGGCGAGGAAGCCGTTCACCGTGACGCGCACGCGCGCCTCCGGCGCGATGGGGACGCCGCCGATCTTCAGGCTGCCGCGGACGACGCGTTCGCCCGGCGGCTTCGACGCGTCCCACGTATAGCTGAAGCCGCTCGAGACGCTCAGCACGCGACCGGCCGCGGTCGGCTGGTTGAGCCACTGCTGCTCGAGCACCTGCAGCAGCTGCGCGCCGGTGAGCGTCATCGTGACGAGGTTGTTGTAGAACGGCTGCACGGCGAAGAGGTCCTCGTAGCGCACCTGCCCGTCGTCCCCGCCGGCCCCGGCCGAGCGGGTGCCGAGGTCGGCGCGGATGCCGCCCGGGTTCATCAGCGCGACCTGCGCGCCGAACTCGCGCGCCGTGGCCGCCAGTTGTGCGTCGGCGATCACCTGCCCGAGCGGGCTCTCGCCGCTCGGTGCGGGCGCGCGCAGCAGCGGCGCGCCGAGCCGGCCGACCACGCGCCGCGCCAGCGGCGCCACCAGCCGCTCGTACGTCTCGATGAGCGCCGTCTGCCGGGCGTCCTTCGCGAACGACGTGCGGACGATGACGTTGTCGGCGCGCGCGCCCGTCACGTCGCCCGTCCTCGGGTCGAGCTCGAGGTCGATCTCGCTGACGACGGTGCCGTACTTGTCGGCGCTGGTGACGAGCCGCCCGTCGATGCGGCAGTTGTAGGCGCGATGCGTGTGGCCGCTGACGACCACGTCGACGGCCTTGTCGAGCTTCCTGACGATGTCGACGATGGGGCCGCTGATGCCGGGGCACTCGTTGTAGTCGCCGGTGGGCATGCCGCCCTCGTGGATGAGCACCACGATCGCCTCGATGCCCTGCTTCCTCAGCTCGGGCACGAGCGAGTTCACGGTCTCGGCCTCGTCGCGGAACGTGAGCCCGCGCACGCCGTCGGGCACCACGATCGTCGGCGTGTCCTTCAGCGTCAGGCCGATGAAGGCGACCGGAATGCCCTGGAAGCGCTTGACGTGGTAGGCCGGAAGCAGCGTGCGGCCCGTCGCGTCGACCACGGTGCTCGCCGCCAGGTACGTGAAGCCCGCGCCCTTGAACGGCTGCGGCCCCTTGCACGACTCGCCGGTGCCGGCGGCCTGCGAGCAGCCGCCGCGCTGCAGGCGCACCAGCTCGTCGGCGCCCTTGTCGAACTCGTGGTTGCCCACGGCGCTGGCTTCCAGCCCCATCAGGCTGAGCGACTCGATCGTCGGCTCGTCGCGGAACAGCGCCGAAAGCAGCGGCGTCGCGCCGATCAGGTCGCCGGCGGCGACGAAGATGTGGTTCGGGTTCTTCGCACGCAACTGCGCGACCAGCGTCGCCAGGTGCTCGCTGCCGCCGGCCGGCACGACGACGGTCCTGGTCGCGTCGGCCGGGTCCTTGATGCGGATGCCGCCGGCACTGGGCCGCAGGTTGCCGTGGAAGTCGTTGATCGCGAGCACCTTCACTGCCACCGGCCCGGCGGGCCGCGGCGGCTCGACGGCGCAGCCGGCCAGCAGCAGCCCGAGCGCCGCCGCCCACGGGGCGCGCATCGCGCGCGCCGGCCAGCCCGGGCGGTGCGAAGGCGGCGAGCGTGTCGGATCCGAAGGCCACATGCGCAGGTCTCCTAGGGCCCCGGGGCCCCGCTCAGTAGGTGCTGGCGGCGGCCGGCGCGGCGCCCCGGCCGGCCAGCACCGCCTCGATGTCGTTCAACAGGCCGCTGGCCCCGATGCGGAACCGGGCCGGGCCGACCGCGTCGCGACCGAGGATCTCGTCGACGAGGGCGAGGTAGATCGCCGCGTCGGCGACGGTGCGGATGCCGCCGGCCGGCTTGAAGCCGACATGCGCGGCGGCACGGCCGCGCGCGGCGATCGCCTCCAGCAGCCGCCGCGCCGCGTGCGGAGTCGCGTTGACCTTGACCTTGCCCGTGCTCGTCTTGAGGAAGTCGGCGCCGGCGTCGAGCGCGATGCGGCAGGCGCGGTCGATCGCCTCGTCGGTGCCGAGTTCGCCGGTCTCGAGGATGACCTTCAGCCGCAGGCCCGACGCCGCACGCCGCACCGCGCGCAGCAGCGCGGGCGCCGCATCGAGCCGGCGCCAGGGCAGGACGACGTCGACCTCGTCGGCGCGCGCGGCGGCGATCTCGCGCGTGTCGCGCACCGCGCGGTCGATGTCGGCGCCCCCGTCGGGAAAATTGGCGACGGCGGCCACGGCGATGTCGGCCGGCAGCCGCTGCCGCGCCAGCGCCGCGAAGCGCGGCCACACGCAGACGGCGGCCACCCGGCCCCGCCCGGGCGGGCCGATGGCGCGCTCGCAGAGCGCGAGCACGTCGGCGGCGGTGTCGCCGTCGTTCAGGCTCGTCAGGTCCAGGCAGGCCAGCGCCGCTCGCGCCGCCGCGGCGGAGTCGGCGAAGGTCTGGTCGCGCGCCGCGTGGCTCGCCACCTCAGGGCTCCATCTCGCGCACGATGGCCGCGAGCTGCGCCACGGCCCGCTCGCTCGCCGCGGCGGCGGACGCCAGCGTGTGCGCGTGGCTCAGCTTCTCGGACGACAGGCCCGCGGCCATGTTCGTGAGCAGCGAGACGGCCAGCACGCGCAGGCCGGCGTGGCGGGCGAGGATCGTCTCGGGCGCCGTGCTCATGCCCACGGCCTGCGCGCCGAGCAGCTGGAACATGCGGATCTCCGCCGGCGTCTCGAACTGCGGCCCCATGAACCACGCGTACACGCCTTCGGCCAGCGGGTGCCCGAGCCGCTGCACCGCGGCGCGCGCGCCGGCCCGCAGCGCGGGGTCGTAGGCGTCGACCATCGACACGAAGCGCGTGTCGCCCGTCTCGCCGAAGAGCGGCGAGCTGTGCGACATGTTGATGTGGTCGGCGACGAGCATCGTCGAGCCGGGCGGCAGCGCGTGCGTCAGGCTGCCCGCGGCATTGGTCAGCACGAGCGCCCGCACGCCGGCCCGCGCGAGCGTGCGGATCGCGCCCTTCATGCCATCGGCCGTGCCCGTCTCGTAGGCGTGCTTGCGGCCGGCCAGCACGGCCACCTCGTGCCGCCCGAGGCGGCCGAGCACCACCTCGCCCGCGTGGCCGCCGACACCCAGCGAAGGGAAGGCGGGCAACGCGGCGTAGGGCAGGGTCAGCGGGTCGGCCAGCGCCTGCGCGAACGGCCCCCAGCCCGAGCCCAGCACGACGGCGATGCGCGGGCGGCGGCCGGTGTCGAGCAGTCGTGCCGCGCTCGCCTCGATGGCCGCCGCCGCTGCGACGGCGGGGGTCGGGGAACCGGGCGACGGGGTGGCGGTCATTCGCGAGACGGCGGCTCGGTGGCAGGCTGGCATCGTAGTGCAGCGGCACGCCGGCCCGCACCCGGGCCGCTGCTGCAGAGCCGGCCCGCACTCGGTCCGGGTGTCCGGAGCCGGCCCGCACTCGGTCCGGGTGTTCTCGCCCCTCGCCCCTCGCCTCAGGCCAGGCCCTTGCGGATCGGCGGCTTCACGTCCTCGGCGCGTGCCGGCCTCACCGGCAGGTGCTCGCGCACGGTGTTCAGCACGATGGCCGTCGAGGTGTCGGCCAGCAGGCAGAACCGGGTCACCACCGCGTCGAGGTGGGCCACGTCGATGACGGCGATCTCGAGCACCCAGCTGTCGTCGCCCGTCACGTTGTGCGCCGTCAGCGCCTCCGGCGTGCCCTGGATGGCCTTCACCATCCGGCCGTACTCGACGCGCCCCACGCGCACGAGGGCGCGGATGCCGTAGCCCAGCGCCTTCAGGTTGACCGTGGCGCGGTAGCCGGTGATGACGCCGGCGGCCTCGAGCCGGCGCACGCGCTCGGTGACCGCGGGCTGGCTCAGGTGCACGCGGCGGCCGAGCTCGGCCATCGACAGCCGTGCGTCGCCCTGCAGCTCGGCGAGGATGCGTGTGTCGTAGCTGTCCAGCGGGTGCGCCTGGGCAGGGGCGGGAGCGCGGGCGCGGGTCGTCGTGGCGGGGGGCATCGGCATCCTCGGGCGGTCATGAACTTGAAGGCCGTTCGAGGGTACAACCTCGAAACCGGCAAGCGGATCGGGCCTTTCACCTTCGATCCGGCATGGCGTGGCCCGGGCCGCGCCGGCATGATCCCGGTTCGATGAATGCGTTCGCCCGCCCTCTCCTGCGTCCCTTCGTGCGCCTGCTGCGGCCGTTCGCCGGCCCGTCGGCGCGCCGGCTTTCCGCGTTGAACGGCGCCACCGGCTTGCCGCCGATCGTGATCGCCTGCCTCGCGGCCACCTGGCTCATCTGGGGCTCGACCTACCTCGCGATCAAGTTCGCGCTCGTCAGCTTCCCGCCCTTCTTCCAGATGGGCACGCGCTTCCTCGTCGCCGGGGCGCTGCTGGCCGCATGGCTGCGCTGGCGCGGCACGCCGTGGCCCGATCGGCGACAGTGGCGCAACGCGGCCATCGTCGGCGCGCTGATGCTCGGCGGCGGCATGGGCTTCACCGCGGTGGCCGAGACGACGGTGGCCTCGGGCCTCGTGGTCGCCTTCATCGCCGTCGGCCCGATGGTGATCGCCGCCTTCAACCTCGCGTTCGGCGTGAGGCCGCGCGCGACCGAGGTGGCCGGCATGCTGGTCGGGTTGGTCGGCGTGCTGCTGCTCGTGCGCGGCGCCGGCTTCTCGGCCTCGCCCGCGGGCCTCGTGGCGCAACTCGTGGCCACGGTCTGCTGGTCTCTGGGCAGCGTGCTCAGCCTGCACCGCACCCCGCTGGCGCCCGGCGCGATGGGCTTCGCCAGCGAGATGCTGGCCGGCGGTGCGCTGCTGATGGCGATGTCGCTGGCGGTCGGCGAGGTGCCGCAGTGGCCACCGACGGCAGGCGCGACGCTCGCGTGGCTCTTCCTCGTCGTGTTCGGTTCGCTCATCGCCTTCAACGCCTACATGGTGCTGCTGGCGCGCGCCAGCGCGGCCGTGGCGACCAGCTACACGTTCGTCAACCCGGTCATCGCGATGGTGCTCGGCATCACGCTGGGCGGCGAGGCCGTCACCGGCGGCGAGTGGATGGCCACCGGCGTCATCCTCGTCGGCGTCGTGCTGCTGATGTGGGGCAAGCGCCGCGCGGCGGGGCGCTGAGGATCGCGCTGCACCAGGGAGCCGGCGCGGCTACCGGTCGGCGCGCACGTGGCCTTCGCCGAAGTTGAAGGGCAGCAGTTCCGCGAGCGTGAAGGCGCGCCGCACGCCACGCGGGCCGAGCACGTAGACCGGGCATTCGGGGCCGGCGAACTCGGCGATCTTCTGGCGGCAGCCGCCGCACGGCGTGGTGAGCAGCGGCGACGCCGCCACCACGGCGACGGCGCAGGCGCGCCGCCCGCCGGCCAGCACCATCGCAGCCAGCGCCCCCGCCTCGGCGCACAGGCCCTGCGGATAGGCCGCGTTCTCGACGTTGCAGCCGGCGTGCACGCGGCCGCGTTCGTCGAGCACGGCGGCGCCGACGAGGAACTTCGAGTACGGCGCGTACGCGCGGGGCCGCGCCGCACGTGCGGCCGCGAACAGCGCACGCAGCCGTGCCGGCGTTGGGGCCGTCGCGTCGCCCCGCCCCGGCCTCGTCGCCACCGAACTGCTCTTCACGCGCGTTCTCCTTGCCTCGCGGTTCGCCCGGCGTGCCGGCTCACCGCTCCTTCACGTACGGCCGGCCCAGCGCCTTCGGCGCCACCGCGCGCCCGATGAAGCCAGCCAGCAGCACCACCGTCAGCACGTAGGGCAGCGCCTGGATCGCCTGCACGGGCACCTCGCCGACGACGGGCAGCGGCACACCCTGCAGCCGGATGCTCACCGCGTCGAGGAAGCCGAACAGCAGGCAGGCCCACAGCGCCCCCACCGGGTGCCACTTGCCGAAGATCATCGCCGCCAGCGCCATGTAGCCGCGGCCCGCGGTCATGTTCGGGATGAAGCTCGGGTTCATCGCCAGCACGAGGTAGCCGCCGGCGAAAGAGCAGAGCACGCCGTTCAGCGCCAGGGCCCGGTAGCGCAGCCCCTTCACCGAGACGCCGGCCGCGTCGACCATGATCGGGTTCTCGCCGGCGGCGCGCAGGCGCAGGCCGAAGCGAGTGCGGAACAGCAGCCACCAGACGGCCGCCACCGCCGCGAGCGCGCCGTAGACGAAGGCGTTGTGGCCGAACAGTGCGAGCGCCAGCGTCGGCCCGACGACCGGCACCTCGCGCACCGCGCCGGCGACGCCCGTGAGCAGCGGATGCAGGCGCACCGCCTCGGCCAGCGGCGGCGTCTGGCCGCCCAGGCTGAACCACGCGATGCCCAGCACCACCGTCAGGCCGGCGGCCATCATCGTGATCGCCACGCCGAGCACGACCTGGTCGCCGCCGTGCGTGACACAGGCGTAGCCGTGCAGCATCGACAACGCCACGCCCACCACGATTGCGGCCGCGACCGCCAGCGCCATCGAGCCGGTGACCGCGCCCACGCTCGCGGTGGCGAAGGCGGCGAGCAGCATCTTGCCCTCCAGCCCGAGATCGATGACGCCGCTGCGCTCGCTGAGCACGCCGGCCAGAGCGCACAGGATGAGCGGCACGCTCACCCGCAGCGTGCTGGCCACCAGGGTGCCGATGAGGACGTCGTCCATGCGTGTCGTGCGTCGTCGGTCCGCCGCGCCAGCCCGGTGCCGCGCCTCAGCCCGCCCGAGGCGCCGGAGGCGGCGCCTGCAGCCGGCGCGACAGCCCCACCAGCCGCGCCAGCCAGGGGGCGGCCACCTGCGCCATCGCGCCGGCGAACAGCACGATCAGGCCCTGCAGCAGGAACACCATGTCGCGGCTGAAGCCCTTGATCTCGAAGGCGAGCTCGGCGCCGCCCTGGTAGAGCGCGCCGAACAGGATGGCCGCGAGCACGATGCCCAGCGGGTGGTTGCGGCCGATCAGGCTGACCGCGATGCCGGTGAAGCCGGCGCCGGCGACGAACTCGCCGAGCAGCCGGCCGTGCGCGCCGGCGACCTCGTTGACGCCGACCAGGCCCGCCAGCGCGCCGGAGATCGCCATCGACAGCATGATCAGCCGCGGGGGCCGGATGCCCGCGTACAGCGAGGCCTCGGGCGCGAAGCCGACGGCGCGCATCGCGTAGCCCGGCTGCGACTTCCACACCGTGAGGTAGACCGCCAGCGCGGCGGCCAGTGCCAGCACGACGCTGAGGTTCAGCGGCGTCCTCGGCCACTCGATGCCCAGCGCCGCCAGCGCCTCGTGCAGGCCGGGCACGCGCGCGCTCGGCGCGAACGCCGCCGTCTCGGCGGCCATGTTGCCCGGCTCCTTCAGCACGTTGACGAGCAGGTAGCCCAGCAGCGCCGCGGCGATGAAGTTGAACATGATCGTCGTGATGACGACGTGGCTGCCGCGCCAGGCCTGCAGGGCGGCGGGCACCGCGGCCCACGCGAGGCCGAAGAGGGCGGCGGCGAGCACGATCGCCGGCAGCACGAGCGCCATCGGCAGGTGCGGCCCGAGGCCCAGCGCCGCGAGGCCGACACCCAGGCCGCCGAGCATCGCCTGGCCTTCGGCGCCGATGTTGAACAGCCCTCCGTGCAGCGCCACCGCCACCGCCAGCCCCGTGAAGACGAACGTGGTGGCGTAGTAGAGCGTGTAGCTGAGCCCGACCTTCGAGCCGAACGCGCCCTTGACGAGCAGCGCAAGCACCTGCGTCGGCTGGAAGCCGACGACGAGCACGACGATGGCGGCCACCGCGAGCGCCAGGGCCAGGTTGACGGCCGGCAGCACGGCCACGTCGACCCAGCGCGGCAGCTCGACCGGCTGGCTCACGGGGAGTGCCAGCCGCAGCGGCTGTCCGCAACGCGCTTCAATGCAGCCCTCCACCGCCCATCAGGCGGCCGAGCGTCTGCTCGTTGCACTCGGCGATCGGCAGCTCGCCGGCCACGCGGCCGGCGTTCATCACGAGCACGCGATCGGCCAGCGCGAGGATCTCGTCGAGCTCCGACGACACGACGAGCACGGCGCCGCCGGCGTCGCGCATCGCGCGGAGGCGGCCGTGGATGAACTCGATGGCGCCGATGTCGACGCCGCGCGTCGGCTGGCCGACGAGCAGCACGCGCGGTTCCTGCGGGCGGCCGAAGGCCTCGCGCGCGAGCACGAGCTTCTGCTGGTTGCCGCCGCTGAACTTGCTGCTCCTGAGCGCCGCGTTGCGAGGGCGCACGTCGTAGCGTTCCATCATCGTGCCGCAGTCGTCGCGCATCACGCGGCCCTGCAGCCAGCCGTGCCGGTCGTAGCGGGCCTGCTTCTGGTAGCCGAGCGCGGCCGATTCCCACGCCGCGAAGGGCAGCACGAGGCCGCGCCGGTGCCGGTCTTCGGGCACGTGGGCCACGCTCAGCCGGCGCGCCGTGGCCGGGTCCAGCCAGCGCTGGGGCGTGAACTCGCGCCCGCCGATGCGCAGCGAGCCCTGCTGCGGCACCAGCAGGCCGGCCAGCACGTCGAGCAGCTCGCTCTGGCCGTTGCCGGAGACGCCGGCGATGCCGACGATCTCCCGCTCGCGCAGCGCCAGCGACACATCGGCCAGCCGCGTGATGCCGAGCGCGTCGCGCCAGGTCAGCCCCCGGGCCTCCAGCAGCACGGCCCCCGGCGCGCCGGTCGCGCCCTCGGCCCGGCCGAGGTGCACGCGGCGGCCGACCATCGCCTCGGCCAGGCCGTCGAGCGAGACCTCGGTGATCGGCGCATCGAGCACGACCCGGCCCTGGCGCATCACCGTCACGTGGTCGGCCAGCGCCATGATCTCCTTCAGCTTGTGCGTGATGAGCAGGATGGTCGTGCCCTGCGCGCGCAGCGAACGCAGCGTCTCGAACAGCTGCTCGGTCTCGCGCGGAGTGAGCACCGCGGTCGGCTCGTCGAGGATGAGGACACGCGCGCCGCGGTACAGCGCCTTCAGGATCTCCAGCCGCTGCCGCTCGCCGACCGGCAGGTCCTGCACGAGCGCGTCGAGATCGACGCCGAGGCCGGTGTCGCGCATCAGCGCCTCGAGCTTCGCGCGCACGGCCGCGCGCGCCGGCGTGAGGCGCCAGTCGGGCTCGGCGCCCAGCATGACGTTGTCCAGCGCGGACAGCGTGTCCACCAGCATGAAGTGCTGGTGCACCATGCCCACGCCGAGCGCGATGGCCGCGCGCGAGCCGGCGATGCGCACCGGCCGCCCGTCGATCTCGATGCTGCCCCCGTCGGCCTCGTAGAAGCCGTACAGGATCGACATCAGCGTGCTCTTGCCGGCGCCGTTCTCGCCGACGATGCCGTGCACGGTGCCGGCGCGCACCGTGAGCGCCACGTCGCGGTTGGCGTGCACGGCGCCGAAGCGCTTCTCGATGTGGCGCATGGCCACCGCGGGCGGTCTGGCGGGGGGCGCCTCCGGCGGCGGCATGGCTGGCGTGCTCATCGGGACGGGCACGACGAGCCCGGGCTTCGGCGCCTCACTTGCAGGCGTTCGCCGCCATGTAGTCGATGACCTTGATCTTCCCCGCGATGATGTCGGCCTTCGCCGCGTCGACCCGCTTCTTCATGTCCGCCGACACGAGCCTGGCGTTGTGCTCGTCGAGCGCGTAGTCGACACCGCCCTCGGCGAGGCCCAGCGCGGTGACCCCGGGCTTCACGCCCTTGAAGGCGTTGTAGACCGCGACGTCGACGCGCTTGACCATGCTCGTCAGCATCGTGCCCGGGTGCAGGTGGTTCTGGTTGCTGTCCACGCCGATGGCGAGCCTGCCGGCGTCCTTGGCTGCCTGGTAGACGCCGACGCCTGTGCCGCCGGCCGCCGCGAAGACCACGTCGACGCCGCCGGCGAACTGCGCCTTCGCCAGCTCGGCGCCGCGGGCCGGGTCGTTCCACGCGGCGGGGGTGGTGCCGGTCATGTTGGCCGTCACCTGGATGGCCGGGTTGACGAACCTCGCGCCCTGCTCGTAGCCGCACTGGAACTTGCGGATGAGCGGGATGTCCATGCCGCCCACGAAGCCGACCTTGCCGGTCTTGCTGGCCATCGCGGCCATCATGCCGACGAGGAAGCTGCCCTCGTGCTCCTTGAAGACGATGCTCTGCACGTTGGGCAGCGGCACCACCGAGTCGATGATCGCGAAGCTGAGCTTCGGGAAGTCCCTGGCCACCTTCTCGGTGCTGGAGCCCTGCGCGAACCCGATGCCGACGATCGGGTCGGCGCCGCGCTCGGCCATGCGGCGCTTGGCCTGCTCGCGCTGCGTGGGGTTGCTGATCTCGAACTCGAGGTAGGGCTTGCCCGTCTCCTTCTTCCAGCGCTCGGCGCCGTCGAAGGCGGCCTGGTTGAAGCTCTTGTCGAACTTGCCGCCCATGTCGTAGATGACGGCGGGCTGTTTCTGCGCCAGCGCACCGCCCGCAGCCAGCGAGGCGGCGAGGGTCACGAGCAGCGTCCTGGGCAGGTGTGACGACCGGTTCGGCATGGGGCCTCCTCTGGGCACGGTTGGGCTCGGGCTGGAAATGGGGCGGCAGGATAGCAAGGCAGGGGCGCCGGGGATGTCCCGGTTCGCCCCAGGGCGCGCGCGCCGCGCGCCGCCCGCGCGCTCCTAACATCGGGGCATGGATCGTGCCAGGGCCGGATATGCCCCGCCTGCCGCTGGCGGGGCGGTGCAGGCGTTCGACGAGCCGGCCCGCCGCGCGGCCGCGCTGCCCAAGGTGGTGCTGCACGAGCACCTCGACGGCGCGCTGCGCATCGGCACGCTGCTGGCGTTGCTGCACGAGCGTGGCGTCGAGCCGCCGGCGGCCGACGCGCCGGCGCTGGCGCGCTGGCTCGATGCCAACGCCCATGCCGGCAGCCTCGAGCGGTTCCTCGAAGGCTTCGCGCTCACGGTGGCGGCGATGGCGTCGCGGCAGGCCCTGGCGCGCGTGGCGCGCGAGGTGGCCGAGGATGCGCTGGCCGACGGCGCGGTGCTGGCCGAACTGCGCATCGCGCCGCTGCTGTTCGAGCCCTTCGGCCTCGGCGGCGACGAGGTGGTCGAGGCGCTGCTGGCCGGCCTCGCGCAATGCCCCGGTCTTCCGACCGGGCTCATCGTGTGCGCGATGCGCCACCTGCCACCCGCCGAAACCTTGCGCGCGGCGCGCCTCGCGCTGCGCCACGCGGGCTGCAGCCCGGCCGGCCCGGGCGGGCCGACCGTGGTCGGCTTCGACCTCGCCGGCGCCGAGTCCGGCCATCCGTGCGCCGAACATGCCGAGGCACTGGCGCTGGTGCGCCGGGCCGGCCTGCCGATGACGCTGCACGCCGGCGAAGCCGATGTCGCCGAGCGGGTGCTGGAGGCCGCGCGCCACGGCGCGCGCCGCATCGGGCACGGCGTGCGGCTGGCCGACGCGCTCGCCGATCCGTCGCGCCGGCATCTCGTCGACGAGGTGCGCAGGCGCGGGCTGCACCTGGAGGTGTGTCCGACGAGCAACGTGCACACCGGCGCGGCGCGGTCCATCGCCGGCCATCCGCTCGTCGACCTCTGGCGCGCCGGCATCAGCCTGTCGGTGCACACCGACAATCCGCTCTTCTCGCGCACCAGCGGCAGCGCCGAGTACGCGGCGCTGCTGCGCGAGACGCCGCTGACCGAAGCCGACCTGCTGGCGATGTCGCGCCAGGCGGCGGCGGCCAGCTTCCTCGGTGCCAGCGCGCGCGAGCGGGCGCTGCGCACGATCGACGCGGTGGCCGGGCAGGCGACCGAGGTTCCCACGCCACCCTCCCGCAGCGCCCCACCCCGATGAACACCCGGATCGATTGGACCGAAGACCGCCTGCGGGCGCTGTGCGCCATCGCGGAGGCCGCGGGCGCGGCCATCCTCGAGGTGTATGCGCGCTACGCGCGCGAGGGCGAGGTGGTGCTGGTGCACAAGGCCGACACCTCGCCGCTGACCGAGGCCGACCTCGCCGCCGACCGGCTGATCCGGCGCCGGCTCGAGGCGGAGTTCCCGGATGCCGCGGTGCTCAGCGAAGAGAGCGATCCGGTGGCCGACCGTGTCGACGCGGCGACCGGCTACTTCCTCGTCGATCCGCTCGACGGCACGAAGGAGTTCCTGGCACGGAACGGCGAGTTCACGGTGAACATTGCCTGGGTGCGCGGGCAGCGCGTGGCGGCCGGCGTGGTGCACGCGCCGGCGCTCGGCGAGACCTTCTGGGGCGCGGCCGGCATCGGCGCCTGGAAGCTGGGCCGGGCTCCCGGGGCTCCATCGGCGTCGGTCGACGGCGGCAGCGCGGAGGCGCGGCCCATCCGCGTCGCGCCGCCGCCGGCGGCTGGCGCGGCGTGGCGGGTGCTCGCCAGCCGCTCGCACGGCGGGGCGGCGCAGCGGGCCTACCTCGCGCGCCTGCCGCACCCTCATCAGTGCGTCGAGGCCGGCAGCTCGCTGAAGTTCTGCCGGCTGGCCGAGGGCGCGGCCGACCTGTACCCCCGGCTGACGGCCACGATGCCCTGGGACACGGCCGCCGGCCAGGCGGTGCTCGAGGCCGCCGGCGGCGTCGTCTTCGGCACCGACGGGGCGCCCCTGCGCGTGCCGGGGCGGCCGCGCGAGGCGCCCAACCCGCCCTTCCTGGCCGCCAGCTGCAGCGCGCTGGCGCAGGCGGCGCTGGTCGCGCTCTGAAGCGGCGGGGCAGGGCGTCATGACGCACGGCGCGGCCGACGAGGGGCACCCGGGCACCTTGACCGTGGCCGTCGTCGGTGCCGGGCTGGCGGGGCTGGCGGCGGCCTGGCGGCTGGCGCAGCTCGGGCATCGCGTCACGGTCTACGA
>Ga0073934_10006638_pt1 | contig 16686 bp, 16 predicted proteins | sample LarsenN4metaG_FD_76834 | JGI IMG/M metagenome (GOLD analysis project Ga0073934, IMG submission 76834) | Hot spring sediment bacterial and archeal communities from British Columbia, Canada, to study Microbial Dark Matter (Phase II) - Larsen... ...
CCACGGCCGACGCGATGACCGGCCTCGCGCTCCGCCCCAACCCGAACGCGCGGCTCTACACCCGGCGATCGACCGCGAGCCCCGAGCTCGACCGCCACGACGTCGCGCCGGCGGCCGTGCGCGCGCTGCGGGCATCCATCACGCCATGGAGAAGCGGCCGCCCGACGCGGACTCCCCGGCGCGGGACACGCTCCGGAGCGGCGCGTCCGACGAGCGGATCGAGCACGACCCCGCCGCGGACGGCCGACCCGGCAGGCTCAGCCGTCGCGCAGGGCGGCGACGAGCGCCGCCTGGTACACCCGCTTCAACGCGACGCCGTTCTCCCGGGCGAGCCGGCGGCAGTCCTCGAACTCCGGCGCGACGTTCGGCGTGCCGTCCGGGGCGTGCGCCACCTTCACGCGCACCGCGCCCCACGGCGTCTCCACGCTCCGTTCGCTGCGCGCCAGCACCAGCCGGTGCCACGTCGTCCACCGGAGGCCGATCGTCGACGTCTCCGCGAAGACGATCGCCGCGAGCTGTTCGCGCGCTCCCGGCTCCGCGAGCACCCGGAGCATCGTGCCGGGGCGGCTCTTCTTCATGACCACCGGGACGAGGAACACGTCGCGCGCGCCGGCGGCGAGCAGGCGGTCGAGGACGTGCTCGTAGACCTGCGGCGAGAGGTCGTCGATCGTCGCCTCGAGGACGACGACGTCCTCCCGCGCGGGCGCGACGACCGCCTCGCCGACGACGACGCGGAGGAGATTCGGGCGATCCGGCAGCTCGCGCGAGCCCGCCCCCCATCCGACCGCCGTGGGCCGCAGGTCGGGCACCGCCTCGGGGCGGGCGAGCGCCGCGACGATCGCCGCGCCGGTCGGCGTGACGAGCTCCGCGCTCCCGTCCTCGAAGCGGACCGGACGCCCGCGGACCAGCTCCGTCACCGCGGGCGCCGGCACCGGCAGCGGCCCGTGCGCGCTCCGGACGCGTCCCGTCCCCATCGGCAGCGTGCCCGCGTGGATCGCGTCGACGCCGAGGTGGACGAACCCGAGCGCCGCGCCGACGATGTCGACGATGGCGTCGGCGGCGCCCACCTCGTGGAACGAGACGTCGTCGGCCGCCCGCCCGTGCACGCGCCCCTCGGCCTCGGCGAGCCGGGCGAAGACGTCGAGGGCGAGCGTCCTCACGCGCGGCGCGAGCGCGCTCCGCGCGATCCGTGCACGGATGTCGCGATACGCGTGGTGCGCTCCGGCGGGCGCGGCCGTCGCCCCGCCGTGTCGCGGGTGGGCGTGGCCGGCGCTGCTCGCGTGCGCGGCCGGCTCGTCGGCGGGCTCGCCGTGCACGCGCACGTGGAATTTCACCGCCGTGACGCCCGAGCGCTCGACCTCCTCCGCGGCCAGCTCGACGCCGTCGAGCCCGAGCACGGCGACGGCGTCGCGCAGCGCGGCGAGGGGGAGGCCGAGCTGGAGCAGCGCACCCACGGTCATGTCGCCGCTGATGCCGGCGAAGGTGTCGAGGTACGCGACTTTCACGCGAGGGCTCGGTGCGGATTGCGTGCCTGGAACCGCGGTGGTAGAGCACGCGAACTGGAGTCGGCCATGAAGAAGCGCGATCTCGAGTCGTTCCGCAAGCTCCTCGACCGGCGCCGCATCGAGCTGCTCGCCGAAGCCGGCCGCACGGTCGACGGCATGGGCGAGAGCCGCGAGCAGTTTCCGGACCCCACCGATCGTGCATCGCTCGAAGGCAACCGCAACCTCGAGCTCCGCATCCGGGACCGCGAGCGCAAGCTCGTCTCGAAGATCGACGAAGCGCTCGGCCGCATCGCCGACGGGACGTACGGGAAGTGCGAGGAGTGCGACGGCGAGATCGGGATCGAGCGCCTGCGGGCCCGCCCGGTCACCACGCTCTGCATCGACTGCAAGGCGCTGCAGGAGGCCGAGGAGCGGAAGCACCGCTCGCTCTGACGCCCCACCGGCTCAGCCCGCCTTCTTCCACTTGATCGAGCAGCCGAGGGAATGGTGCTGCTCGGCCGCGGGCCGGCGCCCGGCGAGGAGCGCATCGAGGGCCGCCGCCAGCTCCCGCCGCGTCACGCGCGACGGCTCCTTCCAGTTGTCGTCGATGCGGCCGTGGTAGGCGAGCCGCCGCTCGCGGTCGTACACGTAGACGTCGGGCGTGCAGACCGCGTCGAACGCACGCGCCACCTCCTGCGTCTCGTCGACGAGGTAGGGGAAGCCGTACCGCTTCTCCCGCCAGCGCGCGAGGAGCCGCTCGGGACGGTCGTCGGGATAGTCGGTGGGGTCGTTCGCACAGATGCCGACGAACTGCACGCCGCGAGGCCCGTACTCGCGCGCGAGCGCGACGTAGCGATCCTCCACCGCCTGCACGTAGGGACAGTGGTTGCAGATGAACATGACGACGAGCACCGGCCGGTCGCGGAAGTCGTCGCGCGCGACCGTGGTGCCGTCGACCGCACGGAGGCGGAAATCGGGGCAGGGCGACCCGAGCGGGACGTCGCGATTCTCGGTGAGCGCCATGTCGGTCGAGTAGCGGGGAGGGCGCCGGCCGTCAATCTGTGGTACGCGGGAGCGCGACGTGACCGAGATCGTCCATCTGCCCGCGATCCGTCCCGCACGCCTCGCGGAGCGCCTCCCGATCGCGGACCTCTCCGGCCACGTGCGCGGTTTCCGCGACGTCCTCCGCGGCGCCCGCATCGAGCCGCTCCGCGACGGCGTCCGGGTGGTGCTCGCGCTCGACGCCGCCGCGATCGCACGCCTCGCCGACCTCGTCCGCGGCGAGGCGGACGCCCTTCCCTTCTGGACGTTCCGCGTCCTCGCCGATCCCCCCGCGTGCTGGCTCGAGGTCACCGGCGCCGCCCGCGCCGGCATGCTCGCGCGCACCGTCTTCGAGGAGCTCGCCGGCTAGCCGGGTCGGCGGGCGCACCGCCGGCACCGACGTCCACCCGGAGCCGGAGCGAGGCTCCGCCGAGCCGTGGTCGGGCCGCGCGCCGACGGACTACTTCCCGAAGCGGTTCAGCGTGCGGTGGTCGAAGAACGACGGCTCGAGCGGCATGCGGCGGTCGCTCGGCACCTCCTGGCCGGGCGGCTCGAGGCCGGCGACGGTCGCGCGGTTCGCCTTGATGTTCTCGGCCGTCTGCCAGCCGAACGTCGAGCCCCACCACCGTTCCTTGTCGTTGTACGGCGCGGACGCGGGCCCGGTCACCTGATAGGTGTTCAGCAGCTCGCCCTTCCACGAGAACTTGCGGTTCCACGCCCCCTGCCAGGTGTAGTCGTCGATCCAGAGCTCGATCCGCCCGTAGAGGTAGTACTTGTCCTTCGGGATCCCCTCGACGATCCACATCTTCCGCTTCGCGAGCGCGGACGGAATGGGCGCCCACGCGACGCCCTTCCACTCCGGCACCTGGAAGCCGGCCACCTTGTCCTTGTCCTTGTAGATCGTCCGCCAGCCGCCGCCGGGGAGCGGCTTCCGGACGACCTTGCCTTCGATCGACAGCGGGTCGGTGAAGCGGAGGCCCTCCTTGTGGCCGACGAGCTTCCACGTGAAGTCCTCGGGCTTGCCGTCGAAGAAGGTGCCGTCGTCCTGGCTCAGGTCGGAGCCGAGGAAGCCGTCGGAGCGGTTCGTCGGCGACACGGCGCGGATGCGCCGGAGCGCCGGCACGAACGCCCAGCTCGAGTCGCGCTTTCCCGGGTCGCGGTAGCGGTAGGAGAGCGCCGCGGTGCCCTGGAGGTCGGCCGGCCCGAGCGTCAGCGCGATGAACTGGAAGAGGTAGTTCTCCGGGTTGGCCGGCGGGATGTAGTGCTTCGGCTGCCCGTCGTAGAAGAGGAAGATGACGTCCTGGAGCGAGCTGCGGTCGAGGCCGGTCGGGCTCACCCAGTTGAGCGACGTGACGTTCCGGCTGTTGCCGCCGTTGTACGTCCCGTAGTTGTTGTTCCAGACGATCTTCACCGCCGCGTCGGGATCGTCCTCGCGGATGTCGGGGAACGGGTAGCCGGTGATGTAGTTCGGCCGCTTGCCGGTGGCCTTGTCGACGGGCTGCTTCTGCTCGTCGAGCGTGAGGCTCGTGCGGTTGGCCTCCGTGGCCTCGTCGAAGCCGTCGTCGTGCTTGAAGCACGAATCCGGGTATTCGACGAGCTTGTTCATGTACTCGCCTTTCTCGTAGTGGCGATGGATCTCGGGGGGGAGGAGGTCCTTCTCCTGCTCCGCCGTCGACGGGTCGATCATCGTGCCGGGCTTCAGCTCGGCGAGCGGCGCCGGCGCCGGCGCGAGCAGCAACACTGCGAGGGCCGCGAGAATCGTCGTCCGCACAGGAACTCCTTCCGTCTCAGTTGAGCAGCAGCGTCATGCGTGCGGCGAGCTGCGAGCGGTCCCCGAAAAAGCCGAACGGGAACAGGAAGTTGCCGCCGATGGGAACGTACCGGAGGTCGAACAGCAGGTTGTCGGTGTGGCGGTACGTGAGGCTCAGCGGGAACGCCCACACGCCGTTCAGGCCGGCGATCGCCGTGACGGCCGGCACGAGTCTGCCGTGCATGTAGCTCGTCTCGAGGTGAGTCTGGAAGAACGACTCGTACGGGTAAAGGTCCACGAAATCCTCGGGGACGGTGCGCAGCTGCCCGATCGTCTGGAGCGAGAGCGCTTCCGTGTTCACCCCGAGGCGCACGCCGTCGTCGGTCGCCTTCTGCTGGCCGCCGAACCGGTAGTCCTCGTCGGTGAAGGTCTCGGAGAGGTTCCACTGTCCGATGTACGCGGTCACCCAGGTGAAGCTGTTCGCGGGGTTCAGCGGGCGGAAGAAGAAGAACCGGTCGTGCCCGATCTCGAAGCGGAGCATGTCCGCACGCGGAATCTCGCCCTCGATCTTGCCGGCGGGGATGTTCTGGCCGAGGAGGTTCAACGCGTTGCGGAGCTGGGGAGTCCGCAGCAGCCGCTCGAACGGGATGTTGCGGTTCGGGATGAACGCCGGCTCGTTGTGGAAGAACTCCATCTCGGCCCGCACGATGCCGTTCAGGAAGGCGCTGAAGAAGTCGGTGGAGATGCCGAAGACGTCGACGAGCCCGTGGTGCAGCTCCGTCGTGAGGAACGTCGGACCGCGGAAGGCCGGATTCGTGATCGGCGCGCGCGACACGTCGAGCGGCAGGAAGCGCGGGACGGGCTGGTTCGCGAACGTGCGGTAGTACCACACGCTGGTCGTGTACTCGCGGGCGATCACCGCGCCGAGCCGGACGCCGTAGCGGCTGTTGCTCATCTTCCGCGACGGCAGATGGTCGTAGAGGCCGATCTGGATGTTGCCGAGGATGGGACGGACGAGCCCGGCGCCGATGTCGGGCGGGATGAGCCCCGCGACGAGCGCCTGCGGGTCGGGCTGCGGCGGCGAGTACGGGCTCACGAGCGGGATCGGCGGCGCGCTCACCGTCGTGTCGATGCTCCCCGGGACGAGGTACGCCTCGACGTAGGCGTTCGAGAGCCACTTCCAGGAGTCGAACAGGCTGTACGTCCCGCGGAGGGTCCAGAGCGGGATGCGCGCCTCGTCGATGTCCTGGAAGACCCCGGGGACGCCGAGCGAGAGGTTGAAGGGGTTGTTCGCGTCCAAGAGGGCGATCGTGTCCGACTCGCCCCACGAGATCGCCTGGCGCCCGATGCGGAAGAAGAGCGGTCCCTTCGTCAGGTTGAAGTACAGCTCGTTGATGCGGAAGGGGACGTCGGCCACCTCGTCCGGATCGCCCCAGCCGCCGAGGACGGGGTCGGGCTGGTAGGAGTAGATCTTCTCGGCCTCGATCGGGAAGTCCGCCCGGTTGGCCGCGGAGTGCAGGTGCCCCTGCGTAAGCTTCCCCTGGATGGTGCGGCGCGCGCGGTCGTACTGGCCCGTGCCGTACTCGTAGATGCCGTCGTAGAAGCCCCAGAGGGCCAGCCGGAACGAGAGGTCGTCGAGGCCGAACGGCTGGTAGCGCGTGAGCTGCGCCTCGAACTCGGGGTTGAAGAAGGTACGGTGGGAGATGAGCTGGAACGGCGAGCGGGCCGGTCTCGTCTGCGGCTCCGAGCTCTCGGCCGCGACGATGCCCTCGGTGTACGCCCGCCCGCGGATCTGGAAGTCGCGGTTCGTATCGAGGTAGACGGCGTCGGCCGTCCCCCCCGTGCAGAAGCATGCTAGAAAGGCTACCCCCGCGAGCCTCCAGCGCATCGTCGGCCTCCTTTGTGGGACGGAGTGCGCTACCACGAAGGACCCGGAAGGGTCCAGGGTTCGGCTTCCGGACCGGATCACGGCGCGGCTCCCCCGGGCGGGGGAGTGCGACGTGCGCCTCTCACCGCTCCGTCCGGAGCACGCGCAGGAACGCTTCACCGTAGCGGGCGAGCTTCGCGGGGCCGATGCCGGGGACCGCGAGGAGCCCGGCCTCGTCGGTCGGACGCGTGGCGGCGAGGTGGGTGAGCACGGCATCGCTGAACACGATGTATGCCGGCACGCCTTCGGCGTCGGCCAGCCGGCGGCGGAGCGCGCGCAGGCGCTGGAACAGGTCGCCGTCGTCCGCCGGCGGCGGCGGCGCGGTGACGCGCGGCGTCCCCGGCCTGCGGCTCGGCGCCGCGGCGGCCGGCCGGATCAGATCGAGGAATGACGTGCCGCGGCAGCCGTCGCACGAGGCCCCGCAGGGGTCCATCGACTCGTCGAAGTACGCGACCAGGTGCCGGTGGCGGCAGCCGGGGGCGTCGGCCAGCTCGAACATCGCGACGGTCTTCTCGCGCGCCGCCCTCCGTACCTCCGGATCCTCGATGCCGTCCTGGAACCGGGCGTGGCTCACGACGTCGGCCCACGAGTAGAGGAGGATGCAGTCGCTCGGGAGCCCGTCGCGCCCCGCACGGCCGATCTCCTGGTAGTACGACTCGATCGACCGCGGCATCTCGCGGTGAATGACGTAGCGGACGTTCGACTTGTCGATCCCCATTCCGAAGGCGATCGTGGCGACGACCACGTCGACCTCGTCGCGGGCGAAGGCGTCCTGGTTCCGGGCGCGCGCCGCGTCGTCCAGCCCCGCGTGGTAGGGCGCGGCGCGGACGCCGGCGGCGCGGAGGAAGTCCGTCAGCGACTCGACGTTGCGGCGCGAGAGCGTGTAGATGATGCCGCTCTCGCCGCGCCGGCCGCGGACGTAGGCGAGGAGGTCCTTCCGCGAGCCCCGGCCGTCGCCCTTCTTGTGGGCGGTGAGGACGAGGTTCGCGCGGTAGAAGGAGCCCTTGAAGCCGTCCGGCTTCCGCATCCCGAGCTGGCGGATGATGTCGCCGACGACCCGGCGGGTGGCCGTGGCGGTGAGGGCGAGGATCGGCACGTTGCCGAGCTCCGCCTTCAGGTTCCGGAGCCGCCGGTACGCCGGGCGGAAGTCGTGCCCCCACTCCGAGATGCAGTGCGCCTCGTCGACCACGACGAGCGACACGTCGACGCCCTGGAGGAAGCCGCGGAGGCTGCCCTCGAGCCCCTCCGGCGCGACGTACACCAGCTCGTACGCGCCGGCGCGGAGCCGCCGCAGCCGCTCGCGCTTCGTCTGCCAGTCGAGGCTCGAGTTGACGACCGTGGCGCGGAAGCCGTTGCGCTCGAGCGCGTCGACCTGGTCCTTCATCAGCGAGATGAGCGGGCTCACGACGAGCACCGTGCCGGGCAGGATGCGGGCGGGGATCTGGAACGTCAGCGACTTGCCGGCGCCCGTCGGCATGACGCCGATGCAGTCCCGCCCGGCGAGCACCGTCTGGATGATCTTCTCCTGCCCCGGGCGGAAGTCCCGGTAGCCGAAGACGTTCGTGAGGACGTCCCGGGGCGTCGGGCGGCACGGCGTGAGGGGGAGCTGGTCGATCGCGCGTCTATAGCGGGAAGCGGACGGGGAGCCAACGCGAGTTCCGCCGGCACGCCGGCTGCATTCGCCCGCATGAAGCACGTCTTGACCTTCGTCGTGACGCTCGCCGTCGCGCGGCTCGCGTGGGGCGGCGCCTCCCCGGCGCTCGACGAGCACGAAGCACCGCGCGCAACGGATCTGTTGCGCGCGCAACGCCTCGCGGAGCGGACCCGGCACCGCCTCCGGCTGCCGCGCGGCGCGCGCCGCGGGTGGGCGCACGGCGGGAGCGGTTGGAACGCGCCGCCGGCCGCCCCCGACCGGGAGCCCCGCGTGACGATCAACGTCGGCCCGTCCCGCTCGCCGGCGAACTGAGGGTTGACCGCCATGGGAGGCCTCGCTATAGGCGAGGGCCTGCCCGGTGTGCCTTCCGTCCGGCGCCGTTCCGGCGCGTGTGGGGCCGTAGCTCAGTTGGGAGAGCGCTAGAATCGCACTCTAGAGGCCGTGGGTTCGACTCCCATCGGCTCCACTCTTTCCGCTCGCGTGCTCGGCCGCCCCAACTCGGTCGGGCGCCGCGGCCGATTCGCGACGGACGCGACGCCGTCGGGGATGACGAGGAGCGTCCGCACCGGCGGCTCGACGGCGCAGCGGAGCGTCGCTTCGCGGAGCTCCATGCGATCTCCTCCGGGCGCACCGTCGAGGCGCGGTGGTGGCCACGGCGGGCGGTTGGCGTATAACGGCCGGGCGTGCGCGCCGTGAGCGAACACCTCGACGTGCTGGTCGTCGGCGCCGGCATCTCCGGCATCGGCGCGGGATGGCACCTCCAGACGAGCTGTCCCGATCGGACGTACGCGATCCTCGAAGCCCGGCACGACCTCGGCGGCACGTGGGACCTCTTCCGCTACCCGGGGATCCGCTCGGACTCCGACATGTACACCCTCGGCTACTCCTTCAAGCCGTGGACGGGCCGCCGGGCGATCGCCGACGGCGGCGCGATCCTCGCGTATCTCCGCGAGGCCGCGCGCGAGAACGGCATCGACCGGAAGATCCGGTTCCGCCACCGCGCGAAGCGGGCCTCGTGGTCGTCCGCGGACGCGCGCTGGACCGTCGAGGTGGAGCGCGACGGCCGCGACGTCGTCCATCTCGGGTGCAGCTTCCTCTTCATGTGCAGCGGCTACTACGACTACGCCGCGGGCTACACGCCGGAGCTCCCCGGGCGCGAGCGCTTCCGCGGCCGCATCGTCCACCCGCAGCAGTGGACGGACGACGTCGCCTACGCGGGCAAGCGCGTCGTCGTGATCGGCAGCGGCGCGACCGCCGTGACGCTCGTGCCGGCGCTCGCGGAGCGCGCGGCCCACGTCACGATGCTCCAGCGGTCGCCGACGTACGTCATGTCCATGCCGGCCGAGGACCGGGTGGCCGGGTGGCTCCACCGCCGCCTGCCCGCCCGCCTCGCCTACGGCCTCGCGCGCTGGAAGAACGTCCTCCTCGGCCTGTGGTTCTACCGCTTCTGCCGCCGGCGGCCGCGGCGGGCGCGGGCGCTCCTCGAGCGGTGGCTGAAGCGCGAGCTCGGTGCCGACTACCCGGCCTCGCCCGACTTCGATCCGCACTACGATCCGTGGCAACAGCGTCTCTGTCTCGTGCCGGACGGCGATCTCTTCCGCAGCATCCGCGAGGGCCGCGCGTCGGTCGTCACCGACCGGATCGACACCTTCACCGAGACCGGCGTGAGGCTCCGTTCGGGCACCGAGCTTCCCGCCGACCTCGTCGTCACCGCGACCGGCCTCAACCTCCTCTTCCTCGGCGGCGTCGACGTCGTCGTCGACGGCCGGCACGTCGATTTCGCGAAGACGTGGAACTACAAGGGCATGATGTTCAGCGACGTGCCGAACCTCGCGCTCGCGATCGGCTACACGAACGCGTCGTGGACCCTCAAGGCCGAGCTGATCTGCCGCTACGTCTGCCGCCTCCTGAACCACATGCGCGCGACGGGCACCCGACAGTGCACGCCGCGCCTCCGCGACGCCCGGATCGAGGCGGCGCCGTTCCTCGACCTCACGTCCGGGTACATCCAGCGATCGCTGCACCTCTTCCCGAAGCAGGGCTCGAAGATCCCGTGGCGGCTCCACCAGAACTACGCGCGCGACCTCCTGATGCTCCGGCGCGGGACGGTCGACGACGGCGTGATGGAGTTCTCGAATCCGGCGGCGGCGATTCCAGCCGAAGACGAGCGCGCGGGACGGGCGGCCGCCGGCTGACCGCACCGGGTGCGCGACGGCGCGGCCGGACGCGGCGATTCATCGCGCCGCCGCCGCGAGCCGCCGCAGCGCCCGATGGACCTCCATCAGCGCGCGCGTGTCGGTCGCGCAGTACGCGAGGAGCGCCGCGCGGAGCGCCGCCGCCTCCGCGCCCGTCACGCGTCCCGTCCAGAGCGCTTCGAACGCACGGGATGCCGCCGTGCCGTGCGTGACGCCGCCGGCGTCGTCCCATGCGAAGCCTTCGACCAGCGCGGGCGCGACCTGCTTCAGCGAGAACGAGCCGGCGAAGGCCGGGTGGTACACGTGGGCGAGGATCACGTCGAGGAGGTCGACGAGGCGCGCGCGGAGCGCGTCGAGCGCGGCGGCGTGCCGGGGAAACGCCTCGGCCAGGGCGGCGAGGACCTGCGATTCGTACGGCGAGTACACGAGGACCGGCTCGTCGGATCCCGCGGTCGCGGCGAGCAGCGATTCGAGGAACGCGGGGCGCGGATCGCGGGGGCCGTCCGCGAGGAACGCGGCGTGCGTCGCGTGCGCGCCGTCGTCGCGATGGAGCGACCACTGGAACGGGATCGTCTCGTACGGCCGCGTGCCGACGAGGATCGGGACGGCGGGCGCGGCGCCCTCGAAATCGAGGTAGGACGCCGGCGGACCCGCCGCCCGGAGCGCGGCCGCGAGGCCGTCGGTCGCCACCACGCGCCCGCCGAGCACGGCCGCGCGTGCCCGCGCCTGCGGGCCGGTGAGCCACCAGCCGTCGGGGACGTCCGCGATGCGGGCGATGCCGGCCTCGCGGAGCGCGGCGTGGTGGTTCCGGTAGAGGCGGGGAAGCCGCATGATCCAGTCGTCCGGCCGGCCCGCCGTGCAGTGCGTCCAGAACTCGCACCGCCGGGGCGAGAAGCAGTGCGGCGACGGCTCCACGGCCGGCGCATCCGGCCGCGCGAGCGTGGCGGCGAACGCGTCGCGCCGCGCGCCCGCGTCGGCCGCGAGCGGCGCGGTCTCGGCCGTGACGTCCTGGCGCCGGAAGAAGCGCGGCCAGTCGACCTCGCCCGGCCCGCGGACGTACTCGCGATCGACGAGCACGACCTCGGCCGAGCGCACGTCCACGCCGCACGCCGCGACCACGGCGCGCTGGAGCGCGACGTCCTCGAGGTGCTCCGGCCGCACCCTCGTACGCGGCGTCACGTCGCGGAGGCCGAACCCGCCGCCGGCGAGGCGCTCGAGCACGTCCACCCGGACGGCGACGCCCGCGTGCTCGAACGCGGCGTCGAACACGGCCGGCACGTCCGGCGCGGCGACCAGCGCGCGCGTGGCGGCGACCGCGCCGTCGCCGGCGACGGCCACGCCGCCCGGGAAGAGGGCGCGTGCGCGCAGGGCCAACGTCCGGCCCGTCGCCTTCCGGTCCGCGGCGTCGGCGTCCGCCGGACCGGCGACGTGCGGCGCGCGCACGCACAGCCAGAGGCGCCGGGCGCACTGGAGCCCCGCGAGCCAGCTCGCCCTCCCGAGCCGGGGGACGTCCGACATCCGACCCTCAGCCGCCGCGACGGTAGTGCCGCGGCGACACGCCGAACTCCGCCCGGAACGTGCGGATGAAGTTCGACAGGTCGTCGAAGCCGACGTCGAGCGCGATCTCGGTGACGGGCGCCCGCGTCGACCGGAGCCGCACCGCCGCGTCGCGGAGGCGGGCGCGGAGCACCCATTGGTGCGGCGTCACGCCGGTGACGGCCTTGAACGCGCGGAGGAAGTGGTGGCGGCCGAGCCCCGCCGTCCGCGCCATCGTTGCGAGCGACTGCGGCTCGGCGGCGTGGGCTTCCAGCTCGCGCAGCACCCGGGCGACGCGCGTCGGGTCGGGGAGGCGCGGCGGCGCGGGACGGACGTCGCGGCCGGCCAGGCGGACGACCGTCCCCGCCAGGTCGAGCGCGACCTCTTCGAACGCGTCTCGGCCGGCGAGCGCCGCGACCGCCCGGGCCGTCACCGCGGCGAGGTCGCGGACGGGAGGCAGGCGGTCGGCGGCGAACGCCGGGCGCGAGGCCCCGGCGTCGTGCGCCAGCCGCTCGAAGAGCGGGGCGTCGAACTGGAAGGACAGGCAGCGGTCGCCCTCGCCGTGGTCGTGCGAGCACTCGAAGACGTCGCCCGCGCCGCCGAGGAGGAGCGCGCCCGGCGACAGGAACGACGCGCCGCGGGCGCTCCGGTAGACGAACGCCCCGGCGAGCACGAGCGAGATCGACGCCGACGCCTGCCGCTCCTCGTACGGCCGGTCGGCGGGTCCGGCCGTGCAGACCACGTCGACCGCCCGCCATCCGTCGCCGGCCGCGACGACCGTCCCGACGTTCGCTCCGGCGCCCCCCGTCCGCGCCTTCCGGGCGAGGGCGGATTGCAGCGGACCGAGGCGCGCTGTTGCGGCCGACGGCAATTTTCTCCAAGTCTCCCGCTCGGGCGGGCGGCTAGCGTCGAGCGTCTCTCACCGGCACCGGGTGCGTCAAGGAGGAACCATGAGCCTGCAGGGCGGCTGCGCGTGCCGCGGAATCCGATACGAGCTGACGGCGAGCCCGTTGATCGTCCACGCCTGCCACTGCCGGGACTGCCAGCGGATCACCGGCGGGGCCTTCGTCATCAACGTCTGGATCGAACGCAAGTTCGTCCGCGCGACGGGTGCGGAGCCGAAGAGCTTCCGGCTGGCCGGCGGGAGCGGGAAGCATCACGACGTGTTCTTCTGCGGCACCTGCGGCACGTACGTCTGGAGCCGCTATCACGTCGCGCCGGGCGACTGCCTCTTCGTGCGCGCCGGGACCCTCGACGATCCGACGGCGGTGCGCCCCGACGTCCACGTCTTCACCCGGAGCAAGGTGCCGTGGCTGACGCTCCCGGAGGGCGTCCGGGCGTTCGAGTCGATCTACCGGATCGACCGGGTCTGGCCGGCGGCGAGCCGCGCCCGGCTCCGGCAGGCGTCCGGCGCGCCGGCATGACCGCGGCCGCCCTCCCCTTCGACCTGGACGCGGCGACACGGCACCTCGGCGCGCGCGACGAGCGTCTCGCGCGTCTCATCGCGGAGACCCGGCCGTTCGAGCCGCTCCCCGGTCCGCGCTCGCCGTACGAGGCGCTCCTCCGGTCGATCGCGTACCAGTCCATCTCGGGGAAGGCGGCCGCCACGATCTTCGCCCGCGTCGTGGCGCTCGGCGGGAACGGCCGCGCGCCCGCGCCGGAGCGCATGCTGGCGCTCCGGAAGCCGGTCCTCCGGACGGCCGGGCTCTCGGCGGCCAAGATCCTCGCGATGAAGGACCTCGCGCGGAAGACGCTCGCCGGCATCGTCCCCACGCTCGCGGAGGCGACCGCGATGTCGGACGACGAGCTGGTCGAGCGGCTGGTGACGGTCCGCGGCATCGGCACGTGGTCGGTCGAGATGTTCCTCATCTTCCGGCTCGGACGCCCCGACGTGCTCCCGATCCACGACCTCGGCGTCCGCAAGGGGTGGGCGGTCACCTACGGGAAGAGCTGCATGCCGTCGCCGAAGGAGCTGCTCGCGTTCGGTGAACGGTGGCGGCCGTACCGGACGGTCGCGAGCTGGTACATGTGGCGCGCCTGCGAGCGTGCCGGATCCGCCGTCACGAACCGCATCGGTCCGCCGCGCCCGACGCGCGGGCGGCGTCCGACCCGGAAGGGCTGAGCGAACCGGCACCCGACGGCGCGACCATCGTACGAAGGTTGCACGGCCGCCTCCCCCGTTTTCTCCCGCCGTCCGCGGCGACACGCGGGATGGTGGAACGCACCCGGGCTCGTCTACGTATGGCGCTCCCGCGTCGGGAACGATCCGCGGAGGAGGAGCCGTCCGGTGTACGTGGTCAACGAGGGGGTGGGGATGGAGGCGCGGCGGAGCGAGCTGATCTCGGAGGTGCGGGCGCTGGATCTCCGTTGCCGGGACGCGGGCGAGCACGTCCTGTCGGCGGCGCTCACGCGGCTCGGCGACGAGCTGGAGGCGATGTCCCACGGCGAGCTGCGCCGGCGGTGTACGCGCATCGCGCATGCGCTCGCCGTCGTCCGGACGCTGCTGCCGCCGCTCTTCGCCCTCCGGCGCGAGCGCGCCGCGTCGCCCGACGGGCGGCGCCGCGAGCACTGAACCCCGGGGCCTCGGCCGCGCGATCGCTCGCCTGCGGCCGCCGCCCGTGCGCGGCGCGACGCCTCGTCGCCCGCGACGTGCCGGGCGCCGCGCCGGAGAAGCCACGCGGCGAGGACGGCGGCGACGAGCGAGACGGGCAAACGCGGTCCGCACGCTTCCCGCCGCGACGCTGCCCCGCGCGTTGACGCCCGGGGGGACGGCCGCGGCCGTCCCCCCAGGCCCGCCACGTCAAGACGCGGCGCTCTCGCCGCTGGTGGCGATGTCCTCCGCGCCCGCGCGCTGCATGATCTCCTTCGCGCGCGAGACGCGGTCGCGATCGTCGGCGTGGACCGAGATCAGGATGTTGCCGTCCCGTACCCGGCCTTCGTAGCGCTTCGCCTCGTACTCGGGAATTCCCATCCCGACGAGCGCGCCGGTGAGACCGCCCGCCGCCGCACCGACCGCCGCGCCGCTGAGGGCCGCCATGATCGGACCGGCGGCGATGAACGGCCCCAGCCCCGGGATCGCGAGCGACCCGACGCCGAGCAGCCAGCCGGCGACGCCGCCGAGGACGCCGCCCGTCACCGCCCCGGTGGCCGCGCCCTCGGGCGCCTTCGTCCCCTTCTCGTGTGCGAACTCCCGCGTGCTGCCCTTGTCCGGCAGCAGCACGGAGATGTCGTCGGGAGAGAAGCCGAGGTCGCGGGCCTCCTCCACGATCTGGACCGCCTGCTCCTCGCTGCCCGCGATGCAGAATACCGCCTTGTGCGCCATGGCATCCTCCTACGGCTGGTTGACTTCGAGCTGGTTGTCGACCCGCTTCACGCCCGCGACCTGCTTCGCCTTGGCGGCGACCTTGTCGCGCTCCTCGGCGCTGTCGACCGGGCCGCGCAGCACGACGTTGCCGCCGTTCGTGATGACCTTCACGTTGTGGGCGTTGGTCGACAGCGAGTCGTCGTCGGTGATGGCGCGGCGGACGTCGGCGGTCAGCTTCACGTCCGCGGGATCGTTCGACTGATCCGTGGCGGTCGGCTTCGCGCCGCTCGCGTCGTCGCGGACGTTCCGCCCGGTGTCGTCCGCGTCCTCGCCCTGCACGCCGCCACGCTTCTCGTGCGGGGCGGCGCGCTCCTCGCCCGCCCACGCCGGAACCGCACCGAGCACGAGCACGGCCGCGGCGACGAATGCCGATCGCTTCATGATTCCCCTCCTTCGCGCATGGATCCCCGACGACCCGCAGCAAGGCGCGTACCGGAGCGCGGCGCAGTCCGAACGGCGCGGCTCCGCTGCTCCGCGGGCGTCGGCGCGGCGCCCGCGTCGTCGAAACATCCGTCACGACGCGCCCCGCCCTGTGGGCGCGGGGAAAGCGACCCGCCCGGCGCGATTTCGCCTCGCCGCAGCGTCGCGCGCGGTCTTCGGAAGCGGCTAGACGCGTCGAGCCGGCGTCGGCGCCCGCCCGGCGCCCGGCGCGCGGAGCACGAGCACCGCGATCTCGGGCGGGATGCCGACCCGCATCGGGTAGCCGTAGAAGCCCACGCACCGCGTGACGAAGAGCCGCATGTCGCCGCGCGCGAAGAGTCCCTGGTCCGGCAGGCCGAGGAGGCCGACCACCGTGATCGCGCGTGCGGCGCCGAGCTGGACGCCGACGTGGCCGCCGTGGGTGTGTCCGGAGAGGACGAGGTGTGCGGCGCCGTCGGGCAGCGCACCGAAGGCGATCGGGTCGTGGTGGAGGAGGAGGCGCGGCACGCCGTCGCGGGGCCGCCAGGCGCCGACGATCCGGGCGTAGCGCGCCGTGCGGCCGGAAACGCCGAACACGAAGTCCGTCCCGCCCACCTCGAGCGGACGTCCGGCCACCGCGATCTCCGTCAGCCGGTTCCGGAGCACCGTCACACCCGCCGCGGTGAGCCGGCGGACGAAGCCCTCGGCATCGTCGTAATCGTGGTTCCCGAGGCAGGCCCACTGCCCGAGCGGCGCGCGAATGCGCGCCAGCGCCTCGTAGAGCGGCGTCTCGAACTCGCCCCGGCGGTGGGTGAGGAAGTCGCCGGTGTGCGCCACCAGGTCGGGACGCGCCGCGTTGGTCAGCTCCGCCACCCGCCGGAGCCGCTCGCCGTTCATCCCGCCGCCGACGTGGATGTCGGAGAGGTGGACGACGCGCAGGCCGTCCAGCTCGCGCGGCCAGTCCGGCAGGACGATCTCGCGTTCCTCGACGCGGAAGTCGTACGAGATCGGGACGCCCGACGCGGCGGCGGCGAACGGGACCGCCGCCCCCGCCACCGCCATCCGCCGGAGGAGCTCGCGCCGGTCGGGCGACGCGAGCGCGTCGGCGGGCGGGCCGGCCCGGCGCGCGCGCGTCACCGCCCGGCGGACCGGCCGCGCGACGCGGCCGAGGAGCGCGGCGGCGCCGTAGCCGACCAGCCAGAGGGCGTGGGCGCTGAACCAGACCGGACCCACCCACGCCACGCCCGGCCACCGGAGCACCGACAGCGCGTCCGGCGTGCGCGCGGTGAGGAGCTGGGCGGCGAGGACGGCGTCGCACGCGATGCCGGCGAGCGCG
>Ga0073934_10006639_pt1 | contig 16685 bp, 17 predicted proteins | sample LarsenN4metaG_FD_76834 | JGI IMG/M metagenome (GOLD analysis project Ga0073934, IMG submission 76834) | Hot spring sediment bacterial and archeal communities from British Columbia, Canada, to study Microbial Dark Matter (Phase II) - Larsen... ...
GAGTTCGGGTCGACTGGTTCGATCTTTCGAAGTTCCTGGTCGGCGGCAGCGAAATCGAGCGACAGTAACGGCTGGTCCGGCGAGCGCTTCCGGCGGCCTGCAGCTTTCTTTTCGTTACTGACAAAGCCATCGAGCGCCAGGCGCAAGTAGGTCCGGAATGCGGCGCGTCCAGCATCGTAGCTGGCAAACAGATTTCGCTCGATGGCGCGAGTGAAGAACGCCTGCGTGAGGTCCTGCGCTTCTTCGTCGGACAAGTTCCATTTCAGGCGGATGTATTTGTAGGAAGGCTTCCAATACGCCGTGATCAGAATCTCGATGGCGACGCGGCGTTCCTTTTCGTCTTCGCTGCCCGCGGCCAGGATGACGGAATGCCTGGTTTGGGGGAAGCGCCCGCCGGCTCCTGTAGCGCTCACGAATCCAATGTACACACTATCGATCCCGCACGTTTGCAGCCTGGTTGTTGGTGCGAGTTGATAAGATCGGCTCATGACGAGCGCTTTTCAGCGTTTTGCGGGCGCAGGCTTGGTTGTAGCGCTAACCATGGCTTCCGCCACGCTGCTTTGGATGCTGCTTACGGCACGGGCACAGCATACCGAGGCGATCGCTCGTATCGAGCGAGCCAATCGGGACCTGGAGGAGCGCGTGGCCGCGTTGCAAGCGGAGGCGGCGGCGCTGCGCGAAAAGCTCGGGGTTCCACATCCGGCGGACCATTCCGCTGCCGTCAGGCCGCCGGGACGGAGTAAACCGGTTGAGCCGCCTTCCGGCGCGGACACCACGCTCCAATTGTCACAACTGCAATCGAAGCTCGCGCAGGCAAACAGCGCAATCACTTCGCTTCAGGCCCGCACACGTGAAATGGAAGAGACGATCGAAAAGCTAACAGCGGAAAATAGCAGGGCCCTGGCTTCCGAAGCAGATCTGAAAGAGCGCATGGCAGGGCTGCAACGAGTGGTCAGCGCGATGGAAACAGAAATCAAGAGCAAGACGGACCGGCTGGTTCAACTGGAACAGGCGGCTCGAAAGGCTGTGGAAGATGGCGCGGCGAACGCGCAACGGCTGGCGCAGGTGGGTTCCGCCTTGACGGAACTGGAGGAGATCAACCGCCGGAGGGAAAACGCACTGACCTCGTTAAACCGCCGCTTTCGGGATCTGACGGATCAGTACCGCGCTTTCGCGCTCAGATTGGATACGCAGCGGGACAATCCCGCATCTCCGCTGATGCCGGATGTCTCGCGCATCCAGACGGCGGTGCAAGGGGCCGAAGAAGAGCTTCGGCAACTGATCAGCCTGAATACTCAGGCGCAGCGCGTCGCGGCGAAGCTGACGCGAAAGTAGCGGCTACTCGTTCCACTGCGGCGGGGGAGGCATCGAGCCGTCCAGAACACACTCCAAACGGGCGCGCACGGCGGCTTTCGTTTCCGGGTGCGTCAGGATGTAGAAGCGTTCGGCGCGAATCGCTTCAAAAACCTCATTCGCCACATGCGCAGGCGGATAGCCTGCGGCGATGGCGGCGCGGATGGACTCCTTCAAGTGCGAAGCGGCTTCCGAACCCATCCCGGTTTCAGCGAGATCGCGCGGACGGTTGCGGTCTGAATCGACAATTCGCGTCGCAACGGCAGCGGGGCAAAGGACAGATACACGGATGGGCGCCCCAAGTTGCGCCAACTCCATGGCGAGCGATTCAGATACCGCCGTTACCGCGAACTTGGTCGCTGCATAGGCGGAACACATCGGCATACTGACGAGGCCCATGATCGATGCCGTGTTGACGATGTGGCCCTCCTGCTTGCCGGCGAGCATACGCGGGACAAAGGCTCTGGCGCCGTGGATGACGCCCCAGAGGTTGACGCCCAGCGTCCATTTCCAGTCATCCTGGGAAAGGGTCCAGGTGGGGCCCACGCCGCCGCTCACTCCGGCGTTGTTACAGAGAATGTGGACTGCGCCGAACCGGTGGTACACAGCGTCGGCCAGAGCTTCAACGCTCGACATGCGGCCAACGTCGGTTTTCACGGCCAGCGTTTCCGCACCGCCGGACTGTAGCTTTTGCTCGGCTTCCAGCAGCGCGGGCTCCTCAATGTCCGCCAGGACGACCTTCATGCCTTCAGCGGCAAACTTCTCCACCAAAGCAAAACCAATCCCGCTCGCCGCACCGGTTACAACCGCGACCCGACCTGAGAATTCGCGCATAGGACCTTCTACTATAGCGGTTTGGCTGCCAAGCAAACACTGCAGCGCGCTATTGCGCGGGTCGTCCGCTCGATTCCGAAAGGGAAGGTCGCGACCTACGGTCAGGTGGCGGAGATCGCGGGCTTTCCGGGCTATCACCGGCAGGTGGCGCAGGTCTTGGGCCGTACACACGGGCTGCCCTGGCAGCGCGTGGTTGGGGCCGGAGGCGCGATCAAGCTCGGCCGCGCAGCGGCTCTCGAGCAGCGGTTTCTTCTCGAGATGGAAGGTGTGCGCTTCCGGGGCAAGCGGGTCGACATGCAGTCGCACCAATGGCGGCGTTCCCGCTCTCCCTTGGAATAAGTTGCAGGGGTTGCCGCATCTATCAGGCAGCAACAACCATGAGCAGCAGCAACCCATCTCTCACCCGCGAAGAGATCCGCCTGGAGGAATCAGCCTCGCGCCGGGTCCACTGGAAGCGTTGGGGACCGTACCTTTCCGAGCGGCAGTGGGGCACTGTTCGTGAAGACTACTCAGAATACGGCAACGCTTGGGACAGCTTTCCGCACGATCATGCGCGCAGCCGCGCATACCGCTGGGGGGAAGACGGGCTAGGCGGAATCTGCGACCGGCGCCAGATCCTCTGCTTCGCGCTCGCGTTATGGAACGGCCGCGATCCGATTCTAAAGGAAAGGTTGTTTGGCCTGACGGGAAGTGAAGGCAACCACGGCGAGGATTGCAAGGAATATTACTTCTACCTCGACTCGACGCCGACACACTCGTACATGAGGTTTCTGTACAAGTATCCGCAGCGCGAGTTTCCGTACGCGTGGCTGGCGGAAGAGAATCGCAAGCGCGGACGCGGCGCTCCAGAGTTCGAACTCGCCGACACGGGAGTGTTTGAGGGCAACCGTTACTTTGATGTTTGCGTGGAATACGCGAAAGCCGCGGCGGAGGATATCCTTATCCGCGTCCAGGTGACGAATCGCGCCGCCGAGCCCGCTGAACTCACCCTGTTGCCGACGCTGTGGTACCGCAACACCTGGTCGTGGGATCACGATGCCCAAAAGCCGCTGCTGCGCCGCGGGCCGTCAAATCACGAATGGTCGTCGATTCACGCTGCGGGCACGCGCTACGGAGACCGCTATCTGTATGCGGAAGGCCACCCGGAGCAGGTCTACACAGAGAACGAGACCAATGCCCGGCGCTTGTGGGGACAGGAGAACGCGACTCGCTTCGCCAAGGACGGAATCAACGACTACATCGTTCTGGGCAGTCGCGAGGCGGTGAATCCAGCGCACTACGGCACCAAGTCAGCGTTCATTTACCGTTTGCAGGTAGATGCGGGACAGACACAGACAGTGGAACTGCGGCTCAGCGATCACGCTGTCAATACTGAGTTTCAGACTCCGTTCGGAACCGCGTTCGATCGCATTTTCGAAGAGCGGGCCCGGGAGGCCGACGAATTCTACGATCGGGTAATCCCTGGACCGCTAAGCGCGGATGCCGCGCTGGTGATGAGGCAGGCCCTGGCGGGTCTGTTGTGGAGCAAGCAGTTCTACCACTACGACATCAGGCGGTGGCTGGACGGAGATCCCGCACAACCAAAACCTCCACAAGGCCGAAGGCACGGCCGCAATTCGGATTGGACCCATCTGTACAACGCCGACATCATCAGCATGCCGGACAAGTGGGAATACCCGTGGTACGCAGCCTGGGATCTCGCGTTTCATTGCATCCCGCTGGCCATGGTTGACGCTGATTTCGCGAAAGAGCAGTTGATTCTGATGCTGCGCGAATGGTACATGCACCCGAACGGGCAGATACCCGCGTACGAGTGGGCGTTCGGCGATGTTAACCCACCGGTGCATGCCTGGGCGGCATGGCGCGTTTACAAGATGGAGAAGAAGCGCAAGGGGACAGGCGACCGCGCCTTCCTGGAGCGCGTCTTCCACAAGCTGCTGCTGAACTTCAACTGGTGGGTGAATCGCAAAGATGCTGAGGGCCGCAACATCTTCCAGGGTGGATTTCTTGGCCTCGACAACATCGGCGTCTTCGACCGCAGCGCACCGCTGCCGACCGGCGGGCATCTGGAGCAGTCCGATGCGACCAGTTGGATGGGCATGTACTGCCTGAACCTGCTGACAATCGCCCTGGAACTGGCGCAAGAGAATCCGGCGTACGAAGACGTCGCCAGCAAGTTTTTCGAACACTTTGTCTACATCTGCGCGGCGATGAACAACATCGGCGGCGAAGGAATCACGCTGTGGGACGAGCAGGACGGCTTCTTCTACGACGTGCTGCATCTGCCGGACAACCAGCACGTACCCATGCGAGTGCGTTCCCTGGTGGGGCTGATACCGCTGTTCGCACAGGAGACGCTGGAATTCAAGGAATACAGCCACCTTGAGGGCTTCCAGCGCCGCATGAGGTGGTTCCTGGAGAACCGGCCGGAGCTGGCTCAGTACGTCGAGTGGACGGAAACAGATCAGGGCCACCGCCGCTACTCACTCTCGCTGGTGAACCGCGATCGTTTACGTAGGGTGCTCGGCTATATGCTTGACGAAAGCGAGTTTTTGAGCCCGCATGGCATACGTTCGGTCTCGCGGCGCCATAAAGCGAACCCGTTTGTGATGCACGTCAATGGGTCCGCGCACTGCGTGGACTACGAGCCCGCCGAGTCGAGTTCTGGGCTCTTTGGCGGGAACTCAAACTGGCGCGGGCCGGTGTGGTTCCCGGTCAACTATCTGATCATCGAGTCGCTGCAAAAGCACCATTACTACCTTGGAGACAAATACAGGGTGGAGTTTCCCGCCAGGTCCGGCAACCGGGTGCACCTCGGATGTGTCGCGGCCGAGCTGTCGCGGCGCCTCGTCCGCATCTTCCTGGAAGACCAGGAGGGACGGAGGCCGGTTCATGGTGGCAATGCGCTCTTCCAGAACGATCCGAACTGGAGAGACCTGCCGCTGTTCTATGAGTACTTCCACGGCGACAATGGCGCCGGAATCGGCGCGAGTCATCAAACCGGCTGGACCGCGCTAGTGGCCAAACTGTTACAGCAATCCGGAGAGTAAGACATCCCCATGATTAAGGCACGCACACTGCTCGCTATCTTTCTGTTCGCCCCCGCGCTGTTCGCACAAAGGCAGGAGCTCGGGCTGATGTTAGGCGGCTATGTTCCCTCAAGCCGGGGGGACATCGACATTAACGGCGGCATGGCTTTCTACGCGAACTATGGCATCCGACTGAAGGGCGGCGAGCGCCGCGCCTTATTCCTGGAAGTCCCGTTCGTGGCATCGCCGCAAAGAACCATCGATTCGGCGAATCGTAATGTGACCCGCGACATCGCTACGTTGATGATCGCCCCGGGCCTACGGATGAAGTTTGCTCCGAAATCGCGCTTATCGCCCTATATCGCCGCGGGCGGCGGACTGGCGTGGTTCGAGCAGAGCACAACCACCCTCTCAGGCGCGCGGAACGGAGCACCCCGTAACACCTATACCGGTGTGTTTCAGTTTGGAGCGGGCGCAGACCTGCGAGTGTGGAAATGGTTTGGCCTGCGCGGAGAGATCCGCGACTTTATTTCCGGCAATCCCAGCTTCAACACCCCCGTGTCCGGACGGGTGCAGAACAACGTTCTCGTCTCGGGCGGTTTCGTACTTTATTTTTGAGGGAGCAGCGGCTGCGGGGCTCTCCAGGCGGCGCCAACCTGATCGCTCACTGGGCGTTTTGGTGGCCTGCGCTGCTTTGCAGCCTCGGCACGCGCGGCTGCGTCCACGGCGTAGTCGCGCATCTCCGCTTCTGTGTATGCGTAGTTGCGCTGTTCCCCACCCAGGTGCCGGCGTTCCAATACCGCCCGGCAGAGTAGGGGGAGTTCCTGGAGGTGAATTCCGTAACGCCGGCTCATTGCCAGATCCGCGCGCACGGAGAACATGATTCCAGTTCTGTTCGGGGACATGCCTTCAAACGAGAACACGCGGCAACCGCGAACCTGGCTGAAGCCCCTTAAAACAAAATGATTCTTTGGCTGTTCCACCAGCCTCTCCTTTCCCGCCTCACGAACTCAGAACGACAAGCGGTTGCAACTGGGTTCATACTCCATCACCAGCCGGTCCTGCCTTTCCCGAAATCTCTCGGGCTCGCAAACCTCAAACACAAAGCCGGTAGGCAAACGCGCCAGCACCGCAGCGATGGAGCCCTGCAAATGGCCTAAAAGCGCTTCCTGAATGTCCGGCGCTACGCCGATGTAGACCCATTCACGCGCGTTGGTGATGCCGTATATGCCGGGCGAATGCGGGGCGTACGAGCGGATTGAAGGCGGAGTGAACGCGCGCCGAAAGATCGGATCAAAAGGCATGGTTCCACTCCGATCCGGAATTCATGTCCGGCCGTTCCCTCCGGCTCGGCCGGTCAGACGCGCCTTTTGGGCCGCTGCGGGGTCGAGCGTATTTCGCAACCGGGTCAAGAGGACCTTTCCGAGACTGATTTCCCCAGAATCCCCTTTGTAGCCAGGCATCTTGGGATCGATGAACTCCCGCCGGAACAGTTGATCTGATGAGAGCGCCACCAGAAGCTCGAGTTCGCGTCTCGTCAGACTAACAGTGATGCGTGTCATGCAGTCCACTCTCCCAAAAGCGGCGAAGCAAACCATCCCCATTCGGATTTCCTCCGCCGAGGCCTGTCCGAACGACAACGAAACGGGCGAGTTCCGGATCAGAGCAGTCTCCGCGAAGGATTGTCATCGGGGGATCATCGCATAACCATTTTCAGTTAATATTGCTTGCATGTCAAGGTATAGCAGTGCCAGAATAGGCGGTGACGATAACTGATATTGGTTAAGTGAGGCTCAGTTCTTCTGTGGATGTGTCGTTCTTGATCCGGCACAAATTGCATGAATTGAATCTAGGACAAAAGGACTTGGCGGCTGCCGCGCAGGTCACGGAGTCGTACATTTCGCAACTACTGGCTCGCAAGAAGCCGCCACCCGCTCCCGCGCGCACGGACATCTACGACAAGATCGGCCGGTTGCTCGGGCTGCCCGCGGGAGAACTCTCCGTTCTTGCCGAGACCCAGCGCAGGGAAGAACTCAAGAAGAAAGTCGCCGAGCCACCCCGCCCGATGCTCAAGGAGTGTCGCGAGTTGATCCTGGCAAAGTGCGAAACGCACCAGCGAGCCGAGATTCGCCGGATCTTCGAACTGCAGGCTTTCGGCGAACTCGAGCGCCTGGTCACCCAGAAGATTTTGGACGTGACGCAGACTCTGGCCCGCGAGGAACTACGCAGCGACGACTGGCTCCGCTCGCTGGCCGAACATAGCAACCGCAGTTTTGAACAAATGCGAGTCGCGACGCTTGAATTCCTGGATACCGATGTCTTGCAGATTTCCGTAGAGGACTGCGAGCTGTTCCTTTCGCCAATGGTGGATTCGTGGGAGATCGACTTGAAGACGTTCAGCCTGGAAATCGTGTTGAATCCGCGTTTGTTCCCGGCTGGACGCAAGCGTTTTGAGTTCCTTGAATCGAAGCTTCGGAGCGATGCAGCAATCGAGCCGGGCCTGGAGCGGTTCCTCAATAACCCCGCTTTAAGCGGCGATGCGACGGAGAAGGAGATCTTGTTTCTTAGATCGATCCAATTCGACAACCGCCGGCCGACACCTTTGTATTACTACCGCGAATTGCAGAGCTTGCGGGACCCGCTCCATTTCAGCACTCCTGAGCAATCCGGGACGAGCGAACTGGGGGATCTGCTGAACAAATCGTCCGATGCGTGAAGGAGTGTGCAGTGCGAATCTTTTTGATCAACCCGAGCGACGTCTCGTTCGGAGTCGGAGTGATCACCCCCAGATGGCTCTACGTGCTTGCAGCGGCAACGCCGGCGAGTTACGGCGACCCGGTTCTTGTCGATGAGACTCTCGAGCCTCTCGATCCTGAGCTGATCCAACCGGGTGACATTGTTGGGATTGGCATTCACACGGCAAATGCCTTGCGGGGTTTCGAAGCCGGCAGGATCGCGCGCCAGCGCGGCGCATTCGTCGTCTTTGGAGGGATCCATTCCACGCTTTATCCAGGAGAGGCCCATGAACACGGTCATGCGCACGCCGTTGTAAAGGGGGACGGCGACCAGATCTGGGCGCAAGTATTGTCCGATTGTCTTTCTGGGAATCTGCAAAGGGTATACGAGGGTGGCCGCGTCAACGCCAGTTCTCTAAGGCCGGCGCGCTGGGACCTGTTGCCGCCGGCGAGTTACATGTGGGCCTCCGTGCAGACTGTGCGCGGTTGCCCAAAGCACTGTTCCTTTTGCTCTGTGTGGCGGACCGACGGGCAGAAGCCCAGGCAACGCGGCAGCGACACTGTGATAGACGAGATCGTGCAACTGCGCCGCCTGGGGTATCGCTTCATAGCGCTGGCCGACGACAACTTCTACCCGGTCACGCTCGAGGATATTGCGTTAGCGGAGAAACAGGGAAACATCGCGCGTGTCGGCGAGTTGCGCCGCCTTCGTGACGAACGTTTTGAACTCATGCGGCGCCTTTCCGCCCTTCCACCGGATACGGTCCTGTTTACCCAGATCACTATGGAAGCAGCGGAGGACGTGGCATTTCTCGAAGCCATGCGCAAGGCAAGAATCCTGGGCGCGCTGGTGGGCGTGGAAGCGGTAACGCCGGAAGGTCTGAAATCCGTGTTCAAGGACTTCAACCTCGCCGGGGACGCGCTGGCTCAACGTCTCAAGGTTTTCAAGGATAACGGCATCCACGTCCTCGGATCATTCATCTTCGGGCTGTCGACGGACCGGGCGGCTACCTTCGACGCGACGGCCGCGCTCGCGAAAAAGGCGGACCTGACCTTTGCACAGTTCGTGATGATGACGCCGTTCCCCGGAACAGTTGACTTCGACCGCTGGGAAAAAAGCATGAATGGGGATACACCGATGGTGGAGGGTATCCCAATTACACGCTACTGGCTGATTCCGGGGCATCGCCGGCCCAAGCTGTACATGCCGCATCCGACGATGAGTTCGGAGGAAATCCGTCAGCGTACACAGGGGGTCTGGGACAACTACTACCAGATGTCTGAAATCTGGAATCGTTCACGTTGCACCAAGACTCTTCGTGCGCGGTTGGCGTTCGTATTCGTTTCGCGGCTGTACCGTCAGATGTACGCCAACACCGGCATCGCAACGGACAGTGCGCGGCGTAAAACGGCGAACTACTGGGCCCGCTGGAGCGCAAGAATCTGCCTGCGATTATTCCGGGCTAAGCCGATGCCCAACCTGGAACTCCCGGCCGCAACACAGTCTCTGGATCTGGTCAAAATCACCTGACCCGGCGCGACAAACTTCTTGAGATCGACGTTTCGGACCTGCGCAGATCGATCACCTGGCACCCGACCAAGGTGATTCGGAAGCAGGTAGATTCGCAGGTTGCCAAGCGCGGAGCGTGGCACCAGCCAGCGGTCCCCTGGGTGGTCTGAGACGTGCTCCATCACTGGCCTGCGCATATCCCGGTGTCCAGGTAGGTCAAATTTTTTCAATACACCGCCCGGCGTGCCGTCTACACTGGAAAACCTATGAAGATTCACGAGCTGTTTGCCTATCTGCACGTGAATGACGCGGCAAAGACCATCGAATTCTACACGGCCGCGTTCGGGGTGACTGAGAAGTACCGCCTGACCGAACCGGGTGGCCGTATCGGTCATGCCGAACTCGACTTCGGAAACGGAATAACCCTGATGCTGGCAGACGAATTCCCCGAATACGGCATCAAGAGCCCACGCAGTTGGGGCGGCACCGGGGTCACGCTGCACCTGCATGTAGACAACGCGGACGCAACGATCGAACAGGCGCTGAAAGCGGGAGCGACGTTGCAGTATCCGCCCACTGACCATTTCTATGGCCAGCGCTCCGGCTCCGTCATCGACCCATTCGGCCACCGTTGGGGCATTGGCCATTCCATCGAAAGTGTGACTCCCGAGGAAATGCAGCGCAGGTACACAGCCGAATTTTCGAAGTAAGCATAGCGTGCCCGATTGCCGGGCGGCGGGGGCCGCGTTATACAATCCGGGGCAGGTATGCCCTTTCCTATTGACCGCCCGCGCCGCCTGCGCTCATCTGAATCCATACGCCGCATGGTGCGGGAGACGCGGCTGGCCCCGGAACAGTTCGTGCTCCCGCTATTCGTTGTCGAGGGCGAAGGCGTGCGTAAAGAGATCGGCGCGATGCCGGGAAATTACCAGCTCTCCATAGACGAGTTGGTGAAGGAATGCGCGCTCGCAAAGTCGCTTGGGATTGGCGGGGTGATCCTGTTCGGTATCCCGGCTCACAAAGATGAGGAAGCTTCGGGCGCTTATGCCGACGATGGCATCGTGCAGAAATCGCTGCGCGCCTTGAAGCAGGAAGTGCCCGGGCTGTTGCTGATCACCGACGTTTGCAATTGCGAGTACACCAGCCATGGCCACTGCGGAAAGATCGTGAACAACGATGTTGACAACGACATGACGCTCGAATGGCTGGCTGCCGCGGCGGTTTCGCATGCCAGGGCCGGAGCCGACATCGTTGCGCCGTCCGACATGATGGACGGACGCGTCGGGGCGATACGCGACGCCCTGGACGATAACGGCTTTTCAAACATTCCCATTCTGTCGTACGCGGCCAAGTATGCATCCGTGTTTTACGGACCATTCCGCGAGGCGGCTGAGTCGGCGCCACAGTTCGGCGACCGCAAGACTTACCAGATGGATCCGCCGAACGCCCGTGAAGCGATGCGTGAAATCGCCCTGGACTTGGACGAAGGCGCGGACATGATCATGGTGAAACCGGCCATGCCTTACCTCGACATCATTCATGAAGCGCGCCAGCGTTTCGATGTACCGGTTGCCGCGTATCAGGTCAGCGGCGAATTCAGCATGATTATGGCCGCCGCGCGTAATGGCTGGCTGGACCAGGAACGCGCCATGCTCGAATCGCTGACCAGTATTCGCCGCGCAGGCGCCGACTTCATCCTGACGTACTTTGCGCTCGCCGCCGCCCGGAAGTTGGCATAGCCGGCGCCGCGCCTGCTCCCGCTACAATAATGCGGGAGGAAACATGGTAGAAATCACCTGGCTGGGGCACGGCAGTTTCCAGTTCGTCCTGAAGAGCGGGGAGGGCGTCGTCATCGACCCGTGGCTGGAGGGCAATCCGTCGGCGCCGCCGAATCATACATTCCAGAAGATCGACACCATTCTGATCACTCACGGGCACTTCGATCACATCGCCGATGTGATTAAGCTGGCAGGCCGTTTCCTGCCGAAAGTGATCGCAAACTTCGAAATCTGCGGCTGGCTGGAATCGAAGGGCGTTAAGAACTGCTCGCCGATGAACAAAGGCGGGTCGCAGAAGGCAGGCTCGCTTTCCGTAACAATGACCCATGCGCTCCATTCCAGCGGAATCCAGGATGACGGGAAGTTCGTTTACGGCGGAGAGGCATCCGGGTACATTTTGCACTTCGCGGACAATCGCCGCGCCTACTTTGCCGGAGACACGGCGGTGTTTTCCGACATGAAGTTGATCGGCGAAATTTACCAACCCGAACTGGCGTTTCTTCCGATCGGCGATCTGTTCACGATGAGCCCCCTTGAAGCGATGCACGCATGCAAGATGGTCCAACCGAAGAAGGTGATCCCGATGCACTTTGGCACATTCCCGCCGCTCACGGGCCGTCCGGAGCACCTGGCGGACTTGCTTGGCCCGTCGTCGCCTGTCGAGGTGTGGCCACTCACAATCGGCAAACCCGCACATTGGTAAAGCACCAACAAATCCGCGCACGTATGCGATGATAAGCAACCGTGAACGTCAATCTCGCAGTCGTAGGACTCGGGCGCATCGGTGTCATCCATGCGCTGCATACCAGGCAAGCGGCCGATGAGACACCCGGCTGCCGCTTTGTCGCCGTTGTCGAACAGGACACGGAGAAAGCCCGCCGTGTTGTCGAAAAATACTCCCCTGCCCCGGCCATATTCCCGTCGGTCGATGAATTAGTCGCTTCCGGCATCGCGAACGCCGCCGTAGTGTGTACCCCAACCGCCGGGCACCAGGAACACGCAGGCAAGCTGATCTCGGGAGGCTTCCGCGTGCTGCTCGAAAAACCCATGACCGAGCAACTCGCGAAGGACCGTGAGTTCAGCCGCTGGCTGGACGAAAGCTACCCGAACTCGTTGATGCTGGCTTTTCAGCGGCGCTTTGATGCACCACTGCAGTATGCCAAGCGTTTGCTCGAAAGCGGCGCCATCGGACGTTACTTCAAGATCGTGTCACTGCTCGAGGATTCCGGTCCCGCGCCGCGCGGTTACAAAAGCGGCGGCGTGCTGAAGGACATGTCCGTGCACAACGTGGACGAGATTCTATGGCTGAGCGGCCGCGTGCCCGATGCAGCGGCATCCGGCGGATCCATCGTTTATGCCCGCAATGTCGTGCCCGACAGCGAAGACGAATACGACGACGGCTTTCTCCACCTCTGGTTCGGCGACGATCTGATCGCGAACATCGGCGTCACACGCAACCATGTATCCGGTTATCGAATCGAAACCTGGATTTTCGGCGAGGAAGGCCAGATTCACATCGGCCGCTTCGAACAGGACAAGCACAATGTCGCTGTCGAAGCTTACGGCCGCAAGCAGACTATCGACCGCAGAGTTTTCGCGATGCCCGATTACGGCGAGGGAGTTCCCGAGTTCGTTCACCGCTTCGGCCCCGCTTACAAAGAAGAGGTGCGCGTCTTCGCCGAATGCTGCCGCGACGGGAAGCCTTTTCCGGTGAATCATCGCGACGGTCTGCGAGCCATGGAAGTGATCGAAGCCGCCGAGCAAGTCCGCTGGACCCGAGCGCTCGCGCAACCCATCAATTGGGGCGCGACAGTTTCCGCTTGACCTGTCTACGATAGACAGGTGGACTCTAAAAGCGGAACGATGCTCACGATCACGAAGCTGGCGCGCGCCTGCGGGCTGAGCCGGACCGCGGTGCTTTACTACGAGTCGAAGGGCTTGCTCGGGCGGACGAAACGTTCGGCGGGCAATTACCGCGTCTACAGTGAAAAGGACCTGGCGCGTTTGCGCGAGGTTCGACGGTACCGCGAGTCGGGATTGACGCTCGCCGACATCCAGGCGCTGTTCGCCGAAGATGGCGGCGGCGCAGCGGGAGTGCTCGAGAAACGGCTGGCCCAGGTGGCAGCCGATATCGAGCGGCTCCGTCAGCACCAGCGCGCGCTGCTCCAGCTTTTGGGTCAAAAGAGCGCCTTCCGGAGGACAAAAGCAATGACAAAAGAAAAATGGGTAGCAGTGATGCGCGCCGCCGGCTTCAAGGACGACGATATGCATCGCTGGCATGCCGAATTCGAAAAACAAGCCCCTGAAGATCACGCCGAGTTCCTGCGTTATTTGCACATCGGCGAGGAAGAGGCGGGCAAGATCCGCGACTGGAGCCGGAAGTATCCGGCCACCGGGTCGGCCAAGTAGGGGCAGAACAACGTCGTGGAACCGGGCGCAGGAGCGGCCCGGTTCCATAACCCGGCAAAAGTTCGATATAAAAGGTCCGATGCTCCGCCGAACCGTACTCAAGTCCGCTGCTCTGTGCGCTTCCGCCGCCGCAGGGCTGGTAGCGCAGCGCCGTCGCCGCACGGAGGTCTCAATTCAGGGTGACCAGTTCCTGATCAACGGCAAACCGACCTACGCCGGCCGCACGTACAAAGGCATGAAGATCGAGGGATTGCTGATGAATGTGCGCCTGGTTCAAGGCATCTTTGACGATCTGAACCCGGAAACACGCGCCAAGTGGGCCTATCCCGACACCAAAAAGTGGGATCCGGAGCGTAACACGAAAGAGTTTCTTGCCGCCATGCCGGAATGGAAGCGGCATGGCATGCTGGCCTTCACGATCAACCTGCAGGGTGGCAGCCCGGAAGGTTACTCGAAGACGCAACCTTGGGAGAACAGCGCCATCGACCCGGATGGCGCGCTGCGGCCCGCGTACATGCAGCGTCTGGAGCGCATCCTCGACCGCGCCGATGAGCTGGGGATGGCGCCGATCGTCGGTTTTTTCTATTTCGGACAGGATCAGCGCGTGAAAGACGAAGCGGCGGTGAAACGCGCCGTTGTCAACGCCACCAACTGGCTGCTCGACCGCGACTCTCGCCATGTCCTGGTCGAGATCAACAACGAATGCGATGTCCGCGCCTACGACCACGAGATCCTGAAACCGGCGCGGGTTCACGAATTGATCGAACTCGCGAAAAGCCAAACGAGGAACGGCCGGCGCATGCTGACCGGCACCAGTTATGGCGGAGGCGCTGCGGCGAAGGAGAACGTCATCCGCGCCTCGGATTTCCTGCTGCTGCACGGCAATGGACCTGACAACCCGGACCGCATCCGCAACATGATCAAAACGACTCGCGCCACGGCGGGCTACCGGCCGATGCCGGTCCTGATCAACGAGGACGATCACTTCCGCTTTGACGAAGCCGACAATCACATGCTCGCCGCGCTGGGCCTGTACGTCTCCTGGGGCTACTTCGACCCCGGCAAGAGCGACTACAACGACGGCTACCAGTGCCCTCCGGTAAATTGGGGCATCAACACGGACCGCAAGAAACAGTTCTTTGGAAAACTCAAAGAGGTCACCGGAGCGTGAACGGCGCGCCCATTCGGATCGCGCTGCTGCCCGGTGACGGCATCGGCCCGGATGTAATCGCGGAGGCGTTGCGCGTGCTGGATGCCGCCGCCCGGCGCGTTTCCGGCTTGCACTATCACTTCGAGCAGTTTTCCGTGGGCGCTGGAGAGTATCTGCGCAGTGGCAGTCCGCTGCCGCAAGAAGCTTTCACACGGCTGCGGGATTTCGACGCGATCCTGCTGGGCGCTATGGGTTTGCCCGGAGTCCGCTGGCCGAGCGGCGTGGAGATGACTCCGCAGATTGACCTGCGTGAGAAGCTGGATCTCTACGCGGGTCTGCGACCCATCTATCTTTTTCACACGGACGATTCTCCGTTAAAGAATCGCGCGGCCGGGGCGATCGATTTCGTGATCGTGCGCGAGAGCACGGAGGGTCTGTTCGCCGCCCGGCATGAGCAGCATGCGCCTGATGCGGATTGCGTGAGCGACAAGATGGTGGTTACGCGCCGCGGTGCGGAACGCGTTGTCCGCTCTGCCTTCAAACTGGCCGTGAAGCGGAGGCGTCACGTCACTCTGATCGACAAGGCGAACGTCCTGCCTTCGATGGCTTTCTTCCGGCGTGTCTTCGATGAGGTCGCCACCGGGTTCCCGGAGGTTGAGACCAATCGCGTTTACGTCGATGCCGCCGCACTTTACTTTGTACAGCGTCCGGAAATGTTCGACGTGATCGTCACCGAGAACATGTTCGGAGACATCCTGTCGGACCTCGCCGCTGGACTGGTCGGGGGCATGGGCATGGCGCCTTCGGCCGATATCGGCGATTGTTACGCGGTGTTCCAGCCGTCCCACGGCTCGGCGCCGGATATCGCGGGTCAAGGGATCGCCAATCCGGTGGCTACCATTCTTTCCGCCGCCATGATGCTCGACTGGATCGATACGGCTCCCTCGCGAACCGGCGCCGGGTTGATCCGCGCCGCGGTCCAGCGTGTCTTTGCCGACCGCAACAGGCGCACTCGCGATATGGGTGGATCGCTGTCGACAACGCAGATGGGCGACGCCGTCATAGCGGCGCTTGAATCGCAATGAAGAACGGGTTCCGGCTCTACGATGCGCACACCCATGCGGGCATCGCAGCCCACAGCGGACGCCGTTGCGCGCCCGCAGATCTGCTGCGCGAGATGGACCGTTGCGGCGTCGACCGGGCGCTGGTGATTCCGTTTCCGGTGGTCGACGATATGCGCGCGGCGCACGACCTGATCGGCGCCGCCAAGCGGCAACACCCGGATCGCTTCACGGGCGCTGCCTGCTATACGCCGGCGTTTTCAAAGGAGTCCTTCCGCGACGAGGTCCGGCGCTGCCGCGAGGTCCATGATTTCCGCGCCGTCAAACTGCAGCCGCAGTACCACGGCCTGAACCCGTTTTCCCCGCGCAGCGATTTCCTGTTTGAAGCAGCCCTTGAGCACAAGATGGCGGTGGTTTGTCATACAGGCGCGGGCGCGCCTTTCGCGCTGCCGTCGCTGCTGATGGTGCCGGCGCGCCGTTTTCCCGAATTGAACATCGTGGTCGCACATTGTGGGGGAGGAATCTATTTTCAGGAGGCGGTCGTCGCCGCGACGTTCTGCCCGAACCTGTTCCTCGAGCTCTCCAGCCTCTTGCCGCACCAGGTACTGGAAGTGCTCACTTCGGTACCCAGCAGTCGCATCATGGCCGGATCGGATCTGCTCGAGAACACCGAGTCTGAGATGGGCAAGATCCTGACCTTGCCCATCGCGGACGAGGATAAGCGCGCGATTCTGTTCTCTACCGCAGAGCGCGTTTTCGGGAGCTGCTGACTTGACAGTAGCCGCACCAGCCTCATGGAAATTGCGCTTCGCCGTCGTCGCCGCGC
>Ga0073934_10006640_pt1 | contig 16683 bp, 14 predicted proteins | sample LarsenN4metaG_FD_76834 | JGI IMG/M metagenome (GOLD analysis project Ga0073934, IMG submission 76834) | Hot spring sediment bacterial and archeal communities from British Columbia, Canada, to study Microbial Dark Matter (Phase II) - Larsen... ...
AAAGGGTCAATTACTTCTAGTTCACCATGTTTGATACTCCAGCAACGGTCCGCGACTGCTAGCATATCCCCGGCATCGTGAGTTACTACCAATAGTGTCCAATCTTGTTTAAGTTTTGCTAATAAATTGACTAATTGCCGACGCATTGACCAATCCAAGCCGGCGGTAGGTTCATCAAGTAATAATAGGTGTGGTTGACGAATTAATTGCACAGCTAGGGCTAAACGTCGCTGCTGACCTCCACTTAAAGCCTGGGGTGATGTAGCCAATGATAAATGCTCTAATCCCACCTCTTGCAACGCTTGTTTAACTCTTTGTGTTCCTAACTCTGGATGTCCTAAGCGTAATTCTTCTAAAATCGTACCACCGCAAAAATGCCGTTCGGGAAACTGAAATACTAAACCTGCTAATTGTTGTAACTCTTCGGCAGTCAGGGTTTGTTCGTGCCAAGCAACAGAGCCGGATGTAGGTTCAGCTAGCCCGGATAAAATTTCGAGTAGCGTACTTTTTCCAGAACCACTTGGTCCAATAATCAAACCCAACTGCTGGGGTGCCAAATCCAGATTAATTGATTTGAGAATTGCTGTTGGACAAGCTGTGGGGTGGTAAACTACATTTCTGAGATAGAGCATTTGTTAAGACTACCAAAAAGAGTTAGGACATATCTATTAACTACACACGCTCGCATCTGCTAAGTCCCGAAAAAGTTAACAGGACATTAGCTATGCTTACATAGTAAATATTTAGCAGCTATAAGATATTCTGCTTTTCTTTAAATTCTAAGAGCAACAGAAACGATCGCTCCTAATTGTTTTTATTGTGGCAAACTTATTTTGGAACAACAGCTAAAACAAAATATGGGAACCTGCTAACATCAAGGCAGTCAAACTGTATACAAAGTTTTTTTTCGGAAATACCCACTAGTCTTCGTTTATCTTTTTGGATTCTAAGTAACATATAAAACAATTTCAACAGTAATCATTCTGAAGGAAACACAACAATGAGTAAATGGTTTCCATCTGTGCAAGCAATTCGAGCTGCTAAGCTTGAAACCTTTGTCCAAGTTAGTCTTACAGCGACTTTATTTCTGAATGTATGGGTTAATCCTTCTGTTGCTGCCGATCCTTTTCGGACAAAAGAAGCACGTAATATAGGTGACAAAACTGAAGCAGCTTTTAAAGCTATTTTCCAACAGGGAGACTACAAAGCAGCAGAAGCTTACCTACAACAGGCATTAATCAGCGAACCTAATGAACCTTTAGCCTATGCAATGAAGGCATCGCTAGCATACACCAACAAAGATTGGACAACACTAGATACTTACAGCAAAAAAACTTTAGAAATAGGACAAAAGTTAATTGCTAGCGACCCCTTGCGTGGTAATATTTACACTGCCGTTGGTCATTTCTTAGAGGGAGCAGCACTAGTTCGCCGTCAAGGTACTGTTAACGGTGCTACACAGGCATTAAGTAAGTTACAAGAAGTTTACAAGTATTTAGATAAAGCACAGGCAATTTCTGCCAACGATCCGGAACTCAATTTACTCAAGGGTTACATGGATTTGATGCTAGCTGTGAATTTGCCTTTTGCCAATCCCCAACAGGCAATTGAACGCTTGGACAAAAATGCTGCACCTGAGTACTTAGCGGATCGGGGTATTGCCTATGGGTATCGAGATTTAAAACAGTACAACCAAGCACTGGAGTATGTAAATCGGGCTTTAAAGGCGACATCTAATAATCCAGAGGTATATTACCTGAAAGCCCAAATTTTGCGGGGAATGGCAGGAAAAGAGAAAAATCAACAACTTTTACAGGAAGCGGTAATAAATTTTGACCAAGCACTAGCGAAGAAATCTCAACTACCAGCAGGTTTAGTAAAACAAATTGAACGTGAACGCCGCAAAGCTGCACAGGATATTGCTCGCGCTCAAAGATAGTGGACTGTGCTATTAATTTTGATTGGTTTGTAGTAAGGACTTTAGTCCTTAAAATTTTAAGCCCTAAAGCGCTTACTACGAACTTTTCTCTATCCGAGTTTTCTTGCCTGACTCACCTATAATTTAGTTTGGTAGCTTTGAGTAAGATTCTGTTAAGCAATTGTAAGTAATGGAAATACAGTTTCGTGAATTTAATCCTTTTGATTTGTGGATTTGGCTGAAGTTCAGTACTGTACCTTCACAACGTGAAAAGGAGTATGTAGAAGAACTTTTTGATTCCTGGTTTTACATGGGTAAACTGGGCGCATTTAATGCTGAAAATCTCCAGGTACAGGAAACAGGGTTAGATCTTAGCTATATGAACTATGACTCTGATGCGTACGATAGAACTTTGTTAGCACTGATGCACAACAAAGGCGAGTTTGAGTATCAGGGTCAATGGGGACGTTGCTGGTTTGACTTGGGAACTTCAGATGCGATCGCCTTGGATATTCTCATTAACGCCCTCCAACAGCTGGGTGTAGAATACGTCACCATTGATGAAGTTTACATCGGCGGCGAAAATGAGGATTGGCCTGTCGAGGAAAGTGACAGTCATCCTTCGTTTATATATGATAACTAGTAACAAAAATCGAACTACCAACCACTAACCACTAACCACTAACTAAAATTTGCTTGTATGCTTGGATGGTTTGACGAGCGATCGCATCCCAACTATAGTTGTGCAATGCATACTCTTTCCCATTTAACCCCCGGCGTTGACATTCCGCAGGGTTTTGCAAAGCGGTACGTAGTGAACCAGTGAGTGCTAGTACATCTGTTGTAGTTACCCATCCTGACTGACTTTCCTGGACTTGTTGGCAAATATGTACTTGATCTGAAATTACTACAGGTGTTCCTGCTACCATTGCTTCAGCGACAGCGATACCAAAATTTTCGTAGTATGAAGGCAAGACAAATAAATCGGCTGCTTGCAGTAGACTAGATTTGAATTCGCCAGTGACAAAACCAGTAATTGAAGTGTGCGATCGCAAGCTAGAATTAGCTATCTGTGATTTGATTTTTTGCTCATAAGCTGGATCTTGGGGATTAGTTCCAGCTAAAACAAAGTGAAAATTTAACCCTTCAGCTAGAAGGTTTTCCAAAGCTGGAATTAATAAACTCAGACCCTTTTTTGGATCAATTCGTGACATAAACAAAACCAATGGTACATTAGCAGCAATACCAAATTGCTTTCGTATCAAATTTTCCTCATTTTTCTTAGGAGGAATAACACCCAAGGGAATCACCAAATCCCGTGTCGCTACTCCAAATCTTTCTGAAATTTTCGCTTCCTGAATACTAGTGAAATGAAGTGCAGCAGCATTAGCTATATTGGCACGTTCTAATATGGCAGCATAAATTTGTTTCAAGTATTTTTTCTTTCTTAAATCGGCTGGATCAAGAGTACCTAGAGGACGCAAAATATAAGGCAGCTGTCGTTGACGACAAATTGCCGCAGCAGCACTACTAATAGGAGAAAATAGTGCGTGAATATGGGCTATATGAAACTCTTGGGCGTGGCGATTTAACCAGTTGCATAAATCAAGAGAAAATTTGTAGCGGCGAAAAGGGGCGCAACGAAAATAAATTATTTCATAACCATCTTTTTGAATAGGGACATTTAAGGTGACATCTAGAGGTTTTTGACCGTTATCACCGTTACTATCGGTTGTGATCACAGTTACTTTTACACCTTCTTTGGTTAACGCTGGGGCTAATCCAAGTACCATTTGACTAGGCCCACCGTAAATTAAGGAAATGGAAGGGACTATTTGTAGAATATGCATAAGTTATATTTTTTTCTTAGTCATAAGTCGTGAATTTAAAATTTATAGCGCTTCTCGTTTGGATCAAGTACAGCTTAATCGGTGTGCATCTGTGTGCATCTGTGTTCGTTTCTTATCTTGTATCGCATCCAATTGCAAACTACTATATGTCTAACTATAAAATTAGGGCTGAGAAAATATATTTTTATTATTCGACCACCGATGCACACAGATAAACACAGATGACCACAGATAGTTTTTTCGTGTGGTTTTATGTTATTGTTTTTGACTAATAAATAATTTTTGATAAAACTCTAGTTGTTGTTTTGCTAAAGCTTTGTTTGTATATTGTGCTATTGTTTTTTGGTAGCCCATTTCACCTAAGTTTTGGGCAAAGTTTGGCTTTTCTATTAGTTGGAGGATGCAATTAGCAAGGGCTTGGGCATTTCCTTCAGGGAATACTAAACCAGCATCACCAATTACGTGAGGAATTTCACCAGAATCAGAACCAATGACAGGTACTTGACAAGCCATTGCTTCGATTAATACATGACCGAATTGTTCTTTCCAACCTATGGCGGTTAATGTTTTAAATTTGTATGTTGTTTCTGATGGTAGTACTAGGGTGTTCATTAAGTTGATATATCTACAAACTTGATCATGGGGGACGCTTTCTACGATGATTATTCTGTCTTGAATTTTATTTTCTGCGGCTTTATTCATTAACTCTGTTCGCAATTCTCCCCGTCCCAGTAGCAGTAATTTCCAAGGTTTATCTTTTGGTAGAAGAGTTAAAGCATCTATCAGCGTTAACAAGCCTTTTTCTTTGACAAATCGCCCCACGAAACCAACAATAAATTCCTCTGGTTGAATACCTAGTTGTTTGGCTAATTCTGGTTGGGGTTGAGGGTAAAATACACGTTCATCTATACCTAATTGAGGCATGACTTTAATAGGACCTTGGTATCCACGTTGACGTAAAATTTCAGCACCGTCTTGATTGCCAGAAATAATCCCGTGGGTGTTTTGTAGATTATATTTTTCTAATAAAGCAGCTGGAAATTTTAATGCGTATGGTAAGTTCCACCAGGTAAAAAATAAGTTTTTTGCTTGCAAATTTAATAATTTATTTAAGGTAATCATTTGAGCATAAGCAAGACTTCTCGAAGCTTGCTCTACTTGAATGATTTGGGGACGAAACTGTTGTAACAAAGATATTAATTCTGTCCCAAAAGTCAATAATCCCTGATGATTTTGACTAAAATTAGAAACAGGTATGATGCGAAATTTACCTTCTTCTTGATATTGTGGTTCGATAATTTTGTTTTGCACTCCCCCAGGTTGCCACTTTTTTGGCACTACAACAGTTACTTCAATGTTGGGTTCTAACTGGGATAAAACGCGTAATTTTTCACAGTTAAGGTCTACAATATAAGTATGGCTAGCGACTAAAATTTTCATAAAATTATGATAATAGGTAATTGAAATGCAGAGTATTTGTGTAGAGAATTTGCTATGTATTAATGATTTTTTTACTCAATAATGACCAACCAACAACAATTTAAACACTCTCAACTTGTTTATCTAGATGAGTGTAAATTTGTCCATCATTCCATAGAGATTGGATGATTGTTCCTAAAGCTTTCGCAAAACCTAATGTGTAGAAAATGGCGCGGGTGAAAACTTTGATAGGTGAACCACTTTTGTGACAAGGGGGACGTCCTAAGACGTGACAATCAAACAAACGGGCGTAAAGACGTAAAGCTTGACTCGCAGTAAGATTTTTCAAACCCAGCAAGAAATGATTGTGATAGAAGGTGAGTTGATATTTGAGCGATCGCATACTAATATCATGACAGCCACCTGTCTCTTCCCCTAAATGCACTAAACTAGCTTCTGGGTCGTACCAAATCTTATAGCCTGTTCGCCGCAACCGCAAACAAAAATCGGATTCTTCTCGAACTGCACTACCGCAAAATCTCTCATCAAAATGTAGTCCGTGCTTGGTAAAAATTTCGCGGCGAAATGACATATTACAACCCCTTGCTGTCAGAACTTCTTGGGGTTTGACTGTATGTACTAAATCTATATAATACCAAGCAATACCAGGATCCATTGCTTGGGGAGGTAAATATTCGATACTCTTGTAAGGTATATCTCCCTGTGTTCTTCCTTGGGCTGTATCAGCTATTTTCATTCTGTCAAAAACTCGCCCAGCAACAGCCCCTATTTCTGGTTTATCTAAATAATTTTTGGCATGAGCTGTTAAAAATCCAGAATTTAACTTGACATCATCATCAATAAATAAAATTATCTCTCCTTTTGCGCGTCGCACTGCATAATTGCGCGCCCCTGGTAAGCTAGCCCAATTTAAACGGAACCATTGAATTTTACCTGCTGTTGCTTGTTCTGATAAAAAAGCTTCAATTTCTGGTTCGTGTTTTGGAGTTTGATCTACTACTAAAACTTCAAAATTTGAGTAGTCTTGTTTCAATACGTCGATGATACTGTCTCGCAGTGGTTCTTCACGACCATAAGTTGGAATAATTACAGAAATAAAAGGTAAATTCATATTAATAGTTATTTGTCATTTGTTAGTAGTTAGTGGTTGGTGGTCATTTGTTAATATTTATTCTCCCCATCACCCCATCACCTTTTTCCCTGTCTCCCCTTCGGCTTGTGCTTGTTGCAGTCTTTCCATTTTGTCTATAGTCGGCAATTTTAAAAGAATGCCAGCAGCAAACCAATAATAAACAGCAACTGGATCAACATCCAGAGGATAGTAATAAGTGTTGTAACTAATAAACAATATAAACACCCACATAGCAGCACCGTAACTGCGGAAATTACGGTTTTTTACCAATCGATACTGCCGGAAACAAATAATTGTTAAGGTAGTGACTAAAACTATGAATCCTAATAACCCAAATATTCCTACTTCATAAAGAACTTTCGGATAATAGGTTTCTACTAATTTAGTGGGACCCATTGCACGGGCGGAATTAGTAGCACGACCTAAACCACTTCCGAATGGGCTATCTACACTTTTCCAATTTTCTTCAAATTGTTGAACTATAAATTCATAGGGAGGAGAAGCATTCCAACGGGCTATAAAACTGTCTGTTCTCTCTTGGACAACGGTGGGATTACTCACTATTGCAATTCCCAAAAGTAGGGCTAGTCCTCCAAATATAGGAATAAACTTTTTCAAATTAGCAATTTGACCAGTCAGTACAAGTAACATTACAAAACAGACTGGCACTAAAGCTAAAGCTATTCTTTGTCCAGAGATAACTGCATTAATAAATACAGATGCCATTGAAGCTAAACTGATAATCCGCCAAATAATCGAAGGGTCACTAAAGCCAGTTGCAAAAGTGAAAAATGTGCTAGAAATGAGAAACCATGCCCATTGCCAAGGTGCAACAAATGTTCCTGGCAAGCGAATCATTCCTTGACTAGGGCTATAAACTAGTGAACCGCCAAAAAAACATCGTGCTTCCAATGAAGCTTTAAATAAAGCAGCACCTTCCGCATTTCTTGTACCTTCACATATGCCAGTTAATAATAATAAATATTGAATAAATCCTAGTACACAGGCAACAAGAATTAAAACAATTTGTAAGCGTGAAATAAATAGAAAATCCCGCTTATTACGAATCAAATAATAAACACAAGTAATCAGAGGTACATAGCCTAAAAATACTTTTAAGCCCAAAATTCCCATACCAAGAGGGAATTCTTTGGGTGCTTGTTTAAAGAGTCCTACAGGAGGCGGGTTGAACTGCTGTCCACCATTTATAAATAACAGTGTGATTATGCACAAGCCTAATAGAATATATAGTGGGGTTTTAATTCCTTCAGGAATAATTATCGGTAGTTTCTGTTTGCGGCAATTCTGCCAAACTGCAATTAAAGCAGGAACATAGAAAGCGTCTTTCGCCAATTGTAATACGGGACTATTGCCGATGTAGTAGGTGATAGTTCCGCCAAACGGCACATAAAAAATAAAGGCAAACAAAGCTTGGCGGGGATATTTGTAGGCAAGGGACATAACTATTATTCCCATTACAGCCGGGACAGCCGCCTTAATTCCAGCTGCTAAAAAAAGAATAAAACCAATGAATAAACCCCCACCAATGGCGGGAGTTAGTGTATTAATAAGTTCTTGACGTGCCTGTGCTGCTTTGCGTTTTTGGGCTAAACGTTCTTTGAGGGTAAGAGTAGGAACCTCTTGTTTTTTCTGCTTTTTTGTTTTTCTATTTTTCTGATTTATTTTTTTCTTTTTCTGGGATTTTTGCTTTGATTTCGGCATGATTTGCTATCAATACGTCCCTAGAATAGCTGATCATAGCCTTGTAAGGATGAAAACGTAAATAATCGTCCGATTATCCCTAATCTGCTGCGTGCTGATGCTACCAATCTCAGCCGTTAATTACGCAGTATGCTAAAAAATTGTCTGTTTGCTAGTTATCAAGCCAGGATTCCCATTGTCTAACTGGAAGCACCTTGGCCAGGACTGCTACGCAGAAATCGCGATCGCCCGGCAAAAGTACCTGAAAAAGTACTTTACCGGATGAAGAATCACTTAGAAGTGCGGGATATTACTGAAGCCCAAGTCGTGGACTGGGTGGTGTTCAACGAGAGAATACAGCAAAGGTTTAGCGTGATCACTATTTAATTAGTCGACTTGCAAGAGTCCGAGAATAACCATTGCGAGCGAATTTTTCTCCGAGAATTTGTTGATAAACAGCTTCATAACCGTCCACCATGCTTTTCACGCTAAAATGTTGTTCTACGTGAGTGCGACAAGCACGACGGTCGATTTCTCCTATACGATTGATTGCCTCTACAAAATCTTCAATGCGATCGCACAAAAAGCCTGTCTTACCATCCACAATAACTTCTGGCACTGAACCCAAAGGTTTTGCAAGTACAGGGGTTCCAGCCGCCATCGACTCGATCATCACCAATCCAAAAGGTTCGCGCCATGTGATGGGGAATAGCATTGCTAAAGCCCCACCTAAGAGTGCATTTTTCTGTGAGTGACTAGCTTCACCTAAAAATTCAATCTGCTTGCCGTCAATATGAGGCTTAACCTGGCTCTCAAAATAGTCTATATCTACCTGATCAACTTTACCCGCCATTTTAAGTGGTATACCCACTCGTTTAGCAATCTCAATGGCGATGTGTGGCCCCTTTTCTGGAGACATTCGTCCCAAAAATGCCAGATAGGCAGGATCTTGTGGTTGGGAATAAAACTGATGGCTGTCTGTATCAATACCATTGTATACAGTTGCAACATAGTTTAACCCCAATTTTGGCTCTCGCTGAGCATTGGATATGCTAACAAAAGGTTGCTTGTAACTTGTAGAAAAAATTTTTTCGTTATCTGGAGTGAATATACCGTGTAGTGTGTGAACTGTAGGAGTGGTAACGAAATCTGCGTAAATTAAAGCTGGATAACCTACATGAGAATGAATGATGTCAAATTCCTGTGCTTGTTGATATGCGCGGCTTAGTAGCAAAGTTTCGTAAACATTATATTCTTTAACATTAGGGTCTAAACGCAAAGCTTGAGGATAAACGGACTCTAATCTTGCGGAAGTGATCGAATCCCCCGATGCAAATAGCGTAACTTCATGACCACGCCGGACTAATTCATCAGTTAATAAACTGACAACCAACTCAACACCACCGTACGCAGGAGGAGGTACTCTTTCCCACAAAGGAGCAATTTGAGCAATTCGCATGTCAATCTCCTAATTGCTAAGAAATAGCTCAAAGAATTGATTTAATTCAGTCTCTGAAGAATAAGAGTTTTGATTAGAATTTAGCAGAAAGATAGATTTAATCGTAAAGACCTGTAAACACTACATACCAAGTAGAAGGAACCGTACTTAATACTAGAAGTGTATTCTATATGATATTTAAATTTAACCTTCTCCGAATTCTAATTTCAGTTACCAGGTGTGCAAAACCTCACTCTCTAATTCGTGTTGTCTGGATTTTCACTACATAAAACTTGAGGCAATATTGTGAATGTCAGCAGTTACAGAAGTTGAAAACTGCAAAGTCTAAATAAATCAGGTATCTAGTGATCAATGCAGAGGTCAATAATATTATGATGATTCGCTACTTGCAACCAATCCGCGAACTAGAAAACTTGCGTCGACAAATGGATCTAGTTTTTGATGAACTCTCAGCACAAACTGCTCAGACAAACGATACATCAACAGCTTGGGTTCCTGCTGTAGAGTTAATTGATACCGGTGATAACTTGGTTTTCTACGCACAATTACCTGGTGTAGCAGCTAAAAATCTGGATATACAGGTAACTCGTGATGCTGTAGCGATCGCAGGGGAACGTCAGCGTCAGCATCAGTCTGAAAATGCCAATTACCTACATTCAGAGTTTCGTTATGGCAAGTTTCAACGCGTTGTGAACTTACCTGTTGCTGTACAAAATGACAAAGTGCAAGCAGATTTTCGCGATGGTATCCTGACTCTGACTCTCCCGAAAGTTGAAGAAGTCCGTAATCGCGTTGTTAAAATTAATTTGGGTGAAAGTACTGCTGATGCTGAGAAAAGCATAGATACAACTGCTCAAACAGTTAACTCTCAAAATTAGTTGGAAATTGCAGGTAGTCAATGCCCATCATTGTTACTTGAACATTAATTATTTAGTAAATAAATAAACTTCACTCTTCCTAAATATAGTCGAGTGAGGTTTATTCTTTGTCTACGCGATCAGCGAATTGAGTAAAAACGTGAGGTTCCTCGCGTTAAAAATATGATGTTTTAGAAAACGAACACAGATGCACACCGATAAACACAGATAGATTATCAGTGTGCATTTGTGTTCATCTGTGTTCGTTATTACCAGGAATTTTCATACTTGTCACAATACCATTACTTCAGCAAATATTCTTTCACAAACATCACAGTTGCATAGAACTGGAAATCAATATTTTGCTTCTTACTAAACCCGTGTCCTTCATCTTTCGCCATCAGATACCAATCTGAATCTCGGTCAGTAATAACATACAAACCTTTGCCATCTCTGCTAAATAATCCGCCTCCGTAGGAAACTTTCTCTGTGCCTCCCTTGGGTGTAATTAATTTTTTCTCGCCAGAGTTGGTATCTACTAACCATAAATAACTTTCATTTACAGAAACGGCGTTGCATATTTGCGGGATGATTTTATTTTCTCTTTTAATTGAAAAACTCAATTCTTGGCATTCTTGGCATCTTGGCGGTTCATTATTCATCCCCATTTTATGCAACGCCACAGAAACATATTCCATTGCCAGCATTTGACGGTCATCAGGCGACCAATCCAACGGCATCCAACCACCACCCTCAACTTGTGCTAGCAAGCGATCGCTCTGGGTATTTTTTGGGTCAATAATGTAAAAATCGTTATCTTTGCCCGTACGGCGAGTCGAGGTGTAAATCATGCGATCGCCATCATTAGACCATATACCCCGGCTATTTTTAGACTTACCATCGGTCAGTAAGGTAATGTCACCCGTCGCCAAATCATAACGGTAATTCTGGTTAAATTCATTACCGCCAATATCCTTACTAAAAATAAAATAATCGCCCTGGGTTGGTTGGAAACTCCCTCCGCCGACGCGTTCTGGGAAGAAAGTCATTTGCTGACGGCTACCAAGGGGGAATTTGAGCAAATGCACTTGGGGAGTATCAGCGAAACGGGTGGAAATTAGCATTTCACGCCGGACTGGATGCCAACTAGAAAGACTAGCGGAACGAAAATTGGTGTAGCGATTAACCGTTTCTGCCAGTGTTGCTGGAATTGGTGGAATTCCCTCTAAAACTAGGTTTTCATTGGGGGTAATCACAGAAGTTTGAGCAGCAACCATGAAACTTGGTAGCAGAAAGACTACAAGTAGTGTAGCAAACAAGAGTGATAAAAATCGCATCCTTGGACTCAAGAAGGCTGAAGAGTGAAGTATAAAGTATAAATTTTTCTTTTCTATTTTTCCTCTCCTTCAGTTCTATTTTTAAGGTGGGCGACGCCCACCCTAGAGAAACAATTTACTCAAATCCACGGAAAACTGTTGTAATTATGCTTCCTTTGGCTCTACTAAATTTTCTGCACCTTTGACGACTTTTGCCGATTCAATTTTGTCACCTGCTTTTATTTCCCGTAAAACATCTTTTCCTTCGACGACGTAACCGAAAACAGTGTAACGACCATCTAACAGATTACGTCCAGCTGGAGTAAGTTCTGGTTCATAAAGGAAGAAGAAAAATTGTGAAGAACCACCGTTGTTGTCACTTTCGGGACGGGCCATGGCTACTGCACCATAGGCAGAAAATGGCAGCACAGGTAAATCAGTGTAACGGCCTGCTTGTTCTGATGTAATACCATAAGTTGGTTCTTTGTCACCTTCAAAAAGGATTTCCAAAGGAATAGCCCGGTATTTTTTTGTTTTGGGGTCAATAAAGCCTACTTCTTTACCTGGTGGATCACCAGTTTGTACAACATAAGATTCTTCTGCACGGGTAAAGGGTAAGCCATCATAAAAACCCCGTTGTACTAAATCAACAAAATTCCCCGCAGTAACAGGGGCACTATAACCGTCCACTACAAGAGTAATAGTACCCTTTGTAGTTTTCATTTCTATGGTGGCACGACCTTTGAGTTGCGGTAAATTGCTATATTCTTTGGGAACTTCAAAGGGGAATCCCTGCACCATCAAATCTTCTAAGTCACCGACGAGATTTAATAGCTCGGCTCGTTTTGTTAAGATTTGTTCTTTGTTTTTGGTTTTAGCCGCTTCTTCCAGGCTAGTTAGACCTGATTTCAACTCAGAAATCAAAGCTTCGGCTTGGGGTTTGTTGACTTCTGGTACACTAGCCAAAATTTGAGCAGGATTGTTAAGAATCCGTGATGCTTTGCTGAGGTCTTTGGAAACAGCACCCCAGCGCCGATTGGCCCGTAGTTGGTTTGATATATCTTCCAAGCTGCCTTGCAGTTCCCGCACAGGCTTATTATCTATTGGTAATGCATAACGCAACAGTGCTTTACCGTCAGTAATTGCATTTCCTGCTGGTAGTCCAGCACTAGTGGAGGGAGTCCACCCAGCTGTACTTACCCCTAAAAAAAGTGTTACCAACAGGAGTGTAATGAGAGTATTCTTCAACCGAGATTTTAATAACTTGAACATGGGATGGCTCAAACGCAGCATCAATTTCTTGACTAAAACAATTCGGAAATGGGAATTCGCGCTTACTGGACTTAACCATCAATAATCTTCCCACAGTACAGGAAACATCTGTCAGGTAAAGAGAATAGAAGCCAGAGGAGCCACTGTGGTGGATGGGTTTCCCGGTATAAAGGACGTGGCGTGGCACAAGGATAAATACTAATACTTCACCCTTCATTCTTGTTAAAATTGACAAAATTTTGAAAATAAGATAATTGAGAGTAAAAATTAGGTAAATGACACACCGCATCTATAATTGAATTTGTTGAAATTGACTTGTTAATCAAAACACAGGTGGACAATCTCATATGACAGGTAAAGGACAGGGATTTGGCTTTGGCTTAGGAAAAATGAAAGAACTAGCTGAAGCCTTTAAGAAAGCTCAACAGGTGCAAGAAGGAGCAAAGCGACTTCAGGAAGAACTGGAGCAAATGGAAATTGAAGGTGAAGCCGGCAATGGTTTTGTGAAGGTAGTAGTCAGTGGGAACCAAGAGCCTAAACGGGTAGAAATTTCCCCTGATGCCCTTAATGAAGGTGCAGAGGTACTCTCTGATCTGGTAACTGCGGCAATGAAAGATGCTTATAACAAATCCACAACAACAATGCGGGAACGCATGGAAGAATTGACAAGTGGATTGGAACTTCCTGGGTTCTAGATTTATGGTGATTTGTCATTTGTCTTATTCTAATGACAAGGGACAAAGGACTAAAAATTTCTATGCCTTACAAACTTTTGTTTGTCTGCCTGGGAAACATCTGCCGATCGCCTGCGGCAGAAAACATCATGAATTACTTGATCGAGCAGAATGGGTTGAGCGAGTCTTCTTTCCAGACGCCAGGCGATCGCATTATCTGTGACTCTGCTGGCACATCTAGTTATCACATCGGTAGCCCACCTGATCGACGTATGAGTGCTGCGGCACTTGAAAAGCTAGGAATCAAACTCCGTGGTCGCGCTCGTCAGTTTCAAAAGTCAGACTTTCAAGACTTTGATTTGATCTTAGCTATGGATCGAGAAAATTATGACGATATCCTATCTATGGATCCAACGGGACAATATCACCACAAAGTGCGTTTGATGTGTGACTTTTGTTCTCGGCATACTCTTAAAGAAGTTCCAGATCCCTATTATGGTGGTTCAGAGGGCTTCAATCAGGTGATTGAACTACTCCTTGATGCTTGTGATGGTTTGCTGCAATACGTTTCTAATCAAGAAGACAGAAGGCAGTCGCGATGATATTTCACCACCTAGTATGAAAAACCTCACCCCCTACTCCTCTTTTGAGCAAGGAGAGGTGCTGAATCCAGGGTGAGATTTTTCGGTTTTTTGGCAAACTAGGCTTTTAAGAAGCAGGGAAAAGGGAAAAGAATGTTCTCAGATGAGGTAGTAGGGTGAAGTCTTCTGCCCATCTGCCCATCATCAAGTTTTCCCTTTACTCAACCACTAATAGTCTCGTCTACGCAGTCCCAATAAGGGGCCAAGCCCCACTCCAGCGACAAAACCACCAATATGCGCCCAGTAAGCTATTCCCCCCGTCTCTACGCTCATATTGGCAGCTGCTTGTAAACTGGCGACACCAGAAATCACATTTTGGATAAAGAAAAATCCGATCAGAAACAAAGCAGGAATTCTCACAGTGGTGACAAAAATACCTAAAAATATTAACGTCACAACTCTTGAGTGCGGAAAGGCTATAATATACGCTCCTAAAATCCCAAAAATTGCACCACTTGCTCCCAATGAAGGAATCTGAGAATTCATGCTGATAAACCACTGACATAGGGCAGCGAAAGCACCGCAACTGAGATAAAAAATTAAATACTTAAAATGCCCCAATCTATCTTCAATATTGTTGCCAAAAACAAATAGAAAGAGCATATTTGAGATTAAATGCCACCAATTACCATGTAGGAATTGAGACGTAAATAATGTTGTCCACTCGCCAGCGAAGTTGGTAGTTAATTGTACTGGTATAACTGCATATAGCTGCAAAAACTGATTTAGTTGTTCAGTTGATAGTTGGAGTTGATGCAGAAAAACTAAAACGTTCATCCCAATCAAACCATAAGTTAGATACGGAGTGATTCGTGTTGGATTTTCATCGTACAGAGGAAACACAGGTTTTGTTCCTATAATCTATTAACTGCAATATAGCTTGTGTGCCTGCTCAAAAAATAATAATCAAAATCAAAACTTGAGTAATAAAAATTACATGTTATGCTTGTGTCAGCCTGGATTGTATTTGCCAGAGCATGTGATAATACTGACAATTAAGAAATAATATGTTTACTTATTCACTAGCTTTTCAGTATATTTCTGTAGAAAACTTGATTTTTCCCTCAATTCTCGGTCAACGTTAAACCTCGAACAAGCTGTCAGATGAACACAAATACTAATCCATACATAACCGACATCATTGATCAGCATCTTCCCCTGATAGAAAAAATTGCTAATAAGGCTCCAGAACAGGCAAAGTCTGCTTCCCCAAGCATAGCGTTGTTCGAGCAAAACTTCATGCAACTGTGGCAGGAAATCACACACAGTTTTGAGAAATTGCTGCAAGAAGTCAGGAAAAAGCGGCAAAATGTAGATATCGACTTGAAAAAGCAAGTAGAAGTGACATTGCAAGTCTGTCGAACTTACACAGGAATTCCTTCTATTGACGAAATTGAAAGGCGTGTGGAAATTGAGAATAGCTACGAAATTGTATATGAAAAGTACCTGAATGAGGTTCGCACCTATTTCTTGCAACATCTATCGTCTTTAGATGATGGACTGAAGCGATCGCTTGAGCAAGTAAAATCTCAAATAGCAGAAATACTGATTACCACAACAGAATTAGGAAAACTCACTGACAGCAAAGGTTCTGAATTCATCAAGACACTAGCAACAGAAATACCAGATCAACTCATTCCAGGCGTACCGAGTAAACTCAAAGTTGCATTTCAAATCTTGGCTGAGTTGGAACTGAACTATCGAGAATTTATACTTTATCGCATTCGTCCCCATCTAGATGGGCTGACTCCTCAACAAGCACAAACCTTGAAGTTGACAATCTTGCCTTCTGCTGAGCAAGTATTTCTCAATCTCAAGATAGCTCATGCCGAAAGTGTTCGTAAATGTGAAAAAGCATTAAAACAGTTGCTGAGTGAACCTAGTCAAGTTGCTTTTGCGATCGTAGAAGAGTTTGTTGATCGCACAATACGGACAGCAGATGTGGAAAATGAATGGCGAATCTTACTACAAAAATTACAACCAGGTTGGGATGATTTTTTGGTTCAACCAGAGCAAATTCAACGCGAGTGGATCAATTCTCCACAGCAAAACACATATGCAAATATAGCCATGAGTGAAGTTGATGCTATTTTTGCACTCATTGACTTTTAAGTCATAACAAAAATTGGTACAAATATTTTTTACCCCACCCTACCCTCACCCTCCCCGTTTACGGGGAGGGAATTAACTTTTCCTACTGTAAACGTTGGGAATAGGAGGAGTTTCTAGGATTCATGCAAGAGGTTTAACTTAACTTTATCTACGATAAGAACCAGGATTTATGTAAGTACGATTAGGTGTCCGCAGGACAGTACCGTTAGGTCCTTTGTAAACATCATAACGAACACCGTTATAGAGAGTGCGACCGTTGGGACCCTTTACTACGTCACGATTAACACCGTTATAGATGATAGTACCATTCC
>Ga0073934_10006641_pt1 | contig 16679 bp, 15 predicted proteins | sample LarsenN4metaG_FD_76834 | JGI IMG/M metagenome (GOLD analysis project Ga0073934, IMG submission 76834) | Hot spring sediment bacterial and archeal communities from British Columbia, Canada, to study Microbial Dark Matter (Phase II) - Larsen... ...
CACCACCAGCGCCTCGCCGTTGCTTGCGGTCGAGGCGATGCGCGCGGGCGCGTCCGACTATCTCGTCAAGCCGGTCTCGCCCGACCGCCTGATGGAAGCGCTGCACAGCGTCACCAATCGCCAGACCCAGCGCGACGAACTCGCCCCGCTGACCGAGAAGATGTCCGCCAGCCTCGATTTCGACGCGATGATCGGCACCGCCCCGCAATTCCGCGCCGCGCTGGCGCAGGCGGCCAAGGCGGCGCGCGGCCAGGGCCATGTGCTGATCGAAGGCGAAAGCGGCACCGGCAAGGAAATGCTGATGCGCGCGATGCACGGCGCATCGCCGCGCGCCAAGGAGCCGCTGCGGCTGATCAACCTCGCCAGCATCCCGCCCGGTTCGGTCGAATCGGTGCTGTTCGGCCACGAAGCCGGCAGCTTCCCCGGCGCCTTCGACCGCCAGATCGGCGCCTTCCAGCATTGCGACGGCGGCACCCTTATCCTCGACGAGATCGACCGCCTGACCCCGGTGATCCAGCAGCGCCTGTGCGAAGCGCTCGAAAGCGGGATCATCCGTCCCGTCGGGGCCAGCTACGGCTTCAGGGTCGATGTGCGGCTGTTCGTCACCAGCAATGCCGGGCTCGACGCGATGGTGGAGGCCGGGCAGTTCGACGCCGCGCTGGCGGCAAAGCTCGGCGCGACCCGCATCCACCTGCCCCCATTGCGCGATCGCACCGGCGATATCCCCGCGCTCACCCGCCATTTCCTCGCGCGCATCGGCGAGCAGCCGGGGCTCAACCACCTCTCGATCTCGGAAAGCGCGCTGGCGCTGCTGGCGGCTTACGACTGGCCGGGCAATGTCCGCCAGCTGCAATCGGTGCTGTTCCGCGCCGCGGTCTATTGCGAGGGCAATACGCTGACCGAGGACAGCTTCCCGCAATTGTCCGAACTGCTCGGCGGACGCGGCACGGTGCGCCTGCCGGCCAGCCACGAGGGTGTGGGCATCATGCTCTATACCGAGGACGGGAACCTGCGCCCGCTCGAGGAGATCGAGGCCGACGTGATCCGCCTCGCCATCGGACACTATCGCGGCCGCATGACCGAGGTCGCGCGGCGCCTCGGGATCGGACGCTCGACGCTCTACCGCAAGCTCTCCGATCTCGGCATCGACAACGCGGCTTGATCGCCGCCGCCGACGGGCCTAGCCCGGCGGGCATGACACGGATTCACGATTTCGCCGGGCGCAGCGCGCTCGTCACCTGAGCGGCTTCGGGCATCGGGGCGGCCTGCGCGCAGGCGCTCGCGGCGCGCGGGGCGGCGCGGCTGTTCCTCGTCGATGTCGATGCAGCCGGGCTCGACGCGCTCGATCTGCCGGGCTGCGAGGTGCACCGCATCGTTGGCAGCGTTGCCGATGAGACGCTTTGGACCGGGCTGGAGCCCCGCTTGAGCGGGCTGGACCATGCCGTGGTCAACGCCGGAATCGGCGCGGGCGGCCCGATCGCGAGCCTTTCGCTCGCCGAGTGGCGGCGGGTGATGGCGGTCAATCTCGACGGGGCCTTCATGACGCTCGCCACCGCTCTCAGAGCCATGGCGGGCAAGAGCGGCAGCGTCGTGGTGGTCGCCTCGACCACCGGATTGAAGCCGGTGCCGGGGATCGGTCCCTATGGCGTCTCCAAGGCGGCCGTCGCCCACATGGCGCGCATCGCCGCAGCCGAGAATGCGCGGGCCGGGATCCGCGTCAACGCCATCGCCCCCGGCGGGGTCGACACCGCGATCTGGGAGAGCGGCGAGGACTTCCAGCGCTCCGTCGCCGCGATCGGCCGCGAGGCGACCTTGAAGGCCATGGCCAAGACCACACCGCTCGGCCGCTTCGCCAGTTCGGAGGAAATGGCGGACAGCATCCTCTACCTGCTCAGCGATGCCGCGGCCAACATCACAGGGCATGTCATGGTCTCGGACGGCGGATTTACGCTCTGAACCAACTGCAATCTTTTCGCGCAAATCCAACCGCGAACGTCACCAGGTAAAGGCCTGCTCCGCCAGCGCGCCGCTGTCATTGCCCTTCAGGCTCATGGTCAGCCGCTTCGCCTGCCAGTCGATGTCGACCAGCCCGTAATTCTCGATCCCGAAGAAGGGCGTCACCCGCTTGGGATCGGGCTCGCGCGCGGTGTTCTTCTCGACATCGCCAAAAGCCAGGTTGAGCGAGGAACTGGTCAGCTCCCACAAGGTCTCGCCGCCGTGATCGAGCTTGTAGATCCCCCCCGAATGGCGATCGCCGGTGAGGATCACCAGGCCGCTGTCCTCGCGGCGGGTGAGCAGATCGAGCAGGCGGGCGCGCTCGGCCGGGAAATTGCTCCACGCCTCGAAATTGTGCGCCTCGGTCAGCACCTGGATCGAGGACACCACGATGCGCAGGTCCGCCGGCTTGGCCAGTTCCGCCTCGAGCCATGCCCATTGTTCGGCGCCGAGCACAGTCCGGGCCGGATCGGCATCGGGCAGATAGATCCCGAGCGGCGGGCGGTCCTTGGACCAGTCCATCCGCTTGAGATTGGAGCGGAAGAAGCGGGTGTCGAGGAGGATCACCTGCACCCGCCGGCCTTCGGGGCCGGTGATGGTGCTGTCATAGACACCCGGGCGCGAACGCACCGCGTCGGACGAGCCCCAGAAGGTTTCGAACAATTCCTCGCCCCAGCGCCGCATCGGGAAGCTGGCGCCGGCATCGTTGAGCCCGAAGTCGTGATCGTCCCAGGTCGCCATCATCGGGAACTTGGCCCGGAAGCCCGCAAATTCGGGGTGCGAGGCCTGCAACGCATAGGCCTTGCGCAAGGACTCCAGCCCGGCATCGGCATCCCAGGCATTGTCGCCATAGACATTGTCGCCGATCATCAGGAACAGCTGCGGGTTCTGCGCCGCGATCTGCGCCCACATGTGCTGCGGGGCGGACTGGTGATTGCAGCTGCCCACAGCGATGCGGGTGAGCGCGGTCTGCGGCGCGAGCGCGGGATTGGGCCCGGCCTCGGGCAGGCGCACCCGCTGGCGCAGCTCGGCATAGTAGGGCGCGAGCAACTGGTCGGGCGCAAGACTGACGCTGACCGGCGCATCCTCGGCGGGGGCATGATTGTCCGCCATCGACGGCGCGGCTGACAGTCCGAAGGCGGCAAGAGCGGTGGCGGCGAACAGCGAAGGGCGCATGGGCAGGCTCCTGATGAGAGGATTCGCGATGGTCGCGGCGTTCTGGCCGCGCTCGATGACAAATGTGCGACGCGCCGAAAAGATCGGGTCAGAGCGGGGGCAACTGGCTGAAGTCGGTGAGCGCCGCATCGCGCAGGCCGCGCCACACGTTGCGGGCCTGCACCGTCTCGGCGACATCGTGGACGCGCAGCAGGTGGACGCCCGCCTCCATCCCCTTCATCGCCAGTGCGATCGATCCGGCAAGACGGCGGTCCGCCTCTTCCTCGCCCGAGAGCGCCCCGATCAGCCGCTTGCGGCTGACCCCGAGCAGCAGCGGACTGCCGAGCGCGTGGAACAGCGGCAGGGCATTGATCAGCGCGAGGTTCTCGCCCAGCGACTTGCCGAAGCCGATGCCGGGATCGATCAGGATGCGATCCTCGGCTATCCCCGCCGCAATCGCCCGCTGGCGCGCAAGCTTGAGGAAATCGAACACCTCGCTGACGACATCGCCATAATTGCCGCCGGCGTGCAGATCATCGCCGGTGCCGGGCGCGTGCATCAGCACCACCGGGCAGCGGCTTGCCGCCACCAGTTCGATGCTGCGCGGATCGTAGCGCAGCGCCGACACGTCGTTGGCCATGTGCGCGCCCGCCGCAAGCGCCGCCTCGAGCACGCCTGCCCGGCGGGTGTCGATGCTGATCGCGGCCCCCATCGCCGCGCAATATTCGACCGCGGGCACCACGCGGCGGATTTCCTCGTCCTCGAAGGTCAGCGAGGCGCCCGGACGGGTGCTCTCCCCGCCGATGTCGACGATCGCCGCGCCCGCTTCGAGCATGGCCGCGGCAGACGCGCGCCCGGCCTCGGGATCATCGTGCGCGCCGCCATCGGAGAAGCTGTCGGGGGTGACGTTGAGGATGCCCATCACCTGCGGCTGATCGAGCCGGATGGTGCGCCCGCCGAGCTGCAGCGGCGCATGGACCTTGGCAAGGTTGGCCCATTGCTGCGCCGCCTCCTTCGCGGCCAGATCGGGCAGGCGCGCGATTGCCGCGTCCATCTGCGACGCGGTGGCGACGATCCGTTCGGCCACCGCGCCGTCGCGCCGCAGCACCAGCGCGAATTCGCGGGCATAGGCCATCGAGCCGCCGAGCCGCACCGCCTCGCCCTCGACCGCCTGGGGGCCGGAGACCAGCGTCAGCGGGTGGAGATAGACATCGTCGATCATGGCAGGTCGGGCGCGATCAATCCTCGCTCGCCAGCAGATAAAGCTGGCGCGCGGCGTCGATCGGCTGGACGTCGCCGCCCGTCTCGTAGTGCCAGAACATCCAGCCGTTGCAGGACGGCGCGCCTTGCAGGTCCTTGCCGAGGCCATGGATCGAGCCCGCCTTGCCGGCGCATTCGAGGCTGCCGTCGGCACGCACCGTGGCGATCCAGCGGCGCTTCTTGTCGAACAGCTTGCTTCCCGCCGGGATCAGCCCGGTCTCCACCACCGCGCCGAAAGCGACCTTGGGGGCGGTGCGGGCGCTCTGCATCGTCGTGAGAGCGCTCTCATCGAGCGGCAGTTCCTTGGCGATGCGCTTTTCGGCAACGCTGCGGTAGAAATCCTCCCGCTCGCAGCCGATCCATTCGCGGCCCAGGCGCTTGGCCACCGCACCGGTGGTGCCGGTGCCGAAGAATGGATCGAGCACCACGTCGCCCTTTTCGGTGGTGGCGAGCAGCACGCGGTAGAGCAGCGCCTCGGGCTTCTGCGTCGGGTGAGCCTTCCTGCCGTTCTCCTTGAGCCGCTCGGCCCCGGCGCAGATCGGCAGCACCCAGTCCGAACGCATCTGGAGCTCGTCGTTGAGGGTCTTCATCGCGCGGTAGTTGAAATGGTAGCGCGCCTTTTCCCCCATGCTCGCCCAGATCAGCGTCTCGTGCGCATTGGTGAAGCGGGTGCCCTTGAAATTGGGCATGGGGTTGGTCTTGCGCCAGACGATGTCGTTGAGGATCCAGAAGCCCAGATCCTGCAGCATGGCGCCCACGCGGAAAATGTTGTGATAGCTGCCGATCACCCACAGCGCGCCGTCAGGCTTGAGCACCCGGCGCGCCTCGGTCAGCCATTCGCGGGTGAACTTGTCATAGGCCGCCATGCTGTCGAACTGGTCCCAGTGATCGGTCACGGCATCGACATGGCTGCCGTCGGGGCGGTTCAGGTCCCCGCCGAGCTGGAGGTTGTAGGGCGGATCGGCAAAGACGAGGTCGATCGAGGCATCGGGCAGGCTGCGCATCGCGGCGATGCAGTCCCCGGCGAGGATCCGGCCCAGCGGGAGTGACGGCACGCGCGAAGATTGTGGCGTTTTATCAACGCCTTCTTTGCGCAACTTCGTCTTTTCTATCACACTCACTGGAATGACCCCGCCGGTTTGCCTGCGACTTATCCACAGGCATGAGTCTTTGAGGAGTCCGCGTCAAGCGCCTAATTTTGCGGGAAACATGGTTAACAGCTCGTAAATGCGGTGTCCGGCGAGCGGAACGAAGCGGGACCGCCACAAGATGTAGAGTCCGTGCAAGGCGGCGGGACTCGATATGCAGCGGTGTGGCGCGAAGGACTCACCCGCGCCGCCATCTGCCTCGCGGCGGTTCCGATCAGAACAGGCTCATCTGCGCCACCGGTGCGAAGCTGCGGCGGTGCAGCGGGCTCGGCCCGTGGATGCGCAGCGCCTCGAGATGCTCCGCGGTGCCGTAGCCCTTGTTGCTCTCCCAGCCGTAATGCGGGTGCGCGCGCGCCGCCTCGCGCATCAGCCGGTCGCGCCACTCCTTGGCGATGATCGAGGCGGCCGAGATCGCCGGCTCGATCGCGTCCCCGCCCACGATCGCGCGGGCGGGCCAGCACCATTCGGCGCAGCGCCCCGCCGGGGTCAGGTTGCCGTCGATCAGCACCTCGCAATGCGCTGCCCCCAGCGCCGCGGTGAGGCTGGCGACCGCGCGGGTCATGCCCAGCATGGTCGCCTGGAAGATGTTGATGCGATCGATCTCCTCGGGCTCGACCACCGCCACCGCCCAGCAGCAGCTTGCCCGGATCGCCTCGTCGAGCACGGCGCGGCGCTTGGCCGAAAGGCGCTTGGAATCATCGAGCCCCGGGGGTATCGCCCGGCCGAGAACCACCGCCGCGGCCACCACCGGCCCGGCCAGCGGCCCGCGGCCGGCCTCGTCCACGCCGATGACGAGCGTCCTGTCCGTAACCGTAAAACCCGGAGTGACCCCTAGCATGATCCGCTCGTCCCGCCTGCTTCCCGCCCTTTCCCTCGGCGCGCTGATGCTGGCAAGCTGCGCCAGCGCCGAAACCGGGGAAAGCGCCCCCGCCGCTAGCGGCGAGGCGCCCTTTGCGATCGCCGAAATGGGCGCTTTCGCAGAACCCTGGGCGATCGAGTTCGCCCCCGGCACCCCGGTGCTGTTCGTGACCGAGAAGGCCGGCACGATGAAGTTCCTCGACACCGAAACCGGCGCCATCGGCACCGTGACCGGCCTTCCGCAAGTCGCCTATGGCGGCCAGGGCGGGCTCGGCGACATCGCCTTCCTCGAGAGCGAGGCTTCCGCGGTGCTCGATCGCCGCACCATCTACCTGAGCTGGGCCGAGGCCGGGCCGGACGACACCCGCGGCGCGGTGGTCGGGCGGGGAACGCTGGTGTGCGGAACGGACGAGGCCTGCAGCATCGAAGGCCTCGCCGTGATCTGGCGGCAGGCCCCCAAGGTGACAGGGCGCGGCCATTACTCGCACCGGATCAGCATCTCGCCCGACGGGAAGCATCTCTACATCGCCAGCGGCGAGCGGCAGAAGATGCAGCCGGCGCAGGACACCAGCAACAATCTCGGGTCGATCGTGCGGCTCAATCTCGACGGCACGCCCGCCGCCGACAACCCGCTGGCGGACAAGGGCGGGGTTTCGGCAGAGATCTGGTCGTGGGGCCACCGAAACATTCTGGGGCTGGACTGGGACGCGCGGGGGCGGTTGTGGGAGGTCGAGCACGGCCCGGCCGGCGGGGACGAATTGAACCTCGTGCGGCGCGGCGCCAATTACGGCTGGCCGCTGCGCTCCAACGGCGATCATTACAACGGCGATCCGATTCCCGATCACGCTGCCGATGACGGCTTTGCCCAGCCCGCGCTCAGCTGGAGCCCGGTGATCGCTCCGGGCGAAATGATCATCTACGACGGCGCGATGTTCGATGCCTGGCGGGGCAACGCCCTGATCGCGGGACTCGGCAGCCAGGCGCTGGTGCGGGTCGCGATCGAGGGCGAGAGCGCGCGCGAAGTCGCCCGCCACGCCTTCGATGCGCGGCTGCGCTCGATCGAGGAAGGCCCGGACGGCGCGATCTGGATCGCCGAGGATGGCAAGGGTGGCCGGGTGCTGAAGCTCACTGCGCAATGACCGGCGCCGCGATCGCATCCCCCACGGCGACGCTGATCCCGCTCGAGGCGGTCGAACCGGCCATGATCGAGGCGGTGCTCGACCGCGCCTTCGGGCCGGACCGCCACGCCCGCACCGCCTATCGCATCCGCGAAGGCATGGCATGGCTGCCGGGCCTGAGTTTCGCCGCGCTCGACGAGGACGCGTTGCTGGTCGGGACGATCCAGTGCTGGCCGATCGGCTTGCAAACCCGGCAAGGGCAGGTGCCGCTGGTGATGGTCGGGCCAGTGGCGGTCGTGCCCGAACGGCAGGGCGAAGGCTTCGGCGTCGGGCTGATGAGCGCGATGCTCGACGCCGATGCGCGGCTCGCCGCCAGCAGCGGGCCGGCGCTTCCTCAGGTGCTGATCGGGGATGCCGAGTATTACGGGCGCTGGGGCTTTTCGGCGGCGCTGACCGGCGGCTGGCGCTGCCCCGGCCCCTACGAGCAGAACCGCTTGCTCGCGCGCGGCGCGGCGCTGGCGGCAATGCCGACCGAGGGGATGCTGGGGCCGTGGGAGGGATAGCGCGGCTTGCCCTCTTCACCTCGCCCCTCGCATCTGCCATCCCGACCGACATGCCCTACGAACCGCCTCCCTATCTCGCCGAACTGACGCTGGCCGAGATCGCCGAGCTTGTCGCGGCGCGCAAACTGCCGCCGGTCGAGGGCTGGGCGCCGCAGAAATCGGGCGACAGCCAGATGCGCATCGCCGCCGACGGCACCTGGTATCACGAGGGCGAGCCGATCCGGCGCGAGGCGATGGTGCGCGCCTTCGCCGGCCTGCTCAAGCGCGAGGCGGACGGTCAGCACTGGCTCGTCACCCCGTTCGAGAAGCTTTCCATCGCGGTGGAGGACGCGGCCTTCATCGCGGTCGATTGCACCCGCGCTGAAGATGCGCTGGCTTTCCGGCTCAACACCGACGATCTCGTGATTGCCGGGCCGGATCACCTTCTGCGCGCGGCGGGGGATCCTGAAGCGCCGGCGCTCTATCTCCATGCCCGCCGCGGCTGCGAGGCGCGGCTCAACCGTTCGACCTGGGCGCAGCTGGTCGAGATCGCGCTGGCCGAAGGGGCCGAGCACCGGGGCTGGCAGATTGCCAGCCGCGGTGCGATATTCTCGCTGCTGCCATGAACCCTGCCCCCTCCCCCAGCCTGTTCGAGCCGCTCAGCCGCCTGTTCGCCGAAGGCCACGCGCGCCCCATTCCCGATCTCCTGAGCGATGCAGCCTTCGCCCGCGAGGGCCGCGCCACTCCCGCGGCGGTGCTGATCGCCGTGACCGACGTGCCGCACGATCCGCAGGTGATCCTCACCCAGCGCCCCCGCTCGATGCGCGATCACCCCGGGCAGGTCGCCTTTCCCGGCGGCAAGATCGATCCGGGCGAGGATGCCGTCACCGCCGCGCTGCGCGAGGCCGAGGAGGAATTGTCGCTCCCGCGCGAGGCCGTCCGGGTGATCGGCACCAGCGATGTCTATCACACCGGCACCGGCTTCATCGTCACCCCTGTGGTGGGCCTGGTGCCGCCCGGGCTCGACCTCAGGCCCGATCCGGTCGAGGTGGCCGACTGGTTCGAGGCGCCGCTCGGCGTGCTGCTCGATCCCGCCAGCTGGACCACCAACGAGGTGTTCTGGCGCGGCGCCACGCGGCGCTATCTCGAAATGGACTGGCAGGGTTTCCGCATCTGGGGCGTGACCGCGGCGATCATCGCCAACCTGTCGCGGCGGATCGCGGTGGAAAGGCTGAAGGATGCTGCATGATCTGGCCCGGGCCGAATGGCTGCGCCGCGCGGGCCTTGCCGCGCTGACGGCGGCACTGGGGGCGGATAACATCCGCTGGGTCGGCGGCGCGGTGCGCGACACCCTGCTGGGCGTCGCGGTCCACGATGTCGATTGCGCTACGCTGCTCACGCCGGACAGCGTGATCGACCGCTGCCGCGCGGCGGGCATCCGCACCGTGCCCACGGGCATCGATCACGGCACCGTTACCGCGATCCTCAAGGACGGCCCCGTCGAGGTCACCACCCTGCGGCGCGACGTTTCCACCGATGGCCGCCGCGCCACCATCGTCTTTGCCAGCGACTGGCGCGAGGATGCGGCGCGGCGCGATTTCACCATCAACGCGCTCTATGCCCACCCCGAAACGCTCGAGATCGACGATTTCTTCGGCGGGCTGGACGATCTGGCGGCGCGGCGGGTGCGGTTCATCGGCGACGCCCGCCAGCGCATAGCCGAGGATCATCTCAGGATCCTGCGCTATTACCGCTTTCAGGCGCGCTTCGGGGCTGCATTGGACGAGGAAGCGGAACGCGCCTGCGCCGAGCTCGCCCACACCCTGAAGGGCCTTAGCCGCGAGCGGATCGCGGCGGAGCTGCTGGCGCTGCTCGCCCTGCCCGATCCGCACCCCACGCTCGAACGGATGCGCGCCAAAGGCGTGCTCGGGGTGATCCTGCCCGAGGCTTGCGCCGCGCAGCTGGCGGCGCTGGCGCGGGTCATCGCCGCCGAGGCTGGGCAGGGCTTTGCGCCCGATCCGGTGCGGCGGCTGGCCGCCCTGCTGCCGCCCTCGCCCGAGGTCGCCGAGACCGTCGCCGCCCGACTGCGGCTGTCCAAGGCCCAGCGCAGCCGCCTCGTCAGCGCGGCCGAGCGCACCGCCGCCGACAGCACTCATCCCAAGGCGCTGGCCTATCGCCTCACGCCCCCGCTGGCGATCGACCGGCTGCTGCTGCTGGGCGAGGACGCGCGCGCGCTGGCGGGCTGGAATGTGCCCGTCTTCCCGCTCAAGGGCGGGGCGATCGTCGCGCGCGGGGTGAGCGCCGGGCCGGTGGTGGCGCGCATTCTCCAGACCGTCGAGGGCCGCTGGGTGGCCGAGGGCTTCCCCGATTCGGCCCGGATCGAGCAATTGCTCGCCGAGGCGCTGGCGGATCAGACCGGCGCGGGGTGAACCGCATCGCGGGGGCGACGGGGCGCGTCCCGAGGGGGCGTCATCGCCTTGTCACACTCTGCCGTTGCGGGTTAGGAAACGAATGCGGGTTTCGTGCGTTTATTGCATACGCGCTTCACTTCAACCGGCGCCCGCGCCGGCCTCTCGCCGCAGCCCTTCCGGCTCATAGGCACCCGCGTGTTCCGCCGGCGCTACCGCCTCCCGGCAGCGCTTCGATGCAATGCAAAGTTGGAGAGAACATCGATGAAAACCGCAAAGCTGGCGCTGCTGGCCACCCTTCTTGCAACCGCTTCGGCGGCCGCCCATGCGCAGGATATCGGCGCAACCGTCCTCGGCAATGACGGCAATCCCGTCGGCACCGTCGAGAGCGTGGCCAACGGGATCGTCATGATCGATACCGGCAAGCACAAGGCGCCGATTCCCGCCGATCTGATCGGCAAGGGCGAGACCGGCCCCAGCATCAATGCCACCAAGGACCAGATCGACGCGATGATGGACCAGCAGGTCGCCGAGGCCAACGCCAAGCGCGATGCCGCACTGGTGGTGGGCGCGGCGGTGCTGTCGGCCAACGGCAACCCGGCCGGCACGCTGGTGGAAGTCGATCTTGCCGCCGATGCCTTCGTGCTCGAAAGCCCCGAAGGCCCGGTCGCGCTCAAGAAGGAGCATTTCGCGGTCAACGAGCAGGGCCAGCTGATTGCGCTGTTCACCCGCGAACAGATCGCCACCGCCGCCGCCTCCGCCCGGAGCGCCGCCAGTGCGGCCGCCGAGACCGGAGCCAGCAGCGGCGCCTCGCAGTAAGCCACACCAGCCCGCAAAGGGTCGCAAGGGGCCGCCGGCGCCATCCGCCCGCGGCCCCTTCCTGCATCCGCTCAGTCGAAGCGATTCGACTTGGGGAAGCCCTGCGGCGGCATCCGCCCGGCCGCGCCGCGCGCGACCTTCCACATCCGGATCTCGGTCTCGGTGCGGGTGCGCTCGCCCGATCCGCCCATCTGCCAACTGAGGCCATCGGCGAGCACGAAGGTGGTCGCGTCCGCCAGCCCGCCGTCGCGGTAACGCTGCAGCTGCACCCCTTGCCCGCGGCTCATGACGGGCAGTTCCTCGAGATTGAACACCACGAGCTTGCGGTTGTCGCCCACCACGGCGACGTGATCGTGGCCATCGATGATCGGGCGGATCACCCGCAGCGCGGCCCCGTCCTTGAGGTTGACGACCTGCCGCCCCTTGCGTGTTTCGGCGAGCAACTCGTTCATCTCGGCGACGAAGCCCTTGCCGTGGCTTGAGGCGAGCAGCAGCCGCCCGCCGGGGCGATGCACCATCATCGCCACCACGTTGGCCTCGCTCTCGAGGTCGATCATGCTGCGCACCGGCTCGCCGAAGCCGCGCGCGCCGGGGAGCTTGTCGCAGCCCAGCGTGAAGAACCGCCCGTCGGAGGCGGCGAGCAGCAGCTTGTCGGTGGTCTGCGCGTGGCAGATGAAGGCCAGGCCGTCGCCCTCCTTGTACTTGAATTCCTGATCCAAGGGCACGTGGCCGCTGGCCGCCCTGATCCAGCCCTTCTGGCTGAGGATCACCGTCACCGGCGCCTTCTCGATCATCGCGTCCATCGAGAATTCCACCGTCGGCGCGGCCTCTGCAATCAGCGTGCGGCGGCGCCCGAGCAGGGTGTCCTCGGCATAGTCCTTGCGCAGATTGCGCAAATCGCGCTTCAGCCGGGTGCGCTGGCGGGCCGGGCTTTCGAGCAGTTTTTCGAGTTCGTCCTGCTCGGCAAGCAACTCGTCCTGCTCCTTGCGCAGCTCCATTTCCTCCAGCTTGCGCAAGCTGCGCAGCCGCATGTTGAGGATCGCCTCGGCCTGGCGGTCGGTGAGTTCGAATTCGGCCATCATCGCCGGCTTGGGTTCGTCCTCGGTGCGGATGATTGCGATCACCCGGTCGAGGTTGAGGAAGGCGATGATGTAGCCGCGCACCAGTTCGAGCCGCTTTTCGATCTGCTCGAGCCGGTGGCGCGCGCGGCGCTGGAGGATGTCGATCTGCGCGACCGTCCAGTGTTCGAGCAACTCCTTCAGCCCCATCACCATCGGCGTGCGTGTGGCGTCGAGCACGTTCAAGTTGAGGCTGAAGCGGGTTTCCAGATCGGTCAGCTTGAACAGGCTTTCCTTGAGCAGCTCGGGATCGACATTGCGGCTCTTGGGCACCAGCACGATGCGGATCGCGGTGTCGCTCTCGTCGCGCACGTCCTCGAGGATCGGCAGCTTGCGGTCGGCGATCAGCTGGGCAATCTGCTCGATCAGCTTGGACTTGGGCACCTGGTAAGGGATTTCAGAGATCACCAGCTGCCACTGCCCGCCGCCCAGCCGCTCGATCCCCGCCGCGATATCGGCTTCGTCCTTCGCCTCGGGAGCAAGAAAGCGGCCGCGCAGGCGGAAGGCGCCGCGCCCGGTGCGATAGGCCTCGGCGATCACTGCGGCACTGTCGACCACCTGGCCGCCGGTGGCGAAATCGGGACCGTGGAACAGTTCCATCAGGCGTTCGTGGGTGACGTGCGGATTGTCGATCAGCTCCAGCGTGGCGTCGATGACCTCGGCGACATTGTGGCTGGGGATGCTGGTCGCCATGCCCACCGCGATGCCGCTCGCGCCGTTCGCCAGCAGGTTGGGGAACAGCCCGGGGAAAATGTCTGGCTCGACCTCTTCGCCATTATAGGTCGGCAGGAAATCGACCGTGCCCTCGTCGAGCCCCGCCATCAGTTCGAGCGCGGTCTTCGTCAGTCGGGCCTCGGTGTAGCGATAGGCCGCGGCGTTGTCGCCATCGACATTGCCGAAGTTCCCCTGCCCCTCGACCAGCGGATAGCGCAGCGCGAAATCCTGCGCGAGGCGGACCATCGCGTCATAGACCGAGGCATCGCCATGCGGGTGATACTTGCCGATCACATCGCCGACGACGCGCGCCGATTTCTTGAAGGCGGAGGAGGGATCGAGCTTCAGCTGCCGCATCGCCCACAGCAGGCGGCGGTGCACCGGCTTCAGCCCGTCGCGCAGATCGGGCAGCGAGCGCGCGGTGATGGTCGAAAGCGCATAGACCAGATAGCGCTCGGACAGCGCGGCATCGAAGGGGGCATCGACAATGGCGTCGAAGCCGTCGTCGGGCTCGGTGGTATCGGACACGGACATGGTGCCGGTCTAGCAATCCCCATCCCTGCGAGGGAGAGGGCTTTCCACAGGGTTGAGCGCCTACATCCGCCGGAGGTCGTTGCTTTCGGACGGCACGCTGACGGTGAGGCCGTCCATCTCGGCGGTCAGCTCGATCTGGCACGACAGGCGGCTGGTGCGCCGCGCCCCGGCGGCGAAATCGAGCATGTCCTCCTCTTCTTCCGAAGCGGGCGGCAGGCGGTTGAACCATTCGGCGGCGACAATCACATGGCAGGTCGAACAGGCCATCTGCCCCTCGCAAGTGCCTTCGAGCGGCAGCCCCGCCGCCTGCCCGACGCGCAGCAGGTTGTCGCCAGGCTCGGCCGCGGCGGCGACCGGCCTGCCGCGCGGATCGACGAAGGTGACGGTAATGCTCACAGGCCCTGGCTCCTTGCGGCGGCATTGATCGCGGCGGCGGCGGTTTCGATCTCTTCGGCGGTGGTATAGCGTCCGAATCCGAGCCGGATAGAGGATCGTGCCTCGCGGTCGGTGAGACCAATGGCCTTGAGCACATGGCTCGGCCGTCCCGATCCGCTGGCGCAGGCGCTGCCGGCGGAGAACATGATGGTGCGGCAGTCGCTCATCAGCCGGGCGACATCGAGGCCGGGCTTGCGGATATTGAGGTTCCCGCGCCAGCGCTGGTCGGCGCTGCCGTTGAGCAACCAACCGTCAAACAGATCGCGAGCGCGGTTCCAGAGCGTCTCGACGTGGGCCGCGTCCTCTGCCATGCGCGCGGCGGCCAGCGCCGCGGCCGCACCGAAGCCGGCGATCAGCGCGGGGGACAGCGTGCCCGAGCGGAGGCCCTGTTCCTGCCCGCCGCCGAGGATCAGCGGCGCCAGTTCGATCCCGTCGCGCACCCACAGCGCGCCGATCCCCTTGGGGCCGTGGAGCTTGTGGGCGGAGATCGCGACCAGATCGGCCCCGTGCGGCGGCGCGATCCGCCCTGCGCCCTGAACGGCGTCGACCAGCAGCCAGGTGTCGTTCGCGCGGGTTCGCGCGGCAATCGCGTCGACCGGCTGGATTGTCCCGATCTCGTTGTTGACCTGCATCACCGCAACCATCTGCGTCCCCACCGGGATCGGCACCTGCGGGTCGATCACCCCGTCGGGGCCGACCGGCAGATCGGTGTCGGTCCCGAGCCAGCGGGCGGTGTCGCGCACCGCGGCGTGCTCGATCGTGCTGGCGGCGATCGGGCCATAGCGCGCGCCGCGGATCGCGAGGTTGAGCGCCTCGGTCGCGCCGGAGGTGAAGATCACTCGCCCGCCCGGCGGAAACAGCGCCGCAACGTTTTCGCGCGCAGCCTCGACGGCGGCGGCGGCCATGCGGCCCATGCGGTGCGGCGAATGGGGGTTGCCGAAGGTGTCGCTGTCCGGCCCGCCGAGCCAGCGCAGCATCGCCTCACGCGCTTCGGGCGCGAGCGGGGTGGTGGCCTGATAATCGAGATAGATCATGGTTTCCCTATGCCCGTCCCATCCAACCACGTCATCCCGCACTTGATGCGGGATTAGGCTGCCTTTCTTTGTTGCCGCAAGAAGCCAAGCCCCGGATCACGTCCGGGGCGACGCGGGAGGCTTATGTGAGCGACGCCCAAGCCTCCGCAAACCGCTCCAGCTCCTCGGGCGTGGTATTCCAACCGAGGCTCACCCGGATCGTGCGGGCGGCCACATCATCGGGCACCCCGAAAGCATCGAGCACCCGGCTTTTCTTGAGCGTGCCCGAGGAACAGGCGCTCCCGGCCGAGACGGCGAAGCCCATCGCGTCTAGGCGGATCAGCAGGGCTTGGGCGGTCACGGTGGGGTGGGCGACGGCGATGACCCAAGGGCACGATAAGAATGGATGCGCCATGGCGTTTTCCACCCAGTCGTTACTGTCAGAAATAGCCGCGTAAAGAGCTTGCCGGAAATCGGTCTGCTGCTTCCAAGTCGTTCGCCAACTGTCCAACCCGCCGCACTCTAGGGCCGCCGCCATGCCGAGGACCGCCGGCAGGTTCTCGGTTCCTTGCCGATAGCCCCGCTCGTGGCCTCCGGTCGGCTCCAGCAGGTTGAAATCGCGCACAAGCAGCGCACCGATGCCGATAGGCCCGCCAAACTTGTGCGCCGAGATCACGATGAAATCGGAGCGGGTATCAATCGGCGCCTTGCCGGCCGACTGCGAACAATCGTTGAGAATGAGAGCGCGTTCGTTCCGGAAGAGATCGTCGAGCGGCTTAAGTTCGGACCACATGTAGGATCCGGTCTCCGAATTGATGGACTGGATGGCAACGAGAGCGCTTCCCTCCTTCTCCAGCTCGCTTGCCAGCCACGGGTAGTTGACGGTGTGCGCGAGGGGAATCTGATCGACCGGGGCGACAATCGCATCCGGCGCGGCCCGGAACACCGCATCATGCTCGACCGCGCTGACGATCCGCCGCGTCACCTTCGCCCGGTTGAGCGCGATCCACAAAGCCTCGCTCGCCCCGCTGGTGAAGATCAGCTCCCCCTCCCACCCCAGCGCCCGCTTGATCCGCTCGCGCGCATCCTCCAGCGCGGCGCGCGCCTTGCGGCCCTCGGCGTGGGGGCTGGAAGGGTTGGCCCAGATGCGGAAACCCTCCTCCATCGCTGCCTTCGCCTCGGGGCGCAGCGGGCTGGTGGCGGCGTGGTCGAGATAGACCCGTTCAGGAATGGCAGGAGTCCTCACAAAAAATTGCGATTTGCGCGTTCGCGCCTATATAGGCCGCGCAATGGCAAGCGCCACCCGGCGCGGTTTCTCGTTTACAAGGCTTACCGATGCCCTCAGTCATCTTTCCCGGCCCGGAAGGCCGTCTCGAAGGCCGTTTCTCCCCGCCGCCGCGCCCGCGCGCGCCAGTGGCGATGATCCTGCACCCGCACCCCGAAGGCGGCGGCACGATGAACGACCGGATCGTGCAGCAGCTCTACAAGACCTTCGCCGACCGCGGCTTTGCCACGCTGCGCTTCAATTTCCGCGGCGTGGGCCGTTCGCAAGGGTCGTTCGA
>Ga0073934_10006642_pt1 | contig 16678 bp, 14 predicted proteins | sample LarsenN4metaG_FD_76834 | JGI IMG/M metagenome (GOLD analysis project Ga0073934, IMG submission 76834) | Hot spring sediment bacterial and archeal communities from British Columbia, Canada, to study Microbial Dark Matter (Phase II) - Larsen... ...
ACCGGCGGCCGAGGCGGTCGTGCGCGCGGCACGCGCGCTCCGGCCACTCGGCTACGGGCTCTTGATCCACGACGCCTACCGGCCGTGGTTCGTGACCAAGATGTTCTACGACGCCACGCCGGAGTCGATGAAGCACTTCGTCGCCGATCCGTCGCAGGGATCGCGGCACAACCGGGGCTGTGCGATCGACCTCACGCTGTACGACCTGAAGAGCGGCGAGCCGGTGGCGATGCCCTCCGGCTACGACGAGTTCTCGGCAAAAGCGTATCCCGGTTACCCCGGCGGCACCAGCCGGTCGCGCTGGCTGCGGGAGCTGTTGCGACGGACGATGGAGGCCGAGGGCTTCCGGGTCTACGAGTTCGAATGGTGGCACTTTGACTTCGGCCCGTGGCGGGAGTACCCGGTGCTGAATCTGCGGTTCGATGAGATCGGGAAATGAAGGAAAGCCCAGGGGGGAATCAAGGTCCATCGGCCTTTTGCGCCGAAGGCGCAAGACACCTCAGCCCAGGGTCGCGAGTCTGCGAGCGCACCCTGGGCTGGGTTGTTGAACGCCTTCGGCGTACAGAGTCCCAAGCGTGACGCGACATCACGAATGACAACAACGAGAATCTGGTTTCGATCCCGCTGTCCGGAAGTGAAATAAAAGAAGCCCAGGGATGGCAATCCCTGGGCTTCGATGGGCATCACGTTTTGAGTCGCGAACTACTTCGCGGCGTCCCACCACCAGCGACCGGCGGGAAGCTGCGGGGCGTCGGCGTTCAGGCGGACGAGTTCTTTCGACTCCTTCGTCATCGCGGGGTCGTTGACCACGGCGAGCAGGTCTCCCCGCACGCCGCCGGCCACCTGCACCACGATGTCGCGGCCGTTGTAGACCTTGTGGTTGACGACCGAGTCGATCTCGCGGGGGACGACGTGCTTCGCGGGGCGATAGGTTCCGGTCGCGGCCAGCACGCCGGGGTTCCAGCCGCTGCGGTCGGCGAGCCGTTCCTGCTTGATCAGGGCCGCCACCAGCGACAGGTCGAAGATGTTCTGCATGTCGGCGAACACCAGGTCCCGTTGGGCCAGTTCGGCGTAGTGGTTCGTGAAGTTCTCGGCGAACAGGCGGTTGGTTGGTTCCGATTGTCCGGTCGGCAGGTGCTTGCCTTCAGCGGTCAGCATCTGGTTCTCGGACAGGCAGCGGACCGAGGATCCCTGGATCTCGAAGGCATTCTTGTCCGGGCTGTGCAGCACGGCGTCGTACTTCATGGTCAGCCACCACCGCAGGGCCTCCATCGGCGGGGGATTCTTCTGCGGACCGGTGGCGAGCAGGTCGAAATAGCTGGGAATCGCCTTGCCGGCTTCGAGCTTGTCGATGCCGATGAGCTTCATGCGGTAGTCGGCCTCGACGATCACGCGGGCCACGCGGCTGTCGGCGGGCACGCCCCAGACGACGATGTCCTGCCGGCCGAGTTTGTTCTGCAACTGCCGCACCCAGTTGCGGACCGAGTTGGCGTTGATCGGCCCGCGGGACTGCGAGGCGGCGACGAACTCCTGCAGGGCCTTCACGCCGGCGTCGCGGGTGTTGATCGAACAGCCAAAGTCGGCCGCCCCCTGGGCGAACGCCCGGAACACCACGACGAAGTCATCGAGTTGCAAGGTCGGCCGGCCGCTGCTCACGCCGACCGGTTGTCCGGGGGCGATGTATTGCCAGCCTTCCGCCGGGCCGCCGAGGATGATGTCCCCTTCGGCTTGATCGAGGGCCACGTACTGCACCTGCGTCAGACCGGCGAACTGGGCCATCGATTCGGGAATCGGCAGCCCTTGTTCCAACCGCAGGGCGACTTCCCGTTCCAGCCGCTTGAGCGACACAAACCGCAATCGCGACGGCTGGGCCAGATCGGCGTTGAGATCCGCCCTGCGGATCTGCCCGCCGAGCGAGGCCAGTTTGCCGGTGTTGTCCCGCGCGGCGATCCAGGCGAGCAGCCCGTTGGGATCAACGCGGACGCCGTTGCCGGCGGTGCCGTCGCCCCAGGTCGAAATGGTGCCGTCGCCCGTGCCGTTGTCGCGCCACAGGTCGGTGGTGTTGGTCATGATCATGTTGGCGACGGCGAAGGCGGTCGCGGCGCCGCCGGACAAGCCCGCCTGCTGCGCGGCCCGTTGCCAGGCCGTGGCCCGCTGGTTGTCGCCCAGGCGGTTGATCGTCGCCCGCGCGGCGGAGGCCGAGCCGTTCGCGAGCTGCGCGGCGGCGACCTGTTCCAGCAGTTGGCTCTTGGCCGCGGGATTCTCGACCGCCGCGGCGGCCTCGGCCGCCAGGCCGAATTCGCCGGCGGCGAGATGTTTGTCGACGGTTGTTTTGGCCGGATCGGCCGCCCACGTGAAACTGGCGGACAGCATCAGGCTCAGGGCCAGACCGAATCGAACCAGGCCAGCGCCGCGAAACATGCGAAACTCCTCGATGCGTCGAAGATCATCGACGCCGATTCCACTCGTCTTCCGCTCGGCAGCCCGGCGGTTCCACGCTCGGGAATGCTGCCTCGGAGCCACCGGCCGGCGTCCGTCGGCCTGCTCCCCAACGAGTGCGTGATTTGTCGTCCTGTAGCATCGTCCCCGTGGGAAGCGCCGTCAAGGAGTTTCTGCGAATTCGCCCGGTGCGCGGGCACTCCGTCGCCGGGCCGCAATTCCACGGGCAGACCCGTTAGAATGCTGCGGCCGCGTCGATCCGGCGCGCGTGCACCCCGCGGGCACGACAGGTCAACTCCCCGCGAACCGCAGGGTTTACGCGGCGGGCACGGTTGGACGCGAACCCGCAAGCGAGCGCCGAATAACTCTCGACGTGGATGAGCCGATGGTTATTCGGCGCTCGCTTGCGGGTTCGCGTCCCATAATCCCGCTGCTACCCGAGGTGATTGAGCCAGACCATGCCCGAACTGCCCGAGGTGGAGACGATGGTCCGCGGCATCCGTCCGCATGTGGCGGGGCGGACGATCGTCGCCGTGCGGAAGGGGCCGTGCCGTTGTCGGCCGATGACGATCACCCCCGCGCTGCCGGCGTTGTCGCGCCGGGTGACGGGGCAGACGATCGCCGCCGTTCGCCGGCTGGCCAAGCGGGTGGTGCTGGATCTGACGGATGGATCGCATCTGGCGATTGAGCCGCGGATGACGGGGCTGGTGCTGCTCAGCGAGCCGCCGGATCGGGAGCATTTGCGGGTTGAGTGGGAACTGGCGGGCGAGTCGCCGTATCCGTCGCTGTGGTTCTGGGATCGTCGCGGCCTGGGGACGCTGCGGTGGTACGCGCCGGGCGAGTTGGCGGCCGCGTTGGAGTCCGGCGCGTTGGGACCGGACGCGCTGACGGTCACGGCAGAAAGGTATGGCGAACTCTGCCGGCGGACGTCGCGGCCGATCAAGGTCGCGCTCCTCGATCAGAAGCTGATCGCCGGGATCGGCAATCTGTATGCCAGCGAGATCCTGCATCAGGCCGGCATCCATCCCCAGCGGCGGACCGACCAGTTGCGCGCCGACGACATCGCCCGCCTGCACGCAGCGACTCATGAGGTCTTGGAAACCGCGATCCGTTACGAAGGCTCCACGCTGGGCGACGGCACGTACCGCAACGCGCTCAACCAGACGGGCCAGTATCAAAACGCGCACCGCGTCTACGACCGGGCTGGTGAGGTCTGCCCGACATGCCGCGAAGGAGCGGTGCAGCGGATCGTGCAGGCGCAGCGGTCGACGTTTTTTTGCCCGGTGTGCCAGCCGCGCTCCCGTTCGGGCGGAAAGCGCCGCTCCTCGGCCCGGTCCTAACGGGCCAACTCCAGCTCGACCGGCAAATGCAGTCGCTGACAGGTGTCGGTCCAAACCGTGGCCGCCATCTGACGGTCGGACACCAGCCGCCCGAAGGATGTCTGTCGGCAGCGCTCGAAAAACCGCCCGGTGACGCCGTGAAGCTCATCCGCCGCGGCGGCATAGACCACGGTGGACGCGCCGTCGTCCACGTCCCGAAAGAACGACATGGTGAATCCCCACAGCACGCGCCGCAGCCCCCGGGTGTGCTTGGTGCCCAGGCTGGTTCGGACCGGTCCCGGACAGAGCGCGTTGATGGTGACCGGCCTGCCCTGCAGTCGCCGCGCCAATTCCGCGGTGAACAGGCACTGCGCCAGCTTCGACTGCCGGTACGCCTGATTGCGGATGTACAACCGCGGACCCTGGAAGTCGTTGTGGTAAGGCACGGCCCGACGGTGACCGTCCGAGGAGACCATCACGATGCGGCTCGGCATCGGAGCGTCCCCGGATCTCGCCAGGAGTGGCAGCACCAGCCGCGTCAGCAGGACCTGATTCACGTAATTGATGGCATACACGCGCTCGATGCCATCGACGGTGAATTCCCGCGACTGATGCACGACGCCGACATTGTTGACGAGCGCGCTGAGCGAGGGATTCTGATTGAGCCAGTCGGCGACGCGGCGGGTCTCGGTCTGCTGCGACAGATCGGCCAGGAAGAACTCGACGTCGACCTCGGGCGATGCCTGTCGCAGCTCCCGTTCGGCGGACTCGGCGGCGGCGGGGTCGCGGCCCACCAGACGGAGTCGCGCGCCGAACCTGGCCAGCGCCCGGGCCGTCGCGAGGCCGATGCCCGACGTCGCGCCGGTGATGGCGACGGTGCGACCCGCCAGCCAGGAGGAATCGGCGCTCCAGATCGGTCCTGCCATGCCGTCATTGTCCCGGGAGTCGGTGTCCTGGCCGTCACATCACAACTTGAGAATTCGCTGCGGCGTTCCCTGCTGCAGGCATTGCTGCACCGCCGCAACGACCGGCGCAGCCGCGCTGGCGGGGTTCCAGGCATTCATCTGGCGCGGAGCAAGCAGCAGCACGCCGGCGACAATCCCCCGCTTCTTCAGCGCCGGCCGCAGACTTTCCAGGTACGTCAAAATGCCCCGCGCGCTGCCCCGTGCCGCCGCGAACTCCGGCAACGTCTGCGAGGCCGGATTCCACGTGACCAGCAGCAGTCGCCCGGCGCCGCGGGCCATCATCTCCGGCAACAGGGCCGCCAACAACCGCGTGGGCGCCAGGTCGTTTTGCGCGACCGCGGCTTCGATCGCCTGCTGAGCGGCGTCGAGCGACGAGGCCCGGGGCGCTGCCAGGGCGCCGACAATCGCCGTGGCGATGCCCGCGCCCAGTTCGCGGATCTGTCCCACCGCCTGCGACGCATTGCTCCAGTCGGCAGCCACGGGAACGGCACGCGAACCGTCGATCGCCGGGGACTGATCCTCGGCGAGATGAACCAGCAACTCGGAGACCCCCGCGCCGGCACGGGCCAGTTCGGCCGTCCAACTGGCGGGCAGGCCAGCCGTCAGCAGCACCGGAGAATCAGCGGAAGGCATCGACAGACCCCGTCCAAGTGATGGCGGCCGCAGCGAACCTGCAAGGATCAATACTTCAAATGGGTTACGCGGGCGGCAGAGCGGGTCATCAAGCGGTCGTAACTTCGCGCCGGCAGACACCGCAGCAACCTGAGCCCCCAGGCCAATCCCGGCGGAAACTGACAGATCGGGCGACCGGCGGCCAAGGCCTTTACGATATACGTCGCCGCGGCCTCCGGTTCCAACATGCGGATCGGCGGCCGCACGGCCCCTTGCTCCGTCAACGGGGTCCGCACGTAGCCGGGAAAGATCACCGTCAGGGCGATCTGTTCGGCGGCCAGCCAGGGACGGAGGCCTTCCAGATAGTCGGCAATCCCCGCCTTGCTGCCGCAATAGGCCCCGGTGAACGGCAGACCGCGGAGCGCCACCAGGCTGGACACGCCGGCAAACCGGCCGCCGCCGCTGCGGCGCAGTCCCGGCAGGGCGGCGTGCAACGTGCGGGCCACGCCCAGCAGGTTGACCTGGAACAACCGCTCGTCGCTGCCTGGGTTCAAGTCGTCCAGCAACGTCGGCGCGGAACAGCCGGCGCACGCCACGACCACCTGCGGGGAACCCAATTCGGCCTCGAGCGCGGCGAAGGCGGCCGTCAGTTGTTCCGGCACGCAGACGTCGGCGGCCGCCGAGGTGGCTGTTCCACCGGCGGCGACAATCTCCGCGGCGGCCTGGGCGGCGCCTTCGGCATTCCGATCGCAGACTCCGACGCGGCCGCCGGCGGCGGCGATCTGCCGTGCGACGGCGCGGGCGATGCCGCTGGCCGCGCCGGTGATGAAGACGGTCTGCCCGGCCCAGGGTTGGCTCATCGCTGCCCCCCTCCGGATGGCGTGGCGGTCAGGGCGGCGTGATCGGCTTCCGACACCCTGGCCACCGCGAAATAACCCGAACCCCGCCACATCGAGTGCATCTTCCAATCGTGAAACACCGACCCGAAGATCTCTTCCAGCGGCGTATCCGGACGGTCAAAGACGACCTGGGAGAAATCATCCCCCAGCAGCCGCTTCATGAACCGGCGGATAAACCGCCGCTTCTGCCAGGTGTCGCGACTGCGGGGCACTTCGTCGGAAACGATGATCGTCCCCCCCGGCCGGGTGATCCGCACCAGCTCCCGCAGCGCGCCGACCGGATCGCGGAAGAAGTTGAACGCGCCCGAGCAGACGGCATGGTCGACGCATCGATCGGCGAACGGCAACCGCTCGGCCTCCCCCAATGCCAGGAACATGCGGCGATTGCCGAACCGCTGCTGGCATTCCCGCAACTGTTCCCGGGAGATGTCGATGCCGAGAATCGTGCAGCTCTCCGGGAGGAACGCGAGTTCGTTGCCGGCCCCGACGGCGGTCACGCCGATCCACTGTCCGGCGGTGGCGGGCAGGTGCCGCATGTACTCCTGCCGGGCGCGGCGCTCGCCTCCCTGGAACAGGAAGAACAGGTTCTCCCAGAACTTGAACCTGGTCCACTGCTTGCCGTCGTAGAATTTCGCGGCGGCGTCGTTGGCGCCCTCAAACCGGCTTTGGGCGATGAACAGCCCGTCCCGCACCGGGTATTCCGCCTGGCAGGTCGGGCAGACGGCCAGGTCGTCCGACTTCCAGGTGACGGAGGTCTGGCAGGCGGGACACACCACACAGTTGGCGCTCGTCAGCCACGCGCGATCCATCATGAGTCAATTCCGTGACGGAGTTCCGGCCACCGCGGCCACAACGAACGCGGAGGAATGATAGCGCAATCCAATCGTCATCCACAAGCGCTCATGGCCGGCTGGCCGGCCGATGACCGCTGACTGTTGAGAAACCGGATGACGTGTTCGGTGACGACTTCCGGCTGGTCGAAGAGCAGCGCATGACCGGCCTCGGGAATGAGGTGCAGTTCCACGCGGTCGGGAAACTCCCGCTGGAGATCGACGGCATACGCCGCCGGCGCCGCGCGGTCCTCCTGCCCCTGCAGCACCAGCATCGGAGACCGCCCGCCGGCCCACCATTCGCGAGAGTCGGTCCGGATCACCGCCCCCGACTGCTGCAGCGTTGCCCGCAGCGGAGGCCGACCGCAGAAATCGTCCGGCAACACGTTTCTCCGGGCGCAGAACATCCCCTCCAGGATCTTGCGGCGCACCTTCAGGGACAAGCCCGGCAGCATCAGCAGCAGATAGCCCCCAATGATGCTCAGCGGCGGCCAGCCCCGGTGTTTTCCGCCCGCGGCCAGCAGCGTCACGCTCGCCGTACGGGCCGCATGACGCGTCGCAAAGGCGCGGGCCAGGCGATTGCCGATCGCCATGCCCACCAGATGGACTCGCTCGTCGGCGGGCACCCGGGCATCGGCGAGCACGCGGGTCAGATCGTCGGCAAAGTCCCACAGCGTCGGTCGCGACCGGAGCCGCCGTTCGCTCCGGCCGATGCCCGGCAGATGCACGGCCAGGGTGCGGAACCCGGCGTCGTTGAGCCCGCGCACCAGCGCGTTGTAATCCGAGGCCGGACGAATCATTCCCAGCAGGACCACCGTCGGGCCGCTGCCCCGCGAAAAATACTCGATCACGCCGTCGGCGTGCTGCACGCAATGCGGCTCCCCGAGCGGCTGGCAATTCGGCGTGTCGGACGAATCGACCGGCATGGCGGGTGAGATCTGAAAAAAAGGGACCGCGAATGACCGGCTCGCTGCGAATCACGAAGCCGCCTTGGTCGGCCGGCTGGGGGTCAGGAAACGCTCGGTGTACGCGGCGAAGCGGCGGTGCAGGTCGTCGTGGGTCAAGCCGTATTCTTCCATGGTGTATTGGTGCCGCGGCTTGTGCGGATGCTTGTCGTCCGCGAGGAACGCCTCGATCCGCCGCCGGAAGTCGGCGGTGAACTCGTAGCCGAAATGACCGTAGATCTTCTCCACGGTCCCGATCGGATTCTGGACGGTTTCCGAGTAGTTGATGTCCACCACCCGCTGTCCCTGTGGATCGCCGCGGTCCCGCGACGGAATGCCCCGCCGCAACTGCTGTTCGACGATGTCGAGCGCCATCCGGCCGGCTTCGTGGGGATCGAACTGCCGGTAGCAGAGTCGCAGATACAGGTGATGCAGGCTGCACAGCGAGGGGACGCACTGCGACAGATCGCGGTGCGTGTGGACCACGCACGCATCCGGAAACGTCGTCAGCAGCTCGCGGTAGGCGAAGATGTGCGTCGGGCACTTCAGGATCCAGTGCGACCCCTTGATGTACCGCTGCAGCACCTGCAACTGCGTGCGATACTCGCCGTACGCCGTTTCCACGTCGGCGTCGGAAACCTGGTCCAGCCACTCGCGGTACCGCTGGGCCCGGCCGGGAAACATCGGCGTCAGGAAGGCGGTCATCAGCAGCCCCGCGCACTCCTCGGGACCCTCCGCGGTCAGCCGGTGCATCGTGGCATATTCGGGAAACAGCCGGTTGATCTGCCGGACGTGTTTCCGGGCCCGGGCGATCCGCGGATCGTGCGCCAGCGTTTCCGGCCGCGGCGACGGCGCGGGCGTCATCGTCTCCCAGTGCAACAGCGGCCGACAGGCCGGATCCTGCGACAGCAGATTGTACAGCAGCGTCGTTCCGGTGCGGGGCAGACCCAGAACGAACAGCGGCCGCCGGATCGACTCGTCCCGGATGCCCGGATCCAGCTGCAGTTCGCGCTGCACCAGCAGCCGGTTCGTCAGCGCGTTGACCAGAGCGCCGCGGCAGACGACGCGGCCGATGAACTTCAGGTCGACGTCCTGGTCGTAGGACTCGCACAGCTTGTTGAGCGGCGTGCGATACCACAGCGAGCCGAAGTCGTCACACCCCGTCTTCCGCCGCGCCACGCGCTCCAGAAGCTCCGGAGAGAGATCGGGGATCGGTCGGCCAAACCCCCGCAGAAAGTCGCTTGTACGATCCGCCAGACGAACGATGAACCGATCATGGACTGACATCGGGTGAATCTCGGAATCCTGGAACCGCAGAGTACGACCGGCCCGGCTGATTTTCACGAAGGCGTGGCGCGCAGTCGCAGATGCGTGACATGCGACCGCACGGCGCGCGCAAACCAGGGAATCGCCAGCGGCAACCGCAGCCACCGCCACCGGCGGCGATGCCGTTCAAACACCGACTCCTCCTTCACAAACTCGATCCGCGGGTCCCAGGCGAGCAGTTCGCGGCCCGTCCAGACGCCCCACCGCCATTGCCCGCTGGTCTTCGCAAAGGTGTCAAATCGTCCGGCCCGTTTGACCTGAAACGGCGTGATCGCGTCGTAGATGAACTCGCAGCCCGGAAACCGGTCGGCAAGCAGCTTGACCAGTCCCTTCATTTCGTCCTCGGTAAGGAACATCGTCATCCCCTCCGACAGGACCAGCACGTGCGCGGGCCGGCCGATCGCCTCGGTCCAGGACGGGTCCGTTGCCGAACAGGGAATCATCTTCAGCCGGTCGGATTCGGCGAAGAACTGCCGGCGGATCTTGAGCGGCTCGGGAAAGTCCACGTCGAACCAGCGGAGGCGGCCGTTGTCGATCCGCGGGAACCGCGTGTCCAGACCGCATCCGAGATTGATCACCGTCGCGTCGGGATGCCGGGCCAGATACTCCCGGGCCCAATCGTCAAAGATCTCGGTGCGGACGCAGATCGCCAGTTGCGTGATCCAGCTCGGCCGCAGTCGCGACACGTCGTCCTCCAGGCGGTCGCAGATTTCCAGCACCTTGGGATCGCGCAGGATGCCGTCGGGCCGGCGGCACTCGTTCGCCTTGGCGGTGAGCATGATCAGCAGCGTCTCCGCCGCGCCGGTCAGCGAGCGGAGACGAATCTTCTCGGGCGGAGCGACGGTGGTCTGGCTCATGAACGGCTTTCTCCCGACGCCGCCACGGCTTCCACCGGGGAGCACAGACCCATCGCGACGAGAATCCGCCGCGGCCCGCGAAAGGGCATGCGGCCATGGGCAATCCGCAGGTTGTCCAGCACCAGCAGGTCTTTCTGCTGCCAATCGAACAACACGGCGTGATCCCACAGGACCTGGCGGATGTGCTCGATGTCCGCCCGGGGGATCTCTCCTCCGTCCGCGAAGGTGCAGTGGTTGGGATAGTCCTCCGGCGCGAGTCGTCGTCGTCGGCGGCGTTCGATCAGCCGCGCGAGCAACGCCAGCAGGGGCCTCCCCGCGTGACGGAACTCCCACGACCACGAATCGTGCTGATTGTGCGCGCTGTTGAACCAGATGGTCTCGCCCGTCACCGGATGCTGGATGGTGGCCGGCCGCGTGTTGATCAGTTGCAGCGTGCCGTCCGGTTTCCACCGGGCCTGGATCTCCTGCGCTCGGCAGGCCTGTTCGACCTCGCTGCGATTCTCGGTGGCGAACATTTCCGGCCACGTGCGATAGTTGCGGCGCGACTTGACGGCGGGCACGTTCTGGATGAACCGCAGCCCCCGCTCCTCAAACCGCCGACGCACGTTCGGATCCAGCGCCAGATACACCGCCCGCATGTCGGCGATGGGGGTCTGGCCTCCCCGCGCCGGCGGCGTCTCGCAGAAAAAGCAGATGCGGTCGGGGTAGTCCTTGATGTAGGACAATTCGCAGTGCAGCGCGATGGGAACGCCGGGCGGAGCCTCCGTCGACGTGTACACCCGCCCGGACACCTTGTTCCGCGGCGACGAACCCCGCGTGTAGTCCAGAAACTTGGGGGCAATGGCTCCCGCGGCGTCCTGGAAGTCCTCGGCGGTTCGCAGATCGAACCCGCGGAACAGCAGCGCCCCGTGGGACACCAGCCGGTCGTTCAACCAGGCGGTCTGCGACGCCAGCCACGCCCTGAGGCCGGAGGGCGAGCCGATCTCGTCCGGCCCGATGACGAGGGGCAGTTCCTTCCCGGGTGGCATGGGGGTCTGCAATCCGTTCGTTCTTTCCCGGCGTCGAGCCGGATTCTACCGTGGCACGAGCCGCGCGCTGCGGGGCGCCTCGCGGGCAGCAGGGATGCCTGGGACCGTCTCCGCCCGCGGGGCTGTGCGGTGCGGCAATAGGGGGATCACTCGTCCGGCCTGTGGTGCGCACCGCTCTTCGCGGAACACCGGCAGGGCGGTCCCCCCTAGAGTCTCGGAATCGACTGCAGGCGGACTCCACCGCCGTCGCGAAGATTTCGACGGGCGCTGTCCATCAGAATAGCAACAGCAACCCCGTCGGCACAGCCCATCGGTTTTCCGCCGTCGGAAAAATCGCAACCCGGCGGCTTACACCCACTCGCGGATCACCCGGCCGTCGATCAGTTGCACCGGTCGGCCGTCCGGAGCGTAGACGTGCAGGTCGTTGGGCAGACCCAGTTTGTGATAGATGGTGGCGGCGATGTCCTCGGAGAAGTACTCGTTCTTCACCGGCTGGCCCCCCTCGTCGTCCGTCTGTCCGAGGACCGCACCTCCCGGAATCCCCGCCCCGGCCAGAATGGCAAAACCGGCCGACGCCCAGTGGTCGCGGCCGCTCGCAGAGTTGATGATCGGCGTCCGGCCGAAATCCGTCAGCCACACCACCAGCGTCGTCTCCAGCAGCCCCCGCTGCTCCAGGTCGATCAAAAGCTGCGGCAACCCGCGATCGACCTTGGGCATCAGGTTGTCCTTGAGCGACTTGAAGTTGTTCTGGTGCGTGTCCCAACCGCCGTCGGTCAGCGTGACGAACCGCACGCCGGCCTCGATCAGCCGCCGGGCCAGCAGGCAGCTCTGACCAAAGCGGTTGCGGCCGTAGGCGTCGCGGAGCTTGGGGTCTTCCTTGTCGATCTGGAACGCCTGCCGCGTTTCCGACGCCGTGATCATGTTCAGCGCGGTGGCGTAGTGCTCATCGAGGGCGTCGAACGCCTGCGGCTGCAGGCTGCTGGGCCGCTGCAGGGCGTCGATCGTGCCCAGCATTTTCTTCCGGCGATCCACCCGGTCCACCCCCATTCCGTTGGGGGGCGTGATGTCCCGCACCGTGAAATTGTTGGCGTTGGGATCGTTGAGCACGTCGAACGCGGCGTGTTCCAGCCCCAGGATGCCGGGGCTCGCGCCGCCAAACCGCTTGTCGACCGCGCTGCCCAACTGGATGTAAGGCGGCATCGCCGTCTTGAAGCCGAACTGGTGGCTGACCACCGAACCCATCGTGGGGTAATGGATCGCCGGGTTAAACTTCCGCCCGGACAGGACGTACTGATCGGCAATGCCGTGGCTGCCGTTCTTCGGGTTCCAGCTTCGCAGGAGCGCGAACCGCTGGAGTTCCTGGGCCATGCGGGGCACGACCTCGGTGAACTGCACGCCGGGAATGGCCGTGTCGATGACGCCGAACTCCCCCCGGACGCTCAGCGGCGCCTGCGGCTTGGGATCGAACGTGTCGTGATGGCTGGTTCCCCCCTGCGTCCAGATCACGATGCAGTTCACCGCGCCTGCAGCGGGAGATTTCGCCGAAGCGGCTGCGGCCTGCTTCGCTGCAAAAAACGCTGGCAGCGACAACCCGAGGCCGCCGAGCGTTCCGATTTGCAGGAACGAACGGCGGGAGATGCCGTCACAAGTTCGGGTCGACCGGGGGAGCAGATTCAGCATGGCGGGGCTCCGGGGCGGTGGGCCATTCGGCAGGGGCAGACAGCGGGACTTGCCGAGTCCGACGCAATCCGCGGGGGGGCAGCTGTAGTGTAGGCCGATCCGTGGCAACAAATCAATGTAATCTTGCGCGTCATCTGACGCAAGGACCGAGAACACCCAAAAACTTGACGTCAAAATAATTCGCTGATTCTTCTGGTTTTTGTCCTTTCTCGAACTTTGGAGTTCCTCGGGCGGCAGTCCCGCTTCTCCATAGCATCGGCCTGGACCGAACGTAATAATAACCGTGAATGCATTCCTGGTCCCACCCGGCACCACCCGCCTGCCACGCCTTCCCAGGAGGCTCGCCGATGTCTCGTCCCGTCGTCTGGCTGACGATTTCGTTGACCCTCGCGTCCGGTGCGCTCCGCGCCGAATCGCCCGCCTCGTTCCGGGTGGAACCGGCACAGGTGGAACTGCGCGGAAACTTTGCCCAGGCGCAATTGCTGGTCCCCGCGACCGCCGCCGCGCCGGACCACGCCGCGGACTTGACCACGACGGCCACGTACGCCTCGGCCAATGAGCAGATTGTCACCGTCACCCCTGCCGGGCGGTTGATCCCCCGCGGTGACGGGACCGCGACCGTGACCGTGTCGGTCAATGGGCAGACGGTGGAAGTGCCCGTGACGGTCTCCGGCGTCGCCGCACAGCCGACCGTCGATTTTCTTGACCAGGTCCGCCCGGTCCTCACGAAGCAGGGGTGTGCCCTTGGGGCCTGTCACGCCGCGCAGTATGGTCAGGGAGGCTTCAAGCTCAGCGTGTTCGGGTTCGACCCGGCGGCCGATCACGCGGCGATGACCCGCGACTCGCTGGGGCGGCGCATCAATCCGCTCGATCCGACCCAGAGCCTGATCCTCCGCAAGCCGACAATGCAGACCCCGCACGGCGGCGGCCGGCGGTTGCAGGCCGGGTCGCGCGATTACGAGATGCTGGTCGCGTGGCTTGCCGGCGGCGCGCCGAAACCCGCGGCGAAGGAGCGGGCCATCAGCCAACTGGTCGTCACGCCCTCGCAGCGGGTTACCGAGCCGGGCCAGAAGCAGCAGCTTCGCGTCGTGGCCCATTACGCGGACGGGGAAGTCCGCGACGTCACCGCGTGGGCGCGATTCGATTCGCTCGACGACGGCCTGATCATCGTCAACTCGGAGGGGGTCTGCACGGTCGTCGGCCGCGGACAGGCGGCGGTGATGGTGCGATTCGAGGGGCAGGCCGGCATCTGCACGTTCCTGTCCCCCTACTCCACGCAGGTCGAACTCGCCGGCTGGACGAACCAGAACTTCATCGACGAACTGGCCGTCGCCAAGTTCCGCGAGCTGGGGATCGAACCCTCGCCGCTGTGCGACGATCACACGTTCCTGCGGCGGATCTTCCTCGACGCCACCGGCACGCTGCCGACCGCCGAGGAAATCGCCGAGTTCATCGCCGACCCCTCGCCGAACAAGCGGCAACTCTGGATCGACCGCCTGCTGGGCTTCGCCGAGTCCCCCAGGTCCGGCCTCTACAACGAACGCTATGCCGCGTACTGGACGCTGAAGTGGTCGGACCTGCTGCGGAACAACAGCCGCGATCTGCAGGACCAGGGGATGTGGGCCTTCCACAACTGGATCAAGGAGCAGTTCCGCGCCAACGTCTCGTACGACAGGTTCGTCCAGCAACTGGTGCAGGGGAAGGGCTCGGTCTACTCGAACGGCCCGGCAAACTATTTCCTCGTCAGCAGCAACCCCAACGAGATGGCCGAATCGACCGCGCAACTGTTCCTCGGCGCGCGGCTGCAGTGCGCCCAGTGCCATCACCATCCGTTCGAGAAATACAGCCAGGACGACTACTACGGCTTCGCCGCGTTCTTCGCCCGCGTGGGGATCAAGAACAGCCAGGAATTCGGCCTGTTTGGCGGTGAACGGGTGATCGTCGCCAAGACCACCGGCGAGGTGCGGCAGCCGCGATCGGGCCAGACGATGGCCCCCAAGCCGCTCGATGCCGAGCCCGCCGACCATCCGCTCGACCGCCGCATTCCGCTCGCCACATGGATGACGTCGCCGCAGAACCCGGCGTTCGCGCAGGCCGTGGTGAACCGCTACGTGAGTTACCTCCTCGGCCGCGGCCTGGTCGAGCCGGTGGACGACATCCGTGCCACGAACCCGCCGACGAACGTCGCCCTCATGCAGGCGCTGTCGGACGACTTCGTGCAGCATCAGTTCAACCTCAAGCACCTCGTGCGGACGATCCTCTCCAGCCGGCTGTATCAGCTCGATTCGCAGCCCACGTCGCAGAATGTGGCCGACACCCGGTTCTACAGCCACTTCCTGGTGAAGCGGCTCGCGGCCGAACCGCTGCTGGACGCGATCGACCACGCCGCCGGCACGCAGACCAAGTTCAAGGACCTGCCGCCGGGCACGCGGGCCATCGAGATCCCCGACGCCGAGTACCCGGACTTCTTCCTGAACACGTTCGCCAAGCCCCGGCGGGTGAGCGTGTGCGAATGCGAACGGGCCCCGGACCCCAACCTGGCCCAGGCGCTGCACACGCTGAACGGGGACGTGATCTCCGGCAAGATCGCCGACAAACAGGGCCGCGTGGCCAAGCTGCTCGCCGACAAAAAGCCGCACGCGGAGATCGTGACGGACCTGTACCTCGCCACCCTCGGCCGCCCCGCCACCGCCGACGAAACCGCCTCCGCCGAACGGCTGCTGGCGGATTACCCGAACCCCAAGGAGGGCTACGAAGACCTGCTGTGGGCGCTGATTAATAGTAAAGGGTTTTTGTTTGTGAGGTGAGCTAAATGCCAACCGGGCTGCCGGATGCCGCGAACGCCGTGATCCCATTGGAGAAGGTCGCGGATTACCTCTTGTCGGACACCCATCCGGTGGGACGGCACAAGGCAAAATGGTTTCGACGACACGGTTATTTGTCGACACAACCAGAGTTGTTGCACGATGCCCTGCAAGAGTGCGCTGAGCACGGAGACGTGACGGAGACCATTGCCGTCGATTACGGCACGAAGTACGTGGTGACACACGAAGTCACGAGTCCGACCGGAAAACGGCTGACATTACGGACCGTCTGGATCATAGAATTGGGATTACCACCGCGACTTGTCACAGCCTACCCCAGCGAGTGATCCGTGCGGGAATGACAGGAGCAGAAGCTATGTCCGCAGGATTTAAGGAACTTGATACGGTCGTCTTGCTGACCGACCGGCCGGCCGATGGATTGTCGAAAGGGGACGTCGGCGCCGTCGTACATATCCATCCGGAAGGTGAGATTGTTGAAGTCGAATTTGTGACCTGGTCGGGTCAGACCGTCGCCTTGGTCACCGTGCCGACCGAGGAGCTGCGCAAGCTCGACGAGTCGGAGCGGATGCAGTCGCGCCCACCGGTCGCCGCGGGAAAGTGACGATGTCCCACACGCAATGATGATCCGAGACAGCGACCAATGCGACGGCTGTTCGCCATCAACGCGGAAACCAAGATGCTGGCGACCTGTGCGTTCAGTCTCATCGTTACGACCGCCGCGCTGCGGAACGTCCCTCCGGCCGCTCCTCGACCGACCGAGCAGCAACGGACCGACAACGCCATTGCCGAGCTCGTGTTGGGCGACATGACGACGCGCGACGGAGACGAGTTGGGATTTTCTTTCACAAGCGAGCGCCCACGGCTCGTCTACTTCCTGCAAGCACCGCCGGACCTCGTGGGAGACGTGATCCGTCCTCTGTTGGATCATGACACTGGTGAAATCGAGGACCCGCG
>Ga0073934_10006644_pt1 | contig 16676 bp, 11 predicted proteins | sample LarsenN4metaG_FD_76834 | JGI IMG/M metagenome (GOLD analysis project Ga0073934, IMG submission 76834) | Hot spring sediment bacterial and archeal communities from British Columbia, Canada, to study Microbial Dark Matter (Phase II) - Larsen... ...
ATCGACCTGAACGCCGGCGACGCCCAGCCGCGACGCCTCGAGGAGCGCCGGCCGCAACGCGATGCCCAACGACTCCAGACGAATGCCAAGCTTCATATTTGACACCATCGCAATGGATATCGTTGTTTTATGAGGCAAAGCGCTGACCGCGAACAAGACGACTGGGAAACCGAGAACCGAGAATCCGGACCATTCTCGGCGCTTGGTTCCGAGGTTCGTTTCATTGGAACTTTTGTCGTCGTCCGTCACGCGGTCGCTGGAACCCGCGATTGCAGAAAAGTCGCCAGCGGGCGGACCAAGGTGCGAAACGCCGGGCCCGGCAGGCAAACCGTGTCCCACTTCGGCGAGCGGACGCGCATAAAGCGGCGATAGTCGGCGGTGGCGACGGCGCGGAGCAAGTAGCGCCTTCCGTCGTGTTCGACCAGGTCCGGCGTGTCCTCGGGCAGATGCACGTAATCGGCCAGACAATATGCGAAAAGAAGCATGCCCACATAGCCCGGCCCGCAGCGCCGGGCCCAGCGGTCCAGTCCTTCGACGTCGGCGCGCGTCGCCCAGTTTTCCCACACGCGCCGCGGCTTGGCCGGCGCGCCGCCCGGAAAACGCCGCCCTTTGACGTCCACCAGCAGCCGGACGCCTTCGACGCCGTACACGAGAAAGTCGGGACTCTTGACGAGATAGTCGCCGACCGCCGAGCGCCGGCTCTCATCGACCGCGATGAAGCACCAGTGTCGCTCGCGCAAATAGGCGGCCACGGCGGATTCGTAGTGGTTAGCGCGATCCATCGATCCACTCCGGCGCTGCGAGAGTTTATTGTAAGCAGAAATGGACGAAGAGAGAATGAAGAATGAAGAACGAAAAATGAAGAATGTAGAACGGAAAATAAGACGGCAAGTAACACTGGGCGGTCATTTTTCCACGACCAGCGTCACCGGGCCATCGTTGACGAGTTCCACCTGCATCATGGCGCCGAATTGGCCGGTCGCGACCGGCACGCCGAGCGCTCGAATCGCGTTGATAAACGCCTCGTAGAGCGGAATGGCGATTTCCGGCCGGGCCGCGCCGATAAAGCTCGGCCGCTTTCCTTTTTGACAATCGCCGTACAGCGTGAACTGGCTGACGACCAGGATCGACCCGGCGATATCCTCGACGCTTCGGTTCATTTTTTCCTCGGCGTCCTTGAATATCCGCAGGCCGACGATCTTCTCCGCCAGCCACTTCGCATTCTCGATCGTGTCCTCGGGCGCCACACCCAGCAAAACGACAATGCCCACACCGATCTCGCCGGACACTTCGCCGGCGATCGTCACTTTGGCCCGGCTCACCCGTTGAATGACGGCACGCATGTTAGTCAGGGGTCAGAGGTCAGAGGTCAGGAGTCAGGGGTCAGGGGTCAGAGGTCAGGGGTCAGAGGTCAGGGGTCAGAGGTCAGAGGTCAGGGTAAGTCTAATGTCTATCTACCATCCTTCCTCACAGGTTGACAATCATAAAGCACAGCTCCAGATTACTGAGCATTGATTCCGGACTTCGGATTTCTGACTTCTGACTTCTGACTTCTGACTTCTGACTTCTGACCTCTGACTTCTGATCTCTGACTTCTGATCTCTGACTTCTGATCTCTGACTTCTGATCTCTGACTTCTGATCTCTGACTTCCCTCCTGTCTCCTGCCTCCTGTCTCCTGTCTCCCGGTTTCTTCTTGTTCCCATCTCATTGCATGGATAGCATGCGCAGGTGCGGTTGCGGAAAGAAGTGGAATTTTTCGGCGAAAGCGGCAATCGGGCCGCGGGTTCCATCCGTCGTTAGAGTGGAGCTATGAACAAACTCGGCGCGAGCCCGACGGTCCGACCGGTTGCGGGGAGCGATGGAGCGCTCTCTTCGGAGGAGACGCTGGTTCGCGTATTCAACGAGTTGCGCGACGAGTTGATCAGCACGCTGATGTACTTGCTGGGCAACCGCGAGGACGCCCAGGACGCGGCCCAGGACGCATTTCTGAAATGCTGGCGAAATTGCAAGGAAGTGCCGGATATTCAAAATCTGCGGGCCTGGATCTTCCGCGTCGGACTGAACACCGCGAAGGACATGCAGCGCTCCGCCTGGCACCGCCGCGCGAAACCGATGATGGGAGAAGAAATCATGCTCGCCGGTCGTGACGCAGCGCCGGGCGACGTGCTGGAGGACCGCGAGGCCCTCGAGCGCCTGCGCTTGGCGATTCACGAACTCAGGACGGAAGAAAAGGAAGTGTTTCTTCTCCGGCAAAACGGCGGAATGACCTACGAGCAGATAGCCGAGGTGCGCAACGCTCCGGTGGGAACCGTAAAGACCCAGATGCGAGCCGCCCTCCAGAAGCTCCGAAAAGTACTGACTTGATTTGCCACTCTCCGTTTGTTGAAACGATGAGACCCGGCCACCGCCGCGATGACCGCGCGGCAGGAGTGAGGCGATGTTGACTCCCGAGCAATTTCGCGAATTGATGCTGGACTACGCCTACGACCTGCTGGACGAGGGCGAGGCCGCCGCCGTCCGCGCCTACATCGAGGCGCATCCCGAAGCCCAGGCCCAGATGGAACGGGTGCGCGGTTTGATGTCGAAAGCCGCCAAGTCCGAATTCCCGTCCGTCATGTTCCGCGCTCCGACCACGTCCGAGCTGGCAGCGTCGCGAGACGTCGCACCGGCGGCGAACGGCGCCCGAGTTCAACCGGCGAAATCGCGGAGCATGACCTGGATTCGCTGGGCCGTCGTCGCCAGCGTGCTATTGATCGTTGGCGGCCTGGCCTATCCGACAATCAGCCACGTGTCCGGTTATGTCTCGCATGACCGCGAAGTGAAATCGTCGCTGGCCCAACTCGAAGCCGAGCAGCAGGCGTTCAATCGACTGATCAACGACCACCACGCCCGGATGGCCCAAGCCCGGCAAGAACGCGAATCGCTGAAAGAAAGCCTGGTTCAGGTCGAATCGGAACGGTTGGAGAAACTTCGCAAAGCGCAAGAGGACGAACGCAACAAGCAGATCGTCATGAAGATGACCGGGCCGGCCGCCATCCAATCCGGGGCGCCGAACGAGTTTCAGATTACGACGACATACCGCACCGGACAGAATGCCGTCACCGACCTGACGGTCAAAGTCCGCGACCAGGAAAAGAATGTCATTTTCGAGGAAAAGGAAATGACCAGCCTGGGCCAGGTCCGCTTCATCCTTCCGCCGGATTTGCCGTACAAACCGGACACGAAATTGACCTTCGAGGTGACGGCGCGCGACACGGGCGGCAAGAGCCGCAGCACGCTGACCGAGGAATTGTCGTGGGCCGCGCCGCGCTACGTCACGCATCTGGCGACCGACAAGCCGATGTATCAACCGGGGCAGACGATCTTTTTCCGCTCGCTGACGCTGAATCGCGCGACCATGCAGCCGCCGGAAGAGGACTTCGTTCTCGAATACAGCCTGATCGGTCCGCGCGGCCAGAAACTCTGGTCGATGAACGGCGAGACCCGGCTGCGAACGGCCAGCGAACGCGGCAGTCGTGTTCTGCTCGGCGTCGATCAGAAGCCGATCCGGGGCATCGGCGCCGGCGAGTTTCACATCCCGGACGTTTACGACGGCGGCGAATACACGCTGGTCGTCCGCGAAATGCGCAACCGCTTCCCGGAAGAAAAACGCAAAGTCCTGGTCAACAAGTACAAGCCGGACCGGCTATTCAAGGAACTCGATTTCCATCGCAAAACCTACGGCCCGGGCGACGAAGTCATTGCCAATTGCAAAGTGTCCACCGAAGCCGGACCGGTCGCGAACAAGGAAGTCGCCGCCGTGCAGGTGAACGTGGACGGCCACCCGGTTCCAGCGATCGCCCTCGGACGAACCGATGCCCGCGGTTGGGTCCGAATTCGCGCCGTGTTGCCCAAGGAAATGGACAAAGGCGTCGCGTCGATGACCGTCGTCTTCACCGACGGCGGCGCTCGCGAGTCGATTCAAAAGCCGATTCCAATTTCTCTGAAGAAGCTCTTTGTCGAGTTTTATCCGGAAGGGGGCGAGATCGTCCCGGGCGTGCCCAATCGCGTTTATTTCCAGGTCCGCAACACGCTCGACAAGCCGGCCGAACTGAAGGGCAAGGTCGTGGACAAAGCCGGCAAGGTATTCGCCGACGTGGCGACGCTGCACGACGACATCGAACCGGGCGCCAACCAGGGCATGGGCGTCTTTTCTTTCACTCCGGAAAAGAATGGCGAATATACGCTTCGCATCGACGAACCGGCCGGCATTGAAGGGACGCACCAGCTGCCCGCCCTGCAAGCCGACGGAATCGCCATGCAGGTGCCCACGGGCGTGACCACGGGCAAGGAAGCGATCCAGGTCGTGCTGCATACGCCGGACAAGGCGCGGAACCTGTTCGTGGGCGCTTATTGCCGGGGCCGCATGCTGGCCGGCGAGCGCGTGACGACCAGGAGCGACGCTGCGACGACCGTCCAACTCAAGCCGGACGATTCCGTGGGCGGCATCGTCCGCGTCACGGTTTTCGAAGAACAGCCGGCCGGCGATGGCGCCCGCAAGATGTTGACGCCGCGAGCCGAGCGCCTGGTTTTCCGCAAGTCGGAGCCGAAGCTCAACCTGCAGATTCAGCCCGATAAAAACCGTTATACCCCGGGCGAATCCGCCAAGGTTTCGATCTCCGCGACGGACGAGAAGGGCAATCCGAAATCGGCGATCGTGATGGTCGGCGTCGTCAATCAGCAGATCGTGACCATGGCCGATGAAAAGGTCTATCGCAGCCTGCCGACGCATATTCACTTTTCCGGCGAAATCCGTCGCGGCGAGGAACTGGAATACGCCGACTTCCTGCTGGGCGAACATCCCGTATCGGCCAAGGCGCTCGACCTGCTGCTCGGCGTGCAAGGCTGGCGCCGCTTTGTCGAGCAGAGCCCCGGCAAACGGAATCAGCCCGCCGACGAGGAAGTCGAACGCCTGCTGGTCATGACCGGACAAACCAGCCGGCACGAAGTCGAATCGTTCGCCTACAAGCAAAAGGAAATCGAGGCGGTGTATGTCTCGAAGCGCAAGGAACTCGAAGAGCGCCTGGAATCGGCGATTTTGACGCAAACAGAAATCGAGGCGGATCCAAAGCACCCGGAAGCGCTGCAGCAAAAGCAGGCGGCCATCGCCGACGCAAAGCGCCGCCATGCCGCCGCCGTGACCGCCATGGTTCCCTTTGACGAAACTCACCGGCAACTGCGGGTTGCAGCGATTCCGACGTTGGCCTTTATCGCAATTGTCGCGGTCGTCGCGGGTCTGGCCTACGTCGCGGTTCGCGGGTTAAAAAATGCCGGCCCACGGCTGATCCTCGGCACGGCGGTGGTCGCCGGCTGCGTGCTGGCCATCGCTGGGTTGCTGATGATCGACGACGGTACAGGTCGCAACGGATCGCGGACGGCCCTTGGCGATCGCGGCGGAGCGAAGAACGCCGCTATGGACGGCGGTTTGCCGGCGCCCGGCGCCGCCATGCCCGAAATGATGATGCGCGAGGGAGCAGGAGACAATAACCAGGCTCGGCGTTTCGATGGAGGCGCCGTGCCACCACGGCTTGCGGCACCCGACCGCGCGATGCCGATGCCCGCGGCGCCTGCCAAGCCGGGCGGTCCCGGCGCCCCGCAAGCGATGATGATGCGGCCCGAGAAATTGGACGCCCCGGTCGACCGCAAAGGCGATCCGAAGGCCAACGCCCCGGCGGACCCGGCGAAGGGTCCGGTCGCGGACGGCATCGACAAGGCGGGCTTGGGCAAAGGCGCCCCCAACTTCCGAAAGATGCGGGAGGAAAATTTGGCGGAACGTCCGCGCGGGTTCGGGGACGGCATGGAGGCGGAGCGCCGCGTGAAAGGTGCAGTCGCCCGTGCTGACATGGACGACCGTTATAAGGCCAAAAACGGCGTGCAAATGGAAGTGCAAAAAGCACTGCGGGAAGTCCGGGAACAGGCGGCCTTGCGAATGAACAAGGAAGAGGCGCTCAACAAACCGGCCGTCGCAGCCGGCGGAATTGCCATGCCCGGCCCGCCGCGCGTCGGCGGCCGCGAGTTCGCCCAGGCCGAAATCGCTGCACAGCCCTTCATCGTCCGCGAGTATGCCCACCGGCCGGAACGCGTCGGCGACGTTCGGGAGAATCAAATCGAAACGATTTACTGGCACCCCGTGCTCGTGCTTTCGAGCGACAAGAAGACGGATATCAGCTTCAACCTGGGCGATGACGTTACCCGCTACCGGATTCTCGTCGCCGGGCACACCCTGGATGGCCGCGTCGGCGAGTCGACGTTCCAGATCGAATCGCGAAAACCGTTCAGCCTCGAAGCGAAATTGCCGCGTGAAATGACGGCCAGCGATAAGCTCGACCTGCCCGTGGTCATTACCAACGACACCGATGCGGCCCGTAGCGTGCTGGTCAACGTCGTACCGAAGAATTTCGACCTTCGCACCGGCACGCCGGACGCGTCGGCGCTGCTCAAGGCGAACGCACGCAGCCGCCGCATCTACCGGCTGCAGCCGAGCATCGTCGAGGGCGAAGCCGAGTTGCGGCTGGACGGAACCAGCGAGCCGTTCGGCAGCGACAGCGTGCTCAAGCGCATCCCGATCGTTCCGGACGGTTACCCGGCCAACCATTCGATCAGCGATTTGCTGGAAAAGGAAGCGATCCATCAGATCGAGTTGCCCGAAGATTTCGTTCGCGGCACGCTGCGCCTGCGGGCGCAGATTTATCCATCGACGCTGGCCGACCTGCAGAAGGGCCTCGAAGGCCTGCTGCGCGAACCGTACGGCTGCTTCGAACAAACCTCGACGACCAACTACCCGAACACGCTGATTTTGAACTACTTGAAGTCGAGCGAGCAGGGCAATCCCGATGCCGAGCGCCGTGCCCGCGAATTGCTGCAGCGCGGCTATCAACGATTGACGTCGTTCGAATGTGAAAAACCGGGCGGCAAAGGCCGCGAAGGTTACGAGTGGTTCGGCGGCCAGGCCCCGCCCCACGAGGCGCTGACAGCCTACGGCCTGTTGCAGTTCAACGACATGGCCGGCGTCTTCGACGTGGACAAGGAAATGGTCGCCCGCACCCGCGAGTACCTGCTCGGCCGACGCACCGGCGACGGCAGCTTCCAACGCAATGCCCGGGCGCTCGACACCTTCGGCCGGGCACCGCAACATGTCACCAACGCCTACATCGTCTGGGCCCTGACCGAAACGGGCAAAGACAATCTCGACAAGGAAATCGACAAGCTTTTGCAGGATCACGCCAAATCGACCGACCCGTATTTCCTGTCGCTCTTGGGCAATGCCCTGTTGAATTGCGAAGGCGCCGAGCGGCGCGCCAGGGGACTGGAACTATTGAAGAAGGTCAAGGAGAAACAGGCGGCCGACGGCGGACTCGACGGCGCCGAAACCAGCATCACGCACTCCGGCGGCCGCGACCTGCGGATCGAAACCACGGCCCTGGCGATCCTTGGCTGGCTCAAGGCGAATTCGCCCGCCGACTTCGCCGTCCCGCTCGACAAGGCCGTCCGCTGGATCACGCAGCAGCGCGGCGGCTACGGCGGCTTCGGCTCGACACAATCGACCATCCTCGCACTGAAGGCGTTGATCGCCCATACCCAGGCCAACAAGAAACCGGCCGAGGCCGGCAACCTGCGGCTGCACGTCAACGGCAACGTCGTCGAAGCGAAGTTCTTCGAGGCCGGCGAGCAGGGCGAAATCTTCATCGACGTCAAGGATCCCGAACGCGTTCTCAAGCCCGGCAAGAACGAAGTCCGCCTCACGCTCAGCACGAAGCGGCCCTACCCGTATACGCTCGGCTGGCGCTATCAGACACTGACGCCGGTCAGCGATGAGAAATGCTCCGTGCGCTTGAGCACGAAGCTGGACAAGACGCAGGTCAAGGAAGGCGACGGCGTGCGTCTCACCGCCACGCTCGAAAACACGGCCGCCAAGGGCCAGCCGATGACAATTGCCATTATCGGCTTGCCGGCCGGGTTGAAAGTCCCCGAGGACATGAAGCAACTGAAGGACCTGGCGCTTCTTCGCCGCGTCGGGGAGAACGAGTTCGAGTCCGGCCCGATTAGCTTTTTCGAAATCCGCGGCCGCGAACTGGTGCTCTACTGGCGCGACGTCAAGCCGAACGCCAAGATCGAAGTGAACGTCGATCTGATCGCCGAGATCCCCGGCGAGTATCGCGGACCGGCCAGTCGCGCTTATCTGTACTACACGGCCGATCACAAGCACTGGGTCAAGCCGCTCGAGATTACGATTTCAGCCGTGGAGGCAGGCCAGGACTAGACCTGCAAGCCAAGCCACGAACGCCGCCGGGTCGATGCAACGCTCGGCGGCTTTTTCTTTTCACTTCACGCAACCGGAAATGTCGGATAAGATGCTGGCCAGCGGTTCCCGTTGCGAGGAACCCATCCGTCATCGATCAGGAGACCTCTCTTATGAAGCATGTCATGGGCTGACTGATCGTCGTGCTGCTGGCGTTGCCAGCACTAAGAGCCGACGACAAGCCGAAAGATCAGCCGCCAAACGAACAGTACGCGGCACTTGTCAAGGAGTACCAAACCGCCCAACAGGCTGCCATGAAGGCGATGCGCGAAGCGAAAACCACCGAGGAGCGCCAGAAGGCGAGCCTCGAAGCGCGCTCGCTGGCCGGCAAATTCGCGCCCCGATTCCTCGAACTTGCGGAAAAAAGCCCCAAAGAGGCGGCGGCGGTCGATGCACTGGTTTGGGTGGTGAACAACAACCCGCCAATGGCCGCCGGTCGTGGAACGACGCCGTCGAGTAAAGCGATCGACATCCTCTTGAAAGATCATGTTTCCAGCGAGAAACTTGCACCTGTCTGCCAGATGCTTGGTTTCGGCTTCGACGACGCCAACGGCGGCAAACTGCGCACCATCCTCGAAAAGAATCCGCACCAGGAGGTCCAGGCGGAAGCTTGTATGGCACTGGCCCAGAATCTCCGGCAGCGATCGACGATTGTCCGCCGCATTCAGGATGATAAGGAGATGGCCTCTCGCTACGAATCGTTCCTCGGCAAAGAGACCGTCGAGCAAATGAAAAAGGCCGATGCGGCCAAGCTCGAATCGGACAGCGAAGCGGCATTTCGCATGCTCGGGGACAAATACCTGAGCCAGTTGAAGCCCGAACGCATCTTGAATATCTGCCAGCAGCTGAGCTTTAACGCCGGCAAGGGCGGCGAGTCGCTGCTCCGCACGATCATGGACAAAGACCAGCGCCGCGACGTCCAGGGCGTCGCCTGCCTGTCGCTGGCCTCCGCGATGAAACAGCGGGCCGATGAAATCGTCGAGAAGGATGCGAAGGAAGCCGCCAGGATTCGAAAGGACTGTGAAGAATTGTTTGAACGTTGCGTCGAAAAGTTTGCGGATGTCAAAGCCGGTTTCCGCGGCACCGTCGGCGAACGCGCCAAGGGTGAACTTTTCGAGATTCGCAACCTCGCGGTCGGTTTGCCGGCGCCAAAGGTCGAAGGCGAAGACCAGGACGGCAAGAAGTTCACACTTTCCGACTACAAGGGGAAAGTCGTCTTGCTCGATTTCTGGAGTGAATTCTGAGGGGGTTGACGGGCCTTATGGCCTCACGAGCGGTCGCTCGTCAAGAATCTGGAAAGCAAGCCTTTTGCTCTCATCGGCGTCAACACCAACGGTTACAAGCCGGACAAACTGAAATCGGTCATGGACAAGGAAAAACTGAACTGGCGCTCGTTTGCCGACCACGGCGACGACAACAAGCGCCCGATTGTCACGCAATGGAATCTGCGCGGCACGCCGACGTTGTACCTGATCGATCATAAGGGCGTCATCCGCAACAAGTGGCTGGGCAGCCCGGGCGAAAAAGTGATCGATGAAAAGATCGAGAAACTCATCAAGGAGGCAGAAGGTTCCAGTTCGCCGTAAGTTGATCGGTTCGCCCGACGCGCGAGGGAGGGATTTGGTTTTCCCTGCCTCGCGCGTCGGGTTAACGTCCTTCGCTTGCCTCAGGTCGCACGAATGCGTGTCACGATCGTAGCCATATTGCTTTTGTCGTTCGGCGGGCCGATTTTGCTTTTTGCCGAACGGCCGTCGCCCGTGCCGGCAGACAGCCTGCCCGAAAAGCTGCCCGTCGAAAAGATCCCTCTGGGACTCGATCCGCGCCCGGAAGTCAAAGACAATCCATTGTCCGAAGCCCGAGTGGCGCTCGGCAGGCGATTGTTCTTCGACTCGATTTTGTCGGCAGACAACACGATCGCCTGCGCGAGTTGCCATCGCCCGGATCGCGGCTTTTCCGGAGGAAGCGCCAGGTCGCTCGGCATCGGCGGCCAGGCCACCGTTCGTCGAGCGCCGACATTGTTCAATCGCGCATATGGAAAATCGCTGTTCTGGGACGGTCGGGCATCCACGTTGGAAGAACAGGCGCTTCGGCCCATTGAAAACCCCGCCGAAATGGGCTCGTCGGTCGAAACCGCCGTGCAAAAAGTCAAAGCCGACGCGAAATACCAATCGGAATTCAAGGCGGCTTTCACCGACGGCGTCACGGCGGCCAACCTCGGCAAGGCACTGGCGAGCTTCGAGCGCGTGCTTCTTCGCGGCGACAGCCCCGTCGATCGTTTCCGAAAACTCGGCCAGCACGACGCCTTGACCCCGGCCCAGCGTCATGGCCTCTGGCTTTACGAAAGCAAGGGCCTTTGCTGGCGCTGCCATTCCGGGCCCAATTTCACCGACGAGAAGTTTCACAATACCGGCGTCGGCTGGGGCAAGGAGCCCGCCGATCTCGGCCGCTTCAACATCACGAAGAACGACGGCGATCGCGGCCGGTTCAAGACGCCCACGCTGCGCGGCGCAGCGCTCACCGCCCCCTACATGCACGACGGCAGCCTGAAGACGCTCGAAGAAGTCGTCGAGTTTTACAACAAGGGCGGCCAGGCCAATCCGCACCTCGATCCGATCATGGAGCCATTGAAGTTGAGTCCCGACGACGTGCAGGCGCTCGTAGAATTCCTAAAAATCCTGTAGCGGGTCGAATGAATTTGCCGCCAATCGCCGAAAGATAGTTTCCCGTTCGAGGCAACTTCGGTATCATCAGCGCGGACAACGTGGACGAACACTTCCGACGACGAAAGGAGAGGATCATGCGCTTCCGGCTCGATCGAGTGCATGTCTGGGCAGGAGAAGTGGAAGATAAAGCGGGCGGCGTCGCGGCCAAGCTCTCCGCACTGGCGCAGGCTGGCGCCAACCTGGCTTTTGTTTTTACCCAGCGCCGGGCAGACCGCCCCGGTTCCGGCGTTCTCTATGTGGCGCCGCTGACCGGCCCTGAACAACACAAAGCCGCCAAGGCGGCAGGCATGCACGAAGTGCACGACCCGGTCGTTTTGCGCGTCGAGGGAGACAATGAAGCTGGCCTGGCGCACCGGCTGACTCAGGCATGGGCGATGGCCGGCATCAGTTTCCAGGGACTCACCATGGCCGTATTGAACGGCAAATTCGTCGGCTACGCGGCGTTCGACAACGTCAATGATTCCAACAAAGCGGCCACGATCCTGGCGGACTTGGGAACGCACTAGGGGTGCGCGGCCTGAGTGCGGCCCGGCGATGTCAGTATGTTGCTGAAATGGCCTCGCCGCCGTCGCGCGTCGCCAGGCGCGGCAGAATGCCGTTGGCAGAGTAGCCGAGAAAGCGCACCGATCCGTCGCAGAACGCGAAATTGGCGCCGCCCGGATGCAGGCTCCAGAAGTGGTATGCCGAACAAGGGTCGTTCAGGCGACCGGGTTGGAAATGTGCCGGCGTTCGTGGACAATTCGGTCCGTGTTTGCCGGTGTTGATTTCCCGTGCGCCCAGCAACATTTCGGCCGAGCCGTCTTGATTCTGGCCCCAACCCGCGTACCACCAGCCGAGGATTTCGGTGGTGTTTGGCGGGCGTTCGCCGATTAGCAAGGTGTTGCTTGCTCCGTCGCGCACTTCTTCGAGTCGGACGCGTGAGTCGAGAAACAGCACGCCGTCCCGTTCGTACTGATCCGTTCCCTCAACGCCCAGGAACGACGTCAATGCGGGACGAGCCTTAAAATGCGGACTGGGGCGACGCACGCGGTCATCCATCGGACAGGTGAACGCGAGCACGACGGTCGAACGACCCGTGTGCGGCGGCACGTGCAGAAAATCCCGGTCGATGGCAAATGCCGACTGAATTTCGCGCCACAGGGCCTCTTGTTCGATATAAGGCAGTAAGCGCGCGTTCCAGCTAAGGAACGGGTGCGGATCCTTGCCTGCCTGAACGCTAATCCCTGGGGGCAAGCGGCGATGTTCGGAATGGTAGTTCTGCATGGCGATGCTGAGTTGCCGAAGGTGATTCTGGCAGCGCGAACGCGCTGCCGCCTCGCGAACGCGCTGCACCGCAGCCAGCGTCAGGCCGAACACAATCGCAATGATCGCAATGACGACCATGAGTTCGATCAGGGTAAGTGCATTGCGACGTTTCCTCATGATCGTTTGGTATCCAATGGTTTCAGCAGAGAACAAATCTCGGCGTACAGCGTCAGGGCACAACCGCGCAAGTCGAGACGAGCCCGATCGAGACCCATGATCCTTGTCCCGAGCAGTTCACTTCAACGTACTTGTTAGGATCAGGTAATGGCTGGCAAAAGTAGGAGCAATCGGTGCACGAACGAAAGTTAGTATCTGTGATGAGACAAGTTCCGCCTTGAACCGGGAGCGCACAGTTTCCGCGGTCGCACGGCCAGCAATCGCCGTATGCCGTTCCAGACAAACGGCGCCCGTGGATGTGTTGTAACCATATTTGGATATGTTTTTGCATTCGTGACTGCAATCACCCGGATCCGAGAGACCGAACGTGCACCAGCCTGCCAAAGCCCAGAGGAAACTGAGTTGATAGGCATTTGCCTTAAGCGGTGGTACGCAGGCCTGATCGCCGTCGCATCATGAAGAGAATCACGACGCCAACTACGACGATCACGAAAACACTACCCGCCGTCCATGAAACGGAACGCCACGACGGCAAGCGGTCCGCGGCGCGATCCGCCGCGAGTTCGGAATATGGCTTTGCAACTTCATTTGGCCGAATGACGCGCCGCTCGCCGCCGGCTCTTTGAATGTACTGCATGCCATTCTTATCATCCATTACGCGCGTGCCTGCCGTGAATTCGAGGTCGAATTCGCTGTCGGAGAAGTCAATATTGAACTCCGATTTTGTCGCCTGGACGTTGACTGAGCTAATCAGTTTTCCGGTGCCGGAGTAGTTGACTACCCTCCAGGAAATGGGGATCCAGTCCTCCGGTTCGTGCCGTTCGAATTGGACATCCAGCTGCCACGTAACAACATTCTGTTGAATTGTCTGGACGCGCAGCGGAATGAAATGGCGGTTCGGATCGACCCATATCAGGTTTCCATTTCCGACGACACGATAGCACCAGCAGCGCGCTTTCTGAATCTGCGCGCTGTCCCCCGTCGCTTTCAATGGCAAGCCTGCATAAGGCGAAATCCTCGCGGCGGAGGAACGAAATGTCAAAAGCAGGGGCTGAATCAGGAAATTGTGGATTTCGCTGTGATGGTCCTCTTTACGGACCTGTCCGACTTGATGGTCCTTGCCGCTGGTTGTGGTGACCGACTTGCTGTTTTTTCCGTCGAACGTGAAACGCATGGTCACTTCCGCATGCCGCTGTTCATGGTCGAACCATGCCTGTTGCTGATGGACGTAATTGAGCTTGCCAGCTGCCGCGCTCAAGTATCCGGGACGGGAAAAGCGCATGTCCATCGGCGGGATGGGCTTGTCAAAAACATCCGGCATCATCAGGTTGACGTGCCCCTTCGGTCGAAAGGTGTCCTCGGTCCATTCGTATCGAAACGACTTCACTCGATCCTGCCGCGCCTGCCAGTGTTTCAGGAGTTCCTCGACGCTGGGCGGATCCTGAGCCAGCACCGGCGCACCGCACGCTAGGACCGCAACGATCATCGGGCAAATTCGTGTTGAACGAGGCACAAGAAAGCTTCCTTCCGTTCAATTCGTTTTGATGCCGAAATACTGTATCCGGACCGTGGCTGTTTTTTCCTTGCCGGCGTCGTCTCGAACGATAAAGACCGCCTTGGTCTGCTGCTCGCGCTCAGCGTGATATTCTTGCCGCAGAACAAAAGCGTTGGACCCGTTCGCGTCTTTTTGAATGGTGAGGCCGGCGCCGGCGGCTTCCCAGCGTACAATGGCAAACCTGCGGCCGGTCAAAGACCGCAATGAAATCGTTTCTTCGGCGAAAGTTCCCAATGCCGCCGCCGGAAGCACGATGTGGGACGGATTCGTTTGAACGTCGCAGACAATCCGGCCGCTGATTGGCACATGATACGGTTCGATTGACCTGCCATCTTTGTATCGTCCGCGAATGATGATGTCGCCCGACAAGTCGCCAGGCGGCACGGCATCGTTGGAACGCAGTTCGATCTGATAATCCCTGGAGTCGGGCACAGGCCGCAGCGCAGCACGAAAACCCTCCGCAGTACACTCAACGGAAAGGGACTCAATCGGACGGAGAAGCGACACACGCAGAATCTGAGACGGGAACGCCGGAGCAAGTTCCGACCGATCATCGTAGCGCACTTGCGAAGGTTGCACCACGAATGGAACGATGACGCGGCCTCGCAATTCCCAGCGAGCCGGGCGACTTTCATCTTTAATTCTGAACGATGCGTCGGTGGCGAAATCGCGAGCCGCCGAGTCGTCCTTGCCGGTGCGCACGCGCAAATCGATGATCAAGTTCAGATCGTATATTTGCCCTGCAGGGATCGTAAATGACCTCTTGTCCACAATTGTGCACCGACAGGACGTATAAACGTCTTCGACGACCACGTCCATAGCGGAACGATTGCGCACGCGAATGCACCAGGGAAAACGCGACTGCACGCCGACGGTTCCAAAATCGAGCGTCTCCCGCAGGACTTCTATGGGCAGGGCCTTTTCAGGTGGACCGGCAACCACATCTTGTTGTGCGGCACGCCAGCGCTGAAAGGCAAATGGGACCGCGATCGCGCCGGCGAAAACGACGACCCACCAGCGGTTACCTTTCATCGGCCAGCCAGCCAGCGCTCGATTTCGAACATCATTTGACATGACTCACCATCAAGCTGCAAGCTCGGCGAGATCGACTGACCGAATCGAGTCTCCATTCCAGCAATAACTCAACGGCCGGTCAAGGAAACTGTGTGCGATTTTTTGAGAGAATTTCGAAGTTTTTTTCGGGACGAAGTGGATTATCCGCCGGCAGGAAAATTTTTGTATGGATGCCGAAAAATGCAACAAGCATCCGCGATTACGCTCCTGCGGTGCTTGCCGGTTCGCGTCCGTACAGTGTTGTCAACTCGGCCAAACGGCTGATGATCGATTCGGTGAATTCGCCGTTCGGCATTCGCCAACTCCAGTTGTTCTCGGCCTTTCCAGGCGTGTTCATGCGCGCTTCGCTGCCGAGGTTGAGCACGTCCTGCAAGGGTGCAATGGCCACGTCGGCGACGGACGACCACGCCAATCGGATCAGGTCCCAGGCGATGTCCGAGCCGTCGCGCGCCAGGTAACGGCGGATGAAGTCGCGTTCCTTTTCGGAGATCGTCGCGAACCAGCCGCGCGTGGTGTCGTTGTCGTGCGTGCCGGTGTAGACGACGGTGTTTTGTTCGTCGAAATTATGAGGCAAATATTTGTTCTGCGGGTCGCTGAATGCGAATTGCAGCACTCGCATGCCCGGCAACTCGAACTCCTTGCGAAGTTCATCCACGTCCGCAGTGATCAGGCCCAGATCCTCGGCCACCAACGGCAACTCTCCCAACGTCGCCAGCAGATGCTGAAACAGGTGCGCCCGGGGGCCATGCACCCAGGCGCCCTTTTCCGCCGTCGCCGAACCGGCCGGCACGTGCCAGGCGGCTGCAAAGCCGCGAAAGTGATCGAGCCGAACGATATCGACTTGCTCCATCGCGTTTCGCAATCGCGCGGACCACCAGGCAAAAACGGCGTCGCGGGCGTTGTCCCAATCGTAAAGCGGATTGCCCCAGAGCTGCCCCGTCGCACTGAAGTAATCGGGCGGCACGCCGGCCACGACCGTCTGCCGCCGTTCGGCGTCCAGGAGGAACAGGTGTGGATTCGCCCAGACGTCGGCACTGTCGCCCGAAACGAAGATCGGTGCATCGCCCAGCAGTCGTATGCCACGCGACTTCGCATGCGCCCGAAGTGCTTGCCATTGATCGAAAAAGACAAACTGCGCGAACCGATGCCGGCCGATGCGATCCTGCTGTTCGCGTTTTGCGTGCTCTAGTGCGTTCGGGTAGCGGAGCCGCAACGGCGCCGGCCAGTCGAGCCAGCATTTTCCACCGTGCGCGTCCTTGATTGCCATGAAAAGCGCATACTCGTCCAGCCAGTAGGCGTGCCGCTCTTCGAACCGATGAAACCGGCGACGCAATGCGTCATTCGAGCCGTTGTGAAATGTGTTCCAGGCCCTGTCCAGGAGATGGTTCTTGAAAGGAATCACGGCGCCATAATCCACGCGATCCGCCGGGAACTTCGCCCCTTCCAAATCGCGCCGCTCGATCAAGCCCTCGTTCAGCAAAAACTCCGGGCTTACCAGGATCGGATTGCCGGCGAACGCGGAGAAACATTGATAGGGCGAGTCGCCGTAGCCCGTCGGACCG
>Ga0073934_10006645_pt1 | contig 16674 bp, 12 predicted proteins | sample LarsenN4metaG_FD_76834 | JGI IMG/M metagenome (GOLD analysis project Ga0073934, IMG submission 76834) | Hot spring sediment bacterial and archeal communities from British Columbia, Canada, to study Microbial Dark Matter (Phase II) - Larsen... ...
AATTGATATTGCTGTTGGAGATCAGGTTCTTTCCGGCTCCCCAGTCTCACAGCTTTATGCATGGAATAAAAATGGAGTTGCATTAACTGGTTTTCCAGTTTCAGGTTTATGGGCTATTAACTCGCAGCCGCTTCTTTTGGATTTAGACGGAGATAACAATACTGAAATAGTAATAGACGATAACACTCAAACCGGCGGAGTTGGAAAATATCTAGCATTTAATCACGATGGAACACCGGTTTCCGGCTGGCCTAAACAGGTAACCGGGACTACATTTTTTCAAACCCCTTCATTTGGTGATATTGACAGAAATGGAATTCTTGATATGATTGGCTCAGGATATACAGGTTCCGGCAATTCAGCATTAACCTCTCTTTATGCATGGAATACTCAACAAACAATAAACTGGAGCAAGTTACAGATACCTATGTGGCAGTATAACACACGTCATAATGGAGTTTACGGAGATATAATTATAACGGATATAAAAAATAAAATTAATGAAATTCCATCTTCATATTCCCTTGAACAGAATTATCCCAATCCGTTTAATTCAATGACAAATATTAAATTTCAAATTATAAATTCCGGTAATGTAAGAATAACCGTATTCGACATCCTCGGAAAAGAAGTCGCAACCCTTGTAAATGAACAGCTTCAGCCCGGTACGTATGAAACTAAATTCGATGCGTCATCACTTTCAAGCGGAGTTTATTTTTATAAATTAACAACAGGAGATTTTTCTGCAATCCGGAAAATGGTACTGGTAAGGTAGGTGTATTTGCGCTATGATTTAGTGAGTTTTTTAAAATACAGATTTCTACAAACATAGAACCCCTGACGGGGTTCTGCTTTTTTGAATCCGAATTCCGACTCCGTCAGGAGTCGTATGTTTATAGATTTGATGTATTAAAATAAAATATTTATATTATATGATATGAATAATTTATTTAAAATGTTTTTGCTCGTTGGTTTGGTTGCAATCTCAGGTTGCGGAAAAAGGCAGGGAGCATATAACACAGAAAATTTCAGAAAATATTTTGGAGAAAATAACGGTTGTTTTGTTCTATACGATGTGAACAACAGATATTATATCCGCTACAACGACGAGCTTTGCAATAAAAAAACCGATTCACTTTCTGCAAATGAAACGGTTGAATTAATGAAAGAAAACAGATATGTTCAAAATGATTTTAACTTTGAAAGCGAAAATTCCGGTTCTCGGCTGAAAGGGAAATCAGAAAAAATTATGTCTGAAAACACAGCTTATGAAACTTTCAAAGGTATTGTTAAAATGCAGAATGAAACCTATTATTTTTCTATTGCAGTTGAATTGAAAGACACCTCAGAAAATAAAGCAAAAGATATTTGCATAAAAATATTAAACAGTTTAAAAATACATTAATGAAAACTTACAAAGGAAATATTGTTGATGTAACAAACCGAAAAATATTTTTCGGAGAAATTTCGGTTGACAATAAAAAGATTTCAAACGTTGAAAAGATTTCAAACGATATAAATCCGGATTATAATTTCATCATGCCCGGATTTATAGATTCCCATATTCATATCGAAAGTTCAATGCTTATACCTTCTGAGTTTGCAAGGGCGGCTTCGGTTCACGGAACTGTTGCAACTGTATCAGACCCACACGAAATCGCAAATGTTCTTGGAGTTCAGGGCGTGAAGTTTATGATTGAAAACGGAAAGAAGGTTCCTTTTAAGTTTTATTTCGGAGCTCCATCCTGCGTTCCGGCAACTGGTTTTGAAACCTCGGGTGCAGTTCTGAATGCAGATGATATTGAAAAACTTTTTATGGAAGAAGATTTACACTATCTCAGTGAAATGATGAATTTTCCCGGTGTGGTTTTCAAAGATGAATCAGTAATGGCAAAACTTGAAGTTGCAAAAAAATTAAACAAACCTGTTGACGGTCATGCTCCGGGCTTAAAAGGTGAACAGCTGAAGGCATACATATCTGCCGGAATTACAACTGACCACGAAGCTTTTGAATATGACGAGGCAGTAGAAAAAATAAAACTCGGAATGAAAATCCTTATTCGCGAGGGTTCAGCCGCAAAGAATTTTGATACCCTGAAAAAATTGATATCTGAATATAATGATATGGTAATGCTTTGCAGTGATGACAGGCATCCCGATAATCTGATAGAAGGACACATTAATCTCCTTGTTAAAAAAGCAGTGTCGGAAGGATTTGATTTGTTTGATATTCTGAATGCTGCAACTGTAAATCCTGTTAAGCATTATAATCTTGATGTAGGTTTGCTTCGCAATGGCGATTATGCAGATTTTATAATTGTAGAGGACTTAAAAGATTTTAAAGTTATTAATACTTTTATAAACGGTGAGCTTATTGCAGAAAAAGGGAAAACTCTTATAAAACCTATAAAAGAAAATCCTGTAAATAATTTTAATTGTGAAAAAAAACAGATTAGTGATTTTTTTGTAAAAGATGAAGGTGGAGTATTAAAAGTAATTGAAGCACTTGACGGACAGTTAATTACAAAACCATATATTACAACTCCGAAAAATGAGAACGGAAATATAATTTCATCTATTGAAGAAGATGTTTTAAAAATGTCTGTTGTAAACAGGTATAACAATTCAAAACCTGCAATTGCGTTTATAAAAAATATCGGAATTAAGTCCGGGGCAATTGCTTCGAGCGTCGCACATGATTCTCATAATATTATAGCGGTCGGAACAACTGATAAGGATTTATGCAGAGCTGTAAACGCTCTAATAGAATCCAAAGGTGGAATTGCAGTAATCAATGGCGATGAGGAAATAATTCTGCCCTTACCTGTCGGAGGGATAATGTCAGCAGAAGATGTTTATTCCGTTGCAGAAAAATATTCTGCATTGGATAAAAAAGCAAAAGAACTTGGCAGCAAATTACTAGCCCCGTTTATGACGCTTTCTTTTATGACACTGCTTGTTATTCCCGCCCTGAAGCTTAGCGATAAAGGTCTTTTCGACGGAAATAAATTTGAATTTACGGATATCGAAGGATAAAATTTTTTCATATTTCTGAAAGTAAATTCTTTTCTACATAATTAATAAAATTCTAATATATATTTCAATAATAATATTTTAATCCATTGTGTATTAGAGTCTTTTTACCCTGAAACTCTCAAAGGTAATTATTATCTTAAAGATTATTAAATTATTTATTTATGTTCAAAGACGATTGTATTTTTTGTAAGATAGTTAAGGGAGAAATTCCCTCGTATAAAGTATATGAGGATGAAGATTTTCTCGGATTTCTGGATATTTTCCCGAATACTAAAGGTATGACTCTTATTATTCCGAAAAATCATTACGATTCATATACTTTCGAAATGCCTGATGAAGTCTATTCGAAATTTCTACTAACGGCTAAAAAATTCGGAAAAGTTCTTGATAAAAAATTGGGCACTCAGAGAACAGCCCTCGTGATGGAGGGAATGGGAGTAAATCATGCTCATATCAAACTGTATCCGCTTCACGGACTCGGGAAAGATTTTAAACCGATTATTCCCGATGGAGAACATTTCTATGAAAAATATCAGGGGTATTTAACTACACTGCTTGGTCCGAAAGCAAAAGACGAAGATTTAATTAAAATTAAAAAGTTAATAACCGATTAATATGAAATACAAACATCTCGAGATTGAAAAAAAATGGCAGGATTTTTGGTATGATAATAAAATATTCAAAACTCCCGTTCTTAACGAACTTGATAAAAGCAAACCAAAATATTATGTGCTTGATATGCTCCCTTATCCAAGCGGTGACGGCTTACACGTCGGTCACCCTGAGGGCTATACTGCTACAGATATTATTGCCAGATACAAGAGAATGAAAGGGTTTAATGTTCTGCACCCTATGGGATGGGATGCTTTTGGATTACCCGCTGAACAGTTTGCTATTAAAAAACAAATTCACCCGAGAATCGGAGTTGATGAATGTGTGAAAAGATTCCGAGAACAGCTTAAGTCTCTTGGTTTTTCCTATGACTGGGACAGGGAAATTAATACTACTGATGAAAAGTATTATAAATGGACTCAATGGATGTTTCTTAAAATCTTTAATTCATATTTTGATGAAAAAGAAAACAGAGCCAAACCTATTGAACTTCTTCCTATACCTGAAGGTCTTTCGGATGAAGAAAAATACGAATACATAAATTCTCAAAGACTTGCATATCTTTCTGAATCTCCTGTAAACTGGTGCCCTGAGCTCGGTACTGTTCTCGCAAATGAAGAGGTAGCAGAACAAACTGAAAAGGGCTATACAGTTGTTAGAAAAAATCTTCTGCAATGGAAAATTAGAATTACAAAATATGCTCAGAGATTGATTGATGGCCTTGATAAGCTTAAATGGCCTGAAAATATTAAAAAACTTCAGACAAACTGGATCGGCAGAAGCGAAGGCGCTACAGTTAAATTCAAAATTAAAAGTAAAAACTTCTCCGGCTTTAAGGAAATTGAAGTTTTTACAACACGCCCCGATACTTTATTTGGTGCTACTTATATGGTACTTGCTCCCGAGCATCCTTTTATCAAAGAAATCACAACAGATGAACAGAGGAGTTTAGTCGAAGCTTATATTGATAAGGCGGCAAAAAAATCTGACCTTGAAAGAACTGAGCTTGACAAATCAAAAACTGGTGAATTTACAGGCGCATTTGCAATCAATCCGGTTAATGAACAGGAAATTCCTGTCTTGATTGCGGACTATGTATTAATGAGTTATGGAACCGGTGCAATTATGAGCGTTCCCGGACACGATGAGAGGGATATGGAATTTGCAGTTAAATATAAACTTCCGATTGTTCCCGTTGTTGAGCCGGTAAATCTCAACAAAGACGAAGCAGAAACCTTTTATGAAAATATCAGGAGCGGAAAGCTTTGTTATACCGATGATGGAATTTCTGTGAACTCTGGTTTTATCACCGGACTTACGACTTCAGAGGCAAAGAAAAAAATGATTTCATGGCTCGAAGAAAAGGGAATAGGTAAAAAAAGCATTAACTATAAATTAAGAGACTGGCTTTTTTCGAGACAGAGATACTGGGGAGAACCTTTCCCGATTATTCATCTTGAAGATGGAAAAATTAAAGCTCTGAAAGAAGATGTTTTGCCTGTAACACTTCCGGATGTTAAATCTTATAAACCAAGCGGAACAGGCGAATCACCGCTCGCAATTATTGATGAATGGGTTAATACTACTGACCCTGAAACAGGGAAAAAAGCAAAACGTGAGACTAACACAATGCCGCAATGGGCTGGTTCGTGCTGGTATTATATGAGATATATTGACCCTGATAATAATGAAATATTTTGCTCAAGAGAAAATGATTCTTATTGGATGCCTGTTGATTTATATATCGGCGGCTCAGAACATGCCGTACTGCATTTGCTTTATGCAAGGTTCTGGCATAAGGTTTTATTTGACCTCGGATATGTTAGTTCTGATGAACCATTTCAGCAACTTTTCAATCAGGGTATGATTCTTGGTGAAGACGGTGTGAAAATGAGTAAATCACGCGGTAATGTAATTAATCCTGATGATGTGATTAAGGAATTCGGAGCTGACTCAATGAGATTGTTTGAAATGTTCATGGGCCCTCTTGAGGCAACAAAACCATGGAGCACTGAAGGTATGGCAGGTATGAACAGATTTCTTAACCGCGTATGGCGTCTCGTTGTAAACGAACATACAGGAGAGCTAAACAGTGCGATTACAGATGAAGAACCCACTCCGGAAATTAAAAAACTTCTTCATCAGACAATTAAAAAAATGACTCACGATATTGAAGACGGCGATATGAAATTTAATACCTCCATCGCTCAAATGATGATATTTGTGAATGAACTCTATAAAACTGAAAAATTAAGCAAATCAGTTCTGAATACTTTTATACTGTTGCTTTCCCCTTATGCTCCTCATATTGCAGAAGAATTGTGGCAAAGACTCGGTAATAAGGAATCAGTCGCATATCAGAAATGGCCTGTATATGACGAAGAACTTACAAAAGAAGATAAAGTAACTGTCGTATTTTCTGTAAACGGTAAAGTAAGAAGTAAGGCTGAAATGACTGTTGATTCAGATGAAAAATCACTTCAGCAGGCAGCAATGGACGACCCTGTGATAATTAAACATATTACTGGTAAAAATATTATCAAGATTATTACCGTTAAAAATAAAATGGTTAATCTTGTTGTGAAATAAATACTTCTCTTTTCATTACAGGGAATTTTATATTATGTTTCCTGAATTCCTGAAGTATTCTTTGATTTAAACGTGAACGGACTGCAGCATATTTGTTTTGTTCCTGAATCCATACGAATAATTTAACTTTCATATAGCTATCAGCAAGTTCACTTAATGAAACAGATGATGCGGGTTCTTCAAGGATTAAGTCAATTTCTTTTGTAATACCAAGCAGTATTTCTTTTATTTTTTCAAAATCCGTTTCGTATGATATTATCAGCGGAATTTCTATCTCTGTGAATAATGTGTGACTTCTGTTGATTAATTTATTTTCGAGCAGTTTTGAATTTGGTATGAATATCGTAATTCCTGAAATAGTATCAATCCTGGTACTTCTTGTAGATATTGAAGTTACATTTCCTAATACACCGTCAACTTCTATTAAATCTCCTTCTTTTATTGGTTTCTCAAAAAGTATAATTATTCCGCTTATAAAGTTATTTACTATGTTCTGAATTCCAAAACCGATTCCAACAAGCAAAGCGGCACCTCCCGCAAAAAGATATGAAATCTCAATACCGGCTGAATTCAGAGCAATGAGAATTGCTATAATAAAAATTATGTATGATACTATACGTAAATAAGATTTTGCAATTCCTTCCTTGCCTTTTTCGAGCTTCGGAAAAAGTTTCTTAACAAAAAATCTCTTTATTAATTTGTTTACTATATATGCAAATAAAAGTACTAATACACCTGCAAGTATTGAAGCTACAGTGAATTCTGTATTTCCAATTTTAAATGAATAATTTAAAAAATCCATAGTAATTTTTTTTATTACACAAAAATAAAAAAATATTTGCGATAAAGATATTTATAAAGCAATTGAAACAGATTTTTTTTAAAAGTAAATTATCTGTATATGAGTAAAGTAGTTGCAATTGTCGGAAGACCAAATGTTGGCAAGTCAACGCTTTTTAACCGTTTATCAGGTAATAAAAAAGCGATAGTACACGAAACGAGCGGAGTTACACGTGATAGAAATTATTCGGAAGTTGACTGGCAGGGGAAAAAGTTTTTTCTCATTGATACAGGTGGATTTGTGCCTCATGATGAAGAAACCTTCAATAAACACATACGGGAACAGGTTAAACTCGCAATTGAAGAGTCTGATATTATTTTATTTACTGTTGACGGTTCTTCGGGGTATCATCCTATAGATGCTGAAATAATTACCCTTCTGCGTAAATATTCCGGTAGCAGGGAAGTAATTCTTGTTGTGAATAAAATTGACAGTGAAAAAAGAGAACCAAATGCCGCTGATTTTTATAAACTCGGTCTGGATAATCTTTTTGTCATTTCTGCATTAAACGGCAGGAATACTGCTGATTTACTCGATAAAATAACAAAGGATATTTCTGCAGTCGAATCGGAAGAGGCAGAAGATACAAGAAAAAAATTTGCTGTAGTCGGAAGACCTAATGCCGGAAAATCTTCAATAGTTAATGCAATATTAAAAGAAGACAGGAATATTGTTACTGATATTCCCGGAACTACAAGGGATTCAATTGATTCAGTTATCAGATATCACGGTGAGGAGATTGTTATTATTGATACGGCAGGATTGGTTAAGAAAAGCAAACTCCGCAGAGCCGAATCAATAGATTTTTTCTCTGCTGTAAGAACATATAAAGCAATTCAGCGTTGCGATGTTGCAATACTCGTAATAGATGTTTCTGTTATTATTGATGAATTTGAAAAAGTTTCTGATATTTCACTTTCTCCATTCAGGGTTGACAGGCAGGATATTAAAATTATAGAAGAAGTACTCGAATATAAAAAAGGTCTGTTAATTGTTATTAATAAATGGGACCTCGTTGAAAAAGATTCAAAAACATCTAAAGTTATCGAAAAGAAGTTCAAAGAACATCTTCGCAGTTATGATTTCATTAAAATGATTTTCATATCAGCATTGACAAAACAAAGAATTCATAAAGTACTTGAGGAGGCAGTTGAAGTCTGTAATGAAAGAGGAAAATCTGTTAAAACAAGTGAGCTTAACGAAGCATTAATAAAAGATATAAAAATTACTCCGCCTCCGCCGGTTAAAGGAAAGGAAATTAAAATTAATTATATTACGCAGGTGAAAACATCGCCCCCGGTTTTTGCTTTTTTCTGCAATGACCCTAAAGCCATAAGTGAAAATTATAAAAAGTTTCTTGAAAGAAAACTCAGAGGTTATTTCGGTTTTAAGGGGGTTCCGGTTACTTTGATATTTAAAAAGAAAAATTAATGATTTCTGAAGTTTTTTCTTCTGTTACTACAGGAGTGGATGCCTGTACAATAAGAGTAGAGATACATATTGAAAGCGGTTTGTTTTCTTTCTCAGTTGTAGGTTTACCCGATAGCACAGTAAGAGAGTCCAGGGAAAGAGTTTCTGCCGCAATAAAAAATTCAGGATTGCTTTTTCCGACTGTGAAAAGAATTACTATAAATCTTTCTCCTGCGGATATAAGAAAAGAAGGTAGCGGTTTTGATTTGCCTATTGCTATCTGCATTCTCGCTCAGACTTCCCAGATTCCGTCCGATAATCTCTCTAAATATATTTTTGTAGGTGAATTATCCCTTGATGGAAAACTGAGAAGAATTCCCGGAATTCTTCCTATTACAATGCAGGCAAAGGAAGAGGGGTTTGAAGGAATTATTCTCCCCGCTGAAAATGCAAATGAAGGAGGAATTGTTTCCGGTATCAATGTTTATCCTTTTAATACTCTTGCAGAAGTCGTTGAGTTTTTAAATGGTAATCTTAAAAAAGAGCCGCATAAGATAAATATTGACATAGTGTTCAGTGAAGAGCTCGAAAATATTCTCGATTTTTCAGAAGTAAAAGGTCAGGCAGAAGTAAAAAGAGCTATGGAAGTTGCTGCTGCTGGTGGACATAATATAATAATGATAGGTCTGCCCGGTTCCGGTAAATCAATGCTTGCAAAGAGATTGCCCGGAATATTACCGCCTATGTCTCTTGAAGAATCACTGGAAACTTCAAAAATTCATTCAGTTGCCGGGCTTTTGAATATTAACGATTCTCTGATTACTGTAAGACCTTTCCGCTCTCCTCATCATACTGCAAGCGATGTTTCAATTGTAGGAGGTGGTCCTAATGCAAGGCCAGGTGAAATATCTTTTGCACATAACGGAGTTTTATTCCTCGATGAACTTACTGAATTTAAGAAAAACGTTCTCGATGTTCTCAGACAGCCGCTTGAAGACAGGGAAGTTACTATTGCACGTTCAAAAATAACCGTTAAATACCCCTGTAATTTTATGCTTGTTGCCGCTATGAATCCTACTCCGGCTGGTTCTGTAAATGATTTAAACAGGTATTCGGAATATGATATTCAGAAATATCTTGCAAAAATTTCCGGTCCGATTTTAGACAGAATTGATATCCATATCAACGTTCAGCCCGTTAAGTTTAATGAACTATCTTCCAAAGCCGCCGGTGAAAGTTCGAAGGAAATAAGAAAAAGAGTTGTTGCGGCAAGAGCTATTCAGCTTGAAAGATTTAAAAACCTGAAAGGAAAATATTGTAATGCTAATATGGAACCAAAAGATTTAAAAGAATTTTGTAAAATTGATCAGGCAGGCGAAAGTCTTCTGAAGATGGCTATGGAAAAACTCAATCTTTCTGCAAGAGCTTATGACAGAATTCTGAAAGTCAGCAGAACAATCGCAGATTTAAACGGAGAGGAAAATATTTCTCCTGCTCATCTGAGCGAGGCAATTCAATATCGCAGTCTCGACAGAAATGACTGGATATAATTTCCTTATTTTTATATAATACTCTTAATATTGTAATTTCTTAATATTTTCCTTATTTTTCATATATTTACGAAAAAAATTTTCTTTGAAAAATGAAATTTAACATCTCTGTAGAAGATTTTGTAAACTACTTATCAAAACTTAGTTTTGTAATTCCAACACGCTCAACTCTTCCTATTCTCGAAAATATTCTTTTCGAACTCGAAGGGAATAATCTGAGAATGCAGGCAACAGACCTTGAAAATTTTATCAGGGCTTCTGTTAAAGTTGATGGTGTTGAAGACGGCAGTGTTGCAGTTCCTGCCAAAAAAATTCTTGACCTTGTAAGACTTCTCGTTTCAAAGTTTGAAAATGTTACTATATCAGTCAGCTTTGATAAAAATGATTATGAAGCTCTTAATTCCGAAATTAATTTTTCGGAAATTCTGCTTGAGAAGATTAATTATGATTACGCTTCTGCATGCTTTGCTTTCAACGGCTTGCTATCTCTTGATGAGAAAACAAGAATGATTGAAGCATGTAAAAAAATTAATGAAGGACTTACAACTGATGGAAAAGATGATTTATCGGCTATAATGTTGAAACTTATTGATACAATTGAGGAACTCCACAGAGAATCAGAAAAAGTTTCTTCAAAAATATTTTCAAAGAAAAAAATTAAAATTGATGCAAACGACAAGAATAAAATAACAATAACAACTGCAAACGGTAAGTATTCTATGTATGGAGAAAATGCAGATGATTTCCCGATTCCGGAAGAGAAAACAGATTTGAACAAATTTGAAATACAGGGCTCTACACTTAAAAGATTTATCGGTAAGGTAAGACACGCTGCAAGTGCAGAAGATATGAAAAGAAATATGTCCGGTATTTTATTTGATATCAGAAGAGATGATCTCAGATTGGTTGCTACAGACGGCTTCCGGCTTGGTAAAATAGTGCTTAAAGATTTTTCTCATAACAATCCCAAAGACGATAAATTTATAGTTCCTGTCAAAGCCGCTGATTTACTTTTTAAACTTGTAGAAGAAGGTATTAATACTCTTGAATATGATGAAGCATCTCTGAAAGTTACAACAGGTTCTGTAGAAATCTATTCTAAACTTGTTGATGATACGTATCCGAATTATGAAACGGTAATTCCTAAGAATAACGATAAAAAACTTAAAATTAAAAAATCTGAATTTTTAAATGCTTTAAGAAGAGCTTCGATTTTTACAGATACTGCAACAAAACGCGTTAAACTTGAAATTAAAAATTTTGAACTTTTTATCAGAGCAGATAATCCTGAAAGCGGCGCAGAAGGTGAAGAAGAAATTGACTGCGAATTTATTTCAGAAAGCGAAAATATTAATTTTGATAAAGAGCCGTTTCTTATATCATTCAATGTTACATTTCTGCTCGATGCTCTTTCTGTAGCCGAAACCGAAGATATTATTATAAGTTTCAGTATGCCTTCAAAAGCGTCTGTTATTACACCAACTGAACAACCAAATAATGAAGACTTTATGGAACTGGTGATGCCGGTAAGAGTCAGCTAAGAAGTTGAAAGTTAAAAAGTTAGAAAGTTCTTAAAGGTAGAAAGTTAATTGATACTTGAAAAAATATCTCTGAATAACTTCAGAAATTATTCGCAACAAACAGTCGGATTTGGAAAAAGTTTTAATTATATCTACGGTAATAACGGCGAGGGAAAAACCAATATACTTGAAGCAATATCTCTGATTACTTTTGGAAAGAGTCTGGTGGGTTCCCCTGAGTTTGATTGCGTGAAGTTCGGCGAAAAAGCATTTTATACAGAGGGAATTTTCAAAAGCCGCCTTGATACAAAATTTTCCGTCTCGCTTGATTATAATACTGATACGAAAAGAAAATCTTATTCCCTTAATAAAGAAAAAGTTTCCGGATTTTCATCGGAAATTTTCGGAAGGTTTCCGGTGGTCTTCTTAACACCGCATAATCTCGCTATTACTTACGGTAATCCTTCCGAAAGACGACGGTTCTTTGATATAATGATTTCACAGACAAGCAAACTTTATCTTGAATATCTGAAGGATTTAAACCGGTTAATTAAGCAAAAAAATGCACTGCTTAAGGATTTTAAGGAAAACGGTAAAACTGCTAAAAATGATTTTATTAATATCCTTGATTCCTATAATGAAAAATTAATAGAAATTTCCTCAGAGATTATATTCAGAAGATTTGAGTTTCTTGCGGATTTTAAAAACTTTTTTGAGGAAAAATTCAACTACCTTACTTCAGGTTATGATTTTCCTGTTATTGATTATTTGTTGTCATCTGTTCGTGAGATTGACTGGAAAGATTTTAGTACTTATACTTATGACGATATACTCGGAATTATGTCAGCTAAGTTTAAAGAGATTACTGATGATGAAATTTCAAGAGGTATATGTCTTATAGGCCCGCAAAGAGATGATTTTGTATTTAAAATTATAAAGAATAAATCCGTATCTGATAATAAACTTCAGGGATTCTATCTTAAAAATTTTGCTTCACAGGGTGAGCATAAAACTTTTCTGATTGCACTTAAACTTGCAGAATTTGATATTACAAGAGAAAAAACTTCAGAAAACCCTGTTATGTTGCTTGATGATGTACTTTCGGAACTCGATTCGGAAAGAGTTACAAAAATAATTTCATATCTTAAAGATTTCGGACAGATTTTTCTTACTTCTACTGAAATAGGATACGTTGAAAATATTAAAAATTTTTATGATAATGCTGATGTGAAAATATTTAAAGTTGAAAATAATTCTATTAATCAAAAATGAAAATGCAGGATAATAAAAGACTTAGCAAAACAATATGCCTGAAAGATGAAATTGAAGAATATGTTAAACATCTTGGGTTAGATGAAAAAATGCAGGAATTAAAAATGCTTAGTGTCTGGAGAGAATGTGTAGGTGATTCAATTGCAAAATTTTCTAAACCACAGTATATAAAACAAAAAAAATTATTTGTAAGTGTTGAAAATGCTGCATGGAGATATGAGCTATCTATAAGAAAGGAAGAAATTATATCGAGATTAAATGAAAACCTGAAAAAAATAAACAAACACAAAGTTATTAAAGAAATAGTATTTATTTAAAAGGAGAATAAAATAACAAATGGCTAAAAACGGTAACGGACATACTGATTCTTATAGTGAAAAAGATATTCAGGTCCTGAGCGGACTTGAGCACGTTCGTAAAAGACCCGCAATGTATATCGGTGATGTTTCTTCAAGAGGGCTTCACCACCTTGTTTATGAAGTGGTTGATAATAGTATTGACGAAGCCCTGGCAGGTTACTGTGATAAAATTCAGCTTGTTATCAATGAAGATAATTCAGTTAGTATTGAAGATAACGGCAGAGGTATTCCGACAGGAATGCATCCTACAGAAAAGAAATCAGCACTTGAAGTTGTTATGACTCAGCTTAATGCCGGAGGAAAATTTACAAGAGATACATATAAAGTCTCAGGCGGTCTCCACGGAGTCGGAGTATCTGTTGTAAACGCACTCAGCGAATGGCTTGAAGTTGAAGTATGCAGGGATGGAAGTAAATTTTATCAGAAATATTACAGAGGCAAGCCAAAAGCACCGGTTAAGGAAATTGGAAAAGTAAAAAATAAAACAGGCACTAAGGTAACTTTTCTTGCAGATAAAGAAATTTTCAAATCAGTAAATTATAAATATGAAACTATTGAAGACAGATTAAGAGAACTTGCATATCTAAACAAAGACTTAACTATTACAATTAAAGATGAGAGAAACGGTAAAAGCAATGAGTTCAAATTCAAAGGCGGATTGACAGATTTTGTAAAATATTTAGACGAAGATGAAAAATCAATTTCAGGTAAACCGATTTTTATTGAAGGCGAAAAGGACAATATACAGGTTGAAATCGCTTTTCAATATAATGAATCTTATAATGATAATATTTATACATACGTAAATAACATCAATACGATTGAAGGCGGTACTCATCTTGAAGGATTCAAATCAGCTTTGACAAGAACTCTGAATAATCACGGCATAAAAAACGGAATTATAAAGAGTGATAAAATTACTCTGACAGGAGATGATTTCAGGGAAGGTTTGACCTGCGTTATAAGTGTAAAAGTTCCTGAGCCGCAGTTTGAAGGGCAGACTAAGACTAAACTTGGCAACAGCGAAGTAAAAGGTATTGTTCAGTCAATTACCGGCGAACAGCTTGGAAATTTCCTTGAAGAAAACCCGGGAATAGCAAAAAAAATAATTGAAAAATCTTTAAAGGCAGCAGAAGCAAGAGAGGCGGCAAGAAAAGCTCGTGAACTGACAAGAAAGAAAACAGGTCTCGAAGGAATGTCGGGACTTCCGGGTAAACTTGCAGATTGCTCTATTTCAGATCCTGCTCAGACGGAATTATACCTCGTTGAGGGTGATTCAGCAGGCGGCTCTGCAAAGCAGGGAAGAGACAGAAGATTTCAGGCAATTCTCCCGCTTAAAGGAAAAATCCTTAATGTTGAAAAAGCAAGAATAAATAAGATTCTTGAAAATGATGAAATTAAATCTATTATCACTGCAATAGGCACCGGTCTTGGTAATTCCGATGAATTTGATCCGGAGAAAATCAGATATGGTAAAATTATTCTTATGTGCGATGCCGATGTTGACGGTTCACATATCAGAACTTTACTGCTTACATTTTTCTACAGACACATGAGAGAAATTATTGACACCGGAAGATTATATAATGCTCAGCCGCCACTATATAAAATAAAAAAGGGTAAAACAGAACTCTATGCTTATGACGATGACGAACGCGATGAAATTCTGAAATCACTTAAAGTTGACAAGAAAAATATTGTAATGTCCGACGAAGAAAAACCTGCCGCTACTACATCTGAGTCAAAAGTGGTAATCTCAAGATTTAAAGGTCTCGGAGAAATGAATCCCGAACAACTCTGGAGCACAACTATGAACCCTGAAACAAGAACTGTGTTACAGGTAACAAATGAAAATGCAGCAGCGGCGGATAAAATATTCAGAATTCTTATGGGCGAAGAAGTTGAACCGAGAAGGAAATTCATTGAAGAACACGCTAAATACGCTAATATAGATGCTTAAAAAACTTTTTGCATTTTTTATACTTTTGGTTTTCAATTTGCCTTTGTTTTCTCAAAGCACTAATACACGAATTGTTTCCTTTGGTGAGCAAAGTAAAAACGGGTTGTATTATTCTTTCTCAGCGGGAATGGGAATTTCCTATGGTAATAATCCGGATCTGATTTCCTATATCGGTTATGAACTTCCGAATTACAATAATCTCTCTGAATCAGAAAAACTTTCAGATTACGGAACCGGTCTCGGTTTTTTTGCCGCAGGTGAAAAGCAGATTGCAAAAAACTTTTCTGTTAAACTTGATTATCTCTATCTGATAAAATCAAATAATCTGACTGAGTATCCTGATTATGATTATACTACTTACAGCCACAGCTTTTTAGTTACAGGTTATTATTTAATTCCTGAAGATTATTTCTTTCTGAAATTTGGAGCTGGAGCCGGTCCGGTTTTTTATTCCTTTAATGAAAAAATTTACAGAACAGAAAATTCCTATAAATCAACAGGTGCAGAAATAAAATTAGATGCCGTATTAAATGTTCAGATTGCAAAATCTGTGGCTACTTATTTTGGAGTTTTTGCTTATAAAAATTTTTCTCCGGCACTTAAGGATTCAGACGGGAAAAAATTACTTAACAGAGCCGGTGCAGAAGTTACACCGGTTTCACAAGGCGTAGGGCTCAGACTTGGAGTTGAAGTTGTACTATTTTAAATATATTATTATATGGAAGAAATTTTACAGGCAATTGTTTTCGGAATAATTCAGGGGCTATCAGAATTCATTCCTATCAGCAGTACTGCACATCTCAGGGTTATTCCTGCTTTACTCGGCTGGGCTGATAAAGGCGCTGCATTTACCGCTGTCATTCAACTTGGTACTTTAATTGCAACCTTTGTCTATTTTAAAAATGATATCATAGATTTAACATCTGGTTTTATTAAAGCTATAAAAACAAAAAAATATTTTGAAGATCCTTATTCAAGATTATTTATACTTGTAATGATAGGTACTATTCCTATTGTAGTCTTTGGTTACCTGATGAAAGATTTTATTAAAGGAGAAGCAAGAGGTTTATATGTTATTTCTTTCTCGCTGATTTTCTGGGCAGTTCTTCTTTATATAGCCGAAAAATCTGCTCAGCATAAAAAAGAATTTACCGAAATTTCATTTAAAGATGGAATCATAGTCGGTTTATTTCAGGTTCTTTCGCTTATTCCCGGCAGTTCAAGAAGCGGCGTTACAATTACAGGCGGACTTTTTACGGGTATGAAAAGAGATGTTGCGGCAAGATTTTCTTTCCTGCTGAGCATCCCTGCCATTACTCTTAGCGGACTTTATGAACTCTATGATGAAAGGCAAATACTTCTTAACGAAAATATGATTAATTTAATTATTGCAACAGTTGTTTCCGGCATTGTTGGTTATTATTCAATTGCATTTTTAATCCATTTTCTTAAAACAAGAAGTAATTTGATTTTTATTATCTATAGAATTATTCTTGCTGTTATTATTCTGATCCTGCTTTGGACT
>Ga0073934_10006646_pt1 | contig 16672 bp, 10 predicted proteins | sample LarsenN4metaG_FD_76834 | JGI IMG/M metagenome (GOLD analysis project Ga0073934, IMG submission 76834) | Hot spring sediment bacterial and archeal communities from British Columbia, Canada, to study Microbial Dark Matter (Phase II) - Larsen... ...
TCACGAGCGTGTCGGGATGGTCCTTGGGCAGCACCCGCTGCTGAATCTCCAGCACTTCCTCCAGCAGCTTCAACACCTCGGCGGGGCGGTTCAGGGCCGCGTAGCTGGTGGCCAGGTTGCCCATGCTCGCAAGCGTGTCGGGATGGTCCTTGGGCAGCACCCGCTTCTGAATCGCTACCACTTCCTCGAGCAGCTTCAACGCCTCGGCGGGGCGGTTCAGGGCCGCGTAGCTGTTGGCCAGGTTGTTCATGCTCCGGAGCGTTTCGCGATGGTCCTTGGGCAGCACCCGCTTCTGAATCGCTACCACTTCCTCGCCCAGCTTCAACGCCTCGGCGGGGCGGTTCAGGGCCGCGTAGCTGACGGCCAGGTTGCTCATGCTCACGAGCGTGTCGGGATGGTCCCTGGGCAGCACCCGCTTCCGAATCGCCAGCACTTCCTCCCGCAGCTTCAACGCCTCGGCGGGGCGGTTCAGGGCCGCGTAGCTGATGGCCAGGTTGTTCATGCTCCCGAGCGTGTCGGGATGGTCCGGGCCGCGGTGGCGCGTGAACAAGGCCCGCGACTGCTCAAACTGGTCTCGTGCCTGCTCGTGCTCGCCGAGATAGCCGAACGTAATGCCAAGGGTCTGCCGCAAGCGGGCCTCGACGAGCCGTTGAGCGGCGAAGCCCTGCCCGAGCGCCGGCAGGCTGGCCGCGATGGCGTCGCGCAGGCTCACCTCCTTGCCCAGTCCGCCGGCCTGTCACTTCGGCCGGGCCGCCGCGAACACCTTGTCCTGAAAGAATGCCACGACTGCGTTCGCCTCGGCCTCCTTCGCCTGGGCCTCGACCTTCGCGGCGTCGGCCAGCTTTGCATTGGCTTGGGCTTCGAGCTTGGCCAGGCGTTCCCCCTCGGCCCGCTCCGCTTCCGCTTGCCGGGCCACAAGTGCGACCTGCTCGGCGCGCGTCGCCCGCACCGCTTGCCACGTGCTGACGGCCACGCCCGTGACGAGCAGCAAGGCGATGGCCGCCGCCGTCGTCAACGCCGCCCGATTCTTGCTCGCAAACTTCCGCAGCCGATAACCCGTGCTCGGCGGCCGGGCCTCGACCACCTCGTCGGCCAGGTAACGCTGAATGTCGCGGGCCAGGCCGTTGGCCGTCTCGTAACGCCGGGTGCGGTCCTTTTCCAGCGCCTTCATCACCACCCAGTCGAGTTCGCCCTTGAGCATCCGCGACAGCTTCGCCGGCTCCGTTTTGCGGTTGACCGCCAGGCTCGGCAACGTGTCGCACGTGCTCAGCCGCTCGCTCGGCCTGGGCGGTTCTTCCTCGCGAATCAACCGGCGCATCTCGTCGTATGCAGCCGTGGCAAATTGCTTCTTCTCCAGCGGCGTCGAGCCGGTGAGCAACTCGTACAGCAGCACACCCAGCGAATAGATGTCCGAACGAGTGTCGATGTCCAGCCCGCTCATCTCCGCTTGCTCGGGACTCATGTACAGCGGCGTGCCGATCATCTGGGCGAAGTTGGTGTAGATCGTCCGCTCGGTCAGGTGCTGGTGGATCGCCTTGGCCACGCCGAAGTCGATGACCTTGGCCACCGGCTTGCCGTCGTGCGACGTGACCAACACGTTCGATGGCTTGACGTCGCGGTGGATGATGCCTTTCTGATGGGCGTGCTGAATCGCATGACAAACGCTGACGAACAGCTCCAGCCGTTCGTTCGGTGTGAGCTGGTTCTGGTCGCAATACTCCGTGATCGGGATACCGCGGACCAGTTCCATCACGAAGTACGGCCGGCCGGATTCCGTCGCGCCGGCATCCAGCACGCGGGCGATGTTCGGGTGGTCCATGAGCGCGAGGGCCTGCCGCTCCGCCTCGAACCGGGCAATGACCGATTTCGAGTCCATGCCCGGCTTGATGATCTTGAGGGCGACCTTGCGTTTGACCGGTTCCATTTGCTCGGCGACAAAGACGAGGCCGAAGCCGCCTTCGCCGATCTGTTCCATGAGCTTGTAATGACCGATGACCGTGCCGGGCTTTTCGGTGATGGGGGCGTAGTCGAGAGTCGGAGTTGCTGCAAGCGGCTGTGCGAGAAAGCTGCCGAGTTTCTCCTGCGCGGCCAGAAGTTCGTCGAGCCGTCGGCGCAGATCGGCATTTTCGCCGCAGGATCGATTGAGATAGGCAGCCCGCTCGGACGGGTCGGAAATGTCCAATGCCGCGTCGAAAATCGCCCGTTCGTTCATGGCCTGGCTCCACGTGGAATGTCCCCGGAAGAATATGCGCATTCGGTCGGCCAAACCCGCCAAAAAATGTCACGATTTCAGCTTGTTAAACAGCCAGGATCTGGCATAGGCCCACGTGCGCTCGACGGAACGCAGAGACAAACCCATGGAGTCGGCGGTCTGTTGCGAGGAGAGGCCGACAAAATAGCGAAGCTTGACCACTTCGGCCGCCTCGGCATCGACCGCTTCCAATTGCACCAGCGCTTCGTCGAGGGCCAACAGGTCGTCCGACATTTCGGGAGCGATGAGTTCGGAGTCCACCAGTTCTCGGCGAACCAGTCCACCGCCGCGTTTGAGGCTTGCCCGTCGCCGGGCGTTCTCGATGAGGATGCGGCGCATCGCCTCGGCCGCCGCCGCGAAGAAATGCCGGCGGTTGGCGAATTGCTGGCGAGCGTCGAGGCGTGAGTCCGACGTGTTCTCGGGTGCACGTCGGCCTGACGGCTCGACGCTCGCCACCAGCCGCAGGTACGCTTCGTGCACCAATGCCGTCGCGTCGAGCGTGTGGCCGGGCTTCTCGTTCGCCAAGTGCCGGGCAGCGAGCTTGCGAAGTTCGTCGTAAATGAGGGGCAGGAGTTTGGCCGCGGCCTGCGGATCGCCGGCGTCAACCGCGACAAGGATGTGAGTCACGTCGGACATCGCGGTCAGTTTACCTGAGCCGTGGCAACGTGTCATGACTTTGCGGGCAAATATGGATGCACTGGGGCGCTCCCGGCGACCATGCCTTCAGCGTGTCGACTCTGCAGCATTCGAATGCTGGGTCGCGCCGGCGATTACCTTTCGGGGTTCTCCCATTGCCCGCCCCATTTGAGGTGGAGCTCGTTCAGGAGCGCATGCCACCTTCCTTTCGCGCGCGTGTTGGGGTACGGCACAGGGTCGATGCGCGTGTCCGAGCGATAAACGATCTTGAAGCTGCCAGTCTCCGTAATTTGGCCGACGCAGATAAACTTGCTCGTGTGCTGCGTCTCGGGGTCGATGTGAATCTGGCCTCCGGGCGCGTCGAAACTCTGGCCCTTGACCGCCTTTCGGATCTCGGCCACGTCGTCGCTGTTCGCCTGCTTGACGGCCTGGGCCCAGACGTGCACGGCGACGTAGGCCGCCTCCATCGGGTCCGACACAATGCGCTCGGCGCCGAAACGGGCGCGGAAGGCGCGCACAAACTCCTGATTCTTCGCCCCCTCCAGGCTCTGGAAATAATTCCAAGCGGCATAGTCGCCTTCCACATCCTTGACATTCAGGTTAGCAAGTTCCTCTTCCGATACGCTGAACGAGATCGTTGGGATCTTGTCGGACGTGATGTTCGCTGCACGCAGGGCGCGAAAGAACGCAACGTTACTGTCGCCATTGATGGTGTTGAGAATGATTTCGGGTTTGCTGGCGAGGATGTTCTTGATGATCGTGCTGATGTCGGTGTCGCCCAGGCGCAAATAATCTTCGCCGACAATTTCAGCGCCGGCCTCGACGGCCGCGTCGCGGATGATGGCGTTGGCGGCCCGCGGAAACACGTAGTCCGAGCCGACCAGATACAGCCGCTTTTTCTTGAGCCGGCTCGTGCACCACAAGACGGCGGGAATGATCTGCTGATTCGGCGCCGCACCTGTGTAGACAATATGGGGTGATTCTTCCAGCCCTTCATACTGCACCGGGTAGAACAGTAAGTGCTTGTGTTTCTCGAAAATCGGCCGAACCGTCCGCCGGCTGGCCGAGGTCCAGCAGCCGAACACCGAGCAGACCTTGTCCTCGGTAATCAGTTTTTCGGCTTTTTTGGCGAACGTGGGCCAGTGCGACGCGCCATCCTCGAAAACGGGCTTCACCTCACGGCCGAGCACTCCGCCCCGGCTGTTGATTTCGTCAATGGCCAAGACCGTGGCGTCGATGACCGGCTTTTCGCTGATCGACATCGTGCCGGTGCGTGAATGCAGGATACCGACTTTGATGGGCGGGCCGGTGAAGGTCACGGGTGCGGGGCCGCCCTGCGGACTGCCGGCGCCGCTGTCAAGCGGGCGGCGGTTCCACGGTCCGAAGACCATGGCCAAGGCGGCTGCCAGCACCGTCACCGACACGATGGCCGCGCCGATGATCAGTTTGCGCTGGGTACGGGACTTTCCGGAAGCGTCCGCCCTGGAATCCCGAATGGACGAAACGCGCGACAGGTCCAGCTTCGATGTGGTTGTGCGCCGGGCGGTGCGCACGTACTCGGCCAGATTGCAATCCTGCGTGAACGGCGCCAGCGCGACGGCGATCTCCTCGGGGCGGGAAAAGCGCTCGTCGCGGTTCTTCGCCAGCATTTTGGTCAGGATCGCGGCGATGTTCTCGGGCAGGTCCGGGCGTAACTCGCGGATCGGCGGCAACGGAGCCTGACTGTGCGCCCACATCTGCTGCATCAACGTACTGTACTTGCTGCTCGGAAACGGCGTTTGCCCCGCGAGCAAGTAGTAAAACGTGCACCCCAGGCTGTAGATATCGGCCCGGATATCCACATTGCGGCTGCTTTCCCATTGCTCGGGCGCGGCAAAATCCACGGTGCCGAGAAACTGCCGATCGGCCGTCAGTACGCTGCCCGCTGACTGAGAACCGTCCTTGAGCGCGGCCAAGCCGAGATCGAGGATCTTCACCTGCCCGGTCTGCGACACAAACATGTTCTGCGGCTTGATGTCACGATGCACCAGGCCCTGCGTGTGCACATAATCGAGCCCGACCGCCGCCTGGCGGATCAATTCACACGCCTCGGCGACCGGCAACAAGCCGCGCTCGGCGACCAATTCGGCCAGGTTCAGACCTTCGATGAACTCCATGACCAGCATTTGCGTGGAGCCAAACGCTTCGGCCTCGTACACGGCGACCACATTGGGATGTGTCAGGCGCGCCGCCAGGCGAGCCTCGCGTTGAAAGCGTTGCACCGCCTGTTCATCCGCAATCAGGTCGGGCCGAATCACTTTCAAAACCACCTGCCGTTCCAGCAGTCGCTGCTCGGCCTTGTACACCGTGCCCATGCCGCCGCGGCCGAGCACGCCCTGCACGCGATAACGCGGGTGGCGCCGCAGTTCCTCGGGTAGCCGTGAATCGCCCGAAGGTTCTACTTCGTCATCGGCGGGCGGCTTCCACGCCTGGGTTTGCTCATTCGGGCTCAACGACGCCACCGACTGCTGACACTTGGTGCAGCTCTGTACGTGCGTCGCGACGGCCGCCTGCTCGGCGGCCGCCAGCTTGCTGGCCGTCAGAAGTTCCAGTTGTTCCGGAGACGGGCATTTCTCCACGATCAAGTCCTCAGTTTCGCGGTCAATCAGTTCTTGTCTTTTTCTTTGTTGTGGTCCAGCTTCTTCAGGAAATCATCCGCAGGGTCGCTGTTGATGGTTTCCAACTGGTTCAGGGACCGCAAGATGTCGCGGTCACGACCGAGTTGCGGTTCATAGTTGCGGATGTTCAAGGTTTTGAGCGGCATGCTTCGGAGCGGCGCTAGGTCGGTTACTTTCGTCCCATCGAGATAAAGGGACTGCAACTTCATCCCTTTCAATGGCGACAGATCGGCCACACGCGTATGCGAGCAATTCAAATGCTCCAGCGCCATCCCCAGCAACGGGGTCAGTTCGGTCACGCGCGTGTGCTGAACGTACAGTTCCTTCAACGGCAGCCCTTTCAGGGGGGCGAGGTCGGAGACCTGCGTGTTGTTGCAATTCAGGTTTCGCAATTGCATACCGCGCAGGGGCGTCAAGTCGGCCAGTTTGCCGCTGGCTTCGAGACCGCCGCAGTGGAGCGTCTGTAACCCCGTCAGAGCCCGCACCGGCGAGATGTTCGTAACCTGAAGGGTCAGGAATTCCAAGCCAATGACCACGTCGTTCTCGATGGTGGGCGTGATGTTGCCGTCGAAACCCGGGTTGAGCAGCTTGAGCCGGGCGGAGACTGCCTTTACTTGTTCATCGGCCGAGAGCGCGGCCACGGACTTTTCCCACTCGGAGGCGCCGCTGTCCACGCGAATCGCTCCGACCGCCGCCGGTTCGGCTTCGCGGCTGACACGCACGACCTTCTGGCCATTCTTCTCGATGCTCACCAGTTCCTGGCGGACGACCTTGCCGTCCTTGCTCGCCTCAACCTTGTACTGGCCGGGCTTCAGTCGGACTTCGCGGACGCCGGCGCCGGTAATGACAATGTCTTTGCCCTCGACGGTCACGCTCACGCCGGGATCGTCCACTTCCACGACCAGCGTGCCTTCCGGCGAGAACAGGCGAATCACCGTGCCCCGCATCTGGGTGACGTCGGTGGCCTCGGTGACGCCGAGGACGCAAAGCAGCGCCAGCACCACGAGGGCGGCCGCCAGCCACGGACGTTTGCCGCGAGCGGTACGGGCCGGCGCAGCAGCGCCCGGTCGTGGCGTTATGGCGAATGTTGGCGGCTGGTCCTGGCACCGGCCCAGCACCTCGGCCACCTCTTGGGCGGAAGCGAAGCGCTCCTCTGGATTCTTGGCGTGTAGCCGGGCAATGATGTCGCAGAGCCAAGCCGGCACTTCCGGAATGATCTCTGGAATCGGCCTGGGCGTATCCTCGGCCACGCGTTTGAGGACCGCGAGCATGGAACTCGCCCGAAACGGCGGCCGGCCCGAGCACATCGCATACAGGACGCTGCCTAGGCTGAACAGGTCGGCGCGATGGTCGAGCGTCTCCCCCTTCGCCTGCTCGGGGGCCATGTACATCGGCGTACCGGCGACGATGCCGGACTGCGTTGCAGTGGCGTCGTCGGCGGCGCGGGCCATGCCAAAATCGGTGATCTTCACACGTTGCTGCGGGCCGGCCTCGATCAGGATGTTGCCCGGCTTGATGTCGCGATGGATCAGATTCATGCTGTGAGCGGCGGCCAGGCCCTCGGCGATCTGCCGGCCGATCCGGACCACCTCGGTAATCTCCAATGGTCCGACGCGATTGAGCCGTTGTTGCAGCGATTGGCCGGGAATAAACTCCATGACCAGATAGGGCAGCGGTTGCTCCTCGACGGCATACACCTGCACCACGTTGTCGTGACGAACCTGTGCCGACGAGCGCGCCTCGCGCAGGAACCGTTTGCGGGCGGGCGAAGTAGCCGCCAATTGCGGGGCCAGCACCTTGACCGCCACCACGCGTTGCAGCGTTTCGTCAAACGCCCGAAACACGATGCCGAATCCACCACAACCGAGCACGTCGAGAACTTCGTAATGGCCGATTCGGCCCAGCGAGTCCAGCCGCTGTGTGGGGGTGAGAAACGACAAATCGACGCTCTCGGCGGGCGTGGCCGCACGGCCCAGTTCTTCGGTAGCCAAGGCGTCCGGCGGCGCGACGGCGGGCTTGCCCAGGAAGTTGCCGGCCGTGTCGTGTGAACGCAGTAACGCCTCCACTCGTGCGCGCAGTACCTGGTTGCCGCCGCAAGCGTCGTCCAAGTACTTGGCCCGGCCCGCCGAGTCGGGCAGGTCGAGCACGGCCAGAAAGATGTCACGCACGTTCATCGCAAGGTTCCACGGGACACGGGGCAGTGGGCAGGATTTGCAGCGATCTACCGCTTTACTGCTGACTCCCGACTAACAATGCGCCGTCGGCGCGAAATCACGCCACATTTTTTAGGATTTTGAATCGGAGACCGGGCCGGCGATTTCGTGATGCAGCCAGGCCCGGGCGTAGGCCCAGAGCCGGTCGGCGGTTCGGGGCGAAATGTCCAAGGCTTGAGCCGCCTCAGTCACCGACATGCCGGTGAAATGCCGCAGCTCGACCAGTTTCGCCGCCTGGGGATCCTCGGCCGCCAGCTTGGTGAGTGCGGCGTCGAGGGCGACGAGATCGTCACGTGGGTCCGGGGCGGTGGGCTGGACATCCGCCAGATCGACGCGTTTCCAGTCTCCGCCGTGTTTCTCCCGCCGCTTCCGGCGGGCCGCGTCGACTAGAATGCGCCGCATGGCCTCGGCCGCCGCCGCAAAGAAATGCCCGCGATTGGCAAACGTCGTCTGGAAGCCCGTTGCCTGGAAGCCCGACGCGTCAACGACGGGCGAAACCGCTCCCTCGCTGACGCGTCGGGCTCCGACAAGTCGCAAATACGCCTCGTGAACGAGGGCCGTCGCGTCCAGGGTGTTCCCCGCGGCTTCCTCGGCCATCCGCACGGCCGCCAGTTTCCGCAGTTCGTCGTACACCAGCGGCAACAACTGCTCCGCCGCCTGCGGGTCGCCGTTTTCAATGGCGCCGAGAATGCGCGTGACTTCCGACATGTCAACAACGTAGCCGATTTGCCACCAAGCGTCACGGCTGCTTCTCCGGCTTCCTTTGCGCCGCCTTGCTTGCCTCCAGTTCCTTCCGCCACCTGGCCGCGTCGTTTTTCTTGCCCAGCGCCTCGTAGAGTTGCACCAGTCGATCGATCGCTTCGGGGATGCGAGTGCTCCCAATGGCCGGGATTGTCTTCTCGCGGGCCTTCATCCCCTCGTAGCCGGCCAGCAGCAGCGGCTCGGCGTCGGCGTATTTCTTTTGGCCCAAGAGCGCCCCGCCGAGCATCGACTTCGTGTTGAACGTCGTCCAGGCGTCGGGCTGCGTCTTCTCGCGGATGGCGAGGCACTCGCGGAGCAAAGATTCGGCTTCGGCGTATTTCTTCTGTTCGAGGAGACTCAGGCTGATCGTGGCGAGCAGGACGGCGAGTTCGGGACTGTCTTTCGGCGCTGCTTTCCGAGCCGCGGGCAACTCTTCGAGGAGAAGGCCGACGACCTTGGCGTGCTCGCCCGCCTTCTGGTAAGCGTTGAGCAGATGCGGGCCGACGTACTGCTTCAACTCGGGGAGGTTGCTCGCGCCGCGATAGGGCTCTTCGAGCAGCGGAATCGCTTCCGTGAGCCGACCCGCGGCCGTGTAGTTCACCCCGAGGTTCGCCATGCACTTCAATCGATCGTGGTGCTTGGGCCCCAGCGTGGCCGTTTTCCGCCGCAAGGTCTCCTCGAACAAGGGAATGGATTTGTCGAGTTTGTTCAACTCCCAGTACGTCACCGCGAGGTTGTTCATGACGCGGAGCGTGTCGTGATGGTCCGGGCCTTGCTTGGCTTTCGTGAGTTTCAACAGCTCTTCGCGGAGCGGCATGGACCGGTCGTACCGACGCTGTTGCTCGAACGCAAAGCCGAGACCGTTCATGATGCTCAGCGTCGTCGCGTCGTCTGGGCTGAACTTGGCTTTCCGGAGCTTCAACAATTCCTCGAAGAGCGCGATGGACTGGTCGAGTCTGCCGACGGTGCGATAGATCACGGCGAGGCTGTTCATGCAAAACAGCGTTTCGGGATGTTCCGAGCCAAGCTTGGCTCTCAAGTTCTTGAGCGCCTCTTCCATCAGCGGAATCGAACGGTCCGTCTTCCCAGCCGAATGATACCCGCTGCCGAGGCTTTGCATGGTTGCCAGCGTGGTGGGGTGCGTGGGCCCGAGCTCGGTTTTCATGAGATTGAGCGTCTCTTCCCAGAGCGGCAGGGCCAGATCCGACTTTCCGGCAGCCTGGTACATGCAGGCCAGAGCGTTCATCGTCTGAAGCGTGTGTTCATGCTTGGGACCCTGAACGGCTCGGCTCAGCCTCAACGTCTCTTCGACGAACGGAACCGCCAAGTCGTGCTTTCCAAGGTCTCCGTAGGCCTGTGCGAGGTTGTTCCTGCAAGTGAGCGTCTGAAAATGCTCGGGGCCGTACTTGGCCTGCGAGGCATTGAACGTCTCTTCCAAAAGCGGCAAGGCCAGGTCCAGCTTTCCAGTGTCCCGATACGCCACGGCGAGGACATTCTTGCTGGCGAGCAAGGCCTGATCGTCGGGCGAGCCTGTGGCCTCGCGCGTGACAATCGCCTTCTTGAGCAGCACGATCGCCTTGGCGGGTTCCCCCAAGCTCATCAAGGAAACGGCGAAGTTGTGTTGCATCTGGGCCACCACCAACGGATCACCGATCGATTCGCCTTCGAGCTGCGACACGGCCTGATCCAATTTCTCGACGAGAATCGCTTGCAGCGGCCGTTCCGCCCTGGCGATCTCCCTCGGATCCAGGTTGTGGAAGATCGAGCCGAGCAGCGTGTTGGCTTTCTCGATCTGGCTCAATCGCTTCTGGGCCTGCTCCTTTTGAGCCTGGGCCTCCAGCTTGGCGAGGCGTTCGCCCTCGGCCCGCTCGGCCTCGGCTTGCTGGGCCTGAAGGGCGATGAATTCGGCGCGCGTCGCCCGAATTGCTTGCCAGGTGCTGACGGCCGCACCGGCGACCAGGAACAGGGCGATCGCCGCCGCCGTGGTCAGCCCGGCCCGGTGCTTCCGCGCGAACTTCCGCAGCCGGTAGGTCGCGCTGGGCGGCGCCGCCAGTACTGGCTCCCCGGTCAGGTAGCGCTGCACGTCTATCGCGAAGCCATTGGCCGTCTCGTAGCGGCGGCTGCGGTCCTTCTCCAGCGACTTCATGACGATCCAGTCCAGTTCCCCGCGCACCAGCTTCGTCAACCGCGCCGGCTCCATCTGCCGGCCGGCGGCCAGCGACGCCAGCGTATGGCTGGAACTCAGCCGCGTGCTGGGCCGGGGCGGTTCCTCCTCGCGGATGAGGCGCTTGATCTCGTCCCAGGCCGCTTCCTTGAAACGCTGTTTCTCCAGCGGCGTCGTCCCGGTCAGCAGTTCGTAAAGCAACACGCCCAGCGAATAAATGTCCGATCGCGTGTCCACGTCGAGGTTGTTGAGCTGCGCCTGCTCCGGCGACATGTAGAGCGGCGTGCCCAGCACGGTCTCGTGGGCGGTGTGCAGCGTCCGCTCGGTCAGCGATTGGTGCATCGCCTTGGCCAGCCCGAAGTCGATCACCTTCGGTACCGGCTTGTCATCGTAGGGGGCGACGAGAATGTTCGAGGGTTTCAGGTCGCGGTGGATGATCCCCTTCTGATGCGCGTGTTGGACAGCGTGGCAGACCTGTACGAACAAGTTGAGCCGCTCCGGGACGCTCAGCCGGGTCGCATCGCAATACTCGGTGATCGGCACGCCCTTGACATACTCCATGACGAAGAAGGGGCGGCCTGTTTCGGTCAATCCTCCATCGAGCACCTTCGCAATGTTGGGGTGGTCCATGACGGCCAGCGCCTGCCGCTCGGCCTCAAAGCGGGCCAGGACGGACTTCGAGTCCATGCCGGCCTTGATAAGCTTCAATGCAACTTTGCGGCGCACCGGCTCGGTCTGCTCGGCGACCCAGACGGAACCCATACCGCCTTCGCCGATTTCTTCGAGCAGCTTGTAACGGCCGGCGATGACCACGCCGGGTTGATAATTGACATAACCGGCAGTTTGGTCGGCAGCCATTGGCCGATCCAGTAGATGCCCCGCGTGGTCGTGAGCGCGAAGCAGAGCATGGAGCCGCGCCAGCAATTCCTTATCGCCTGCACATGCCTCGTCCAGGTAAGCCGCGCGAGCCTCGCTCGGCAACGCAACGGCGGCCGCGAACAGCGATTCCGTACGGTCAGCCAATTCGCTCATGGTCCGACTCCTACATGCAGGTCATCCCTGAGATCAGCGTCGTTTCGGGCCGGCGCGCCTCAACTATTCACGATTCACTTGTCGGATTCTTCAAGAGCCTGAATCAGCCAGGCCCGGGCATAAGCCCAGTGTCGGCTGGCCGTGGCCCGCGAAATGCCGAGGGCGGCCGCCGTTTCTTCTTCCGACAGAGCGGCAAAATAACGGAGCTTGACCAACTCCGCCTTGGCCGGATCGATTGCGGCAAAGCGCTCCAGCGCCTCGTTCAGTGCCAGAAGATCCTCGGCGGGCGCCTCGACTGCCGGTTCCGCCTCCGAGAGAGGAACGCGCTCGCGCCCACCGCCGCGTTTGACCCGCAGTTTTTGCCGGGCTTGATCGATCAGGATGCGGCGCATCGCTTCCGCTGCCACACGGAAGAAATGGCGCCGATCAGCAAATTGATCGCCCGCCAACCGCAAAAACGCTTCGTGAACCAGCGCGGTTGCATTGAGGGTCTGGCCCGGTTTTTCGCCGGCCATTTGCACTTCAGCCAAGCGGCGCAGTTCCTCGTAGACAAGCGGCAATAGATGCTCGGCAGCGTGCGGATCGCCCGCATTGAGCGCGCGAATGATCTGGGTAATCTCGGGCATGGTTTACATGATTTCAAAATGACACGGCGATTGCAACTACTCTACGTAGGTGGTGCATTTTCGTGCCCGTCGAAGTGTCCCAACAACCGAGAAACCGAGAACGGCTCAAATTCTCAGTTCTCGGTTCTCGGTTGTCCGGTTGCTTTCAATTCCAGCGGTCGGGTAATCCGCCGATCTATTTCCCGCTCAATTCCTTGGCCGGCACTCGCAGCACGCTGTAGGGGTGCAGTGCCAGGATAAAGACGTCGCCGCTCTTCGCCTGGCAGACGCCGAGGATCACGTACTTGGTCGTCGTCACGTCGCCGAACTTGCCGAAGCCGCCGTGGAACGGCAGCGGTTTGCCGTCCTTGCCGGTAAAATCGGTGAAGTTCGGATTGCTGACCGAAACGGGACCGTGGTCGCGCGGGGCCTTGTCGCCGGGTCGGTAGCTGACGAGATGCAGCAGGTGGCCGACTTTCGAATGCGACTCGGTAATCGCGGCCCAGACGGTTCCGGTCGGTCCGACGCACATGGCCCGGCAATCGGTCGACTTGGCGCCGGGCACCAGCGTGCCAAGACTCTTGCCCGCCAGCGTGTCGCCGGTTTGTGTGAGATCGTAGACGTAGAGATTGTTGGTGCTCATCGGCAGAGAATAAAGCGTCTTGCCGTCGGGACTGATGTCCCAGTTGATCGGGTGGCCGCTGCCGGGATTGGCGAGGTTCGATTCCTTGGTCGGCGGCTGGCCGTCGATCGTTTGCTTGAGCCGTTCGAGTTTGTCGGTCTTCGGATCGTAGCGGACGATGTCGCCGCCGAGCATCGGGTGATACGCCCGGCCCAGGTAATCGACGACGATGAAACCATAAATGTGTTTCGTGTCGATCTGGTTGCGGTACTTGCCGGTCTTGAGATCGAGAATCAAAAAATGCGCGTTTTCGCCGGGACCGGGCCGATGGTCGGAGCAGGTGGAAATGTACGCCACGCCGCGCGATTCATCGGGGGTGATGCTGTTGATGCCTTCGTGCGGCACGGGGATCGGGTAGACCTTCGTCTCGCCGGTCTTCGGATCGTAGACCATCGGGTAGCCGCCCGGATAATCCTCGCGCTTCTCGCCCTTCTTGGTGTCCGGGTAACCTTGCTTGGTGCCGAAGTAAATCTTCCCCGAGGCGCCGACGTTGTTGCGCGTGTGGATCTTGGCCTGGCTGCCGAATCCTTTGAGGTCCTTGCCGATCGCCTTGTGGGCATCGACGACGATCTTCATTTTAACCGCCGCCGGATCGAACTCGACGAGCCATGAGTTGACGGCATTCGCATGCGTGCCGATATAGAGCCGGCCGTTATGGCCTTCGATGATGGAGAAATACCCTTCGCCCTCGGTCGCGGTTTCCTTGGGCACGACGTACGCCGTGGATTGGACCCACTTCGCGGTGGCGAGGTCGGTTTCGGCATGAGCGGAGTAAACGAGGGCCACGGTCACGACGAACGCCAACCAGTGAAAACGGCGAAGGAATTGCGGCATGGGAGGTACTCCGCGTTACAGGTGTCAAACGGTTTTGCTGCAGCAGTTTTGTATGTGGTCGAGCCGCGTCAGGCAGCCTCGAAGTGACCGCCGCTTTACATCCCCCTACTACGCCGGTATCTTGAATGCCGTCTCTTCCGCGAGGCTGTCATGCGTTCCCTTCTCGGCATTTTGTTGTTTTTTGCACCCATTGCCTTCGCACAGAATCCGCCGGCCGCGAAAAAAAAACCGAATGTCGCCAACCTGTATTTTCCCAACGATCGTGTGATTCGCGGCGAGTTGATTTCGATGACCGGCCTATCGGTGTCGATCGACGTGGACGGCAAAATCGAGACATACAACCCGGCACTGAGCAAACTTCTGGCGGTGCAAACCAAAGAGGGCTGGCATCTGTTCGACCCGGCGAAAAAGACGTTCGTGTCTGCCACCGCCGACGAGGTTCAGAGAGTCCTCGGCAAGACCGCGATGCGGCAACCGCCCGAGGAGAAACCTGCGAGCCGCTCGTCCGGGCCGGTGTTGTTGGTGAACACGAACAAAGAGACGATCCGCATCACGACGAAGTCGTTTATCGACGGGCAGGGGAACAAGCACATCCTCGTCAAGACGATCGACGTCAAGCCGGGCGAGTCCGACCTGGTCGACGACCTGCAGGGCAAGGCGATCCGCGCTTCGCAAATCAGTTTCACGTTGACGACGAAGAACGGTTCTTCCGAATGGTCGGCCGGATTGAAGGAGTTCGACGGCACGTCGGTCCAGGTCGTCATCAGCGGCGATCAAGTCATGACCGCCAGCACGGTCGAACGCGAACGCGAAGCTCGCGTGCTTGGCGTCATGAAACAGATCCAGGATCAACTGTTCGAGCATTATTTCCAGGCCTGGAGCGGCAAAGAGAAAACGCTGAAATCCGGCGACTCGAAGCCGGGCGATGCAGCCAAGGACCGCCGCAAGCCCGCGTCGTTTGCCGAAGCGCCTGCCGAGTTCAAAAAGAGCCGCGAAGCGAAGCTCATGGACGCTGCCGGCACGATCGCGGTGCTGTTCGTGTTCGCCGGCGGGACCGAGCTGCACGACGTCGCGGTGAAGCTGCCGGACCAACCGCGCTATCGCAGCTACTTCCAGGCGATCCGCAGCGCCGATCAGCAAGGAAGAGACGGGAAAATGGAGTCGATCCTGGCAGCGACGTTCGCGGACATGATCCCGGAGCATCGCAAGGAACTCTTCGAAGCGATCAAATCGGCGTTGACCGACAAGGAGAAAGCCGGCAAACAGTTTTCCAAGGACGACTGGAAAAAACAACTCGACGACCGCAGCCCCGCGCTGGCAATGAACGAAGAAGCCGTCGATCTCGCGCACCAGATCGCCAGCGCCGCCTTGAAGAATCAGGCGGCGCCAAAGAAAACGAAGAATGAAAAATGAAGAATTCAAACTGAAGAATACCGTTCTTCATTCTTCATTCTTCATTATTGCAGGCTCCGGAGTCGAACCGGAGGAGTCGTCCGTATGAGAGCCAACCGGCGCCGTGCCGCCTGCAGTGTGGCCCAGGTGGGAGTCGAACCCACAGCATGCCGCGTTCTGAGCGCAGCTGGTCTACCGGTTGCCTACCGGGCCGGTTCCGGGGGCAGGAATCGAACCTGCGGCCTCCACATTCAAAGCGTGGCGAAGTTACCAGCAACTTCGACCCCGGAGTTTTGCTGCGGAAAAGACAGGCGACGAGACATGATGGTTCGCGGTTATTCTTTCGGTCCGACGAACGTTAAATCGCCATAGTCTTCATAACGGTGGAAATCGGGTTTGCTCAGCGGCACGCACGTCATTAATTCCGGCGCCTCCAGCGTCCAGGAATAGTCGAATCGGCACAATGCGAACTTCCATTTCGCGCCGGCTTCCGGTTTGCCCCCCGTCGGCTTGAACGCGGTCCAGGGAATGCGGCCTTCGACCGTCCAGCCGCCGTCCTTGTCGTTGAAGTTGTTCAGCGTTCCGCGCCGCCGAACCGCCGACTCCATGCCGAGTTTCGACAACGGCGCAAACCGGTTGTACCCGCCGGCCCCGCGCGAGGGCAGGAATAACTCCAGCGGCGTGTTGGCGGCGTTTACTTGAAACTCGTAATACGCGTTTCGCTTCGCGTCCGGCTTCAGAAACACTTCGAACACGTCGTTTTCCCAGGTGCGGCCGTTCCGCTGCACAATGTCCGCATACAGATCGTAGTCCTCCATGTCGGCCATGAAGTACAGGTTCTGCCGATCCCACAATAACTTCGCGGTCGTCACCGTGCTCGGCGTCTTTTTGTCCCAGTAGACGCTGAAGCTCGTGATTTCTTGCGCGCCGTCCCAGGCGATTTCGTCGATCCGGCCGTCGATGCGAATCGGCGTCCCCGCCCAGCGGCATTCCGCCGACCTCACCGTCGGCGGTTCCGCTTCCGGCTTCACCGGCTGCGGCGGTTCCGCACAACCGGCCAACATCAACGGCAACGCAAGCACGAGTCGTTTCATGGCGCACCAACCGGAAAGTGAAAATGCAGTTTGCGTTGGCTTTGTATGTTTCGCCATGCCCAAACGCTACCGTTTCTCGTACGCAAATTGAGCAGATGTCATGCAGTTGACCCGAAAGACAACCGGGAAACCGAGAACGGAGAACCGAGAACCGAGTTCATTCTCGGTTCTCGGTTGAACGGTCGTTTTCCCAAATACCGAGCGGATCAAGCAGGTCACAAAGAACACAAAGGAGGCACAAAGATACACAAAGAAATCCATAAGAGAGATCAAAAAAGAGAGATGCCAACTCCACACGCTCATGAAGTTCGCTTTCTTTGTGCACTTTGTGTCTCTTTGTGCACTTTGTGTCCCTCTTTTCGGCTACACGA
>Ga0073934_10006647_pt1 | contig 16672 bp, 5 predicted proteins | sample LarsenN4metaG_FD_76834 | JGI IMG/M metagenome (GOLD analysis project Ga0073934, IMG submission 76834) | Hot spring sediment bacterial and archeal communities from British Columbia, Canada, to study Microbial Dark Matter (Phase II) - Larsen... ...
AAAGAATTTCTTCCGCCGAAGATCGCCGAAGTCACCGAGAATCGCCGAAAAAAATTAAAAAATAATTCGGTGACACTCGGTGTTTTCGGTGGATTTCGGCGGAGGGCTTTTTTTCATAGCATCTGTAAAAATCATGTAATACTCCTGTTATGACCCAATGTCAACGGTCTCGGCTACACTCAACATCCTCGTTTTGTTGCGATGTTTTGTTGCGATGCAATCTGCGCTTGACTTTCCCAAAAAACTTGTGCATCTTTTACCCGATCAATTGGCCAATCTCATTATATAATGAACCCAGAAACAAGGAGACGACTTCGCATGAAAGCCAGATTCTCTTTCGCCATTCTGAGTTTGCTCGTCTGCGCGAATCTCGCCCTCGCGCGGCAATTTGACTTCTACCCCAATGCCGAGTATAATTCCACGATTCCCACATTGGAACAAGTCGTCGGGCACAAGTGGGGCGAGAAAATCACCATGCACCACGAAGTTGAAAAATATATTCACCGGCTCGCGGAAGTTTCTAAAAATGTGCGGCTGGTGAAATATGCCGAGACCTGGGAAGGCCGGGCGCTTTATTACCTGATCGTGGCCTCGGAGCAGAATCTGGCTCGCCTCGACGAAATCAAATCCGGCATGCAAAAATTGGCGGATCCGCGCCAAATTTCCGCCGCGGAGGCGGATCGGCTCGTAGCCTCGCTGCCGTCGATCACCTGGCTGGCGTACGGCGTGCACGGCAATGAAATCTCCAGCACCGACGCGGCGCTGCTCACCGCGTATCATCTCGTGGCGGCGCAAAATGACTCACTCGCCCAAAGCGTTTTGCAAAACAGCGTCGTCATTCTCGATCCGATGCAAAATCCCGATGGGCGAGATAGGTTCATCACTTACTTTCGCCAAACCACCGGGCGCTGGCCGGACGCGGAACAGCAGGCGGCCGAGCACCGCGAGACCTGGCCGAGCGGCCGGAGCAATCATTATCTCTTCGACATGAACCGCGACTGGTTTGCGATGACGCAGCCGGAAACCCGCGGCCGCGTGAAAGCGTTTCTCGAATGGTATCCGCAAGCCTTCGTCGATCTGCACGAGATGGGCTCGAACTCGACGTATTATTTCGCCCCGCCGGCTGATCCGCTGAATCCCGAAATGCCGCCGTCACAAATCAAGATGCTGGAAAAATACGGCCGCAACAACGCCAAATGGTTCGACCGCATGAAGTTCGATTATTTCACCCGCGAAGTTTTCGATTCATTTTACCCGGGGTATGGCGAAGGCTGGCCGATGTTTCACGGCGCGATCGGCATGACCTACGAACAAGCCTCGGCGCGCGGGTTGATTGTAAAACGCAATGACGAAATCACGATGCATTACCGCGAGACGGTGCAGCATCATTTTATTTCGTCGCTGTCGACCGCCGAGACGACGGCCAGAAATCGCGCCGAAATGCTGCGCTATTTTTACGAGTATCGCCGCTCGGCGATTGAAGAAGGCAGAACCGGCGAGATTAAAGAGTTCATCATCGCGCCAGGAAACGATCCCACTCGCGCCGCCAAGCTGGCGAATTTATTGCGGCAGCAAGGGATCGAAGTCAAAAAAGCGGTGGCAACATTTACGAATCGCCGCGTCGAAGATTACTACGGCAACGGCATTCAATCCAAAAGTTTTCCGGCGGGAACGTTTATCGTCTCAATGGCGCAACCGTCCAAGCGGCTGGCGAAAACGCTTTTGGATAAACATACGCCGATGGGCGACAAATTTCTGCAAGAACAATTGCGCCGCCAGAAAAAGCGGCTGGATCATCAGTTTTATGATGTCACCGGCTGGTCGCTGCCGCTTTTGTACGACGTCGAATGCTATCGCGGCCGCGAGGCTTCGGTCGGTAATTTTTCCGTGCTCGGCGCAGAAACTTCCGGCGCCGGCGCGATTCAAGGCGGGAAAGCGCAGCTTGCTTATTTGATTCCATGGGGCACGAACGCCGCAGCAAAAGCGCTGGCGGAATTACAGCGCAAAAATATTCGCGTTTTCAGCACCGACATGGCCTTCACTTTGAGCGGCCGCAAATATCCGCGCGGCACCCTGATTGTCAAGGTGAAAGACAATCCCAACACTCTTTTTGAAACGCTCGGCGAGATCGCGAAGGCGGAAAATATCGAAATTATTTCGACCAACGACTCGTGGGTTGACGAGGGCGTGAATTTTGGCAGCGGCAACGTGCAATTTTTGGAGAAACCGAAAATCGTGCTGGCTTACAACACGCCGACCTCCTCCCTGTCGGCCGGCTGGACGCGATATTTGCTCGAGCAGGCATACGGCTATCCGGTGACGATCATGCACGCCGAGCAATTGGGCAACGCGGATTTGTCGAAATACAACGTGCTGATTCTGCCGGATGCCTTTGGCAGCTATGACCGCGCGCTGAGCGAAGGCACTTCCATTAAAGAGTGGATTCGCAAGGGCGGCACATTGATTACGTATGGCAACGCGACGCAGTGGTTGACCGGAGAAAAAGTCGGCTTGCTGGCAACGACCCGCGAGCTGAAAGGCGGCAAGCCCGATAAAGAGGAGAAAAAAGATAAACCCGATAAAAAAGAAGAAAACAAGCCTGATCTCACCAAGCCATTCGAGGTCGAGAAAGAAATCCAGCCCGAAAAAGAATTGCCCATCGAAACGCCCGGCACTATCGTGCGCGTGACGTTGGACACCGAGCATTGGCTGGCGTTCGGCTACGACGGCGATGCGAATGTGCTGGTCAACAGCCGCAATATTTTCACGCCGCTGAAGCTCGACAAAGGCACGAACGTCGGTTTGTACATGCCGGAAGACAAACTGGTGTTGAGCGGCTTTATCTGGGACGAATCAAAAAAGCAAATAGCCAACAAAGCCTATTTGATGCACCAAAATTTCGGCGCCGGCCACGTCGTGGCCTTTGCCGAAGACCCGAACACGCGCGCGTTCTTCGATGGCACCAATCTGCTGTTGATGAACGCGATCTTCTTCGGGCCGGCGCATTAGTTGTCAAAAATTTTGTTGCGATCATGATCAACCAAACGATTTCGCACTATAAAATTTTGCAGCACTTGGGTCAGGGCGGCATGGGCGTGGTCTATAAAGCCGAGGACACCCGTCTCAAGCGCGAAGTCGCCATCAAATTTCTGTCGCCGGAGGTCTCGCTGCACCATGCGGATCGCGAACGTTTCTTGATCGAAGCGCAGGCCGCGGCGGCGCTCAATCATCCGAACATCGCCACCATTTATGCGATTGAGGAAGTCAATGACGAGTTGTTTATCGTCATGGAATATATCGACGGACTGGATCTCCGCCAGAAGATCGCGTCCGGTCCGCTGCCTATCGACGAAGCGCTCGATCTGGCGCTGCAAATTGCGCAAGGCTTGCACGCCGCGCACGAGAAACAAATCACGCATCGAGACATCAAGCCGGCGAACATTATGATCACGGCCAAAGGCCAGGCGAAAATCATGGATTTCGGATTGGCCCAAATGGCTCACGGCAGCGCGAAAGCCGGCCTAACCGCCGGCACCGCGGCCTACATGTCGCCGGAGCAAGCGCGCGGCGAGGAAGTCGATCATCGCACCGATCTCTGGTCATTCGGCGTGATGCTCTACGAGATGCTCGCCGGTGAGCTGCCATTCAAAGGCTATTACGAGGACGCGGTGTTTTATGCGATTCAACATGAAAACCCGGCGCCTCTTGCTGAGCTGCGAGCTGAAGTGCCGGCGAAATTAGCCGCGCTGATCGACAAGGCGCTGCAAAAGGATCCCGCCAAGCGGTATCAGCAGATGGAAGGTGTGATCCATGATCTCGAAAATCTTGGCCCGCAGCTTGGCGCGCCGTCGGCAGACAAGGCCATTCCCGCCATCGTGGTGCTGCCTTTGGCGGATCTGAGTCCGCAAAAAGATCAGGAATATTTTTGCGACGGCATTACCGAAGAGTTGATTGACGCGCTGGCCAAGATCGAAGGCTGGCGCGTCGTGTCACGAACTTCGGCGTTCGTCTTTAAAGGCAAGGCGCTTGACATCCGCACCATCGGCGAGCAGCTCAATGTCACCTACGCCCTCGAGGGCAGTTTGCGGAAGGCGGGAAATCGCCTGCGCATCACCGCGCAGCTCATCAACGTGCAGGACGGCTTTCAGCTTTGGTCGGAGAAATACGACCGCGAGATGGATGACGTGTTCGCCATTCAGGACGAAATTGCCGGGGCGATCGTCGGCAAGCTGAAAATACAGTTGACCGGTGAGCAAAAGACCGGCCTCATCAAGCATTATACGGAAAATCTCGAGGCCCACAATTTGTATTTGCAAGCGCGCTTTCATTTGAACAAGCGCACCGAAGAAGGCTTGCAAAAAGGCGTGGCGTATTGCCAGCAGGCGATTGCTCTCGACCCGACGTATGCGCTGGCGTATGCCGGACTCGCCGACGGTTTTGCGCTGCTCGGGTTTCAAGGCTCTCTCCCGCCTGGCGCAGCGATACCGCAAGCCAAAGCCGCGGCCGAGAAGGCGCTCACCATCGACGAAAAACTGGCCGAGGCGCACATCTCGTTGGGATGTCTCCGCGCCATTTACGATCGGAATTGGCAGGAATCTGAAAAAGAATTCAAGCGGGCGCTGGAACTGAACCCGAATCATTCCACCGCGCACTACTGGTATGCGCTGTGGTGTTTGCTGCCCACCGGCCAGTTCGATCTGGCTTTGGCCGAAATGAAAAAAGCATTGGAACTGGATCCACTTTCACTGGTTTTAAAAGCCGGCATCGGCTGGCAGTATTACTTTGCGCGAGAGTACGACCAGGCGATCGCCGCGCTGCAAAAAACTTTGGAGCTGGACGCGAACTTTCTTTTTGCCCGCGATCTTCTCGGCCAGACGTATACGCAAAAAGGCATGCACGAACAAGCGATTGCAGAAATCGAAAAAGCGGTGGCGCTCTCCAACCGCCGCACGTTGAGCCTCCGCGCGTTGGGCCATGCTTACGCGCTGGCCGGAAAACCCGAAGCGGCGCGCCAAATCCTGGCGGAATTAAAACAGCTCGCGGCGCAAAAATACGTCTCGGCCTACGACATCGCCCTCGTTCATGCCGGCTTGGGTGAGAAAGACCAGGCGTTCGAGTGGCTGGAAAAAGCTTTCGACGAGCACAACGGTTGGCTGGTTTTTCTCAACGTCGAGCCGCGCTTCGACGGCCTGCGCGCCGAAGCCGCATTTTTGGCGTTGCGCCGGAAAATGGGATTGCACTCAGGATGAAAAAAAACGGAGGCCAACATGCCTACCCACATCTTGGTGGTTGACGATGATCCTGACGTTCCGCTGCTGATTCGCCAGGCGTTCCGAAAACAAATTCAGCAGAAGGAGTTTCATTTCGTTTTTGCCCAGGACGGCACGGAGGCGCTGCAAAAGCTTGAAGCGGAAAAAGAAATCGACTGCGTCTTGACCGACATCAACATGCCGGTCATGGACGGCCTGACGCTGCTGAGCAAACTCAACGAGCAACATCCCCTCCTCAAAGCCGTGATCATTTCCGCCTACGGCGACATGCAGAATATTCGAACGGCGATGAACCGCGGCGCTTTTGACTTCGTCACCAAGCCCATCGATTTTCAAGATCTCGAAATCACCCTTGCCAAGACCATTCGCGAGGCGGCGGCGTTAAAACAAGCGGCGAAAGACCGCGAGCAACTGTCGGCGCTCCAGCAGCAGGAATTGGCGCGAGAGCGGGAGATCAACGAACGCCTGCGCCAAATCGACAAGCTCAAAGACGATTTTCTCGCCAACACCTCCCACGAACTGCGCACGCCGCTGAACGGCATCATCGGTTTGGCGGAATCCTTGCTCGACGCGCCCGGCGAGAACTTTTCCGAAAAAACGCGCGCCAATCTCGCCATGGTCATCGCCTCCGGCAGGCGCCTCGCCAGTCTGGTCAATGACATTCTTGACTTCTCCAAGCTCAAGCGGCAGGATTTGCAGATTCAAAAAAAGCCCATCGACATGCGGGTGCTCACCGATCTCGTGTTGAAATTCAACGAGCCGCTGCTGGGCAAAAAAAATCTCCTGCTGAAAAACGAAATCGCCCCCAACACGCCGCCGGTTGAAGGCGATGAAAACCGGCTGCAGCAAATCATGCACAATCTGATCGGCAATGCCGTCAAATTCACGCCTGCCGGTGCGGTCACGATTTCGGCGCGGGAAAATAACGGCATGGTGGCCATTGCGATTGCCGATACCGGCATCGGGATTCCACAAGATAAATTCGACCGCATCTTTCAATCTTTTGAACAGGCCGAGGCCTCGATTGCCCGTGAATACAGCGGCACTGGTTTGGGTCTGGCGATTACCAAACAATTGGTGGAGCTGCACGGCGGCGAAATTTCGGTCGAATCCGAAGTCGGCAAAGGCTCGACGTTTACGTTTACCCTCCCAAAGTCCGAAGCCGCACCATCCGAAGTCGTTCAGTCCGATATCTTGAAGTCCGAGGTCGCGAGGGTTCGGCAAGTTGAGCAAGTGGCCCCGACTTCAATTTTAAAATCTATTGAAGGAAAATCGGGGCAAGTGGCAGGCAACGGCGAATTCAAAATTCTGGTGGTGGACGACGAGCCGATCAATCAGCAAGTTTTGGCCAACCATCTCACGCTGGCCAATTACGAATTTATCCAAGCCTTTAATGGCGAAGAAGCGCTCAAAGCGATGGATGGCAAAAAATTCGATCTGGTTTTGTTGGACATCATGATGCCGCGCATGTCCGGCTATGAAGTGTGCCAGCGCCTGCGCCAACAATATCTGCCGGCGGAATTGCCGGTGATCATGGTCACGGCCAAAGATCAAGTCTCCGATTTGCTGGAAGGCCTGTCCTCCGGCGCGAATGATTACATCGCCAAGCCGTTTAGCAAAGACGAGCTGCTGGCGCGCCTCAAAACCCATTTGAATCTGCTGAAAATCAACAAGGCTTTTGGCCGCTTTGTGCCGCGCGAGTTTCTCCACTACTTGCAAAAAGAAAGCGTCGTCGAAGTGAAGCTCGGCGATCACACGCAGATGGAGGTGACGATTTTCGTTTCGGATATTCGCGGCTTCACCACGATTTCCGAGAAGATGACGCCGGCGGAGAATTTTGCTTTTATCAATGAATACTTCAGCATTGCCAGCCCGACGGTGCGCGAGCATCACGGTTTTGTCGATCGTTACACTGGCGATGCGATCATGGCGCTGTTTCCGCGTCAAGCCGAGGACGCATTGAACAACTCAATAACGACATTGCAACGCGTCCGCACTTTTAATATCGAGCGCGAGAAAATCGGCAAACCGGCAATCAACATCGGGGTCGGTCTGCACACCGGCAATTTGATGCTCGGTATCGTCGGCGAGCAGGAGCGCATGCAGGGCGATATTTTTTCGGATGCCGTGAATTTAACCAATCGCATTGAGGGGCTGTGCAAGTTTTACGGCGCCTCCATCGTGGTGAGTGGAATCACGCTGAACAAGCTGGCAAATCGCGGCGATTATCACACGCGCTTTCTCGGCAAGGTGCAAGTGAAAGGCAAGGATGTGCCGATCTCGCTTTTTGAAGTTTATAATGGCGATCTGGAAGCGATCATCGAATTGAAGCTGAAGACGAAAGCGGATTTTGAGGAAGGGCTGTACCGCTATTTTGCAAAAGATTTTACCAATGCCTCTGTATTCTTTAAAAAAGTTCTGGATGTTCATGCGAATGATAAAACGGCGCGGCTCTATCTCGAACGTTCGGCGCAATTCATGGTGAAGGGCGTGGCGGAGGAGTGGGAAGGGGTTGAGGCGGTGGAGAGTAAATAGTTGCTAATGCGCTCAAACTCGGAATAAAATTCCTACGGACGCAGTCTGAAAGTTCTTTAGTGAGTCACGACCGACTTTAACACGGAGACACTGAGCGCACAGAGAGAGCACGGAGACCAATATACATTTTTTAAAAAGCTTTTCTCGTGACGCTCCCTACGGGCGTAGCCGTGAACTCCGTTGCTCGGTGTTTGAAAAATTTTTTGGATTTTATGCTTATTTTGTTCGCACAAAGCCGCCGGCTCAAGCGCCAAATTTTTTAAACAATTTGATCATGCGCCTTGACTTTTAGGATGTTTTTATATATCCTGAATCATTCCGAAACCAAACTGAGGCGCTGAACATGCTCAACATCTCGTGGCGGCTGAAACTCTTCTTGTTTGCGATGCTCTTTGCGCTGCTGCCGATCGCGGTCGCCAGCCTCAACATGATCACGATCACGCAAGATGAATTGATAAGCAATCGCAATCACGAGCTGAGCGTCACCACCGGCGAACTGGCCGAGTACATCAATCGTTTGTACGGCAACAACTGGCTGTCGCCGCTGCTGCTCATCAAGAGCGGCGTCGAAAGGGACGATCTCGGCGCGAACGAGAAGGCCACTTTTCTTTCTGCTGGCATCGACAATATTGAAGACATCGTGGCTTTGACGCTTTACTTCGAAGTGAAGCCGGGAGAATACGTCAAGGCGGTGCAAACCTTCAAGAAATCGTTCAAAAATCGCTTCGAAGAAATTCCCCTCGACGCCTCAAAAATTCTGGATGTTCCCGCCGCTGAAATCAATGAACTCAAGAAACGGGCGAACAAAATCAGCGCGCCGATTTGCCTGCCGCAACTGGACACCTGGCTGATGACGATGATCATTCCGGTGGAAATTTCCGGCGCGCCGGCGGCGCTGCTGGCGGCGCGCATTACGCTGGACAATCTGCGCCAGCATCTCCGGAAGCATGCGTTCAACAAACAGGGACGCATTTTTTTGGTGGACGAGGCGGGCACGGAAATTTTCAGCGCGCCGCCGGAAAACTGGCAGGCGCAGAAAGTCGTGCAAGACGCCACCGCCCTGCTCAAAACCAATTCCCGCCTGCAAGCCGTGACCAGTTTTCAGACCGCAGACGGCGAGCAAATGCTGGGCGCGTACGATTTTCCGCTGCATTTGCCCTGGGCGGTGATTGCGGAAATCCCGGAGGGCAAAGCTTATCTGGCGGTGTCTAAAATGCGGCAGACGCTGCTCTACTGGCTGCTGCTCGGTTTGGCCCTGGCGATTGTCGGCGTGGCGATTTTTTCGCGGCAGATCAGCCGGCCCATCATCAAAATCAGCCAGGCCGCCGATCAAATCGCCTCGGGAAATTTTGACGTGCAAGTGGCTTACGGCGCCAAGGATGAAATCGGCGTGTTGGCCAAATCGTTGACGCACATGAGCCAATCGTTAAAAGAAAGTTTTGCCCAGATCGCCGCGCAGAAAAACGAGCTGGAGGAATACAGCAAAACCCTCGAAGAGAAAGTGGCGGCGCGCACGCTGGAATTGAAGGAAAAAAACACCGCGCTGGAAAATACGCTGGCGCAATTGAAGCAAACCCAGAGTCAATTGATCGTGCAGGAAAAGCTGGCTTCGCTGGGCGCGCTCACCGCCGGCATCGCGCACGAAATCAAAAACCCGCTGAATTTCGTCAACAACTTTGCGGCGCTCACGGTTGATTTGGCCGAGGAACTCAAGACTGAAGTTCTTCAGCATCACGACAAATTTGATGAACAAGCTTCGGGCAACATAAAGGAAATTCTCGGCAACATCCAATTGAATGCCACGAAAATCGCCGAGCATGGAAAACGCGCCGACGGCATTATCAAGGGCATGCTGGAGCATTCGCGCGGCGACGCCGGGGAAATGCAGGCGGCCGACGTGAACAAAATGGTGGAAGATTTTGTAAATCTGGCTTATCACGGCATGAGGGCGCAGGATCCGATTTTCAATATCAGGATCGAAAAAAATCTGGCGCCGAATCTCGCTCCGGTCAAAATCAACCCGCAGGCGATCAGCCGCGTCATCATCAACATCTGCAACAACGGCTTCTACGCCACGCGCGAAAAGCAGAAAAAAATCGGCGCGGCGTATGACCCGACGGTGGCGTTGGCGACGGCCGACCTGGGCGATAAAATCGAGATTCGCATCCGCGACAACGGCACCGGTATTCCGGCGCAGATTCGCGACAAAATTTTCAATCCGTTTTTTTCCACCAAGCCGACCGGCACCGGCACCGGCCTCGGGCTGTCGATCAGTTATGAGATCATCACCCAAATGCACAAGGGCGAGCTGAAAGTTGAAACCGAGGAAGGGCAATACACCGAGTTCATCATGCGGTTGCCGAAGAATTTATAATTGAACCGGTTTTTGCGTCCACAAAAGACAAACCACGCATATATGATTTATTTCGCATGCGTTCTTATCTCAAAAAATTAAATCTCCATTACGGCCTGATCGCTTTCTGGAGTGTAAAAAATCTTCAATTATTCGGTATCTATGAACCTTAAATACAAAAACCACTTAAAGTCTTTTGATTTTAATTCTGTGGGATTTCTAATTCTGTGGGCGACTCGCTTGTCGGGCATGAAATTTATTTTCTTCGCCATCATCCTGTCTTCTTTTTTGAGCGGCGCGACGAAAATTTTCGCCCAGGCTTCGAAGGCGCTGATCGTCACGATTCAAGGCGGCGAAAGCATTCGCGATCTGGCGCAGAAATATCTCGGCGACGCCGATCTGTGGACGGAAATTTTGAAGAGCAGCGGCTTGCAATCCGCCGCCGAGATCAAACCCGGCATGACACTGAATATTTCTTCCGATCTCGTGCAGCTTTCCCAACAACAATTGCAAAGCGCGTTGCAGGCCATTCAAAACGCCACGGAGGCGGGCGCGAAAGTCTTTGCCGGCGACAGCATCGCGCCGGCGATTGCGCTCTACGACCAGGCGGTGGCGCAGCGCAAAAACGGCGACTGGCAAAAAAGCATCGCGCTGGCGAGAGCCGCGAAAACCAAAGCGGAAAATGCCGCGCGGGAAACGCTGGCGAAGCGCAACACCACCGGCGAGGCCGAGCTGACCGACCGCAAGGGCACGGTCGAACGCCGCAAGCCCGCCGAACCGGTCTGGAAAGAGGCGCCGCTCAAAGTCAAATTGATCGAAAACGAAACCGTGCGCACGCTCTCCAGCTCGTTCGCCGAAATCACCTTTCACGACGACAGCCGCATTCGCCTCAACGAAAACTCGCAGGCGGTGATTCAAAAAATGCGCGCGGATTTGCTGGCGAAAAAAAAGGAATCGAGCGTGAGCCTGGTGACCGGCAATGCCTTCGCGCTGTTGGCGAGCAACCAGAAAAAGAAAAATTTCGAGTTCAACATCCCCGGCGTAACGACGAAAGTCAATTCCAAAAATTTTTGGGTGCAAAAAGACGAGCAGGCGACGAAAGTGGCGAACTATGAAGGCGAAATCGAGCTGACGGCGCAGGGCGCAACGGTGGTGGTGGGAGAAAATCAAGGCTCGCTGGTGCAAGCGAATCAAAAGCCCACGGCGCCGGCGGCGCTGCTCCCAAGTCCGGCTTTGACTTCGCCTGAAATTAACAGCACGCTTTTCGATACGGAAATAGTCTTCAGTTGGAAAGCCGTTGCCGACGCCGGTCATTATTGGCTGGAGGTTTCGCGCGACAAATCGTTTACCAACGTGATCATCAACTCGAATGTGATTCCAAGCAATTCGTTTGCGACCAAACTTCCCGGCGAAGGCAGCTATTATTGGCGCGTCGCGGCGATTGACGCCAGCGGTTTTCCCAGCCGGTTTAGCGAACGCGGATTTTTCAACGTCGCCCAGGATACAACCGCGCCGTTTCTGCAATTGACCACGCCGGAAGACGGCGCGATCGTGCGTGAGAGTTTTGCGCGCGTCACCGGCACGACGGAAAAAGGCGCCACCTTGTCGCTCAACGGCAAAGCCGTGCCAGTAGCAGCGAATGGCCTTTTCGAGAGCGAGAGCCTGCTCAAAGACGGCGCCAATGAAATTATTTTAGAAGCCCGGGATCGTGCGGGCAACGTGAGCCGCATTCGCCGCAACCTTACCTACGTCGCCGATTCGCGCGTCGGCATCAGCTACAGCAGCGCGTTGAAAGCGCTGCGCCCGAAACATTTTGTCGTGCCGACTTCCGAACTCACTTTGAGCAGCGCGAGCAAACCGCGCGCCGCCATCACGCTGCTGCGCTTTTCGACTTTGTCGAGCCTGCGCACTTTTGCCGACGACGGCGGTTATTTTCAATTCACCATTCCGAACTTGAGCGGCAAAGAGCGCTTCAGTTTGTCCGCGACGACGCCGGCGGGTTATTCCGTAAAAGACACGTTCATGGTCGAAGTGGACAACATCCCGCCGCAGATTAAATTGGATGTTGAACTGCCTCCGGTTACTGCCTCGGACACCTTGCGCTTGTCGGGCGCGGTTCTCGAGGCGACGAGCTTGCAAATCAACAGCGAGGAAATCAAATTTGCCAATGATCGTTTTGCTGCCGCGCTTCAACTCAAGCCCGGCTTGAATCTTATTCAAATTACCGCCCAGGATTTTGCCGGCAACGTAACAACGTTGGAGAAGCGCGTGATGTTGGATCGCGAGCCGCCGAAATTATTGCGGCATCAAATCACGCCGCAAACCACGGCCAATGCCAAATTGATGCAAATCGAGGTCAAGGCGCAAGACGCCTCGGCGCTGAAACGCACGGCAAAATTTATTTTGCAAAGCGGCAGCTTCAGTTATTCGGGTTATCTGAAATTCAATCCGGCCTCGCAAACCTACGAAGAGACGGTTACGCTTCCCCAAGACGCGCCGGAGGGTGTCAAGTTAAAATCGGTGGTGTTGGAGGATTATTACGGGAATCAGAAGGAGTATCAATTGTTTTGATGGCCACCTAAGTACGGCACTAACCGCTACCTGCGCTCCTGATCAATCTTAACCCGGATCATTCGCAGATTTTACCACGAAGGCACCAAGACACGAAGAACACCAGACTTATGAAATCCTGATGAGAACATCTGAGTGTTACCTATCAAGTCCACCAAGACTCTATAAAATTAAAACTTTGTGTCTTCGTGTCTTGGTGGTTTATGTATAATTAAAGTTAGAGGAAGGGAAAAAATGAATCGCATGCTCAGTTTTCTCGCCACCGGGCTTCTATTTTTGCCGGTATTACTTTTCGCCCAGGCAAATGTTTTGATGGTCACGTACGGCCCGGCCGCGCCAACTTACGAAGGCGACGATGATTTCAAGCAAATCATTTTTCTGCAAATTCCCGCAAGCGTCACCGACAGCTTATATTTGCGCATTTTTGATATGGACTGCGGCAATGATCACGATATGGCGCTGGGCGGCAATTGGGATACGCAAAACCGTTTTACGCTGTACGGCGGGGCCGGCACTTATTCAAGCACAACCGCACAAAGTCCGTTTCCGAATCCGCAGGATTTGGACGCCGGCGTTTTAATAAAAAACGAAATTATTGGCGAGAATGCGCTGCGCAATAATGAATGGCACACGTTCGCGCGCTTTCTGCCAGGCGCCGGCGAAAAAATCGGCGGTCAATATTATTTCAAGCTCGTCGTGCAAGGCGTGAACGGCAACGATGCGAATGTGTTCGACGTGCGGTTGAGTCAAAGCGATAATCTGAACCAAATGCCCAACGACGCCAGGATTTTCACCTACGCGCCCACCATCCGCCTGCGCAAGGAAGATCCGTTCGCCAGCGTGAAATTTTTTATTCCGGAAAATTTGCCAAAAGTTGTGGTTTACAATTTCGATCTTGCCGGCGCGGCAGTGTCTTTTGAAACCGCGCTGCGCTCCAATTTGCTGATGACGTCATCAGGCCAGGGCGAATGGGTCAAGAATCAAGTCGCGCTGGAGAAATTGGAAAGCGGCCGCCTGGGGGCGATCAGCTTCGGCCAGGGCGGCGAAACGCCGAACGACGCCACGTTCTACGTCACCCAGACGGGCGTAGCTGACGAGGCGGGCAAGGCTTTGGCCATCGAGCTGCCGATTCTTCTCGGCAAACCGAACCGCCGGCCGGTGATTCAGAAAAAAATTCTGGCGTTGTCGGATTGTTACTCGATCGTGTTTGACGCGAAAGGCTCGACCGACGCCGACGGCGATTTGCTCGAGTATTTCTGGGATTTCGGCGACGGCGAAAAAGCCCAGGGCAGCCGCATCGTGCATCGTTACGTCGATCAAAAGCGTTACGAGGCGCAATTGATCGTCACGGATAATTCCGGCCAGGTCGGCAACAGCTCGTTCGAGCACTTTCCGGTTGTAGTCAACAAGCCGCCGCAGGCCGCAGCCGGCGCCGATATCATTGCCGCGCTCGGCGATGTCGTCAAATTCGACGGATCGGCGTCTTCGGATCAAGATGGATCGTTGCAGCGTTACATCTGGGATTTCGGCAACAACAAAAGCGCGGAGGGCGTGACCACCTCCCATCTTTATGCGAGTCCCGGAACGTATCGCGTGTCGCTGCGCGTGGAAGATAATTCCGACAGTCCGTGCAATTTCAGCACGGCTGATTTGAAAGTTTGGATCAACGCCGCGCCCCAAGCCGAAGCCGGCGCCAATGTCGTCAGCTCGGTTGGAAAAGAAATTCGCTTCGACGGCAGCGGCAGCAGCGACGGTGACGGCGAAATTGCGAGTTACTCGTGGGATTTCGGCGATGGCGAGAAAGCTACCGGCAAAATCGTGCAGCATCGTTACAGCAAGCCCGGCAAATACAACGCGACGTTGACGATAAAAGACAACGCCAATGTCCGCAACAGCACGGCTTCCGATCAACTCACCGTTATCATCAATTACCCGCCGGTGGCCCGCGCCGGAAATGATGCGTTGATTGCCAAAGATGAAGCGCTCAATTTTGACGGCAGCGGCTCATCCGATCAAGACGGTCAAATCATCAGCTATCGTTGGGATTTTGGCGACGCCGCCAGTACTGGCGCCGCCAGTACTGGCGCCGCCAGCGCCTCGGGCGCGCGCGTTTCGCACAGTTACGCGGCGTCCGGCAAATACAAAGTGACGCTCACGGTGAAAGACAATTCCGGCACCGACTCCGATACGGTGAGCGATACGATGATCGTCACGGTCAACGCCCAGCCGGTTGCCAACGCCGGTGAAAATCAGGTCGTCACCGCCAGCGAAGTCAAATTCGACGGAACGGCTTCAAAAGATGCGGACGGCAGGATTACGCGCTACGAGTGGGATTTTGGCGACGGCTCGAGCGGCGAAGGCGCGGCGCCGGCGCACGTTTACAGCAAAACCGGAACGTATACCGTCAAACTCACGGTAACAGACGACACCAATACCAAAAATAATAAAACTGCAAGTGAAATCAAAGTTGTGGTGAATGAAAAACCGATTGCTGACGCCGGCCCGGATCAAATCGCCGCGGTCAATCAGGAAATCAGCTTGAATGCCGGCAAATCGTTCGATCCGGATGGTCAAATCGCGCGCTACACGTGGGATTTTGGCGACGGCTCTAGCGGCGAAGGCAAAAGCGTGACGCCTCGTTACGCCAGGCCCGGCATTTACACGGCGCGGTTGACGGTTCAGGATAATACCGGCCAACCGAACGCAGTTGATTTCGACGAAGCGATCATCACGGTCAATGCGCCGCCGGTGGCGAGGGCGGGAAACCACCTCCTCGCGGCGCCGAATCAAAAAATTTCATTTGACGGCAAAGGCTCGTATGATTTGGACGGCAAGATTATTTCGCAGCGCTGGGATTTCAGCGATGGCAAGGCCGGCGTCGAGGCGTCGCAAGCCAGTCGGACCTTTTCCGCTCCCGGCGTTTACAGCGCCACGCTGACGGTGAAAGACAACAGCGGTGCCGCAAATGCGGTAGCGCGCGACACGATTTTCATTCGCGTCAACAATCCCCCGATTGCCAAAGCCGGCAAGGATATTTTCACCTGTGAAAACATGCTCGCGTTCGATGCCTCGGCGTCGTCCGACCCCGATAGCAATCCCCTCTCCTATTACTGGAATTTTGGCGACGGCACGCCGCCGGATTCCGGCGTCAAAGTCGTGCATCAATTCGCCAAAGGCGGCGTCTATCCGATCATTCTCACGGTCGACGACGGTCTCGGCTTGACAAACTCGCGGCATTCCACTTCGATCACGGTTAAAATCAATCAGCCGCCGGTGGCGAACGCGGGTGAAAATCGAATTGTGTGCGCCAACGAAGTGGTGCTTTTCAACGCCGCCGCTTCGCGCGACCCCGAAGGCGGTTTGTTGAAATACAATTGGGATTTCGGCGACGGTGCAGGCGCCGAAGGATTGAATCCAACCAAAATTTACAAAACCGCCGGCGTTTATCAGGTCAAGCTCACGGTCACGGATGATTCGGGCTTGCCCTGCAACACCGCGACCGATACGAAAATTATTCGCGTCGTCGAGTCGCCGGTTGCCGATGCCGGTCCTGATTTCAACGTCTGCGCCAACACGCAATTTCAATTCGACGGCACGAAATCGCGGGATTCCGACGGCGTGGTCAACAGTTATTTTTGGGATTTCGGCGACGGCGCCACCGGCGGCGGCGCGACGCCGATCAAAGCCTACACACGCGCCGGGACGTATCGCGTCGTGCTCACCATCACCGGCGATCAAGCCGGCGACTGCGATAACACCGACACCGACGATCTCATCGTGACGGTGCACGAAGCGCCGGTGGCACAATTCACCAATCCGGCGGCTGCGCCGCTTCGGCAAGCTGTTGCATTTGATGCTTCAATTTCCGCCAGTCAAGGCGCGGCAATCATCGCATACGAATGGAATTTCGGCGATGGAACGGCCGGCAGCGGCAAGACGGCGA
>Ga0073934_10006648_pt1 | contig 16669 bp, 14 predicted proteins | sample LarsenN4metaG_FD_76834 | JGI IMG/M metagenome (GOLD analysis project Ga0073934, IMG submission 76834) | Hot spring sediment bacterial and archeal communities from British Columbia, Canada, to study Microbial Dark Matter (Phase II) - Larsen... ...
GGTCGGGATCTATGACGCTCCAGTCGATGGACACCTTCATTGGGTCCGAGTCCTGCTTCAGGTGGCGAACGTAGTGCCGCAATTCGTCGTAGGACATCTGGCTGCGGTTGGAAAAGATGACCTCGGCCCGGCCATCGCCAAAGCCATCCTTGCGGTGGTCACGGCAGAGCCACGAAACCCGCTCCAGCAGCATTCGGCAGACATACCGGTAAAGAAGGTGCTTCTGAGATTGAAACCGTTCGGGTTCTTGGATCGTCGGTTTGTGGACGAGGATCGAGACGGTTCGCACTTGCGACTGCCCGATCTCCCGAGCCCAAACCACCCTCGGGGCATGGTCCATTTTCACGAAATGCAGTGCCTGTTTGGGATCACGTCCAAGTGTTGTCCGCACCCGCTTCATCAGTTCGACAACCGTAAGATCACTCTCCATACGGGTGACGACTGCGGAAATCACGAGCCAGTGTGAACTCCCGGGAGGGTCGCTCCGAAACACGAATCCCTCGTCGCCCGACTCATCCACATAGACGCGAAAGCTCGGTTTGCTCACGCGGGCACCCCCCGGGTTCCACCGCGTTGCAGTTGGTCGAATGCGTTCTCATACGCTCGAAATTTCGGTCGGGGAGTGAGTCCTTTCTTCGTCCGGTTGCAAAGGACAAGGGTCAACTTACCCTTGTGCTTGCCGGTCGTGCCGCCCTTGTTCACAGACGCCAGTTTCACGACGTCCTCGGAGGGAATCACCCAATACATGCCTGCTGTCTCCGAGTAAAAGATGAACCAGAAGTTTGGTCGCGGGTGCCGCACGGTCATCGCGGAAAATGTGGCTCCGTACTTCGCGCCGTCTGACCGCGCTTTGATCTGAATGTCCAAGTAGTCAGGCGTCCCGTCAGCACCCTCCCTGCGGATGACGCAGTCGATCTGCTGATCGTCTACGAGCGTCATGTAAACGTCGAAGCCTCGCCGCAAAAGCTCGGCGACGGCCACGAACTCCTGCCTTTTCCCAAATGACGCGGTCGAGCGGTAGCCCATACGTCAAAGCTCCCCTTTGAACGCCCGGTCCAGCAAGGCGGGCATCAGGGCCGCGAGGTCGGTGGTGCGGGCTTGCTGGGCGGAGCGGAGCCGGGCAATGCCTCGGAAGGCGGCGAGCAATCGCTTCTGATCCTCTATTCGTGACATCGGGATGCTCACGTTCAAAAAGCGTTCCGGCCTCACACGTTCCCTGCGTGCACCAACCCCGCGAGTCGCGTCGCCGAGGCGCGACCAAAACCATTCCCTTGTTAAAATGAAGGAGAGGTAGTCGGGATCAGCGGCACCCTCAATGCAGCGGAATGTTCTATATTCTGGTGAAACAAACCAGCCGTCCAAGCTCGACGGCGCAACGGCAAGGGCACCTTCCCAGCCTTTGACTTGGCTAAGAACGATTGCTCCCGAAAAAAGACGGTTGAAGGTCCTGTAGCTTGTGGAGGATCCGCTTATTGCCTCTTTTGTAAATAGGCCCGCTCCGAAGCTCCTCACTCCGACTTGAGGATACATTTCATCTGGTTCGATAGTCTCCGCATCCTCGCAGAGTTCGAGGAACTCCCCAATCTTCATGGACTTTCCGTTAGCAGCGGATTCGTGGGCAGAGATGAAGAAGGCATCGAAATCCTCGGCATTGGCGGATTGGGCGGCTTCGATGCGGGGGATGCGCTCGGCTGCGGCATCCAGCTTCGCCACGATCCGGTGTTGCTCGTCTATGGGTGGAAGCGGGATGGGTGTTTTCAGGAAAACTTGGGGACGGATGGCCGCCTTGCTGGTCGTTCCTTTGGCACCATCGGAAAGAGCAGATTCCAAGTAGTTTCCCCGAAATAGGTAGTGTAGCCAGCGGGGGTCTACTTTGCCAGATAGCACGTCGAACAAGAAGAAATGGCTTGTGATCAAAGCCCCTTCGCCTTTGTCAGGGACAACTCCAACAGCGCCCTTCTTGGCCCAAATTTCAGAGACGATGACTTGCCCTGCTTTGGCAAGTTGATGCTTCTGCATCAGCACGGCAGCACCATCAGCGGGTCGATCCAATTCGACACCTCGGCCATACAGTCGAACAGAAAGTTTAGGGTAGGGGCGGTCCTCGAGAGTGGTGACATATTCGGTGTTCTGAACAAGCACCTCACCCAGCGTCACTTCCTCCCACTTCATGCCGAAACCTTCTCCCCAAGGATGGCCTCGATTTCCTCAAGCGCGGTCTGGATCTCCGTCTCTCGTCCACGAATCCGGGCAAGAATCTGTTCCGGCGGAAGATGCTCGACCTCGTCCTTTGCGTGGGGATTCTTCCGGTCGAGATTGCAGGCGAGAAGCTGGCCGTTCGCGTCGTATTGGAGGATGTCGGAAACCGGCACGCGCCACGCATGCTCGTTTTCCACCCGCTTCTTCGCTCGCATCCATTCCAAGGTGGGGGCGAACTCCTCGAATCGCATCGGCTGGGTTTTCGAATATTTCTTCCGGCCCTCGGGCGGGGGCATCTGGTAATACCAAATCTCCTCCGTCGGCCCGCCGCGCTCAAAGAAGAGGATGTTTGTCGGGATGTCGGTGTAGGGGGCGAACACGCCATCGGCCAGGCGCACGATGGTGTGGAGGTTGAAGTCCTTGAGCAGGTCCTCCTTGATGCGGGCGCAGACGCCGCCCCCGAAAAGCGTGCCATGCGGCACGACCACGGCGGCGCGTCCGGGTTTGTTGCCCCGGCGCAGTTTCCTCATGATCAGCATGAGGAACATGTGGGCGGTCTCGGCCGTCTTGCGGTCGGCGGGGAAATTTCCGGCGATACCCGCCTCCTCCTCCCCGCCGAAGGGCGGGTTCGAGAGGATCACGTCCACGCGGTCGGCATCGGTGATGTTTGCCAGCTTGTGGCGTAGGCTGTTGAGCGGATCAATGCGCGGCGTCTCCAGCCCGTGCAGGAGGAGGTTCATCTGGACGAGCAAATACGGCAGAGGCTTCGCCTCACCGCCGACGATGCTGCCGCTCTGGAGCTTTTGCCGGTGCTCGACCGTGCGGCATTGCTTTTCCAGATGCGCGTAGGCCTCCGCAAGGAAGCCGCCGGAACCGCAGGCGGGATCCAGCACGGTTTCCCCGATGCGGGGGTTCACCGCCTCGACAATGAAGCGCACTACGGCGCGGGGCGTGTAGAACTCGCCCGCATCCCCCGCCGCGTCGAACATTTCGCGCAGCATCGACTCGTAGAGGTGGCTGAGGGTGTGGATTTCCTCGGTAGAGTTGAAATGGATTTCGTTGATCTTGTTGATGACCTCGCGGAGTTGGTAGCCGCTGGTCATCCGGTTTTGCAGCCGGGCGAAGATATTGGCGATCACCTCCCGACGTTCGGCCCCCTCGACCGATTGAAGGGACCTCAAGTACGCAAAAAGTCCGGGGCCGCGTTTTCCGTCCGGGCGGGTGGCCTCGTCGTTGTTGATAAACGCGGTGAGGGCATCCCCGGTCATGCCCGAGGAATCCGTCGCCCAGTCGCGCCAGCGGTAAGGTGCGTCGATGGCGGGGATGTATTTCTTGCGGGCGAGCGATGCGGCCTGTTCGCGGGCGAGTTCCAGATCGTCGAGGAACTTCAGGAACATGATCCAAGTCAGCATCGGCAACCGATCGAGGTCGCCGCTGAGCCCCTTGTCCTTCCGCATGATCTTGCGGGCGGATTTGATCACCGCTCCGAGTTTCTGCGCGGTGGTGAGGGGTGTTGCTGCTGCCTTGGTCTTGCGTGCCATGAAATGGGTTTAAGCGGCGTAGAGCCGGTGCTGGAGTTCATCGACCGCCGCCCGCAACTCATCCGCACCGCCGAAGATCTGGACGATCTCGGGGAGCTTGCCGTGGCGGTTGATGGGCGGGAGTTCGAGCACATCCGGCAGGGTGAATTGGCCGGGACCGCCCTCAGCATACTTGTCGAGGATGTCGTTCAGGATTTCGCGGGCCTTCGGTTTGAAGGATTCGAGGAACTCGCGGTGGGCCTTGCGGAGCTTGTCGGCCCGCTGCCGCTTGGTCTGGAGCGGAGATTGGAATGCGATGTGGAGCAGAAGATCCAGCGGATCGGAATCGGGAGCCTTCAGCACACCGCGCAGGGTGTCGAAGTCGATGCCCCGGGACTGCACGTCGGCCAGCACCTCGTTGCGGGACTCCAGATCGCTCCAGCGGGCGAGCAGGTTGTCCGGGGAGGTGTAGAGCGTGCGGACCTTCTCGGCGGTGTAATCCGTGATCTTCTGGGTGCGGAGCAGCTTCCCGTCCGGATCGAGCACGGAAACAATTTCACCCATGACGTCGCAGGTGCCGCCGTCTACGTAGAACTTTCGGCGGATTTCACCGGGGGGGTCGTTGATGACCGAACTCGGCCCGGGAGGATCGCTCGGAGGATAGGTGGGGGGAGGCGGATCGACGATTTCCTCGGTCTCCTTGGTCGTGTTCCCCTCGTCGTCGATCTCGAGCTGGGTCTGCCGGGCCGGGATACCGTCGAACTCGGGATCGGCAAACCGCCGGTGAGCGGAACCGGCATAGTCGAGGATGCTGAACCAGAGCTTTCCCAGCTCCTCGCGCACTCGGGTGCCGCGTCCGATGATCTGCTTGAACTCGCTCATGGAATTGACCACGCGGGCGAGGATCACGTTTTTGCAGGTCGGGGCATCCACCCCGGTGGTGAGGAGCTTCGACGTGGTGAGGATGACGGGAGCCTCCTTCTCAGGATCTTGGAAACGGGAAAGGTGGCCCTTGCCAACGTCCTCCTCCTCGGCAGTCACCCGGCAGACGTAATCCGGGTATTTCCTGACCACATCAGCGTTCAGGTTGTTGAGGGCATCGCGCATAGCCAGCGCATGCTCCTGGTCAACGCAGAAGACGATGGTTTTCGCCATCCGGTCTGTGCGTTTCAGAAAATCCGTGATGTGCTTGGCGATAGCCTCGGTGCGGGCACGGAGGGCGACCAGCCGTTCAAAATCCGGGGTGCCGTACAGATCGTCGGGGATCTCCCGCCCATAGCGGTCGAGTTCGTCCTTCGAGGGACGCCACCCCGCTGCGTCGTAAGTCGTGATGATCCGGTGCAGGCAGTAGGGGGCGAGGAAGCCATCATCGATCCCTTGAGCGAGCGTGTAGGAGTAGATGGGATCGCCAAAGTAGTCGTAGGTGTCGACGTTATCGTCCGAACGAGGTGTGGCCGTCATGCCGAGTTTGATTGCCCCGGTGAAGTGGTCGAGAATGTCGCGCCAACTGCTGTTATCCCTCGCGCTCCCACGATGGCATTCGTCCACGATGATCAGATCGAAGAAATCCGGGGGGTATTCTGTGTAGAGAGCGGGCCGGGACGCGTCGCCCGCAAGGGCCTGATAGATGGCGAAGTAGATTTCCCGGGCGTGGTTGACCTTGCCGCCATCGATCTTGAAGCGGGGATCGCCGCCCGTGGCACTGCCGAAGGGCAGGAAGTCTTTGTCCTTGGGGTCATCGACGAGGATGTTGCGATCCGCGAGGTAGAGTGTCTTGGGGCGGCGATTCGGTTCGCCCTTTCTGTTCCACTTCGCAGCCCAGAGCTTCCAACAAATCTGGAACGCCACGAAGGTCTTCCCAGTGCCCGTCGCCATCGTGACAAGGATGCGTGGCGTGCCGCTGAGGATTGCCTCCACGCTGCGATTGATGGCGATCTCTTGATAATAGCGCGGGGTTTTGCCGCCGCTGACGTGCATCGGCGTGAGAAGCTGCTCTGTGATCGGGGCGAGGGATTGCCGGGACGCGACCAATCTGGCCCATAACGCGTCGGGCGTCGGAAATTCGGTAAGCGTGGTTTGCAGGCCGGTCAGGAAGTCGAACTCGACGATCTCATGGCCGTTAGTCGAATACGCAAATGGCAGGGCGAGCATCTGCGCGTATTCCTTGGCCTGCCCGACACCGACGGACGCAGACAGGTAATCCGCCTTCGCCTCGACCACGGCAATCGGGAAATCCCGGCGGTGGCGAAGAATGTAATCAGCCCGCTTGGGGGCCTTCCTTCGGTATCCCGCTCCGACCGGGACAATTCGCCCGTCGGTGATGATGGCCTGCTCCGAAATGGCATGAGGAAGCGAGTCCCATCCAGCGGACTGGAGTTTGGGAACGACAAGGGTTCTACATGTATCGGCCTCGTTGGGCATACAGGCGACATCTCGTAGAGGAGATCAAGCACGAGGTCGAACCGAAAACACAACCGTTCGATGCCATGCTCCGTCTCGGGCTGGAATGCAGAAGGAATGATTCTCGCCCCCAATCCGCGCGAAAGCGTGCATCCTTGCTGACTGCCGGGAACGACCGAAGGCGCATGGATACGCAAGCTCCCCCAACATGGACGATGCGGAGTCGCGCCCGGCTCGCTTCCCCTCAGGAGAGCGGGGCCGCGCTGCCGTGGCCGCTTCGCACGGCGATCCGGTTGAGCCACTCGGCCCAACCGGAGTGAAGGCGGCGGGTCTCCCGCAGGCGGAAGCGCAGAAGTTCCTCTTCCGGCCCGTGTCGGCAGTGGTAGGCGAGCCGGAGCTGGAGCGCACGCGCGCCGAGTGCGGCGACCGTTGACCCGCCCCGGATGGGCCCGATCGGGGTTCAGCCTGGCTCAGGAAGACCGGTGGCGCCGACCTCGGCGGCGAGCCTCTCCCAATCCGCCGTAAGCGCTTCGAGCTGGTCGCTGACTCCCATGAGCTCCCGGTTGAGCTGCGTGGCCGGTCCGCCGGGATCGTAGGTCTCGGGCTTTTCCAGCTCCGCGGTGAGCTCTTTCTGTCGATTCTCGAGCTGCAAGATGCGGGCTTCGAGGATTTCGAGCTGCTTCCGCTTTTCCCGATCCGCTTTGGCCTTCTGTTTGCGCTCCTCGGCCTCGGCCTTGCGCTGCTCGCGGATCTCGCGCAGCCCGGGTCCGGCGGACGCGGGCGAAACGGGGGCGGATGTAGGCTGGGCGTTGGCGAGCGGGGCTCCGGCGGTGAGCGCCGCCCGGGCGGAAGCGGCACGCGTCTTGTCGAGGTAGTAGTCGTATCCGCCCGCGTACGGGGTGATCGTTCCCGCATGGATGTGGAGCACGTGGCCTGCGATCGAGCGGATGAAATGGACGTCGTGGCTGATGAACACCAGGGTCCCAGTGTAGCTTTCCAGCGCGTTCACCAGGGCATCGATGCTCCCGACGTCGAGGTGGGTGGTCGGCTCGTCCATGAGCAGCAGGTTCGGCGGATCGAGCAGCAGGCGGGCAAGCGCGAGCCGCGTCTTTTCTCCACCGCTCAGCACGGCGACCGGCTTGAAGACATCGTCCCCGCGGAACAGGAACGCCCCGAGCACGGTGCGTGCGGTTTGTTCCGGGGCGGGGTTCTCGATCTCCATCGCGCTCTGCAGCACGGTGTGCCGAGGGTCGAGCATTTCGGTGCGGTGCTGCGCGAAGTATCCGGCCTTGACGTTGGCGCCGAGGATCCGCTCGCCGTGCTGCACCGGCAGCGCGCCCGCAAGCAGCTTCAAGAGTGTGGATTTTCCCGCGCCGTTGGGGCCGACCAACACGATCCGTTGTTCCCGTTGGATCTCGAGGTTGAGGTCGCGATAGACCTCGACCGGGCCGTACGCGTGGCGCACGCCCTCGAGGGTGATGACCCGGAGCCCGCTGCGCGGCGGCTGGGGAAAGCGGAAGGCGACCTTCTTCTCGGCCGCCGCCGGCGCCTCGATCTTTTCCATCCGCTCGATCTGCTTGAGTTTGCTCTGGGCCTGCGAGGCTTTGCTGGCCTTGGCGCGAAAGCGGTCGGCGAACTGCTGGAGCGCGGCGATCTCGCGTTGCTGGTTCTTGTACGCGGCGAGTTGCTGCTCCTCGCGCGCGGCTTTCTGGCCCACGTAATCGTCCCAATTACCGCGGTACCGCACGAGCTTGCGCCCCGCGATCTCGATGATCTGTCCGATCAGGGCGTTGAGGAACTCTCGGTCGTGCGAAATCAGGAGGATCGCGCCCGGATAGCTCCTCAGGGTTTCCTGGAACCAGACCAGCGACTCGAGATCGAGGTGGTTCGTCGGCTCGTCGAGCAACAGGAGGTCCGGTTCCTGGACGAGGAGGCGCGCGAGATGCGCCCGCATGATCCATCCGCCGCTCAGCGCTTTGGCGGGTCGGTTGAAGTCGGTCTCACGGAAGGCGAGGCCGGACAGCATCCGTTTGGCCTTGGCCTCGAGCAGCCAGCCGTCGTGTTCGCTGAACACCCGGAGCGCTTCCTGGTGCGCTTCCGAAGCTTCGGAGGTCATGCGGAGGGCCCGGAGGGCGGACGCCAGCTCCGGGGTGGTGCCGCATGCGAGTTCGAGCACCGTCTCGTCCCCGGTGGGCGCGCTCTCCTGCGGGAGGAACCCCAGTGTCGCCGAGCGGTCGAACGAGACCTTGCCGGTGTCCGGCGAGGACTCGCCGAGGATCAGGGAGAACAACGTCGATTTCCCCGCGCCGTTCGGTCCGACGAGACCGATCCGGTCGCCGCGGTTCACCTGCAGCGAGGCATCTTCGAACAGGACGCGTCCGGCGAACGCTTTGGTGATCTGGGACAGGGTCAGCATCGGAAGGCGTGGACTCTCGGGGAGGACGGTGCGCGGCGCAAGCGCGCACTGGAGGCCCGATCCACCGGCTGGACTCGAACTGCCGGGTGCCGCAGGGCCGCGAGCGGCTCACCCCAGCAACCGTTCGCGCAGCAGGTCGAGCGCGCTTTGCGTGGCCATGAACTTGAAGGTTTCCCGATCGGCGGAGAGCAGGAGGCGACGGTGCAGCGTGGGAAGCCCCTGCGAGGCGAGCGCGATGTGGACCGTGCCCACCGGCTTCGCCTCGGTGCCGCCCCCTGGCCCCGCAACTCCGGTCGTCGCGAGCGCGTGTGAGGCTCCCGTCGCGGTCAGCGCCCCTTCCGCCATCCCGCAGGCGACCGGCTCGCTCACGGCACCGTGCTCGCGGATCAGGTCCGGCGGGATCCCGAGCGCGGAGGACTTCGCGGCGTTGGAATAGGTCACGAATCCGGCGAGGAACACCTCCGAAGCGCCCGGGACGTTCGTGATGCGGTGCGCGAGGAATCCGCCGGTGCACGACTCCGCGACGGCGAGCGTGGCGCCGGCGGCGCGGAGCAGCCGGACCGCGACCTGCTCCATGCCCTCCGATCCCTCCCCGAAGATCCGTGACCCGATCTGTCTGCGCACGATCGCCTCGGCATCGGCCACCACCGAAGGAGCACCGACCAGCCGGACGTCGACTTCTCCGGGTCGCGCGCAGTAGCCGAGCTCGAGCCCGGCGATGCGTGCCAACTCCTCACCGACGCGGTCCTCCACCTGCGATTCGCCCATGCCTGCGATGCGCAGGATGCGGCATTCGGGGACCGGTTGCGGCGCATACTCCCGCAGGCGCGGAAGGACCTGGTCGCGGAACATCGGGTGCAGCTCGCGCGGGGGTCCGGGCAGCAGGAAGAGATGGACCGGATGCGCGGGGGAGGGGGGTAGATACAGGCCCGGAGCCGTGCCGTGGGCATTGGGGAGCACCTCGGCGCCTTCCGGCACCTGGGCTTGGCGCAGCACGCTCTCGGGCATGGTCAGCCGACGGCGCGAGAACCGTTCGCGGATGGTCCGCTCCACCTCGGGGTCGGGATGCAGAGGGCGCTCCAGGAGTTCTGCGACCAGATCGCGCGTGATGTCGTCGGAGGTGGGGCCGAGACCGCCGGTGACCAGGACGGCATCGGATCGCCGCAGCGCCTCGTCGAGCGCCTCGCGGATCGCGGGCCCATCGGGCACGGTGACCTGGCGCGCGATCCGCAGGCCGAGCGCGAGCAGTTCACGGCCGATCCAGGCGGCGTGGGTGTTGACGACCGTTCCGAGGAGCAGTTCGCTGCCGGTATTGAGAAGCTCGATCCGCATGGCGGCCTCTTCCCTACCGTTTACGATGGAGTCGCAGCAACTCCCGTCCTTCGCGTCCGGGATACGCCCGCGCCGGAACCCATTCCCGTAGCAGCTCGAAGGCGGGACCAAAACGGGTGTCGAGTTCCTGCTTCGGAACGCCGAACGGAGGCCCCGGTTCGGTGTGACCCGGATCGAGGTAGAAGATCGCGAGAAAGTGTCCGCCTGGCTTGAGCGCATGGGCGACGGCCTCCGCGTACCGCGTCCGCTCGTGCGGATCGATCGCGCAGAACAACGTGTGTTCCCAGACCCAGTCCCAGCTTCCCGCGGGGCCGTCGGTGCTCGCGAGGAAGTCGCCTTGAACGAAAGTCAGATTCGGCGGGTTGGGGAAGGATCGCGCACCGGCGATCGCGGCGTGGGCCAGGTCGACGCCGACGACCTCCGGGTGGCCGCTGGAGTTGGCGAGCGCCCGCGCGTCGTGTCCGTATCCGCATCCGGGGACGAGGACGCGTCCGGAGACCACAGATTCCGCGAGGAAATCCTCGAGCCCGGGGCAGTGGATCCCCTTTTCCCAGGGCATGTCGCCCGATTCGTAACGTTGCTGCCAGTCGGTCGGCATCGGGGGTTCAGGCTTGGCGTCGCCGCCAGAGCGTGCCCTCGGCGACGCTCCACTGGAACTTGCGCGCGTGCTCGCGGATGAGGAAGGGGAAATCCTGCCGCGCCTCCAGAACGAAGTGCGGCTCAAGTGCCGCGCGCAAGGCATCGAGGGTCCGGACCGGATTCCCGTCCCGCACGAACCCGCCCAGCCATCGGGCGCGTGGTGTGAATGTTTCGAGCCAGGTGTACGGCGAGGTGAGCAGCAGGTGTCCGCCTGGGCACAGCAGCGAGGGCAAGCGATCGAGGAAACGCGCAGGATCCGAGAGGCGATCGATCAGGTTGGCGGCATGCACCAGGTCGAACCCGTCGAGCCCCGGGCGGAGTTCCATCGCGTCGCCCTGTTCGAACCGGACCCGATCCGGACGAGCATGGGCCGGGCGCCGTGCGACCAGCGGCGTCACCAGGTCTCCCTCGTCCGCGCGATCATACCGAAGCACGTCATCTGCGCGCAGCGATTCCGCGGCTCGGATGAACGCGTGCGAGTAATCGATCCCGACCACCTCCGCGCAGTGCGCCGACAGCTCGAAGCTCGAGCGACCCACCGCGCAGCCGATGTCGAGCGCGCGAAGTGCTCCGGACCGCGGTGCGCCGCCAAGCAATGCCGCCGCGGTGCGCACCGCGAAATCGAGAGCGCTTGCCGGACCCTCCGGATGGGGCAGGATCTCTTCGCGCGACCCGTAGTGGAACAGCAGGTATTCCGCGACGGACCGGCTCGTCTCGTAGATGTTCTCCACGCGGTTCGCGGGCTCAGGCCGCGAGGAGTTCCGCCATGTAGCGCGGGGTGTAGTCGGCGAGGAGCACGCGGGTGGTGCCGTCCTTGTACAGCCGCGCCTCGGTCACCCGGATGCCGGGCGTCTTGTGCGGCGCGAAGAGGATGTCGTCGTGCGTGGCATTCTTCGCCTCGGCGAACTTGTCGGGGGTGAGATGTCCTCCGAGATGGTCGCTGCGTCCGGTGGCGACGTGGATGGTGCCGAGCACCTTTTCGTCCTGGATATCGCGCCCGGAGACCGGCAGCACCTGCGTGCCGAACCCGAGTTCGCCCAGCTCGCCGGTGACCGGGTCGGACTGGAGTTTGGCGTTGTGGGTGTCGATCGTGGCCTGGTTGCCGCTCACAAGCGAAGCCGACTGGATCCGGCCGCCGCTGACCTTCATCAAGCCGAGCGTCCCGTCTTCGTACTGCATCGGGAACTCGCCTTCGGCTCCGGCGGGCACGTAGTAGATCTCGCCCGCGGGCAGATTCGCGATGTCCGGTCCGCCCCGGCAGAGGCCGTGGCTCTTCTGCGCCTCCTGACCCGCGAGTTCGAGCCGCAGCGTCGAGGAACGTCCGGCGAAGGAAAAATCGATTTCCACGGCATCGGCCTTGGTCATGCCGAGCCGGAGCTTCTCGGCCTCGCGACTGACCTCGTCGTAATCCACGGCAAGGCCGGAGCGGAGGATCACCTCGTTGACGCCGTGCAGCGTGGCTCCGCGGAATCCATACTGCTTCGCGAACGCGGTAAGCGGCGCGGTGGCGGAGTAGGTGGAGATGCAGAGGATGATGTCGTAGTTGGGATAGACATCCTTCTCCAGGCTGAGCTCCCGGCCTTCGGGCGTGAAGCAGGCGTCGGGAAGATCGAGGTTGCTGCCTCCGGTGATGGCGTAGGCGAAGATCTCGCCTCCTTTGAGGTTCAGCTCGGACAGCACGCCATCGCGGAGCCCTTTGTAGAACACCTCGTAGGCGTTCTTCTGGATCGTGAGTTTCGGGTCGTTGAGGAATCCGAACTCCTTGATCCCGCGCGGATCGGCGAGATCGATCAGGATACAAACGCGCTCCCCGCCTTTCGGGGCAAACACGGTGGTGAGAAGTCGGGAGAGGCTGAACGGCGGAAAGCTGCGGCCGGTTTGGGGATCGAGGGTCTGGGACATGGGCATAGGATGCGGCTCGGTTGCGGGGTTCGTCAAAGCAGTTGTGCCTCCCGTTACGCGCGGTCCGGGTCCCGCGATGCAAAATCTTTTGCGCGGAGCGGGAGGCGGGTCCATCGTCCGCGCATGCCGGGCCGGTCGCTATTGCCGCTGATGCTGGGGGCCGCGCTCTTTGCGTGCGGGTTCACCGACGCCGTGGCGAGCCCGGTCCGCGCCGAGCCGTTCTTCCGCGGGATGACGGTCTCCACGCAGACCTGGGGTCAGGAATGGGGCTGGCCGCACATGCGCGATACGCTGGATGAGTTGCAGGGGCTGGGGGTGACTTGGATCGCGCTGCATCCGTATGCATGGATCGGGGAGGATGGGGCTGTGCGGCCCGGTGAATCCGAGCATCCCGAGTATATCCTCCGCGCGCTGGAGTGGGCCCGCGAACGCGGGATCGGCGTCATGTTGATCCCTCATCTCGGATACTGGGGCACGCGCTTCAGTTGGCGGGGCGAGATCGCATTCTCGGATGCCGCCGGGTGGGATCGCTTCTATCGGGAGTACGAAGCGTGGATTGTCCGAATGGCCGAGGTGGCGGATCGCGGGGGTGCGGCACTGTTCTGCGTCGGCCTCGAGTATGATCTAGCCCAGGGAGATGAGGTGCGCTGGCGACGCATCATCGGCGCGGTCCGGAAGGTGTACCGCGGGCGTCTCACCTACGGCGCACAGCACGACAAGGTGGGCGACATCCGGTTCTGGGATGCGCTCGATTACATCGGGGTGCAGGCCTATTTTCCGCTGGTCCGATCGACCGACCCCGAGCCCGACGAGATCCGCGCCGCCTGGGGGCGGCGGATCGCGGAGTTGCGGGCGCTCTCGCGGCGGACCGGACGTCCGCTGGTGTTCACCGAGATCGGGTACAACGCCAGCGAGAGGGCCGCGATGGCGCCGTGGGAGTACACCTTCGTCGGCACGAATGCCGAGCGGGTGCGCGAGCGGTGTCTGGAGGCCGCCTTCGAACTCGAAGGGCGCTTCCCGGAGCTGGCCGGGATGTTTTTCTGGAAATGGTTTCCCCGCGTCCCAGGCGAACCTCGCGAGAACTTCGACATGCGGGATCCGGTCCCGATGCGGCTGCTGCGCGAGCGCTGGGGGCAAGCCGACCGCACCGCTGCGGGTGCTGCCACCGCACCGGTCGGGGTGATCGAGTAAGGGGTGGGCGGTACCCGATTTCCGGCTGGGCGATTTGGTCCGGTCCGGTTACCGTCTGCCTCCGATGAAACTCCCCAGCACCCCCGAGGATCCGACGCCGGTATCCGGCGGATGGACCGATGTCACGCCGGTCACGCACCGGTCGCCCAAACCGCCGCACGAACAAACCGCGGCCGAGGATCCCGATCTGGTCGATTGGGAAGGGGTGGCACGCTCGCCGGAGTTCCGCGAGTTGCTCCGGCGCAAGGCGGCGCTGGTGGTGCCGGCGACGATCTTCTTCACGCTCTACTATTTTGCGCTCCCGGTGCTGGTGGGCTGGTTCCCGGCGTTCATGGAGCGGCGCGTGCTGGGCCCCGTGAATCTCGCGTACCTCTTCGCGCTCTCGCAGTTCTTCATGGCCTGGATTCTCGCAGCGATCTATCTGCGGGTGGCGGGACGATTGGATGCGGTCTCGGGCGGGATCGCGGATCGGGCGCTCGCGCGCGCTGCGGAGAAGGGGAGGGCCCGATGACCGCCGCCCTGTGGATGTTTCTCGCCTTCGTGGCGGCCACGCTCGGGATCACCTGGTGGTCGGCGCGCCGGTCACAGGGGGCCAGCGCCTATTTCGCCGCCGGACGCCGGATCACCGGCTGGCAGAACGGGCTCGCCGTTGCGGGCGATTACATGAGCGCCGCCAGCTTTCTCGGGATCGCGGGCATGATCGCGTTCCACGGGTACGATGGGTTCATGTATTCCGTCGGCTGGCTGGTGGCGTATCTGACGGTGCTCTTCGTGGTGGCCGAGCCGCTGCGCAACGCGGGGAAATACACCATGGCGGACGTCCTGGCATATCGCCTGCGCGCGAGCCCGGTGCGGGCGATGGCGTCCTTGAGCACCCTGACCGTGTCGACCTTCTACATGATCGCGCAGATGGTTGGTGCGGGAGCGTTGGTGAAACTCCTGCTGCCCGGGATCAGCTACGAGGTGGCGGTGACGGGAGTGGGGATTCTCATGATCATCTACGTGGTGTTCGGCGGGATGCTGGCGACCACGTGGGTGCAGATCATCAAGGCGGTCCTGCTCATGAGCGGGTCGATCCTGCTCAGCATCCTCGTCCTCGCGCGGTTCGACTTCGATCCGGGCCGGTTCTTCGAGGCGGTCCGGTCGGTCACTTGGGTCGGGAAAGACGGCGTCGAAGTGACGCGGGATTTCCTGACGCCCGGGCTGCTCTTCAAGCCGCCCTGGGGCGCGCTCGATCTGATCTCGCTCGGGATGGCCCTGCTCTTCGGCACGGCCGGGCTGCCGCATATTCTGGTCCGGTTCTACACCGTGCCCGACGCGAAGACCGCCCGGATCTCGGTGGTCTGGGCGATGGCGATCATCGGGTTGTTCTACATCCTCACGACGTTCCTCGGGTTCGGTGCGGCGACGCTCCTGACTCCCGCCCGGATCTCAGTGGAGAACATGAGCGCCCCGCTGTTGGCGCAGGAGCTCGGCGGGGATCTGTTCTTCGCGTTCATCAGCGCGGTGGCGTTCGCCACGATCCTGGCCGTGGTGGCCGGGCTCACCATCAGTGCGAGCACCAGTTTCGCCCACGATTTCTATACCAACGTGATCCATCACGGCCGCGAGCGGAAGCCGGGTCAGGAGGTCCGCGTGGCCCGGATCACGGCGTTCGTGGTGGGGGCGATCGCCATCCTACTGGCCATCAAGCTGCAGACGGTGAACGTGGCATTCCTGGTCGGCCTGGCCTTCGCGGTGGCCGCGAGCGCAAACCTTCCGGGGATCGTGCTCACGCTGTTCTGGAAGCGGTTCAATACGGCCGGTGCGGTGGCCGGGCTCGGGGTCGGGCTGGCCAGCGCGATCATCCTGATCCTCCTGAGCCCCTCGGTGATGGGGACCGATGCCAAGGCGCTGATCCAGGGGACGCCGCTGTTCCCGCTGAAAAATCCCGGGATCGTCAGTATCCCGCTCGGGTTCCTCGCGGCCGTGGTGGCCACGCTCCTCACGCGCGAACCGGAGTCGGAAGCCCGTTACAGCGAGCTACTGGTCCGCTCCCACACCGGGATCGGAGCCGAGAAAGAAGGGGCGGAGTAGAACCGGAGGAGATGCGCCATGAGCCACTATGTTGACGGTTTTTTGATCCCGGTCCCGGCGGACCGGTTGGAGGCTTACCGCGAGTTGGCCGAGAAAGCTGCCGCCATCTGGTGCGAGCACGGTGCTCTCGAATACGTGGAGGCGGCCGGGGACGACCTTGCGGTGAAGGATCAGACGCCGTTCCCGGTCCTGGCGGCCGTGCAGCCGAATGAGACGGTGGTGTTCGCCTATATCGTGTTCCGGTCGCGGGAACACCGGGACGAGGTCAATGCGCGGGTCATGGCCGATCCCAGGATCCAAGCGATGTGCGATCCTGACAATCCGCCGTTCGATTTCAAGCGAATGGCGTACGGCGGGTTTCGCGTGATGGTGTCCGCCCGTGGTGCCGCCGCAGGGCGAGGGGAGCCGGGCTCAAGCGCGGTCTGATTCCGTGGGAGGGGCGGGCATTCTGTCACGCGTACGATGAATGCCCTTACCCGATTCAAGTATCCCATTCTCCTGGTGGTTGTCGGGGTGGGGCTCAATGTTCTGGCGACAAGCTTCCTTCTCGGCACGCTCCGGAACCCCGGCATCCCCATCATGGCTCCCGGCGAGACCGCGGTCGCGATCGCCAAGCCGGGCGATTATACGCTCTGGCAGGAGACCAGGACGGTGATCGACGGCCAGCTCATGACATTCGCTGAAGAACTGCCGCCCGGTGTTGCTATCCAGGTGGTCAAGGTTCCGGAAGGCGTTCCGGTGCCACTGCGCAGCGATGGGTCCACCACCGTGGAGAGCGGCGGTGTCCGGCGAGTGTCGGTGTGCAAGATCAGCTTTAGCGCCCCCGGTGATTACCGGGTTGTCATCGCGGGGTTCGGCGAGAAGAGGGCGTTCCGGCTGGACGATATCCGGTTCCTGCCCGCGTTCCTGAGAACGTTGGTTCCCGCTCTGTTCGGCATCCTGTTCCTGCTCGCCGGCCTCGGGCTTGGCATCTCCGTTCTGGTTGGTCAGCGCA
>Ga0073934_10006650_pt1 | contig 16663 bp, 12 predicted proteins | sample LarsenN4metaG_FD_76834 | JGI IMG/M metagenome (GOLD analysis project Ga0073934, IMG submission 76834) | Hot spring sediment bacterial and archeal communities from British Columbia, Canada, to study Microbial Dark Matter (Phase II) - Larsen... ...
CGAAGCTGACGCAGACCATCGTCTGGGAGCGTTCCGTCTCGCTGTTCGCGCTGCAGTTCGGCCGCTCCGATGCCCGCAACGCCATCGACATCGGCCACGAGATCAAGACCCGCATGGGCGTGAGCCTGCAGCTCGCGCTGCCGCTGTTCATCCTGCAGGTCATCGCCAGCACGGCCTTCGCGCTGCTGCTGGTGTTCTTCCGCCACTCCCGTATCGACTTCTGGGGCGTGGTGCTGTGCGTGCTGATGCTGTCGATCTCGGCACTGTTCTACATCATCGTCGGACAGTACCTCTTCTCGCGCGTGCTGCGTCTGGTGCCGATCAACGGCTACGCGCCGGGGCTGGATGCGCTGAAGTTCCTCGTGCTGCCGATCGCGCTGTCGCTGCTGTCGCGCCTGGGCGGCGAGGCGCGCCTGTATCGCGCGATGTTCCTCGAGGAGATCGGCCGCGACTACGTGCGCACGGCGCGTGCCAAGGGCCTGTCGGAGGCGGTGGTGCTGTTCCGCCACGTGCTGAAGAACGCGCTGATCCCGATCATCACCAGCGCCGGCTCGTACCTGCCTTACGTGTTCCTCGGCAGCCTGGTGTTCGAGAGCTTCTTCGGCATCCCCGGGCTGGGCGCCTTCGTCATCGAGGCCATCAGCGGCCAGGACTTCGCCATCGTCCGCTCGATGGTGTTCCTCGGCGCGCTGCTGTACATCGCGAGCTACATCGTGATCGACGTCGCCTACACCTGGGCGGACCCGCGCGTGCGCCTGTCCTGAGCGAAAGAGAAGTCCAAGCCATGCCGAAGATCGTCCTGCTCTGGACCGACGTCGTCCTGTACCTCATGCTCGCCGCGCTGGTCTGGTACGGCTGGCGAATCCGCGTCAACGCCAACCTGCGCGCCAACTGGCTGAAGGTGGCGCGCGACCCGGCGGCGCTGTGCGCCGGCATCGTGATGGCGCTGTTCGCGCTGGTCACGCTGGCCGACAGCGTGCACTTCCGGCGTGCCCTGCCTCCGCCGCCGGGCGCGCCGGCCAGTGCGCAGACCTTCTACGCCACCACCACCGAGAGCCTGCTCGACGTGCTGCTGGCGCGGCAGATCGCCATGCGCGAGACCGGCTACTCGGAGCCGCTGGCTTACCTCGGCCTGCAGAAGGAGCCGATCGAGCGCGACGGCCAGCAGTTGCGCGACTTTCCCCGCCTGAAGTTCGGCGGGGCCCACCTGGCCGATCCGCAGGCGCAGTGGGCGGGCGACGTGGCCGCGCGCGCCGCGGCCGGCGCCGCCGGCGGGCTGGTGGTCGCCGCGCTGGCGGCGCTCGCCACCGCGGCGCTGCTGCGGCGCAGCCATGGCGGCATCGCCGCGGCCTTGCGCGACCTGGCCGCCGACCGCACCGACCTGCCGTTGCGCGCCGCGCTGGCCACCGTCGCCGTGGCGGCGGTGCTGATCGGCATCGTCGTCGCGCTGATGGATCACTACCACGTGTTCGGCACAGACCGCACCGGCAACGACGTGCTCTACCAGGCGCTGAAGAGCGTCCGCACCGCGTTCGTGATCGGCACGCTGGCCACCGTGGCCACGCTGCCCTTCGCGGTGGTGCTGGGGATCCTCGCCGGCTACTTCCGCGGCTGGGTCGACGAGGTGATCCAGTACCTCTACACCACCCTCAGCTCGGTGCCCAACGTGCTTCTCATCGCCGCCTGCGTGCTGATGGTGCAGGTGTTCCTCGACAAGAATCCGGACCTGTTCGAGACCGGACTGGAACGATCCGACCTGAAGATCTTCCTGCTGTGCGTGATCCTCGGCCTGACCGGCTGGGCGACGCTGTGCCGGCTGGTGCGCGGCGAGACGCTCAAGCTCAGGGAACTGGAGTACGTGCAGGCGGCCACGGCCTTCGGGGTCGGCCACGCGCGCATCATGGCCACGCACATCGCGCCGAACGTGATGCACCTGGTGCTGATCACCACCGTGCTGAGCTTCTCCGACCTGATCCTCTACGAGGCGGTGCTGACCTACGTCGGCGTGGGTGTCGACCCGTCGATGAACAGCTTCGGCGGGATGATCAACCTCGCGCGCAGCGAGATGAGCCGCGACCCGGTGGTGTGGTGGAGCTTCGCGGCGGCCTTCGGCTTCATGGTCACGCTGGTGCTCGCCGCCAACCTGTTCGCCGACGGCGTGCGCGACGCCTTCGATCCGCGTGCGCGCAGCCTGCGCCCGCGCCTCCTGCGCCGCAGCGCCGCCTGAGGATCACGACATGCTGAAGATCGACGACCTGAAAGTCGCGCTGGACGCGGATGCCGGCCTGGTGCGCGCCATCGACGGCCTGAGCCTGGCGATCCGCCGGGGCGAGACCTTCGCGCTGGTGGGCGAGTCCGGCTGCGGCAAGAGCATGACGGCGCTCGCCCTGATGCGCCTGCTGCCGGAGAACGGCCGCATCACCGACGGCCGCGTCGAGGTCGAGGGCCACGACGTGCTGGCGCTGCCCGAGGCGAGCATGCGCGCGGTGCGCGGCGGCCGCATCGGCATGATCTTCCAGGAGCCGGCCACCAGCCTGAACCCCGTGATGCGCGTGGGCGAGCAGATCGTCGAGGCCATCGAGAGCCACACCGAACTGCGCGGCGAGGCCGCGCGCGCGAAGGCGATCGAATGGCTGCGCAAGGTCGGAATCCCGGAGCCCGAGCGGCGCATCGACGAGTATCCGTTCCGCCTCTCGGGCGGCCAGAAGCAGCGCGTGATGATCGCCATGACGCTCGCCTGCGAGCCGGACTTCCTCGTCGCCGACGAGCCGACCACGGCGCTGGACGTCACCATCCAGGCGCAGATCCTCGAGCTGCTCCAGCGACTGCAGCGCGAGCAGGGCATGGGCCTGCTGCTGATCACGCACGACCTCGCGGTCGTCTCCGGCATGGCGCAGCAGGTGGCGCTGATGTACGCCGGCCAGATCGTCGAGGTGGCGAGCGCCGCCGAGTTCTTTTCCTCGCCGAAGCACCCGTACGCGCGCGCGCTGCTGCGCGCGCTGCCGGACACGCGCAAGCGGGGCGCGGCGCTCGCCGCCATCGGCGGCACCGTGCCGCCGCTGTGGCAGGAGTTCCAGGGCTGCCGATTCGCGCCGCGCTGCGAGCGGGCGATGGACGAATGTCATCGGCAGGTGCCGGCGATGGAGCGCGTCGCGGGCACCGAGGTGCGCTGCCTGCTGTACCGTGCGGGTGCCCCGCTCCCCGCGGAGCCGCCGGTCGTGGCCGGGGCGCTGCACGACGCCGCGCCGGCGCCATCGCGCGACGGACAGGCCCTGTTGCAGGTGCGTGGTCTTTCGGTGCGGTTTCCCGTCCGCAAGGGGCTGCTGCAGCGCGTGGCGGGCGCCTTCGTCGCGGTGAACGGCGTGTCGTTCGACATCCCGGCCGGCCGCACGCTGGCGCTCGTGGGCGAGTCAGGCTGCGGCAAGACCACCACCGGCAAGGCCATCGTGCAGCTGCTGCGCCACCAGGCCGTGATCGACGGACAGGCGCTCTTCGACGGACAGGACCTGTTCGCCCTCCAGGGCGAGCCGCTGCGCCAGGCGCGGCGCGCGGTGCAGATCGTGTTCCAGGACCCGTTCGGCTCGCTCGACCCGCGCATGCGCGTGTTCGACATCCTCGAGGAGGGCCTGCTGGCGCTGCGCCCGGCACTGGACGCCGCGGCGCGGCGCGAACGGCTGCACGCCATGTCGATCAGGTCGGGCTGCGGCGAGACGCACTGCAGCGCTATCCGCACGAGTTCTCCGGCGGGCAGCGCCAGCGCATCGCCATCGCTCGGGCGCTGGCGGTCGAGCCGCGCCTGATCGTCTGCGACGAGCCCACCTCGGCGCTGGACGTGTCGGTGCAGGCGCAGATCCTGAACCTGCTGCGCGAGCTGCAGCGCGACACGGGCGTGTCGTACCTCTTCATCACGCACAACATCGGCGTGGTGGAGTACATCGCCGACCGCGTCGCGGTGATGCAGCGCGGCCGCATCGAGGAGGAGGGCGGCGTCGAGCAGGTGCTGTCCGCGCCCGCGCACGAGTACACGCGCACGCTGCTCGCGGCGGTGCCGCGCATCGCGCTGCCGCTGGCGGGCTGACCCGCCGGCGCGCGGCGCACGAAGAAGGGGCCGCTCGCGCGGCCCCTCGACGTTGGCGTACGCCGATCAGCGGATGCGGATCGCGTCGGCCTCCGCGCCGGCATTGCGGCGGAACATCACGAGCAGGCCGCGCTCGCTGCTGACGGTGTCGGGCAGCGTGGCGGTCCGCACGCCGAGCAGCGCGTTGGCCCGCGAGGCCACCTCGCCGAACGGATCGCCGACCACGCCGAAGCGCTCGTTGCCCGGCGTGAACACCATGCCCTCGATCGCGTCGCTGACGATGCCCGAGAAGTAGTTGTCCACCGCCAGCACGCTGAAGCCGATCGTCGTGCCCGGCGTCAGGCCCAGCGCCGCCATCGGGACGGTCAGGATCATGTTGCCGGAGTTGAGGTCGGCGTCGGCGTAGAAGAACGCCGAGGCGCTGGCCGCGCTGGCCGCCTGCACGTAGGTCAGCGTCTGCCCGGTGGAGGCGAAGGCGCCGTTCTCGCCGTTGAAGACGAAGTAGTCCACCGCGCCGTCGCCGTTGGTGTCGATCTGCACCTCGAAGCCGCCGGGGTACGCGGGATGCGCGCGGCGGCCGTTGGTGTTGATCGCGAACTCGAGCAGGTCGAGCCCGACCAGCGAGGCCGGCAGGTAGCGCACGCCCACCGAGCGCAGGTCGATCACCGCCTGGTTCGATCCCGGACCCGGGATCTCGCTGCGCGGGATCTTGCTGCTCTGGCCGGTCAGCGAGAAGACCTCGTAGGCCGAGACCTCGGCGCCGCGGTTGGACAGCTTCAGCGACGGACCGGGGTTGCCGCGCGGGCTGAGCTCGGCGCTCGCATCGGCGGCCTTGCGGGGCAGCACGTGCCAGGGCACGGACAGCTTCTCGGCGCCGGACTTGAGCGTGAGGTAGCCGTCGTACTCGGGGCCGTTCAGCGCCGCGCCGTTGCCGCCCAGCGAGCCGCCGTTGAGCGTCCACTCGGGCAGCTTGGTCGGGTCGATGAACAGCTTGACGTCGACCTCCTCGACGCCACGCGGCGAGACGTACACGAACGGCCGCACCACCACGCGCACCGCGCCGCTGGCCTGGTCGTCGGCAAAGCGGAAGCTCGGCGTGATGCTGTACATGCGGCCGTGGCGCGAGAGGTTCTCGATGCGCAGCTTGCGTTCGATCACCTTCGGCGCGGACGCCTCCACCAGGCCGAACGACAGCGCCGCCGACTTCGACTCGCGGTTGTAGGCGATGGTCGTGAGGTCGAGCGCGCGGTCGACGCGCATCTCGCCCGCGCCGATGCGGGTGACAGGCGCGAGCTGGCCGGGCAGCAGGGCCGGGTTGGTGTAGATCGTCGTCTCGGCGCTGTTCATCAGCATCGCCTTGATCTGCTCGGGCCGGCGGTTCGGGTGGGCCTGCAGCAGCAGGGCCGCGCCGCCCGACACCATCGGCGCCGCGCCGGAGGTGCCGCCGAACACGGTCATGCCGGTGCCGGTGCCGACCTCGGCCGACAGCGAGGCGCCGGGTGCGCCGATCTCGGGCTTGATCGTCTGCGCGCTGTACGACGGACCGCGCGACGACGTGGCCGCCATGCTGCCCACCAGCGGGATGCCGCCGGCCGGCGAGAGGGTGACGTTCACCGCGTTGCCCGCGTTCAGCTGGCCCTTGATGGCGTTGGACAGCGACTGCTGGATGACCAGCGAAGGCACGAAGGTGGCACCACCGCCGAACGAGAACGACACCGCGTCGCCGGGGGCCACCAGGCCGATCAGCACGCCCGTGGCGCCCGCGTCGGCTGCGATGTCGACCTTCAGGCTGACGGCGCAGACACCGCGGTCCACGAGGGCGATCTTGCCGGCCGGGCTGGCCAGCAGGGCATCGCCCGGACAGGCGCGTCCCACGTACACCACGTCGCCGCTGACCCCGGCGCCGACGGGCGCCCAGTCCATGGTCTGGGTGTTCGCGTAGGTGCCCTGGATCGCCGCCGGCGAGTTCACCACCAGCGGAATCGCCACCGCGCCCGGAACCTCGGTCTGCGCCACGCTGATGACACCCGGGGCGATCGACGGCGAGCCGACGACGTAGGGCTTGTTGGCGCTGTTGCCGGCCGAGGCCACCACCACCACGCCGAGCCGCACGGCGTTGGCCGCCGCCTGCGTCAGGTCGTCCTCGAACTGGCCGTACGACGAGCCGAGCGACATGTTGATCACGTCCACGGCATCGCTGGTGTCGCCGTCGCCATTGGGGTCGAGCGCGAAGTCCATGCCCTGCAGCAGCGCGATGCCGCTGCAGGAGGTGGCCACCGCGCTGCAGACCTTGACGGCCACCAGGCTCGCACCGGGCGCCACGCCCTTGTGCGTGCCGTCCAGGCTGCGCCCGGCGATGATGTCGGCCACGTGCGTGCCGTGGCCCTCCAGGTCGATCGGGTCGGGGTCGGCGGCCTCCGGGGCGTTCGGCCAGGACTCGCCCACGAAGTCGTAGCCCGCGACCACCTTGGCCGTCGGGAACAGGCCGTCGAGCGTGGTGTTCTTCGGGTCGCTCGTCGAGGTGCCGTAGGCCGCGGCGTACGCCGCCTCGGTGCCTTCGCCGCCCAGATTGCGGTGCGTGTAGTCGATGCCCGAGTCGAGCACGGCCACGGTCACCCCGGTGCCGTCCACGCCGCGCGCCTGCACCGCCGTCGCACCCACGTAGGGCACGGTGGCGGAGAGGTCGAGCTGATAGTCCACCACGGGTCGCACCTTGGCGACGCCGGCGAGCGCGGCCACGCGCTCGATCTGCGCCGCGTCCACGCTCACCGCGATCGCATTGTGTGCGGTCTGGACGCGCGCCAGTTCCTTGGCGCCCAGCGCGGCGAGCTGGCTCGCCAGGCCGTTCTGTGCGTCGTGAACGCGCTGCCGGTGTGCCAGCACGCCGGCGCGCAGCGACGCGGCCGACTTGATGGAGACGCGATCGGCCGCGATCGACGCGTCGGCGTCGGCCAGCGCCGCGCGCTGGGCCGCCACCGAGTTCTGCTCGAGGGACACCCAAACCCGGACCTGGCCCTGCGCGCCGCGCAGGCGGGCGTCGATGCGGCTGGTGGCCGCGCTGTCGGGCACCGCGACCCGATGATCCTGGGCCCCGGCCCGAGGGCCGGTGGCCAGGGAGCCGTCACCGGACGATGAGCCCGGCGCATCCCCGCCGCCGCAGGCCGCCAGCAGCAATGCCGCCGCGCCCACCGCCAGGGGTGAGAACAATCGCTTCACGTGGACCTCCTGAATCTTCTGTTGAGGGCGGCACCGTTTGCGTGCCGGCCGGGTGTCGGCTCAGTCCCGGGCGGATCACCCGTGCTCTTGCGCATGGACCCCGGCGCGCCACTGCATCACGGCGCGTGTCGGGCGTCAACGGGACGGACACACTTGGCCGGCGGCGGGCATTCGACTGGGTGGAAGCCTCGGCGCATGCAGGGCGAACCCGCTTGACACGGCGTGCGCGACGCAGTGGCTGTCGGGCGGACAACCCCGGAGCGCGCGAGGGAACTGCGGCGGCCGCGATGCGAGTCGGCAGGGGCATGTTGCACACAGCCAACGAGATGGCCGATCGACGCTAGGGAGATGCCCCTAGCGACCCTCTTGCGGCGAGCGCCGTGGCGGCGCCGTGCGAGGGGCCACGATGCCTGGCCAAACCCGCGTGGCGCATGGCGCGAGTCGGCCGCGTGCGGCAGCGCAAGGGCACGCGGCGACGCACGCGAACGAGCGCGCCATGCACCGCTTCAAGGAAACCCCTAGACAAGTTGATGCACTGCTGTGGTGACAATTCTTTTACATGTCTTCGCAGACGGGACTCAGTCGGCTTACAGAGGCGGCATGTGTCTTGCTCGGGGCAGGGTCTATCGATCAACCTTTCATCGCTTTCAGAGGAGATCACATGTTCAGAAGAACGAAGGTGAACGCCGGCGTGCTCGCGGCGTTGGGCGTGCTGGGTGTGGCCAGCGTGCCCGCGCAGGCGCAGCAGACGCTCGAGCGCGTGGAGATCACGGGCTCGTCGATCCGCCGCGCGACGACCGAGACCGCGCTGCCGGTGACGGTCATCAAGGTGGAAGACCTGACCAAGCAGGGTGTCACCACGACCGAGCAGGCGATGGCGCGCATCTCCGCCATCCAGTCGAACTTCGGCGCCAGCGCCTCGATCGGCGGCACCACGGGCGGCAAGGCCGAGGCAGACCTGCGGGGCCTGAGCGGCCCGACCAACACCAACGCGAACAAGACCCTCGTTCTGCTCAACGGCCGTCGCCTGGCGAACCACGCCTTCGACGCCGCGGCCGTCGACCTGAACGCCATCCCGCTGGCTGCCGTCGACCGCATCGAGGTGCTGCGCGACGGCGCCTCCGCGATCTACGGCTCCGACGCGATCGGCGGCGTGATCAACTTCGTGCTCAAGCGCGAGTACAAGGGCCTGGACATCAGTGCCCAGACCGTCCAGCCGCGCGGCAAGGGCGGCGGCGATTCCAACCGCGTCAGCCTCTCGGGCGGCCTGGGCTCGCTCGCGGACCAGCGCTTCAACCTCTTCGGCAGCCTGGACTTCCGCAAGCAGTCGGCGCTCGAGGCCAAGGACCGCGACTTCTCGAAGACGGGCATCATCCGCGGCGAGGTCGTCGCGGGCACCAGCGGCACCTCGTTCCCCGGTGACCTCGACGGTTTCGAGCCCTCACTGCCGAACTGCGCGCCGCCTTCGTCGATCCCCAACCCCGCCGGAACCGCCTGCCGCTACGACTTCACGCGCGACATCGACATCCTGACCAAGAACGAGCAGGTCACCGGCCTGCTGCGCGGCAGCTTCGCAGTCTCGCCGGACCACACGCTGTCGGCGGAGTACCTGTACGCCAACAACAAGGACACCGCGCGCGTGGCCCCGGCGCCGACCTCGAGCGACATCCCGGTCACCAGCCCGTTCTGGCTGGCCGGCGCGACGGCGCGCCCGATCCGCGACCGCAACAACCCGGGCAATCCGAACGAGCTCTCGCCGTGCGGCTGGGACAACTGCGTGCAGGGCGGCAGCGCCAACTGGCGCCAGGTGCCGGCCGGCAAGCGCACCAGCGGCTCCGACACCACGACCACGCGCATGATGGTCGAGATGTCCGGCCTGCTGCAGGGCTGGGACTACCGCACCGCCCTGGGTACCACCAAGAACAAGAGCACCGCCGACGTCAAGCGCGGCTACGTCAACGACGGCATGATCCGCGACGGCGTCTTCAACGGCATCATCAACCCGTTCGGCGACCAGACGGCGGCGGGCCTGGCGGCGATCGAGGCCGCGCAAGTGGTGGCGCCCACGCAGATCGGCGAGAACAAGGTCGATTTCGTCGACCTGAAGGTCTCCAAGGAACTGATGCAGATGCCCGCCGGCATGCTGGCCGGTGCGTTCGGCGTCGAGTACCGCAAGGAGCGCTCCGGCTTCGAGGCGCTGGACATCACCGCGCAGCTGGGCAGCCTGGGCATCGACCCCGACAGCGACACCAGCGGCAGCCGCAAGATGGCGGCCGCCTACGCCGAGCTGATCGTGCCCGTCACGAAGAACCTGGAGGTCACGGCGGCGGCGCGCTTCGACAAGTACAGCGGCACCGGCAACACGGCCAACCCCAAGGTCGGCCTGCGCTACCAGCCCATGAAGGAAGTGCTGGTGCGTGGCTCGTTCAACACGGGCTTCCGCGCCCCGACCCTGTACGAGCTGTACCAGCCCGAGTCGCTGACCTTCACGTCGGACAACTACGACGACCCGCTGCTCTGCCCGGGCGGCGTGGCGCAGCCCGGCCAGCCGGCCGGCGTGGTGTGCGGCCAGCAGGTGCTGCAGCGCCTGGTCGGTCCCGTGCCGAACGGCCGCAGCGCGTCCGACCTCGAGCCGGAGAAGGCCAAGAACTTCACCGTCGGCCTGGTGTTCGATCCCGCGCCGAACCTCAGCTTCGCGGTGGACTACTGGCAGATCAAGGTGCGCAACCTGATCAGCGGCCTGCCCGAGCAGGAGGTGTTCGGCAGCGCGGCGCGCTACGCGAACCGCTTCGTGCGCTGCGGCGACATCCCGGTCACCGGTCCCGGCATCTCGCGCGACGACATCGATGCCTGCGGCGCGTACCAGGCCGGCCTGGTCAACCCGATCGCCTACATCGACACGCCCACCGAGAACCTGGGCGATCTCAAGACCAAGGGCATCGACGTGTCGGTCAACTGGCGCTCGAGCGCCACGCCGATGGGCGTGTTCGGCCTCGGTGTGGACGGCACCTACGTCATCAAGTACCAGTACCAGCGTGAGCGCGGCGGTGCGTTCATCAACGCCGTGGGCCGCTACTCGGACGCCACCCCGGTGTTCCGCTGGCAGCACGTGGCCACCGCCACCTGGAGCATGGGTGACTGGAGCGCGCTGCTGGCCCAGCGCTACAAGAGCGGCTACACCGACCAGGACGGCGTGAACCGGGTGGCGAGCTACGCGCTGCACGACTTCGCGGTGACCTGGACCGGCATCAAGAACCTGTCGCTGACCGCAGGCATCAACAACCTGTTCGACCGCGATCCGCCGCTGTCGGGCCAGGTCAACACGTTCCAGCGTGGCTATGACCCGCGCTTCACCGACCCGCTGGGCCGGGCGATCATGCTGCGTGCGGCCTACAAGTTCTTCTGAGCGAACGGCTAGACTGTTTCTTGTTCTTGCATGCCCGCTGGCCACGAGCCGGCGGGCATTTTTGTTAACCTAGCCCGCTTGCGAACTGGAGACCCCAGGACATGAATTTCGCCCAGCGGCAGCGCGATCCGAGGAAACACCTCGTCGGGATCGGCGCTGTCATCCTGTTCCACGGCTTCGTCGTGTACGCCCTGGTGACCGGCCTGGCCAAGAAGGTGGTCGAGGTGGTGCGTGCGCCCATCGAGACCAAGGTCATCGAGGAGATCAAGAAGCCCCCCCCGCCGCCGGAGATCGTGGTTCCGCCACCGCCCCGGTTGGAGGCCCCTCCGCCGCCGTTCATTCCGCCGCCCGAGGTGCAGATCGCGACACCTCCGCCGCCGCAGCCCACCATCACCGCCGTGACGCCGACGCCTCCACCGGCCCCGGTGGTGATCGCGCCTGCACCGCCGCCGGTGGTGGCTCCGCCTCCGCCCGCGCCGCCTGCGCCCGCGCCGGTGTCGGCAGCGGTCGCCTGCTCGAACTATCGGCAGAAGATGGGCGATGCCGCGTTCCCGCGTGAGGCCGCCCGCGCCGGCTTGGAGAAGGGTGAGGTGCTCATGCAGTTCACCCTCGGCCCCAACGGCGAGATCAAGAACGTCAAGGCGCTGCGCGCCTCGCACCCGATCTTCGCGCGCGCCGCGGCGCAGATCGTCTCGGAGTACACCTGCCAGGGGCAGGGCCAGGACGTGATCGTCCAGGTCCCGTTCTCCTACAAGCTCGACTGAGCACGGCCCGACCCCGGCCGCGACTCAGCGTTCCACTTCTTCTCTGCACCACAGAAAGAGAATCACCATGTCTTTGCGTCAATCGATCACCGCTCTCGTCCTCGCGCTCGGCTTCGCGCTCGCGCCGCAACTCGGCGCCGCCCAGCAGGCTTCCGCGCCCGACGCCACGGCTTCCGCCGCCGCGCCCGCCGCCGCCCAGGAGGCTGCCGCTCCCGCCGCGCCGCCGGCCGCGACCGTGAGCAAGGAGACCGTCGACAACCCCTACGGCCTGAAGGCGCTGTGGGAGCAGGGCGACTTCGTCGCGAAGGGCACGCTCATCATCCTGATCCTGATGAGCATGGGCAGCTGGTACATCCTCGTGACCAAGCTCTTCGAGAGCTTCAAGATCTCCGGCGAAGCCAAGCACGCGCGCTCGACTGTGTTCAAGTCGAGCAGCCTGAAGGAGGGCGCCTCCAAGCTGAAGGACGGCAGCGCGTTCCGCTACATCGCCGACACCGGCATCAACGCCAACGAGCACCACGAAGGCGAGCTGACCGAGAACATCGACCGCAACAGCTGGGTCACGATGAGCGTGCAGCGTGCCGTCGACGAAGTGCAGTCGCGCCTGCAGGACGGCCTGGCCTTCCTGGCCACGGTGGGCTCGACGGCGCCGTTCATCGGACTGTTCGGCACCGTCTGGGGCATCTACCACGCGCTGACCGCCATCGGCATCGCCGGCCAGGCCTCCATCGACAAGGTGGCGGGTCCCGTGGGCGAGGCGCTGATCATGACGGCGATCGGCCTCGCGGTCGCGGTGCCGGCGGTGCTGGGCTACAACTGGCTGGTGCGCCGCAACAAGGTGACGATGGACGCGGTGCGCGGCTTCGCAGCCGACGTGCACGGCGTGCTGATGGGCGCCAAGCAGGCGCGCTGATCGGGCATCCGCCAGGAGAACGCCATGGCGATGCAGATCAGCAGCGGTGAGGAGGACGGCCTCACCAGCGCCATCAACACCACGCCGCTGGTCGACGTGATGCTGGTGCTGCTCATCATCTTCCTGATCACGATTCCCGTGGTCACGCAGACCGTGCCGGTGCAGCTGCCGCTCGAGACCAACATCGCGCGCCAGACCAAGCCGGAGAACATCGAGATCTCGGTGAACAAGGACGGCGACCTGTTCTGGAACGCGCAGCCGGTGGCCGACAGCGAAGCGCTGTTCCAGCGCCTGAAGGAGGTGGCGGTGATGAACCCGCAGCCCGAGGTGCACATCCGTGGCGACCTCGGCGCGCGCTACGAGTCGATCGGGCGGGTCGTGTTCGCGTGCCAGCGCGCCGCGATCGCCAAGATCAGCTTCATCACCGAACCGCCGCCGAAGGGGTAAGGCATGGGAATGAACGTAGGTTCGTCGGGCAGCGGCAGCGAGCCCGACGTGATGCTGGACATCAACACCACGCCGCTCATCGACGTGATGCTGGTGCTGATCATCATGCTGATCATCACCATCCCGATCCAGCTGCACAGCGTGAACCTCAACATGCCGCAGGGCACGCCGCCGCCGGCAACGCAGGAGCCGGTGGTCGTGACCATCGACATCGACTTCGACGGCACCGTGCTCTGGAACGGCGAGGCGCTGGCCGATCGCGCGGCGCTGGAGGCGCGGCTGTCGCAGGCCGCCGCGCAGCCCGACCAGCCCGAGGTGCACATCCGGCCGAACAAGCTGGTGGAGTACAAGGCGGTGGCGATGGTGCTGGCGTCGGCGCAACGGCTGGGCGTGACCAAGCTCGGCATGGTGGGCAACGAGCAGTTCGTCAAGTAGCACGATGAAGCAACTTCGCATCACCACGCTGGCCGCAGCGCTGCTGATCGCCCTGGGTGCGCAGGCGCAGGAAGCGGTTCGCCCCGACGTGGGCAAGCCGCTGCAGGCCGCCCAGGAGCTGATCAAGGCCGGCAAGTACAAGGAGGCGCTCGCGAAGGTGCGCGACGCCGACGCCGTCGCCGGCAAGAACGCCAACGAGAGCTTCCTCGTCGAGCGCATGCGCATCGCCGCCGCCTCGGGGGCGGGCGACATGGAGGCGGCGTCCAAGGCCTTCGAGGCCCTCGCCGCCAGCGGCAAGCTCGCCGCGGCGGACAAGGCGCGCATGGCCGAGTCGATCGCCGGGGGCCACTACCGCGCCAAGGATTACGCCAAGGCCATGCAGTGGGCCCAGCGCTACTTCAAGGAAGGTGGCACCAGCCCCGCGATCCGCACCCTGCTGATCCAGAGCCAGTACCTCAGCGGCGACTTCGCGGGGGCCGCGCGCGAGCTGACCGCGGAGATCCAGGCCGCCGAGAAGAGCGGCGCGACGCCTGCCCAGGACCGCCTCAACCTCCTGTTCAATGCGGCGACGCAGATGAAGGACACGAACGCCACGGTGTTCGCGCTCGAGAGGCTGGTCATGTACTACCCGAAGAAGGAGTACTGGGTGGACCTGCTCAGCCGCATGCAGCGCAAGCCCGGGTTCAGCGATCGCCTCGTGCTCGACACCTACCGGCTCAGCCTGGCCACGGGCAGCATGAGCTCGGCCGCCGACTTCATGGAGATGGGCCAGCTCGCCCTGCAGGCCGGCCACGAGCTCGAGGCCAAGCAGGTGGTGGACAAGGGCTTCGCGAGCGGGGCCCTGGGCACCGGCGCGGAGGCAGAGCGGCACAGGCGGCTGCGCGACCTGGTGCTGCGCAAGATCGACGAGGCCAAGGCCGGCGAGGCGGCGGCCCTGGCCGAGGCGAACTCGGCCAAGGACGGCAACGCGCTCGTCAAGCTGGGCTTCGCGAAAGCCATGGGCGGGGACGCCGCCAAGGGCATCGCGATGATCCAGCAGGGCATCGCCAAGGGCGGCCTGAAGCGTCCGGAGGATGCCAAGCTGCACCTGGGTGTCGCGCAGGTGATGGCGGGCGACGCGAAGGCGCAAGCCACGCTGCGCGGCGTGTCGGGCAACGACGGCACCGCCGACCTGGCGCGCCTGTGGAGCCTCTACGCGCGGCGCCGCTAGCTGGCCGCGCACGGGGGGGGCGCTTCGGATGACGGGCCTTCGGGCCCGTCGTCACTTCGTCACTTGGGTGCCAGGCGGATCGCGCCGTCGAGGCGGATCACCTCGCCGTTGAGCATGTCGTTGACGATGATCTGGTGCACCAGCTTCGCGTAGTCCTCGGGCGTGCCGAGGCGGCTGGGGAAGGGCACGCCGGCGGCGAGCGCGTCCTGCACCTCCTTGGGCATCGCGAACAGCATCGGCGTGCCGAAGATGCCCGGCGCGATGGTCATGTTGCGGATGCCGTTGCGGGCCAGGTCGCGTGCGATCGGCAGCGTCATGCCGACCACGCCGCCCTTGGAGGCGGAGTAGGCCGCCTGGCCGATCTGCCCGTCGTAGGCCGCCACGCTGGCGGTGGAGATCAGCACGCCGCGCTCGCCGGTGGGCTCGGGCTCGTTCTTCGCCATCGCCTCGGCTGCGAGGCGGATCATGTTGAAGCTGCCCACCAGGTTGACGGTGATCACCTTCGTGAACAGCGACAGCGCGTGCGCGCCGTCCTTTCCGACCGTCTTGGCCGCGGGGGCGATGCCGGCGCAGTTCACCAGGCCGACCAGCTTGCCGAGCTTCAGCGCGGCCGCGACGGCCGCCTGGCCATCGGCCTCCTGGCTGACGTCGCACTTGACGAACACGCCGCCGAGTTCATTGGCGATGGCCTCGCCCCTGTCGGCCTGCAGGTCGGCGATGACCACCTTGCCGCCGTGCTTCGCGAGCATGCGCGCGGTGCCTTCGCCGAGGCCCGAGGCGCCGCCCGTGACGATGAAGACCTTGCCTGCGATGTCCATGTACGAACTCCTCAGGCCAATGCCGCCAGTGCGCGCGCGGTGATCTCGTCGACGCTGCCGGTGCCGTCGATCTTGCGGTAGCGCGGTGCGTTGGCATCGCCGGTGGCGACCCACTTCGAGTAGTAGTCGACGAGCGGGCGGGTCTGGCTCTGGTAGACCTCGAGGCGCTTGCGCACGGTCGCTTCCTTGTCGTCGTCGCGCTGGATCAGGTCCTCGCCCGTCACGTCGTCCTTGCCGGCCACCTTGGGCGGGTTGAACTTGACGTGGTAGGTCCGTCCCGAGGCCACGTGGACGCGGCGCCCGCTCATGCGCTCGATGATCGCGGCATCGGGCACGTCGATCTCGAGCACGACGTCGAGCTTGACGCCGGCGCTCTTCATCGCCTCGGCCTGCGGAATGGTGCGCGGGAAGCCGTCGAAGAGGAAGCCCTTGGCGCAGTCGGGCTGCGCGAGGCGTTCCTTCACCAGGCCGATTCTGATGACGTCCATGCCGAGCCCGCAGGCATCCCTGACCTTCTTCGCGGCGACACCCAGTTCGCTGCCCGCCTTGACCGCGGCGCGCAGCATGTCGCCGGTGGAAATCTGCGGAATGCCAAAGTGCTTGCAGATGAACGCCGCCTGGGTGCCCTTGCCGGCGCCGGGAGCGCCCAACAGGATCAGTCTCATGGGTTTGCCTCGTTTGTCTTTATGCGGGGGGGGCGACGACGTGGGGCACCTCGTCGAAGGATGATCGAATCGAGAATAACACGCACGTCCCTGCGCGAAACTGACGCTTGCCCGGAGTGGGCCGCGACCGCGCGCAGGGCTCAGGACGCCAGCAGTGCCCGCACGCGGGCGAGGTCCTCGGGAGTGTCGACGCCGGGCCCGGGCGCCCGGTCGGCCACGTGCACCGCGATGCGCTCGCCGTGCCACAGCACGCGCAACTGCTCCAGCGACTCGATGCGCTCGAGCGGCGCCGGCGGCAGCGACGGGAAGCGGCGCAGGAAGCCCGCGCGGTAGCCGTACACGCCGACGTGGCGCAGCGGGGCCGGCGAAGGCAGCGCCGCCGATCCGCCCGCGCGCGCATCGCGCCACCAGGGAATCGGCGCGCGCGAGAAGTACAGCGCCCGCCCCGCGGCGTCGAGCACGACCTTCACCACGTTCGGGTTGTCGAACTCCGCCGCCGCGTCGATGGCGTGCGCGGCCGTGCTCATCACGCAGTCGGTCCGGCGCTGGAGCAGCGCGGCGCAGGCGTCGATCAGCGCGGGCTCGATGAGGGGCTCGTCTCCCTGCACGTTCACCACCATGTCGTCGCCGTCCAGTCCCAGCTGAGCGCAGGCTTCGGCGAGGCGGTCGCTGCCGGTGGCGTGGTCGGCGCGCGTCCGCAGCGCGCGCACG
>Ga0073934_10006651_pt1 | contig 16660 bp, 16 predicted proteins | sample LarsenN4metaG_FD_76834 | JGI IMG/M metagenome (GOLD analysis project Ga0073934, IMG submission 76834) | Hot spring sediment bacterial and archeal communities from British Columbia, Canada, to study Microbial Dark Matter (Phase II) - Larsen... ...
CAGCGTCGTCTGCGAACGTCCGTAGGTCAGGTGCCCCAGATCGTCCCGGGCGACGGTGACGTTGGCATAGTCGCCCAGCACCCGCCCGGTCTCGAAGACGTTGACGACGGCCTGTGCCGTCCGCTTCTGCAGGTCGTTCATGGGTTCCCCTCCGTGCGCCGAGAGGAACCGAGTATACCGTCAGGTATACACTAGAAGATTGTGAAGCTCTTCACACAATAGCACGTAATAGTTGCCGTTCCGTCACGTCAGTTCCCTTCCAGCAACCGCCGCGCGATGACGTGCGCCTGGATCTCGGCCGCGCCCTCGAAGATGTTGAGGATGCGGCTGTCCACGAGAACGCGGCTGATGGCGTACTCCTCGGCATAGCCGTTGCCGCCGTGCACCTGCAGGGCGTTGTCGGCGGCCGCCCAGGCCACGCGCGCCGCCAGCAGCTTGGCCATGCCGGCCTCCAGGTCGCAGCGCTTGTCCTGGTCCTTGCGCATGGCCGCGAACCAGGTGAGCTGCCGGGCCACCATCGTCTCGGTCGCCATCCAGGCCAGCTTGTTGGCCACGCGCGGAAAGCCGTAGATCGCCTTGCCGAACTGCTGGCGCCCGCGGGCATAGGCGATGCCCAGGTCGCAGGCGTTGCGCGCCACGCCCACGGCGCGCGCCGCCGTCTGGATACGGGCGCTCTCGAAGGTGGCCATCAGCTGCTTGAAGCCCTGGCCCTCCTCGCCGCCCAGCAGGTTGGCGGCCGGCACGGCGAAACCGTCGAAGCCGATCTCGTACTCCTTCATGCCGCGATAGCCCAGCACGCGGATCTCGCCGCCCTTCATCCCGGCCACGGGGAAGGGATCCTCCACCGTGCCGCGCGGTTTCGGGGCCAGGAACATCGAAAGCCCGCGCCAGCCGCTGTCGGGCGCGCCGGTGCGGGCCAGCACGGTCATCAGGTCGGCGCGCGCTGCATGCGTGATCCAGGTCTTGGACCCGGTGATGCGGTAGGTGTCGCCCTCGCGCACCGCGCGGGTCTTCAGGCTGCCCAGGTCCGATCCGGTGCCGGGCTCGGTGAAGACGGCGGTGGGATAGACCGCGCCGGCCGCCAGCCCCGGCAGCCATTTCGCCTTCTGTGCGGGCGTGCCGCCCAGGCGGATCAGTTCCGAGGCGATCTCGGGCCGCGTGCCCAGCGAGCCCACGCCCAGGTAGGCGCGCGACAGCTCCTCGGTCACCACGCACATGGCCACCTTGGAAAGGCCGAACCCGCCGTGCTCCTCGGGCACGGTCAGGCCGAACACGCCCATGCCGGCCAGCTCCTCGATGACCTCGCCGGGGATCAGCACGTCCTCGCGGTGCCACTGGTTGCAGAAGGGCGCCACCTTCTGCGCCGCGAAGCGGCGGAACTGGTCGCGCACCTGCTCCAGCGCCGGGTCGGGCAGGGCGGGATCGCCCAGCTCGCCGCCGTCCGCTGCCTCGGCCAGCAGGGCGGCCAGCCCGGCCCGCGCCGCGGGCTCGCGCGCAGCCGCCATCAGGCGCCGCGCCGCGGGCTGCGCAAATCCGGCCAGCGCCTCGCCGGAAAGGCCCAGGTCGGCCGGGCGCACGATCTCGCCCTGGCTCATCACCAGCCCGCCTTCCAGCTGCGCCAGGTACTCGCCGAAGGCCGCCTGCAGCATCAGGCGCTCCAGCTCGCCCAGCCGCCCGCCGTCGTCCAGCCGCCGGGCCCAGCCCAGCATCTGGCGCAGCGCCTCGACGTAGGTCGCGATCCACGACAGGCCGTGGGCCGCCTGCTGTCCCGCGTCCAGCCGGCCGGCGTCCACCTTGCCGCCCGGCGCCAGATCGGCACGCAGCGCCACGCGCCCCGCCTCGAACAGCCGCTCCGCCGCCCCCAGGGCGGCCTGGGCGTCGTTCAGCAGGGCGGAAGGTTTGGCGGCCGTCTCGACGTCCGCCCCGCTCACGCCTCGCGCGCCTCCTCGATGGTGCGCATGCCGGGGCGCTTGGCCTGCACCAGCACGGCCATGTTCCCGGGCTTGTGCTCGTTCCTCCACATCTTGGTGTGGGCGCGCGGGATGTCGGCCCACGAGAAGACCTCGCTCATGCACGGGTCGATGCGCCGCTCCACCACCAGGCGGTTGGCCTGCGAGGCCTGCTTCAGATTGGCGAAGTGGCTGCCCTGGATGCGCTTCTGGCGCATCCACACGAAGCGCGCGTCCATCGTCAGGTTGTAGCCCGTGGTGCCGGCGCAGAAGACGACCATGCCGCCGCGCTTCACCACGAAGCAGCTCACCGGGAAGGTCTCCTCGCCCGGATGCTCGAAGACGAAGTCGACGTCGTTGCCCTTGCCGGTCACGTCCCAGATGGCGCGGCCGAAGTCGCGCACGCGCTTCATGTAGTCGGCATACCCCGCCGCGTCGTCGACGTCGGGCAACGGGCCCCAGCACTTGAAGTTCTTGCGGTTGATCGCGGCCTTGGCGCCCAGCGACAGCACGAAATCGGTCTTGGTGTCGTCCGAGATGACGGCGATCGCGTTGGCGCCCGCCGTCGAGATGAGCTGGATGGCCATCGAGCCCAGTCCGCCCGCGCCGCCCCACACCAGAACGTTGTCGCCGGGCCGCAGGATGTGCGGGCGGTGGCCGAACAGCATGCGGTAGGCGGTGGCCAGCGTCAGCGTGTAGCAGCCACTCTCCTCCCACGTCAGGTGGCGGGGGCGGGGCATCAACTGGCGCTGCTGCACGCGGCAGAACTGCGCGAACGAGCCGTCGGGCGTCTCGTAGCCCCAGATGCGCTGGCTGGGCGAGTTCATGGGATCGCCGCCGTTGCATTCCTCGTCGTCGCCGTCGTCCTGGTTGCAGTGGACGACCACCTCGTCGCCGACCTTCCAGCGTTTCACGCGGCTGCCAACAGCCCACACCACGCCCGAGGCGTCCGAGCCGGCGATGTGGTAGGCCGCCTTGTGCACGTCGAAGGGCGAGATCGGCTTGCCGAGCGAGGCCCACACGCCGTTGTAGTTCACGCCCGCGGCCATCACGAGGACGAGCACCTCGTCGGATTCGATGGCGGGGGTCTCCACCGCCTCGACCTGCATGGCGCTCTCGGGCCCGCCGTGGCGCTCGCGGCGGATCGCCCAGGCGTACATGCGGCTGGGCACGTGGCCCAAGGGCGGGATCTCGCCCACCTCGTACAGGTCCTTGGTGCGGACGATGCTGGCGGGCGCCGCGGCCGGCTGGGCGGCGGCGGCAGTGGCTGGAGCGGACTGGATCGCGTGGGCGGCCTGCGTCATGGGGTGTCACCTGCGCCGGAAAGGGTCGTTGCGGGCCTGCCCCTGCAGGGCCCGTGCCGCCGCAGCGCAGCAAGCGCCGGGCGGGCTCGAATGCGCGGATTTTCGGCACCTGCCGGGGACCGCGCAAGGGCTATTTCGCAATGCAACATCAAGCAATCCAGGCTACTGTCGGTTCCGTTACCGCACCCCTAACCGCGCCCGCATCCCTGCCCATGGCTCAACGCGACCGCCCCTGGCTCATGCGCACCTACGCCGGCCATTCCTCGGCGCGGGCCTCCAATGCGCTGTTCCGGGCCAACCTCGCCAAGGGGCAAACCGGCCTTTCGGTGGCCTTCGACCTGCCCACCCAGACCGGCTACGACAGCGACCATGTGCTGGCCCGCGGCGAGGTGGGCCGCGTCGGCGTGCCGGTGTGCCATCTCGGCGACATGGCAACGCTGTTCGAGGGCATCCCGCTCGAGCGGATGAACACCTCGATGACGATCAACGCGACCGCCCCCTGGCTGCTCGCCCTCTACATCGCGCTGGCGGAACAGCGCGGCCTCAAGCGCGACGTGCTGGCCGGCACGACGCAGAACGACATCGTCAAGGAGTACCTGTCGCGCGGAACCCACATCTTCCCGCCCGAGCCCAGCCTGAAGCTGACCGCCGACACGGTCGTCTTCACGGTGCGCGAAGTGCCGAAGTGGAACCCGGTCAACGTCTGCTCCTACCACCTGCAGGAGGCCGGGGCGACGCCGGTGCAGGAGATCGCCTTTGCGCTCGCCACTGCCATCGCCATCCTCGACCGCGTAAGGGCCGGTGGGCAGGTGGCCGAGGACGAGCTGCCGGCCGTGGTGGGACGCATCAGTTTCTTCGTCAACGCCGGCGTCCGCCTCGTCACCGAGATGTGCAAGCTGCGGGCCTTCGGCGAACTGTGGGACGCGCTGACCGCGACGCGCTACGGCATCGCCGATCCGGCCATGCGCCAGTTCCGCTATGGCGTGCAGGTCAACTCGCTGGGCCTGACCGAGCCGCAGCCCGAGAACAACGTCTACCGCATCCTGCTCGAGATGCTGGCGGTCGTGATGTCCAAGCGCGCCCGCGCCCGCGCCGTGCAGCTGCCGGCCTGGAACGAAGCGCTGGGCCTGCCCACGCCCTGGGACCAGCAATGGTCGCTGCGCCTGCAGCAGATCGTCGCCTTCGAGACCGACCTCCTGGAGTACGAGGACCTCTTCGACGGCAATCCCGTCGTCGCAGCCAAGGTGGCCGAACTACGCGCCGGCGCCGAGGCCGAGCTCGCCCGGGTCGAGGCGATGGGCGGCGCCGTGGCCGCCGTGGAGTCGGGCTATATGAAGCAGCAGCTCGTCGCCGCCAACGCCCTGCGCCTTGCCCGCATCGAGGCGGGCGAGCAGACGGTCGTGGGGGTCAACGCCTTCACCGAGACCGAGCGTTCGCCGCTCGGATCCTCGGGTGGCGCCGCCATCGTGACGGTCGATGCGGCGGCGGAGCGCGAGCAGGCGATGCGGCTGGACGCCTGGCGCAGCAAGCGCGACGGCGCGGCCGCCGCCGCGGCGCTCGCCAGGCTGCGCGAGGCCGCGGCCTCGGGCGCCAACGTGATGGAGCCCTCCATCGCCTGTGCCCACGCCGGCGTCACAACCGGCGAGTGGGCCCAGGCGCTGCGCGAGGCCTATGGCGAGTACCGCGCGCCCACCGGGCTTGACGCCGGAACGCCCCTGCCGGCCGAGCGCGTGGCGTCCTTGCGCGAGCGCGTGGCCCGGGCGGCCGAGCGGCTGGGCCGCGCGCCCAAGCTGCTGGTGGGCAAGCCCGGCCTGGACGGCCACTCCAACGGCGCCGAGCAGGTGGCGCTGCGCGCGCGCGACTGCGGCTTCGACGTGGTCTATCCAGGCATCCGCCTGACGCCCGAGCAGATTGCGGCCACGGCCCTCAAGGAGGACGTCCACATCGTCGGCCTCTCCATCCTGTCTGGCGCCCACGGCCCCCTGGTGGCCGAGGTCATGGAGCGGCTGAGGGCCCAGGGCCAGGGCGACGTGCCCGTGGTGGTGGGCGGCATCATCCCCGCGGCCGACCGCGCGGCCATGATCAAGGCCGGCGTCGCCCGCGTCTACACGCCCAAGGACTTCGACCTCTCCGCCATCGTCGCCGACATGGTCGACGTCATCGCCCCCAGCAACCGCTAGGGCTCGCCCCGTGGCGGGAACCACACACCGCGCCGGAATCTGCGGTTCCCGGGCGCTTCGTGTTGCACTTGCGAACCGATGCGCCTACCTTCCGGCGCATGGGCACGCAGCACCTGAAGGTTGGCACGCGAATTAGCCTCCCGGTCCGACTTACGGGCCGGGTCGCCGATTCCGCCTGCCATGTCCCCTTCCAGGAGCTTGCGTTCCATGTCCGCCCATCCGTCGCCTGAACAACCCAGTCCGTCCGTAACCGCGTTCGCCGTGGTGGCCGAGGCCGACCACGGCGTGTTGCAGCGCGTGCTGGACGTGCTGCACCGCGTCGACGTGCTGCCGGCCCGCTTCGCCAGCCAGCGCCACCGCCGCTCGCCCATGCTGGCGCTGTCCATCGAGGCCGAAGGGCTGGATGCCGGCCGCCGCGACCTGGTGGCCGCCCGCCTGCGCGGCGTCGTGGGGGTGGAGAAGGTCTTCGTCGCCGAGCGCGGCGCCTCCTAGCGCCCGCCCGGCTCCCTCGCGGGCGCGGCCGCCCGGCCCCGATCCCGCCCGTCCGCCTCGCGCCCGCGAGAGGAGCCCGCATGTCCGCGCCGCCGTCCGGATCGACCGAGCCGTCGCCCGCGCCGCCGCGGCCCCCGCTGCCCCGGCACCGTCTCGAGATCGTTGTGCTGTTGGGCTCGCTGACCGCCTTCGCGCCCATGTCGATCGACATGTACCTGCCGGCGCTGCCGGGCATCGCCAGCGGGCTCGCCACCGACATCGGCAGCGTGCAGCTCACGCTCTCGTCCTTCTTCCTGGGCTTCGCGCTCGGCCAGGCGCTCTACGGCCCGATCACCGACCGCTTCGGCCGGCGCAAGCCGCTCTATGCCGGCGTTGCTCTCTTCGTGCTGGCCTCGCTGGGGTGTGCCGCCGCGCCCTCGGTGGAGGCTCTCATGGCGCTGCGCTTCGTCCAGGCGCTGGGCGCCTGCGCCGGCGTCGTCACCTCGCGCGCGATGGTGCGCGACCTGTTCGATCCCGTGGAGGCCGCACGCGTCTTCTCGGCCCTGATGCTGGTGATGGGCGTGGCGCCCATCCTGGCGCCGCTGGCCGGCGGCTGGATCTTGGTCCACGTCGGCTGGGAGGCGATCTTCCTTGCGCTGGCGCTCTTCGGCGCCTGCTGCCTGGCCGCCGCCCACTTCCGCCTGCCCGAGACCCACGACCGCGCGCATGCCCAGCCGCTGGCCGTAGGCCCCATCCTGCGCGCCTACGGCCGGCTGCTGGTGGACCGGCGCTACATGGGCTACGCGATGGTAGGCGGCATCAACATCGCCGGCATGTTCGCCTACATCGCCGGCTCGCCCTTCGTCTTCATCGAGCTGTACGGCGTCTCGGCCGAGCACTTCGGCTGGTACTTCGGCGCCAATGCCGGCGGCTTCATCCTGGCCGCCCAGATCAACGCGCGCCTCGTGCGGCGCTTCGGGCTCGACGGGCTCGTCCACACCGCGGCCCTTTGCCAGGTCGGCTGCGCGGCCGTGCTGCTGCTCAACGCCTTAACCGGCTGGGGCGGGCTTTGGGCCCTCTTCGTGCCGCTGTTCCTTCTGATCTCCGCGCTGGGCTTCCTGCTGCCCAATTCGGCTGCGCTGGCGATGGCGCCTCATGGCCGCAACGCAGGCGTGGCGGCCGCCCTGCTGGGCTGCCTGCAGTTCGCCATCGCGGCGGTGACGTCAAGCCTGGTGGGCGGCATCCACGACGGCACCGCCGTGCCGATGGGCGCCGTCATGGCCGCCTGCAGCGCGCTCGCCTTCGCCGCCTATCGCATCCTGGTCGGCCGCGGGCCTTGAAGCGCGGCCAAGCCCGGCGCAAAGCCCTGGGGTCGGCGCCCATGCGCGCCATCACGACGTCCTTCGATCGTTCGCCCCCTTTGAGGGCTTACCTCTTGACAAACATATGAACAGGTATTCATATGTCGATCCATGGCACCGAATGACAACTTGGCCGTCCTGGCCGATACCTTCCGTCTGCTGGGCGATCCCAGCCGGCTCGCCATCCTGTTTGCCTGCGCGGACGAGCCACGCAGCGTCGGTGCCATCGCGACCGCGACGGGACTCGCGCCGTCACTGGTCAGCCATCACCTGCGCCTGCTGCGGGCAGCCCGCATGGTGCGACCCGAGCGGCGCGGGCGGCACGTCTACTACGCGCTCGCCGATGCCCACGTCGCCCGCGTCATCGACGACATGGCCGACCACGTGGGCGAGGAGGAGGCGGCGCACGTGCACGTGCTGCCGTCTTCCGGGAGCGCGGCATGAGCGCCTCCTGCCGTCACCACGATCACGGCCACCACCACCCCGCCGCGGCAGCGGGGCCGGCGTACCGGCGCGTCCTGTGGATCGCGCTGGCGCTGAATGCGCTCATGTTCGCGGTCGAGATCGGGGCCGGCCTCTCGGCCAGCTCCACCGCGCTGCAGGCGGACGCGCTCGACTTCCTGGGCGACGCCGGCAACTACGCCATCGCGCTCCTGGTCCTGGGCATGGCGCCCGTGTGGCGCACGCGCGCTGCGCTCCTGAAGGCGGCGTCGATGGCGGCCTTTGGCGTCTGGGTGCTGGGCATGGCGCTATGGGCCGCGATCGCGCAGCCGGTACCCGACGCCCACGTCATGGGCGCGATCGGCGTGGCCGCGCTGGCCGTGAACCTCGGCGTCGCAGCCATGCTCTACCGCTTCCGCGAGGGCGACGCGAACATGCGCTCGGTGTGGCTTTGCACCCGCAACGACGCGCTGGGCAACCTGGCGGTGCTGGCTGCCGCGCTGGGCGTGCTGGGCACCGGCACGGTGTGGCCCGACCTCGCCGTCGCCATCGTCATGGCGGGCCTCGCGCTCTCCTCGGCGCTGCACGTCCTGCGCCGCGCTCGCGGCGAACTCAGGGCGGCGCGGGCGGTCTAGTCCTTCCCCGCCCGGGCCGTCCATCCCGACCGTTCGGGCTTTTTTGGAACTGTGATCCGAATCACAGCATTGCGTCGCGCGGCTCGCCTACGGTGAACGCAGAGTTCACCAAAGGCGTCGTCGAGGGCCGCAGGGAACGCAGGGGATGGCCGTCGCCCGGACCAGCATCTATGACGATCCGCTCGTCGCCGCACTCACGGTGGTGGCGCGCTCCGATACGGCGACGCTGGAGCGTGTGATCGGCACCCTCGGCGCCCTCGGCCTCGCCTTCCACAAGCTCGTGTTCATGACCGGCGCCGATGGCCGCCAGGCCACCTATACCATCGAGGTTGCGGGCCTCGATCACGACGGCCGCGACGCATTGGTGGAGCGCCTGGCCGCGCTGCCCGGCGTGCTGGACGCCCGCGTGCTGGACCGTCCCACGCCCGCCTTCAGCCGCTTGCCCTAGTCGAACCCCAGCCGCGCCCGCACCGCCTGCGGCGTGACGCCGGAGGCGCGCAGCGACGCGAGCGAGGCCGCGTCAGCCCGCTTGGCCAACCGCTCGCCCGCGTCGTCCCGGATCAGGGCGTGATGGTGATAGGTGGGCTCGGGAAGGCCCAGCAGCGCCTGCAGCAGGCGATGAACGTGCGTGGCCGGCGCCAGGTCCGCCCCGCGCGTGACCAGCGTGACGCCCTGGGCCGCATCGTCCGTCACGACGGCCAGGTGATAGCTGGTTCCGATATCCTTGCGCACCAGCACCACGTCGCCCAGCACGCCGGCATCGACGGCGACGGTGCCGGATTCGCAGTCGCGCCAGACCAGCGGCCCTGCCAGCGCCGCTGCGCGCCACGCGTCGAGCCGCAGCGCCGGCTGCGCCCCTGCCGCTGCGCGCCTTGCGCGCTCGGCCGCGCCCAGCCCGCGGCAGGTGCCGGGGTAGAGCGGCCCTTCCGGCCCGTGGGGTGCGCCGGCCGCCGCGGCGATGTCGCGCCGCGTGCAGAAGCAGGGATACAGCACGCCCAGCGCTTCCAGCCGGGCCGCGGCAGCCGCGTACAGACCCAGCCGCTCCGACTGGCGCACCGCCGGGCCGTCCCAGCGCAGACCCAGCCAGGCCAGGTCCTCCAGGATCGCCGCCTCGAACGCGGGCCGGCACCGCGTGCGGTCGATGTCCTCGATGCGCAGCAGGAATCGGCCGCCCGCGGCCCGCGCCGCCCGCTCGGCGAACAACGCGGCATAGGCGTGGCCCAGGTGCAGCAGGCCCGTAGGGCTGGGCGCGAAGCGCGTCACGGTGCCGCCCGCCGGGTGCCCGCCGTCCGCCTCGACGCTCCCCATCATCTGGTGTACCTACGGTCCGCCCTCGCGCACGGTCAAGCCATGCCCGCTCTCTCCGGTCCCGTCGTGCCGCCCGCCTCGGGCGGGCCCGCGCGCCAGCTCGTGGTGCTGCTGCATGGCTGGGGCGCCAACGGCGACGACCTGATCGGGCTGGCACCGGCCTGGGCGCGTGCGCTGCCCGACGCGCGCTTCGTCTCGCCCCACGCGCCCGACCCGTGCGACCAGAACCCGATGGGGCGCCAGTGGTTCAGCTTCAACCAGGCTACGCCTGCCGGCCTGCTCCGCGGGGCCGAACGCGCCCGCGCCATGATCGAGCAGTTCGTCGAGTCCGAACTCGCGCGCCTGAAGCTTCCGGCCGAGCGCGCGGCGCTGGTGGGCTTCAGCCAGGGCGCCATGATGGCGCTGCACGTCGGCCTGCGTCGCGTGCCGGCGCTGGGCGCGATTCTCGGATTCTCGGGCGCCCTGATCGGGGCCGAGACGCTGGCGGCCGAGGCCAAGGCCCGCCCGCCCATCCTGCTGGTCCACGGCGATTCCGACCCCGTGGTACCCGTGGAGTCACTGCACGAGGCGCTCGACTCACTGGGCCACGCCGGCATCGCCGCCCAGTTCCACATCGCCCGAGGCCTGGGCCACGGCATCGACGAGGAAGGGCTGGCGCTGGGTGCCCAGTTCCTGCGCGAAAGCTTGGCTGCTCCCCTCACCTAGATCCGCGAAACGGCGCCGCTTCCTCTTCAGCAAGGCCCGTGCGGACTAGGTACTCTGTGGCCAATCTGGCCCGCCTGGGCCACGCGCGCACGGAACCATGAGGGCCATTCGTGGAGATCCCGTTCGAATCAATCCGCCCGCGCCGCCTTGCCGCGATTGCGCTAGGCCACAAGGGCTATGAATAAGACAGCCCACGAAAGTATACCCAAAATGTTGTTTGACACAGAACTGTAAGTAGTTTTGCTTCAGAATCAACATCGATCACGATAACAACAACTGCTTTAGCGGAAAGCGTCGCGTTTATCCAATCTTTACTTCGTGACATCAAGATGTCTGCTCCCGAGCCGACAACGGATCCGGCTCATCATGGAGCGGGCCCATGCACAAGGAAGTCCCCCTAGACGGACGAGTCGCCGAGCTTCGAAGGCGCGCTGCGCTGCGCGCAGGAAGTCTTGTCCGGGCGCTGTGGCGTGACCGACAGGGCGGGGTGGCGATCTATGCCGCCCTGGCGGGGGGCCTAACCATCGGCACGATAGTGCTGGGCGTGGACGTCGGCCGCATGACCGTCGTCCGCAGCCAGATGCAGAACGCCGCCGACGCCGCAGCGATGGCGGCTGCCACGCAACTCGACGGGTTGGACGGCGCCCGTGATCGCGCAACCCGGGTCGCCAATGCCGCTGCAACCAACGCATCCAGCCTCACGATCGACGGTGGGCAGCTGGCAATCGCTTCGGTCGAGTTCTTCTCCACCTATGCCGACGGCGATGGGACGCCGTCCACGGACGATGATGATGCCAACTTTGTCCGCGTGAACCTGGAGCCCCAGAGCATGGAGATGTTTTTCGCTCCGGTGCTGGGTGGTGCCGCCGAAGCGAAGAAGACCGTTACGGCGTCCGCCACCGCCAGTATCTCGCCCATCGTGTGCAATGCGCCGCCCTTCATGATGTGTCCCGTAGAGGACGACGTTGCAGCAATGCTCGATCCGGCAAACGCAGGACGCCAGGTGAGGCTGAAGGACGTGGGCGGCGGAGCCTTCCGCCCCGGCAATTTCGGCCTGCTGTGCGCCGACGGTGATTGCGGTGCGAATGCCATCGGCGACGCGTTGGCGGGCCTCGAGGACGGGAGCTGCACGAGCACCACCGTCGAGACGGCCACGGGGGTCAAGACAAACCAGGTCGCCGAGGCCATCAACGCGCGCTTCGACACGGGCAGCCGCAGCCCCAAGAACCCGGCCCGCAACGTCATCAACTATCCGCGCGACAGCGACATGAGCGACTCCACGCTCATCGGCAATGGCTCGTGGGATCCCGGCAGCTACTGGACGGACCGGCACCCCAGCGATACGCCTCCCGCCGACATGACCGGCTTTTCGCGCTACCAGATGTATCTCTACGAGCTGGGCGAGACCTTCGGGCGGAAGGGCAAAGTCACGCTTTATCCGGTCGACAACGCGGAGGAGGCCGATAGCGACGGGTGGACCATCGTAGAACCCGGCCATGGCGAGGACGAGCTGGTACCCGTCAGCGTCACCCATCCCACGGACAACGACCTGGATGGCGTTCCGCAATCAACGTCCGAGGTCATCGAGGATCCGTTGCGGCGCGTCGTCGTGGCCGCGGTGCTGGCCTGTGAGGCACAGAACGTCAGGGGCCATGGTGAGTATGAAGCCGGCGGATACGTCTTCCTGTTCCTCACCGAAACCGTAGCGAATCCGCCGAACGCAGTCGTCTACGCCGAGATCATCGGTCGTTTCAGCCAGGAAACCTCACCGGACTATCATGTCAATGCACGCTTGGTTGACTAAGGCGAAGCGGCTTGCCCGTGATCGTCGTGGCGTCTCAGCAGTCGAGTTCGCCATCATCATGCCGCTGCTTGTCACCGTGGTGGCGGGCCTGACGGATATCGGCCGCTTGGTGGCTCAGGCCGACACGGTCGACAAGAGCCTGCGCTCGGCGGCCGTGTTCGCAGCCCGTAGCACGCTACCACTCTCCACCGCTGCCGAGACGTCCATCCGCAACCTGGTGCGGACCGGTACCCCCGACGGGTCGGGCGGCTCGCTCGTCAAGGGATGGGACCTGCCGGGCGCCATGTTGGAGATCGGCACGCGCGAAGTGGACGTAGAGGGCAGGGAGGTCGTGGTCATGCGCCTTTCGGCCATTGTCCCCTTCACCCCCCTGCTGCCAGGTGTCCTGGACCTGGTGGGCCTGGACGATCTCAGGATCAGGGTTTCTCATGAGCAAGCGCATCTCGGCGTCTGACCTAGGTATCCTCCTGCTCCGTTTGCTGCGGGACCGCAGCGGCGTGGAGGCGGTGGAGTTCGCGCTAATTGCGCCCGTCCTCCTGGCGATCACGCTGGGTGTCGTCGAAACCAGCCTGCTGCTCTACGATTACCATCTGGCCGGCGAGGCGACGCGCCGCGGCGTACGCACGGCCGTGATCGTGGCGCCCATCGCCGTACTCGAGAACATCAAGAACGAGGATGTCGTCTGTGCAAGCGACACCGACGACACGGTGAACTGCACGGGCGGGGAGCTGGAGTCCGAGGCGTCGTTCAACACCGTCTTGGCCAGTATGCAGCGCATCATGCCTTCGCTGTCGGCGAACAACCTCCGAATCAGCTATGCCGCCAGCGGCGTGGCGTCCGACGAGACAGCCGGCATTGCCACGCCCCTGGTTTCGGTAGCCCTAGTAAACGTCGTTCACAGCTTCATGCTGGGCGACCTGCTACCCGGCGTGCCGAGCGAGATCACATTCCCGCCATTCTCGACGACAGCGCTGGCGCCCAGCATCGACGTCCCGACCGACTGAACCTTGGCTGCAAGGGGAACGGAGCCTGCCACTCGATGTTGTCCCCAGCGAAACGATGAGGGCACCACGTGAACACCCTTTGCGAGGAACTTGATGCGATCGAGGCGGCTGCCTACTGCAATCTGACGCTCTCCACCCTGAGGCAGTACAGATCCAGTGGCAGAGGCCCGGGGTTTCGAGGGCAAGGCACCGAGGTGCGCTATCGTCGCGCCGACTTGGATGCCTATCTCGTTCAAGCCGGCAAGAAGCCAGCCGTTACCCCAGCCGTGATCGAGTTGGCACGCGAGATCCAGGCTCTCGCTTCGACCCTGCGACATCCAACCGAACTTCGGCGCTTCAGCGCCCGCCTGTCCGGCAGCTCTAACGTCCATCCGATTGCCGACGAATTCGGCTTCCTTCCAACGCAGGCCGGCGCCACGCATGCCCGGGAATAGGACAGTCGCTGCTGCGTTGCGGTGCAACGGCGTTCCTCGCACGTCTCGCCGGGGGACGGCGACATGAAGCACGTCAAGTCCGCCTGCTTCCGCTTGGCGGGGGCGTCCACCACCCTGATGCTCTTGACCATCGCACCCGTGCCAACTGGGCTGGGGAAGGCCGCGGCCCAGACCGTTGCCACCGGCGACCCCACCGTCGAGGCAGTCTTCGAACCCGTGTGGTGATGGCTGATCAAGGACTTCTTCAGGCGCCGCCCCTGGATCTTGGTGCGAGCGATGAGGAACGGCTGGCGCTCGGCGCCCAGTTCCTGCGCACGGCGCTCCTTCCGATCATGTAGCCTGCTGGCGTCGGCCGGCTTGACAGTGGCCTGCGCCGTGTCGCCGACGGTCCAACGCCGTGGAGTCGGGCGCATTTCGCCCCGGCCTTTCGGCTCCTTCCAAGAACGGCTCCAAGACTCCGGCCACGCGCCGTAAGCCCTGCCTTACACCCGCGCCAGCGTATTCTCGCAGCCCTTTTCCCAACCATCTGCGGCAGCGAGCGAATCCGACGCACGGCGTGGAACTTGCATATGGTTAACGCATCCATTCGACGCAGGGGCCCCGGACGCGCCCGATCGTCGGACGCGCGAAGGCCCCATGGGGCCAATCGCCATGCATCCATCTCGCCCGCGCTTCGCCGCGCTTGCCATGGCCGTCGTGCTGGGCGCGCTTCCGCAGGCTGCGGACGCCGCGCCGCTCGCCATCACCTTCAATGCCATGTCCGTCGACCACAGTCCGGGCGGCGGCGATCTGGGCCGCCTCGATCTTGCCCTGGGGCCGGCCGACCCAGTGGCCGCGCTGCCCGTGCTGCGCGACCGCTTCGGCGATCCGCCCGCGGCCGGCGAGAACTCGTTCAGCGACGGCGGCGGGCTGATCCGCGCGACGTTCAACCCGTCGTTCTTCGGCTTCACGCTGGCACCTGGCACCGGCATCAGCCAGTTCGATCCCGACAACGACTACGGCGAGGCCTCGAAGCTCACCATCGGCTTCAACGTCGACTACGAGTTCGATGCCGCTGGCTTCGGTCCCTGGATCCAGTTCGCGACCATTCCGCTTCTCAGCTTCGCGGGGCCTGGCGATGTCGTGACCTTCCATCTGGATGCGACCTTCACGGACGTCACCGGCGCGCCCGTCGTGCTGGGGCCCGGCCTGCTCATCGACTTCACCCACGACGGCGATGTCACCCCGGGATTGCGGCGCACGGTGCTGCGCGACAGCAGCGGCATCCTGGCGCCGATCGCCGGGGGCAGCACGATCAACGTCAAGGGCAGCATCGTCTTCACGGCGCGCGATCCCCTGGCCTTCACCTCGATCTTCACGCTGCGGCCCTCGGGCCTGAACGTACCCGTGCCGGAACCTGCGCTGGCCCTGCCGGCCCTGGGTGCCATGCTCGCCCTGCTGCTGGCCGCCCGAATCCTGCGCAGGGTGCCCGCCTAGCCGCTCCCTGTCGCTCGGATTGCCCCAAGGGCGGGGCTTCGCCATACTCCTTTCGCAACTGCGAAAAGGCGAGGCGATGAGCGAGCGTGCGGGCCAGGACGCCTGGCGGAAGCTGGCCGCCAAGGAACTGGAGGGCGCCGATCCCGACAGCCTCGTCTGGGCGACGCCCGAAGGGCTGGCCGTCAAGCCGCTCTACACGGCGGCCGACCTGGAGAGCATCGGCCACCTGGGCGGGCTTCCGGGCGTCGAGCCCTTCGTGCGCGGCATCCGCGCCACCATGTTCGCCAACCGTCCGTGGACGATCCGCCAGTATGCCGGCTTCTCCACGGCCGAGGAGTCCAACGCCTTCTACCGCCAGGCGCTGGCCGCCGGCCAGAAGGGGCTGTCGGTGGCGTTCGACCTGGCCACGCACCGCGGTTACGACAGCGACCACCCCCGCGTGGTTGGCGACGTCGGCAAGGCCGGCGTCGCCATCGATTCCGTCGAGGACCTGAAGCGCCTGTTCGATGGCATCCCGCTCGCCGAGATGTCGGTCTCGATGACGATGAACGGAGCGGTGCTGCCGGTGCTGGCCTGCTTCGTCGTGGCGGGCGAGGAGCAGGGGGCGAAGCAGAGCCAGCTCTCGGGGACCATCCAGAACGACATCCTCAAGGAGTTCATGGTCCGCAACACGTTCATCTATCCGCCGGCGCCCTCGATGCGGATCGTTGCCGACATCATTGCCTATACGGCGGCGCGGATGCCGCGCTTCAACTCGATCTCGATCTCGGGCTACCACATGCAGGAGGCCGGGGCGACGGCGGTGCAGGAGCTCGCCTTCACCCTGGCCGACGGCATGGAATACGTGCGCGCGGCGCTGGCCCGGGGCCTGGCGGCGGATGCCTTCGCGCCGCGCCTGTCGTTCTTCTTCGGCATCGGCATGAACTTCTTCATGGAGGTGGCGAAGCTGCGCGCCGCCCGCCTGCTGTGGAGCCGCATCATGCGGAGCTTCGGGGCGAAGGACCCGCGCTCGCTGATGCTGCGCACCCACTGCCAGACCAGCGGCGTGTCGCTGACCGAGCAGGACCCGCTCAACAACGTGATCCGCACCACGGTCGAGGCGCTGGCCGCCGTGCTGGGCGGCACCCAGAGCCTGCACACCAACGCCTACGACGAGGCCCTGGCACTCCCCTCCGACACGGCTGCGCGGATCGCGCGCAACACCCAGCTCGTCCTGGCCGAGGAGACCGGCATCACCCGCGTCGTCGATCCGCTGGGCGGCAGCTATTACGTCGAGGCGCTGACGGATTCGCTGGCCGCCGCTGCCTGGGCCGAGATCCAGGAGGTCGAGAAGGCCGGCGGAATGACCCGTGCGGTGGAGGCCGGCATCCCCAAGCTGCGCATCGAGGAGAGCGCCGCCCGCCGCCAGGCCCGCATCGACCGCGGCGAGGAGGTGATCGTCGGCGTCAACCGCTACCAGGCGGCGGCCGAGCCCATCGCGATCCGCGACATCGACAACACCCGCGTGCGCGACCAGCAGGTGGCGCGTCTAGCGGCGCTTCGGTCCGCCCGCGACGCGGCGGCCGTCGAGGCCGCGCTCGGCGCGCTC
>Ga0073934_10006652_pt1 | contig 16660 bp, 16 predicted proteins | sample LarsenN4metaG_FD_76834 | JGI IMG/M metagenome (GOLD analysis project Ga0073934, IMG submission 76834) | Hot spring sediment bacterial and archeal communities from British Columbia, Canada, to study Microbial Dark Matter (Phase II) - Larsen... ...
CGCGGGCGGGGGGATCGCGCTGGCGGGCGCGGCGCTGGTCGCGGCCGGCTAGACGTTGAAGCGGATGTTGAGGACGTCGCCGTCCTGCACGACGTAGCCCTTGCCCTCCAGGCGCTCGAGCCCTCGCCGCCGTGCCTCGGCGTGGGAGCCCGCGGCGAGCAGGTCGTCCCAGCGGATGACCTCGCAGCGGATGAACCCGCGCGCCAGGTCGGAGTGGATCGTCTCGGCCGCGTCCAGCGCGGTCTGCCCGCGGCGCAGCGTCCAGGCGCGCGTCTCCTTCTCGCCCACGGTGAAGAAGGTGATCAAGCCGAGCGCCTCCTGCAGGCGGCGAACCACCTCCTGCAGCGCCGAGGGCCGCCCCTCGCGGAAGGCGGCGGCCTCCTCCTCGGGCAGCTCCGCGAGCTCGGCCTCGAGCTTGCAGTCGATCCCGCGCGGCCCGTTCTCCAGCGCCAAGAGCGGCTTCGTGGTCAGCGGCTCGAGCCCGCGCGGCAGCTCGGAAGGCCAGTCCGCGAGCGACTTCCCGGCATCCAGGTGCGCGAGCAGCTCCTCCAGCTCGGCCGCCTCCCGGCGCAGCGCCGGGTCGCCGGACTTCGCCTCCTTGCGCACCTTCTCGAGCCGGCGCTCGACGTGCTCGCGGTCGGCGAGGAGGAGCTCGAGCCGGAGCGTCTCGAGATCGTCCTCGGGGGTGGCGTGCTCGGAGAAGCCGTCGACGACGGCGAGCAGCGCGTCCACCTGGCGGAGGTTTCCGAGCAGCTCCCGCCCCGTGCCCGGCACGTCCACGACGCGGATCGCGGCCAGCGTCACCTTGCGCGCGCCGACGAGCGCGGCCAGGCGCTCGAGCCGGTCGTCCGCGATCGCCGCCATGCCGACGTTCGGCTTCTCCGCCACCGAGGCGTAGGCCGTGATCTCGGCGCCCGCGCGAGTGAGCGCGTTGAACAGCGTCGTCTTGCCCGCGTTCGGCAGGCCGACGATCCCGACCTGCAGCGCCATCAGGCGCCGAAGCCCAAGCGGCCCTCCCGGGCGAAGCGCTTCACGTACACGACCCGGGGGAGGAAGAGGACGATCACCCCGTCCTGGGCCTCCAGCTCGACCGGCCCTGCCGTCGGCAGGTGCAGCGCGCGGTCGAGCGCGTCCGCGCTCGCCGGCGTGACGAGGGCGCTCAGGATCTGGCCCCCGTCCAGCCCCACCTCGATCCGCACCAGCTCGTTCTCAGCCACCGGACACCACCTCCGTGAGGACGCCGTGGACGGCGTCGGGATGCACGAACGCGACCTCGAGCCCGAACAGGCCCCGTCGCGGTGTCTCGTCGACGAGCCGGGCGCCCGCGGCGGCGAGCGCGCGGAGCTCGGCGCGAACGTCGTCCGTCTCGTAGGCGACATGGTGCATCCCCGGCCCCCGCCGGGCCAGGAAGCGCCCGACCGGCGTGTCCTCCCCGGTCGGAGCGAGCAGCTCCACGCGGCCCGTGCCGACCCGTAGGCAGACGGCTTCGACCCCCTGCTCCGGAAGCGAGCCGCGCTGCTCGACCCGGGCGCCGAAGAGCCGCTCGTAGGTGGCGATCGCCTCGTCGAGATCGCCGACCGCGATCCCCAGGTGATGGATCCCGTGCACCGTCACGGCGGCGATGCTACTCGCCGTGCGGCTCCCGCCGGCGGGTCAGTCGCGCACCGGGAGGGCGCGCACGGTGCCCGCGGTCTCGGAGGAGCGCGACTCGGGCCGGACGTCCGCGAGCAGCGTCTCCAGCTCGGCACGGTCGAGCGTCTCCTTCTCGAGCAGCGCTTGCGCGACCCGGTCGAGCGCCGCCCGGTGCTTGCGGAGCAAGCGCTGGGCCTCCTCGTAGGCGAGGTCGGTGAGCCGGGCCTGCTCCGAGTCGCGCAGGCGCTTGGTCTCCTCGGAGAGCGCGTAGTTCTCGGCGCGCATCGTCCGGGCGGGGGCGACCTCGGACATCCCGTACTCGAAGACCATCGCGCGGGCGATCTGGGTCACGCGCTCGAGGTCGTTCGCGGCTCCGTTCGTGATCCGCCCGAAGACGACCTGCTCGGCGGCCCGCCCGGCGAGGTAGACCATGAGCAGGTCGACGAACTCCTCCCGCGTGTGCAGGTAGCGATCCTCCGCGGGCATGTTCAACGTGTAGCCGAGCGCCTGCCCGCGCGACACGATGGTCACCTTCTGGGCGGGGAAGAGCTCGCCGACCAGGTGGGACATGACGGCGTGGCCGGCCTCGTGGTAGGCGAGGATGCGCTTCTCCTTCTCCGAGACGACCCGCCGCTGCTGCAGCCCGGCGACGATGCGTTCCATGGCGGCGTCGAAGTCGGCGTGCCGGATGTACTGCGCCTCCGCGCGCCCGGCGAGGATGGCCGCCTCGTTGCAGAGGTTTGCGAGGTCGGCTCCCGTCAGGCCCGAGGTCTGGCGCGCGATCAGCCCGAGGTCGACGTCGGCGGCCAGCGGCTTGGCGCGGGTGTGGACGCGCAGGATCGCCTCCCGCCCGGCGACGTCGGGAGGCGAGACCAGCACCTGCCGGTCGAAGCGCCCGGGGCGGAGCAGGGCGGGATCGAGGTCCTGGAGCCGGTTCGAGGCGGCCATGACCACGACCTCGTCGCGAGCGTCGAAGCCGTCCAGCTCGACCAGGAGCTGGTTCAAGGTCTGGTCGTGCTCGCGGTGGAAGCCACCGCCCGCGCGGGCCGAGCCGACCGCGTCCAGCTCGTCGATGAAGACGATCGCGGGAGCATTCTTGCGCGCCTCCTCGAACAGCTTGCGGATCCGAGCGGCGCCGAGGCCGGCGAAGAGCTCGACGAACGAGGAGGCGCTCTGCGAGTAGAAGTTCGCCCCCGAGGCGCTGGCCACCGCCTTCGCGAGGAGGGTCTTCCCCGTGCCCGGGGGCCCGTGCAGGAGGATCCCGCGCGGGACGCGCGCGCCGAGGCGCTCGAAGCGCTTGCGGTCGCGGAGGAACTCGACCACCTCGCGCAGCTCGTCCTTGGCCTCGTCCAGCCCGGCGACGTCGTCCCAGGACACCTCTACCTGGGCGCCGCGCACGACCGGGGCGGGCTTCGCCCGCGGCATGAAGCGCAGCGTGTAGAGCAGGAGGACGATGATGATCCCGAAGAAGACGATCGGGATCCACGTGAGCAGCGTGTTCTGGAGGTCGCCCACCGCAGGTCGTATCGGCACCCGCGCGGGCGACCTCAAGCGGCGGCCGTCGTCTAGCCTGAAGGCATGCAAGACGAGCTTCCCCTTCCCCCGCACGCCGACCTCGAGCGGGTAGGCGAGGTCTTCCGCGTCGACTACGAGGCGCGCTTCCGCGACGCGCGCGCCTGGGCCGACGAGCACGGGATCGAGCCCGCCGCGCGCGACGAGCGCCGCGTCTGCCTGCTCGCAGTCGACGTCCAGAACACGTTCTGCACGCCGGGCTTCGAGCTCTACGTCGCCGGCCGGTCCGGCACCGGCGCGCTCGACGACAACCGCCGGCTCTGCTCCTTCCTCTACCGCAACCTGGGCGCGCTCACCGAGGTCACGGTCACCCTCGACACGCACCAGGCCTTCCAGATCTTCCACGCGCCCTTCCTCGTCGACCCCGAGGGACGCCACCCCGATCCCTACACGCTCGTCACCGCCGAGGACGTCGCCTCCGGCTGCTGGCGCGTCGATCCCGAGGCGGCGGAGCTCCTCGGCATCGGCCGGCGCGCCGACGCCCACCTGCGCGCCTACGTGGACGCGCTCGCGCGCGGCGGCAAGTACGCGCTGACCGTCTGGCCCTTCCACGCCATGCTGGGCGGCATCGGCCACGCGCTCGTGAGCGCCGTGGAGGAGGCCTTCTTCTTCCACGCGATCGCGCGGCGCGCGCAGACCCGCTTCGAGCTCAAGGGTCGCAACCCGCTGACCGAGCACTACTCCGTGCTCGGCCCGGAGGTGCTCGCAGGCGCCGGCGGCGAGCCGCTCGGCGAGCGCAACACCGCCCTCGTCGAGCACCTCCTCGGGTTCGACGCGGTGATCGTCGCCGGGCAGGCGAAGAGCCACTGCGTGGCCTGGACGGTCGAGGACCTGCTCGAGGACGCCCCCCAGATCGCCGACCGGCTCTACCTGCTCGAGGACTGCTCCTCGCCGGTCGTGGTGCCGGGAGCGGTGGACTACACGGACGACGCGGACGCGGCCTTCGCCCGCTTCGCCGAGGCCGGGGCGCACGTGGTGCGCTCGACCGAGCCCGTCGCCTCCTGGCCGGGTCCGATCGCGGCCGCGCTGGCTCGGTAGCGCCTACGGCCCGAGCCCGGCGGCCACCCGGTCGCGCAAGGCGGCGAGCGCAGCGTCGATCCGGACCTCGTACGCCGCCGCCTCCAGGGCCCGCGCCGCCTCCGGCAGCGACTCCCGCTCCCGCCGCGCGCGCTCGCGACTCGCCTGGAGCGGCTCCGCCCAGGTCGCCCGCCCGGCGCGCATCACCTCCCGCAGGAGCGGCTCGCCCTCTGCCTCCCCGTCCGCCAAGCCGAGCACGTCGTGGGTCGCGACGCCTTCGCGCCGCACCCGCCACACCTGCTTGCGGCCCGGGAGCGTCGCCTTCCCAGCCGAGAGCTTCAGCACCGGCCTCCCCTCCAGCTCGACGAGCTTGTAGGCCATGTCCAGGAAGGGCGCATCGGCGGAGACACCCAGCTTCGACCCGACGCCGAAGCCGCCGATGGGCGCTCCAGCCGCGAGCAGGCGGGCGATCTCGTGCTCGTCGAGGCCGCCGCTCGCGAAGACGAGCGCATCCTCGCAGCCGGCCTCGTCGAGAATCGCGCGCACCCCCTTGCTCAGCTCGAGGAGGTCGCCCGAGTCGAGCCGCACCCCGCGCAGGCGGTGCCCGGAGGCGGCCAGCTCACGCGCCACGACGGTCGCCCGGCGGGCGCCCTCGAGCGTGTCGTAGGTGTCCACGAGCAGGATCGCCGCGCGAGGGTAGGCGCGCGCGAACGCACGGAACGCCTCCAGCTCGTCCGCGAAGCTCTCGACGTAGGAGTGGGCCATCGTGCCCGCGATGGGGAGGCCGTAGAGCTTCCCGGCGAGGACGTTGCTGGTGGCGTCGAACCCCGCGAGCCAGCTCGCCCGCGCCACCTTCAGCCCCGCCTCGCCCCCGTGCGTGCGCCGGAGCGCGAAGTCGACCAGCGTGCGCCCGCCGGCCGCGTCCACGCAGCGCGCCGCCTTGCTCGCGATCAGGGTCTGCAGGTGGACGTGGTTGAGCACCATCGTCTCGGCGAGCTGCGCCTCGACGAGCGGGGCGGTCACCTCGAGCAGCGGCTCGTTCGGGAAGACCGCAGTCCCCTCGGGCAGCGCCCGCACGCTCCCGGAGAAGCCGAAGGCGCGCAGGCGCTCGAGGAAGGGGTCCGGAAAGAGCCCCGTCCCCTCCAGGTACGCGAGATCGTCGTCCGAGAAGCGCAGACCCTCGAGGTAGGCGAGCGCGTCCTCGAGCCCGGCGGCGAGCGCGTAGCCCCAGCCGTGCGGGAGCGTCCGGAAGAAGAGGCTGAAGGTCGCCTCCCGCTCGGCCATCCCCTCGGCGACGTAGCTCGCGCCCATGGTCAGCTCGTACAGGTCGACCAGGAGCCCGCTCGGGAGGAGCTGCCGGGAGGACTCGGGCGGGGAGCTCGCCACTGCCCCGCTCGCTCAGGCGGCGGCCTGCTGCTCGAGCGCGAGGCAGGCGTCCCGGGCCGCATTTGCGACCTCGAGCTGGCCTGGGGCCGGCTCCGCGGTCGAGAAGCGGCGCTGCAGCTCCAGGCCAGGACGCGCGAGCGCGCGTGCCAGCGGGTGCTCCGGATGCCGGTTCGTCCAGACGAAGACCTCCACCGAAGCCCCGACCGAGGCGAGCGCACCCAGCACCCGTGCAAGGCTCCGCGATCTCGCCGGTACGGCGGCGGCCGCGAGGCTGGCGGCGAGCGAGGAGACGACGAGCGGCGGGAGCAGCTGGGACCCGCAGCGAGGATGCTCCTTCGGCGCCGGGCGCCCCAGCTCGTACGTCCCGATGGAGATGTGCTCCGCACCGTGGTAGGCGGCGAGCCCGGGGCCCCGGAGGGCGACCGCCGCGGGGAGCAGGGCGAAGCCGGCGGCGGCGGCCTCCCGCAGGCCCGCAGGGAGTCCAGGTGCGCGGCGCAGGGCGCGCGCGGCGAGCGCGGAGCCGAGAATCGCGCCCGCCACCGCCGGCCGCTGGAAGGGGAAGCGGGCCTGGGGCAGCGCGCGCCGAACCACGGGGATGAGCGCGAACGCCTCCGCGAGCCGGAGCGGGCCTCGCAGGAGCGGCGTGGCCACGGACGCGGCGAGCTGCGGCTTGCGGCCCGAGGCGACGTGGAGCGTGCCCTCCTCGTCCCGGATGGCGGCGGCCCAGGAGGTGGGCCCGTGCACGAGCACGCCGTTCTGCAGCGCCATCCCGCCGAGCCGAATCCGCTCCTCCGCCATCGCTCAGACCTTAGCCGCCAGCGCGCGCAGGGCCGCCTGCAGCTCGTCGGCGGCCGGCCCCCGCCCGAGCGGCCGGCCGTCCAGCTCCACCACCGGCATCAGCTCGCGGACGGACGAGGAGGTGAAGGCCTCGTCGGCCTCGCGCAGGGCGGCGAGCGGGTACACGCCCTCCTCGACCTCGTAGCCCGCTCCGGGCGCCAGCTCGAGCAGCGCCGCCCTCGTCACCCCGGCCAGGATGCCCAGCTCGAGGGCGGGCGTGAACAGAGTCCTGCCCCTCCGCCACCAGACGTTCGTGACCGTGCCTTCGAGCACGATCCCCTCCGCGTCGACGAAGATCGCCTCGTCGGCGCCGCGGCGGTGTGCCTCGGCCTCGGCGGCCATGTTCACCGCGTAGCTCGTCGACTTCACCCCGGGCAGGAGCCAGGGCACCGCGGCGCGCACCCCGAGCAGCGAGACCGCCTTGGCACCCCGGGCACGTACCTCCTCGATCCAGCCCGGGATGGGGCCGAGCAGGGCGAGCCCGAGCGGCGGCCCCTCCGCGGGGCCGGCCGTCCAGACGAGCCGCAGGACGGCGTCTCCGGAGCCCGCCGCCGGGAGGACGAGCGCGGCGAGCTCGGCCAGCTCGTCGCGGCCGAGGGGCGGCAGCCCGATGCTCTGCGCCGAGGCCTGGAGCCGATCGAGGTGCTCCTCGAGCCGGAAGGGCCGCCCGCCGTAGACGCGCAACGTCTCGAAGGCCGCCCGGCCGCGCAGGAGCGCCTCGTCGTCGGCGCGGAGGACGGGAGCAGCGGGCGGGCAGAGACCGCGCCCCGTGACCGCGAGCGCGAGCAGGCTCACCGGCTTGCTCCCACGGGCTCGCGCACCCCGAGCGCGGCCAGGAGCGGGCGCGCCTTCAGCCACGACTCGTCCACCTCCGCCTCGGGCTCCGAGTCCCAGACGACCCCCCCGCCGACCCAGAGGTGGATGCGCCCGGCGGCGATCGCGAAGGTGCGGATGGTGAGCGCCAGCTCGAGGTCCCCGTTCCCCCGCACCCACCCGAGCGCGCCCATCGAGGCGCCGCGCCCGACGGGCTCGAGGGCGGCGATCAGGTCGACCGCGGCGATCTTGGGCGCCCCGGTCACCGACCCGCCCGGGAAGGTCGCCTCGAGCACCTCCGCCAGACCGGCGTCTTTTCGGAGCGTCCCTTCCACCGTCGAGACCATGTGCTCGACACCGGCCAAGCGCCTGGTCGCCATCAGCTCCGGCCAGCGCACGCTCCCGGGCTCGCAGACCCGCGAGAGGTCGTTCCGCTCGAGATCGACGATCATCACGTGCTCCGCCGCGTCCTTCTCCGACGCGCGCAGCGCCGCCGCTTCGCCCTCGGCCCGGGTGCCCTTGATCGGCATCGTCCACACCCGCCGGCCGCGGCGGGCGAGGAAGAGCTCCGGCGAGGCCGAGACGATCGCGTACCCCTCGCCGAGGAACGGCCGGGGGTGGAGCGGGTCGAGCGGCGCGAGCGCGGCCGCGAGCGCGGAGGGCTCGCCGGCGAAGGGCGCCGACAGGTGCTGCACGAGGTTCACCTGGTAGACGTCGCCGCGCGCGATCGCATCCCGCACCCGCTCGACCGCGGCCGCGTGCTCCGCCGCCGTCCAGGTCGCGTCCCACTCGCCGATACGGAACCGCTTGTGACACTTTGTCACTTGGGAGCGGGGGGGCTCGCTCCAGCCCGTGCCGGTCGGGTCTCGCAGGACGCACGCGAGCAGCGGCAGCGCCGGGCACGGCTCGGGGGGCGGTGGGGCGAGATCGCGCCGGATCGCCTGCGAGAGCCCGTACCCGAGGTAGAGGTCGGCGAGCAGCGCCTCGCCTCCGGGGGCGAAGAAGCCTCGCTCGCGCAGCCACTCCTCGAGCCGCCGGAAGGCTCCTTCCGGCTCGTGCAGCTCCAGCCGCTCCACCGCCGCTCAGCCCCACCGGTCGCGGAGCTGGCGGTAGCGTCGGACGAGCGCGTTCGTCGAGGAGTCGTGGAGCAGCTCGTGCGGCCAGTCCGCGGCCAGCTCGGGAGCGATCCGGGCGGCCAGCTCCTTGCCCAGCTCGACCCCCCACTGGTCGAACGGGTTGATCCCCCAGACGGCGGCCTGGGTGAAGACGGCGTGCTCGTAGAGCGCGATCAGCGCCCCCAGCGTGGCGGGAGTCAGACGCTCGGCGAGGAGGACCGAGGTCGGCCGGTTCCCGGGCATGACCCGGTGCGGGATCGTCTCCTCCGGCGCGCCGGCCGCGCGCAGCTCCGCCTCCGTGCGGCCGAAGGCGAGCGCCTCCGCCTGGGCGAGCAGGCTCGCGGCGAGGAGGTCGTGCTGTGCCTGCGCTCCCTCCCCCGGCCGGGCGAATCCGATCAGATCGACCGGGACGAGCGACGTGCCCTGGTGCAGGAGCTGGAAGACGGCATGCTGGGCCTTCGTCCCCTCGGCCCCCCAGAGGACCTGCCCCGTCTCCACGCCCACGGGCTCGCCGGCGACGGTGACGCCCTTGCCGAGCGACTCCATCGAGAGCTGCTGCAGGTAGGCGGGCAGCAGCCGGAGCGCCGAGGCGTAGGGGATGACCGCTGCGGTCTCCGCGCCGAAGAAGTTCCGGTACCAGACGGCGAGCAGGCCGCAGATGGCGGGCAGGTTCGCGCCCAGGGGTGTCGTCAGGAAGTGCTCGTCGAGCGCGCGGAAGCCGGCGAGCAGCTCGTCGAAGCCCTCCGCGCCGAGCGCGAGCAGCGTGGAGAGACCGACCGCGGAGCAGAGGGACGTGCGCCCGCCGACCCAGTCCCAGATCCGGAAGACCTGCCCGGCCGGGATGCGAAGCTCGGCGGCCGCCCGCTCGGTGGCGGCCGCGACGCCGACCACGTGCCGGGCGAGGTCGGCCCTGGGACCGAGCCCGGCGCGCAGCCACTCGCGGGCCGCGGCCGCGTTGGCCAGCGTCTCCAGCGTGCTCATCGTCTTGGAGACGACGACGAAGAGCGTCTCCGCCGGGTCGAGGCCGCGGACCGCCCCGGCCAGCTCGGCGGGGTCGACGTTGGCGACGAAGCGGAAGCGGAGCTCGGCCGTCACCCAGGGACGGAGCGCCTCGTAGGCGAGCGCCGGGCCGAGGTCGCTGCCCCCGATCCCGACGTTGACGACGTTCCGGAGCGGCCGCCCGCTCGCGCCGAGCCAGGCGCCCGAGCGCACCTCCGCTGCGAAGGCGCGCAGCCGGTCGAGCTCGTCGTGCACCTCGCGGACGACGTCCACGCCGTCCACGATCAGCGAGCGGGAGCGCTCCATGCGCAGCGCGACGTGCAGCGCCGGGCGGCCTTCGGAGACGTTCACCCGCTCGCCGCGGAACATCGCCCGCACCTGCTCCTCGAGCCTGCGCTCGGCGGCGAGCTTGCGCAGCAGCGCGAGCGTGTCGTCCGTGACCCGGTGCTTGGAGAAGTCGAGGTGGAGGCCGGCCGCCGAGGCGGTCAGCCGCTCGCCGCGCGAGAGGTCGCCCGCGAACAGGTCGCGCAGATGGAGGTCGCGGATCTCCGCCTGGTGCCAGCGCAGGCGCCGCCAGGCGGCCGTCTCGGCCAGCGGCTCAGGCACCGACCCGCTCCCCGGCCGCCTCCACGAGCGCGCGGTAGGCGGCCGCCGGGTCGTCGTGCCAGAAGACGGCGCTCCCGGCGACGAAGAGGTCGGCGCCGGCGGCCCGGGCGGCGCGGATCGTCTCCCGGTTGACGCCGCCGTCCACCTGCACGCGCACGCCCTCGGGGAGAATCGCGCGCAGCCGCTCCAGCCGGGGGAGCGTCTCGGGCAGGAAGGACTGTCCGGAGTAGCCCGGGTGGATCGACATGCAGAGGACGAGGTCGGCGCCCTCCGCGGCCGCGGCGACGTCCTCCACCGGAGTCTCCGGGTTGCAGGCGATGCCCACGCCGAGCCCCAGCGCGCGGGCACGCGCGATCGCCGCCGCCGGCTCGGCGCAGACCTCGACGTGGAAGGTGACGCCGGCGGCGCCGGCCCGCGCGAAGGCCTCGAAGTGCCGCTCGGGCTCCTCCACCATCAGGTGACAGTCCACCACCCCGCCCAAGCCGCGGACGAGGGGAGCGATCGAGGCGAGCACGACCGGCCCGATCGTGATCTCGGGGATGAAGCGCCCGTCGCCGGTGTCGAAGTGGAACACCCGCGCGCCGGCCTCCGCGAGCGCGACGATCTGCTCGCCGAGGCGGGAGAAGTCGGCCGCGTACAGCGAGGGCTCCACCTCCACCGCCCGCGCCTGGTCGCTCCAAGCCATCGCCCGCGCACGGTAATCGAACGGCTGCGACCGCTGTAGAGTTGCCCGCCGGTGGACCTCGACCTCGAGCGCGAGAGGCGGCAAGCGGCGGAGGCGGCGGCGGCGCTGGTCGAGGACGGGATGCTGGTCGGGCTCGGCACGGGCTCCACCGCGACCTGCTTCCTGGAGGCCCTCGCCGCCCGCGACCTCGACGTGCGCTGCGTCGCCACCTCCCCGGCCACGGAGCGGGCGGCGCTCGAGCTCGGGCTCCGGCTCGAGCCGTTCGCCGGCCCGGGCGCGCCGGCCCGCCTCGACCTCGCCGTCGACGGCGCCGACCAGATCGCGCGGGACGGCTGGATCGTGAAGGGGAACGGCGGCGCCCACACGCGGGAGAAGATCGTCGCCGCCGCCGCCGACCGCTTCGTCGTGATCGCAGCGTCGAACAAGCTCGTCGAGCGGGTGGAGCCGCCGGTGCCGCTCGAGCTGCTTCCCTACGGGCTCGCGGCGACGCTCGCCCGCCTGGGGCCCGTCCGGCTGCGCGATGCCCCGCCCACGCCCGACGGCGGCGTGCTCGCCGACTGGGAGGGGCCGCTCGAGAACCCGGCCGCGGTGGCCGCGCTCCTGTCCGCGACCCCGGGAGTGGTCGACCACGGGCTCTTCCCGCCTGCCCTCGTCTGGGAGGCGATCGTCGGCCGCGGCGGCGGCGTCGAGCGGATCCGCTACGACGCCTGAGGCTCTCGCCAGCCGCCGGCCGCATCCGCCATCCGCTGCGCCCGCTCCGGCCCCCACGTCCCGCGCCGGTAGGGCTCGACCGGAGGCGGGGCATCGAGGAGCGGCTGCACGATCCGCCACGTCTCCTCGATCACCTCGAAGCGCGGGAAGAGGGTGTGGTCGCCGCGCAGCGCATCGGCGAGGAGGCGCTCGTACGGCTGCGGCGGCTCCCCCAGCTCCTCGGCGAAGTCGAGGTCGAGCGAGACCGGCTGCGAGACCTCCTTGCCCGGCGTCTTCGCCCGCAGCCCGATGGTGACGCCCGCGTTCCGCCCGATGCGCAGGACGATGTCGTCGTGGCCGGGGCAGTCGAGCTGGTGACGCCCCCAGCGCAGGCGCGGGACCCGCTCGAGCCGGACGACGACCTCGGTCGCCGTGACGGGTAGCGCCTTGCCGGCCCGGATCAGGATCGGCACCCCCGCCCAGCGCCAGTTCTCGATCTCGAGCCGGACGGCGACGAACGTCTCCGTGTCCGAGCCCGCCCGGACTCCCTCGACGTCGAGGTAGCCCTCGTACTGACCGCGTACGGCCTGCGCGGGGTCGGCCGCCGGCATCGCCCGGAAGACGTCCAGCCGCCGGCGCGGGATGGCATCGTCGTCCCCGGAGGGCGGCTCCATGGCGGCGAGGGCGAGCACCTGCAGCAGGTGGTTCTGGAGGACGTCGCGCACCGCGCCCACCCGGTCGTAGAAGGCACCGCGTCCTTCCACCCCGAAGTCCTCCGCCATCGTGATCTGGATCGACTCGACGTGCTCGCGGTTCCACAGGGGCTCGAAGAGCGCGTTCGCGAAGCGGAGGTAGAGGATGTCCTGGACGGGCTCCTTGCCCAGGAAGTGGTCGATCCGGTACAGGCGATCCTCGGGGAAGATCGCGGTCAGCCGCTCGTTCAGCTCCCGTGCCGAGCGGAGGTCGCTTCCGAACGGCTTCTCGACCACGAGCCGCCCCCTGCCCGCAAGCCCGGCCGCAGCCAGCTCCTCGGCGACCTCGAGGAACATCGCGGGGGGTGTGGCCAGGTAGAAGACCGGCTCGGTGGCTCCCGCGAGCGCGTCGCGCAGGCGGTCGTAGAGCGACGCCCCCTCCGCGTCCCCGCCCACGTAGCGCAGGCAGGCAAGGAAGGAGGCGAGCGCGGGCTCGGAGGCGTCGCCCTCGCCGGCGAGGATCGCCGCGCGAGCCAGCTCCGCGACCTCGTCCTCCCGCAGCGCGCGCCGCCCGACCCCGATCACCGGGCACGTGAGCAGCCCCTGCTCGTGCAGGCGGTAGAGCGCCGGGAAGGTCATCCGCCGGGCGAGGTCGCCCGTGATCCCGAAGACCACGAGCGCGTCGGCCCGCCCGCTCACCGGCACCGCCCGCTCCGCGTAACCTCCGAGCCGAACACGCAGGCCCAACGGTACAGCCAGGCGCTGGCGGAAAGGAGCGGGAGTGGCCACGGAGACGCCGATGCAGCTCGGGATCGTAGGGCTGGGACGGATGGGGGCCGGCATCGCGCGCCGCCTCCTGCGCGACGGCCACCGAGTGGTCGCCTACAACCGCACCCCGGCCCCGGTCGAGGCGCTGGTGGCCGAGGGCGCGACGGGCGCGGGCTCGCTCCCCGAGCTCGTCGCGGCGCTCGAGCCGCCCCGCGCCGTCTGGCTCATGCTCCCCGCGGGCACCGTCACCGAGCAGGCCGTCTGGGACGTCGCCTCGCTCCTCGAGCCGGGCGACGCGATCGTGGACGGAGGCAACACGCACTACGCCGACGACCTCCGTCGCGCCGAGGCGCTCGCCGAGCGCGGCCTCGCCTACCTCGACTGCGGGACGAGCGGCGGCGTGTTCGGCTTCGAGCGCGGCTTCTGCCTCATGGTCGGCGGCGACGGGGAGGCGTTCCGGCGCCTGGAGCCGATCTTCGCCTCGCTCGCGCCGGGTGTCGAGGCGGCGCCGCGGACGCGAGGCCGCTCGGGCGTGCCCGCACCCGAGGAGCGCGGCTACCTGCACTGCGGGCCCGCCGGCGCCGGCCACTTCGTGAAGATGGTCCACAACGGGATCGAGTACGGGCTCATGGCCGCCTACGCGGAGGGCTTCAACCTCCTCGCGCACGCGGACGCGGGCCTCCGCGAGCGCGACGCCGACGCGGAGACCGCTCCCCTCGCCCACCCCGAGCGGTACTCGTATCGCTTCGACCTCGCCGCGATCGCGGAGCTGTGGCGGCGCGGGAGCGTCATCCCCTCCTGGCTCCTCGACCTCGCCGCCGCAGCGCTTCACGCCTCGCCGGCGCTCGAGGGCTTCGCCGGGCGCGTGTCCGACTCCGGCGAGGGGCGCTGGACGGCGCTCGCGGCGGTGGAGACCGGGACGCCCGCGCCCGTGCTCGCGACCGCGCTCTTCGCCCGCTTCGCCTCGCGCGGAGAGGACGACGTCGCCAATCGCCTCCTCTCGGCCCTGCGGAGCGAGTTCGGGGGCCACGCCGAGAAGCCCGCGTGACGCCCGCCCTCGAGGTCTCGCCCGACGCGGAGGCGGCAGCCCGCCGGGTCGGGGAGCTCATCGCCGAGCGCGCCCGGGCGGGGGGAGACTTCGCGCTCGCGCTGAGCAAGGCGCCGCCGGCCCTGCTGCATGCGCTCGTCGCGAGCGGCGTGCCCTGGGAGCGGGTGCGGATCTTCCAGGTCGACGAACGGGTCGTCCCGCCGGGCCATCCCGACCGCAACTTGGCCGGCCTCCTCGCCGCGCTCCCGCCGCACGCGCGCGAGCGCGTCCGGCCGCTGCCGGTAGACGAGCCCGACCTCGAGGAGGCGGCCGCGCGCCACGCCGCCGCGCTCGGGCCCCTCGACCTCGTCCACCTCGGCCTCGGCCCGGACGGGCACACCGCCTCGCTCTTCCCCGGCGACCCCGTGCTGGACGTCCGCGACCGGCTCGTCGCGGTCACCCGCGAGCACGGCGGCTACCGGCGCCTGACGCTCACCTACCCCGCGCTCGAGGCTGCCCGCGAGCTCGTCTGGCTGGTGACGGGGGAGGCGAAGCGCGAGGCTCTCGCCCGCCTGCTCGCCGGCGACGGCTCCATCCCGGCCGCGCGCATCGCCAACCCGCGGCAGCTCGTCGTCGCGGACGCGGCCGCGGCGGCCTGATCAGCCGAGGAGGGTCTGCGCCGCGTGGCGCAGCAGCTCGACCCCGAGCGCGAGGTCGTCCACCGCGATCCGCTCGTTCGCGGAATGGACGAGCTTCGTCGCGAGCTCGGCGTCCATCGCCCGCAGCGGGAAGAAGCCGTAGGCGACGGTCCCGAACGCCTGCCGCAGGTAGTGGCTGTCGGTGAAGCCGGGGCAGGCGACGGGGGCGAGGCGCGCCCCCGGCTCGATCCTCTCCGTGAACGCGGCGAGCGCGTCCCAGAGGGGCGTGGGGTAGGCCGAGCGGGTGCCCCCGACCGCCTCCTCCCACTCGAGCTCGTAGTCCCCCTCGCCGAGCGCGGCCCGGATCAGGGGCTCGACCTCCGCCGGGGTCTGCTCCGGGAGGAGCCGGCAGTCCACCGTCACCTCGCACAGGGCCGGCACGACGTTCCGCTGGCGGGAGGCCTCGATCATCGTCGGCGAGAGCGTCAGCGAGAGGAGCGACTCGACGAGCGCGGGCAGCAGCGGGTGCACCGCCCGCGCGCGCTCGAGCGCCTCCTCGAGCGGCGGCGCCTCCCCGAGCACGACCTCCAGGAAGCCGCGCGCCTCCGGGATCAGCTCCCGCGGCGGCGCGTAGGCGCCGAGGGCGGCGACGTAGCGGGCGGCCTTCACCAGCGCGTTGTCGGCGATCCCGGGCATGGAGGCGTGCCCGCTGCGGCCGCGCACGCGCAGGATGAACGGCGCCGACATCTTCTCCGCGGTCGCACACAGGTACACGGGCCGCCCGCCGAGCACGAGCCGCTCGCCGCCGCCCTCGTTCAGGGCGTAGTCGCAGCGGACCGCCTCCGGGTGCGCCTGTACGAGCCAGCGCAGCCCGTACCCGTCGTGGCCACCGACGCCGCCCACCTCCTCGTCGGCGACCGAGACGAAGACGAGGTCGCCCGCCGGCGCGAAGCCCTCGCGGGCGAGCGAGGCGAAGGCGACCGCAGAGGCCGCGACCTGGCCCTTCATGTCGAGCGCCCCGCGGCCCCAGACCTCCCCGTCCACGAGGTCGCCCGACCAGGGGTCGCGCTCCCACTCGGCCGGGTCGGCGAGGACCGTGTCCGTGTGCGAGAGGAGAGCGAGCGAGGGTCCCTCCCCACCTCGCAGCCGCGCGACCACGTTCGGGCGCTGCGGGTCGCGCGCGAGGAAGTCGCACTCGATCCCGCTGCGGGCGAAGTACGCCCGCAGGACCTCGGCGGCGCGGAGCTCGTTGCCGGGCGGGTTGACCGTGTTCGCCCGCAGGAGCTCCTGCAGGAGCTCGGTGACCTCCCCCCGGAGCGGCACTACGACGACGCCTTGGAGTACGCGGTCAGCTCGTTCCGGACCTCCCACAGCTCGGGGAACGAGGTCTTCTGGATCAGGCGCCCGAGGAGCTCGACCGGCGTCCCCTGGGTGCCCACGACCTTGTCCCCGATCACCCGCGCGACGACCTGGTAGTGGCGCATCCGCCAGAGCTGCGCGTGCTCGTCCAGCTCGATGAGCGCCTCGGCGAGCTGGTACAGGTCCTCGTGCTCTCGCCCGCGCACGTACACGTCCCGGATCGAGAGCCCGGCCGCCCGGCGCAGCGTGTGGAACGCCTGCCCGAGCCGCGGGAACACGCGCCGCAGCTCGTTCCAACCGGGCGAGTCGAAGCCGGAGCCGTGCCCGAGCACCTTGCGGATCTCCTGGTACTCCCACGGGGACATCTGCTCGAGCATGTCGAGCTGGGAGACGAGGAAGCGCAGGCACAGGGAGGAGCGCCGGAGGAGGCGGAGGGCGCCCCGCAGGTCGCCCCCTTCGACGAGGCGCGCCGCCTCCTCGGCGTCGTGCCAGGCGAGCTTGAGCCACAGCTCGGAGGCCTGGTGCGTGACCTGGAAGAGGAGCTCGTCGCGGTGCACCCACTCCTCCGGCCCCTTCTGCAGCGCGAGCAGCTCGTCCGTGCGCAGGTAGCGCTCGTAGTCGGAGGCAGCCTCGCCGGGGAGGACGGGCTGGGAGTAGTCCTCGGTCTCCGTCGCCATAGCCGGAGCATACTTCGGCGCGTGGGGGACCTCTTCTCCGAGGCGGCGCGCGAGCGCCAAGCCGCTCAGGCGCCGCTCGCCGTGCGCCTCCGCCCCCGCACCCTGGACGAGCTCGTCGGACAGCGGCACGTCCTCGGCGAGGGCTCC
>Ga0073934_10006653_pt1 | contig 16659 bp, 12 predicted proteins | sample LarsenN4metaG_FD_76834 | JGI IMG/M metagenome (GOLD analysis project Ga0073934, IMG submission 76834) | Hot spring sediment bacterial and archeal communities from British Columbia, Canada, to study Microbial Dark Matter (Phase II) - Larsen... ...
CGCGTCTGGAGCGCATGCGCACACCGGAATATCTCCGGGACGTGCACGAGCGACTGATCGGCGCGTGGCGCTTTGCTGAAAACGCCGCGCGCGCGCGCTACGACGCCATTTCCAACGCCGATGCCACCGCAGCGTGGGAGGCCTCCTCATCGGCCGCCGGCGCGCTGATGATGCTGGCGCGCGTGCAGCAGGATCTCACGGAGCTGCTCGCACCGCCGCGGCTTCAGTAGTCCTGCGGCACGTCCAGCCTCGATCGCAACTCCAGCCGGCTTGCTCTTGCGCTTTGCCTCATACCCTGTAGCCTGTAGTCCATATCCGTGATCCCGACTCCCCGCACGACGCGCCTTGTTCGAGTGCCCGATCTGCAGGCGTTTCAGCACACGCTGGTCTCGCTCGCGACGGCTGGATCTCCCGCCGATGCCCGCGATCGTATGGTCGTCGTGCCGACGCGAGCCGCAGCGATGCTCCTGCTGCGGACGATCGAAGACGTGCGCCTGAGCGAGGCGGCGAGCGCGGTGGTCCTGCCGGACATGGTGACGCCGCGCGAGCTGGTCACGAGGCTCGCCGAGCGCCTCAAAGCGACGCGCTCCGCGCTGACACCGGCCGAGCGCGAAGTGCTGCTTGGAATCGCCTGTCGTGACGCCCGCGATCGCGGTGCCCCCCCGCCGTTTCAACTGCGGCCGGGGCTCGTGGCCGAAATCCTTCGGCTCTACGACGATCTGAAGCGCCGGCAGAACAGCGTTGACGATTTCGAACGCCGGGCTCTTTCAGTGTTGGAGCCTGGCGCCGCGTCCGATCGCGGCGCGGAACGCCTCGTTCGCCAGACACGGTTCTTGGTTGCCGCCTTCCGTGAATTCGAGCGTCGGACGGCGGAGTACGGCGACGACGAGCACATGCTGCGGGCGCGACTCATGGCCGAGGTGCCGGATCGCCCTTACCGGCATCTCGTGCTGGCGGTGACCGACGAGGCGTTCGAGCCCTACGGCATCGCCTCCGCCGACTGGGATCTGCTGACGCGGATACCGGGCCTCTCAGCGATCGACGTCGTCGTCACGGACACGATGCTCGCAGGTGCGCTCCATGAGCGCATCCACCGTGTGCTGCCGGGTGTCGAGGAGGTCCGCGCCGGGACGCCGCCGGATTCGGCTGTTCCTGTGCTCGTGATTCCACCGGAAAAGGGGAGCGTTCATATCGCGCGCGATCGGGAGGACGAGGTCGCTGGAGTGGCCCGGCGCGTCAAGCACGCCGTCCGGCAGCGCACCGTGTCGTCGCTCGGGCGAGCCGCTCTCGTCGTGCGGCAGCGATTGCCCTACGTCTACATCGCTCGCGAAGTCCTGCGATCCGCGGGAGTGCCCTGGCAGATGCTGGATGCGCTTCCGCTCTCGGCGGAGCCCTTCGCGGCCGCCCTCGACCTCGTGCTCTCGTGCGTCAGCGCCGACTTCGCGCGCCTGCCGGCGATGGCACTGCTGCGATCGCCGCATTTCCGGCTTGCGTCTGCCCGCGATGTCACGGCGCTCGATCGGGCGCTCGCCGAGGCCGGCTATCTCGGCGGCATCGACGCGCTCGAGAGCCTGCTGCATTCGTGGAGAGAGTCGCAGCCCATGCGCACGCATACGGCGCGTGCAATCGTGGCCGGTGAGCGGCTTCGCGACGTCGCCCGCGAGCTGATCGCTCTGCGTTCCGAGGCGCCGGTTGCCGATCACCTGGGTGTTCTGCTGAAGTTCCTGTCCGGCCACGAGACGACGACGCTGCCCGAGGACGCGCTCAGGGTGAGGCATCTGCGTGCCCGCGGCGGCGTGCTGGCGACGCTCACGTCGCTTCGTGATGCGTACTCGAGGTTCGATTCGAGGGCGGTCGGCGGTGACGAGGTCGCGATGCTGATCCGCCGATGGCTCGAGGGCCAGACGTTCTCGCCACACAGCGGCGACTCCGGCCTCCATGTCGTCGATTCCGACAGCGCACGATTCGGGCAGTTCGAGCACGTGCACATCGCGGGCCTCGTCGAGAACGAGTGGCCCGAGCGGGCGAAAGGGGACATCTTCTATTCACCCGGCATCCTGCGTGAGCTCGGTTGGCCCGCTGACGCCGATCGACTGGCTGGCGCGCGCGCGGCTTTCACCGATCTGCTGCGGCTGCCGTCGTCGCGCGTGTGGGTGTCCACGTTCCTCCTCGAGGGCGATGCGCTCGTCAGCCCGTCTCCACTGATCGACGAAGTCGAGCAGTCAGGGATCGATTCGGTCGAGGAACAGTTGCCGGCGACTCGCATCTTCGAGTCGGAGGCGCTGGTCTCCGACCCGATCGACCCGACGCCGCTCGGTGCCTTCGCTCGCGCGTGGATCGATCGGCGCGCTCGCACCGCCTCGCTGTCGCTGCGCCGATTCCGTGGCTTCACCGACGGGCTGCCGGCGCGCCCCTACTCGCTCAGCTCGCTCGAGCGCTATCAGGACTGCCCCTTCAAGTTCTTCGCGGCCGACATCCTGCGCCTCGAGGAGCTTCCCGAAGACGAGTCGTCGATGTCTCCGCGTGCGCGGGGACGTTTCATCCACGAGGTGTTCCAGCGCTTCTTCGAGGAATGGGACCGGCGCGGCGGCGGGCCCATCACCACCGAACGCCTCGACGAGGCGCGATCGGTCATGGTGGATGTTGCCGAGCCGTTGCTCGCGAGGCTGCCACACGCGGACGCCGCACTCGAGCGGACGCGGCTATTCGGATCGGCGATCTCGACCGGGTCCGCCGAGATCGTTCTCGAGCACGAGGCTGCGGCGCCGGTTGACGTTCGCGAGCGCTGGCTGGAGTACCGCCTCGAGGGCGACTTCGCGCTCGGACTGCCGCAAGGCCGCAGGGTCGCCCTGAAAGGTGTCGCCGATCGCATCGACCTTCTCGCTGACAACCGGCTGCGGGTCGTTGACTACAAATCGGGGAGCGCACCGAATCCCTCTCGCGCGCTCCAGGTCGCAATTTACGCGCTCTGTGCGCAGGAACGGTTGCGCGATCGCACGGGCGGAGAATGGCCGGTCGCCGAGGCCTTCTATCTCGCCTTCAGTGGAAAGCGCCCGGTCGTGCCCGTCGTCCGCGCCGGCGATTCCGATCCGGAAGAAGCGCTCGAGGCCGCACGGGGACGGCTCATCCGCATCGTCGATCGAGTCGCCGCCGGCGAGTTCCCGCCCCAGCCGCAGGACGAGATCCTGTGCGACTTCTGCGCGTACTCGGCGGTGTGCCGGAAGGACTACGTCCATGATTGAGCAGTCGCTTCCGTTCGATCAGGAACCGGAGACGGCGGCATCGCGCCTGGATGCCCTCGACCGGACGGGGCGTGAACGGGCCGTGGATCCGCGCTTCAACGTGGCTCTGGAGGCGTCAGCGGGCACCGGCAAAACGCGGGTGCTCGTCGATCGATACGTCAACCTGCTGCGTGCCGGCGTCGATCCTTCCGAGATCCTGGCGCTCACCTTTACGCGAAAAGCCGCGGCCGAGATGCGCGAGCGCATCATCGCGACCCTTCGCCTGGCAGGTGCGCGAGGCGAGTTTCCGCCCAGCCGGTGGCGCGAGCTCAGAGACAGAACGGCCGACGTCGCGATCAGCACGATCGACGCGTTCTGCCTGTCCCTGCTCCGTGAGTTCCCGCTCGAGGCCGATCTCGATCCGGGCTTTCAGATGGCGGATGAAACCGAGGTGCCGCGCCTGGTTGACGAGGCGCTCGATCGCGCGCTCCGGACGTGCCGGCATGTTGCACGGCAGGATGAGCACGTTGCCCTCGTTTTCGCCCAGCTCGGTGACCGGCGAGCCCGCCGCGGCCTCGCCGCTTTACTCAACCGCCGCATCGTGGCGCCGGGCATCCTCGGTCGGTATCTCTCGTCGGGACCACGCGATCTCACCGTTCGCGACGCTGCCCGGGGTGGTGCTCGCGGCTTGTTGGACCAGTTCGAATCCATGCGCGGCGGCCTCGACCGGTTCCTCGACACGGGCCCGCTGCACCCGTCGTTCCAGCTGCTGCGTCGCCACTTGCGCGGTCTCGAGAGGGCCTCGGCGGCGGGCGAGGTGGAGCCCGCCATCGTGCAGGAAGCGTTTCGAAAAGCACGCGAGCACTTCCTGACGCAGGACGGAGAACCACGCAAGCAGCTTCCACAGAAATACAAGAAGGCGTGTTTCGCGTCGGCGGTTGACTGGCAGACGCACAAGGAGCTGGTGGTCGGTCATGCGCCGGGCATCGTGGATGCACACCGGCTCTGGCGCCGCGATCTGAACGTGCTCGTCTCACGGGGCGTGTGGCGCATGTTCCGAATCGCAGAGGCCGAGTACCGGCGGACGCTCGATGCACGTGCACTCCTCGATTTCCCGGATGTGCTTCTCGAGACGATCGATCTGCTGCGGCAGATGGAAGAGTTCGCCCGGAGCCGCTTCCGGCTCGAGTCGCGTTATCACCACGTGCTGGTTGACGAGTTCCAGGATACGAGCCGTGCGCAATGGGAGCTCGTCTCGCTTCTCGTCCAGGCATGGGGCGAGGGTGCAGGGCTCGCGCACACCGGTGCGCTCCCCCCTTCCATCTTCATCGTCGGCGACCGCAAGCAGTCGATCTATGGGTTTCGCGACGCCGACGTCGCCCTGTTTCGCCAGGCCAGCGATTACATGGAGCGCCTCAGGCCTGGTGGGGACGTGCGGCGGTCGATCTCGCGCAGCTTTCGATCGGTGCCGGCACTCCTGGCGTTCGTCAACGATCTTTGCGACGCCGTCGCCAAGCTTCCCGGCCGTCACGACGCGTTCGTCTACGAGGACCAGGATCGCTTCCCCGTGGACGAACCCCCGTCACCCGCCCACGGCAACGTGCTCGGCATCATCGCGGGCGACTCGTTCGAGTCGTGTGCCAGGACGATCGCGGCCGAGATCGCGCGGCTCATTCGCGACGGAGTGCCCGTTCGCGATCGCGAGACCGGCGTCCGGCGGCCGGTCCAGCCGGGGGACGTGGCGATCCTCTTTCGGACCCGCGAGAGTCATCGTGAATATGAAAGGGCGTTGGAGGAGGCGGGAATCGCGGCCTACGTCTACAAGGGTCTCGGCTTCTTCGAGGCCGACGAGGTCAAGGACGTCGTCGCCACGTTGTGGTACCTCGCCGATCCGGTATCGAACCTGCGGGCCGCCGCCTGGCTGCGGTCGCGGCTCGTGCGTGTTTCCGATGAAGGGCTCCGACGGCTGAGCCCGCACCTGGCGGCCGCCCTCGCCGATCCCATTGCTCCAGCAATCGCGCTCGACCCCGATGACGCCGAGGCGCTGCGATTGGCGCGGGAAGCCTCCACTCGGTGGCGCGCAGTGGCCGACTGGCTGCCGCCGGCGGAGCTGCTCGATCGCGTGCTGGAGGAGTCGGCCTACGCGGCTGAGCTGCGGGGCGGTCGCCTCGCGCAGGCGCGTGAGAACCTGAAGAAGATCCGCGCGATCATCCGGCGGATTCAGAACCGCGGGTACGCCACGCTCGAGCGCATCGTCACGCATCTCGATCATCTCGCGGTCGGCGACGAGGCGAACGCCGTCGTCGATGCGGCGGACGCCGTCAGCCTGATGACCGTTCACGCGTCGAAGGGCCTCGAGTTTCCGATCGTCTTCATCGTCAATCTCTCGCGCGGCACGGGAAACTGGCGCGACTCGATTCGTATCGCGGGAGAGGCCAGCGAAGACGTGTCGGTGTCGGTCGGCGATTTCGAATCGCGCGCCGATGAAGACCAGCCCGCTCGCGATCGCGAGGAGACCAAACGGCTCTTGTATGTCGCGCTCACTCGGGCACGCGATCGCGTCTACCTGGCCTCGGTCGTGAAGGAAGGCCGGTTCCTGCCTGCACGAGGCAGTCTCGGGGAGGTGCTTCCTCCGTCCGTGCACGAACTGTTCGTCGAGGCGTCGAGCGGAGCGTCGACGGTCGCCTGGGAAGGCGCGTCGGCGCGCCACGTCATGACTGTCTGTCCCGCTGTGGAGGAGCAAGCGGCGGATGCCGATCGGCCCGAGCAGAGTGGAACCCGCCGGCCTGAGCAGAGACGGCGAGTCGGCGCCGATGAAAGCGACTTCACGCGCATTGAGGATGAGGCGATCGGCCGCGTGACCGTCTCGAAACTGTCACAGCTCGATGACGATCCGGTCACTGCTGCCCCGGTGCAACAGCCGGCGGATGCGTCCGATCGAGTGATCGGAATTCTCGTTCACCGCCTGCTGCAGCGCGCCGGCGTCTCGCCTGATGGCGGCGACGAGCAGTTGCGGGAGACAGTGACGATGATTCTCCGGACGACTCAGTCGGCTGAGCTGTCGGACTGGGAGTCGGTGAGCAGGGATGCCATCGCCCGGTACCGACAGCTCGCCTCGCGGGAGGATCTCAGGGAGCTCTATCGTGCAGGGCAGCCGTACCACGAGGTGCCGTTCACGATGCGGCTCGATGGCCGAATCGTGCGCGGCAGCATCGATTGTCTGATTATCTCACCCGAGCGTGTCACGGTAGTCGAGTTCAAGACGGGCAGGCCGCGCGCCGAGCATCAGTCGCAGGCCGAGGTCTACAAAGCTGCCGCCAAGGCTCTCTTCCCGGGCGTACCCGTTGACAGCCGGCTCGTGTATACCTCCGACCCGGTGGTGGCTTGAGGCCTCGTGCCCGCTTCTGCACCAGAAAGTGTGCAGTTTCTTCGACTGCGAAATTCCTGAAGCTCGGACAGTGCAATTCTGCATTGCGCCTGCTGGAGGGCTCCCATAAAATCAAAAGTTGGGGAGTTGAGATTGACGACGAAAGAGGATATCCGAGTGGCGCTGACCTGTCCCAGTTGTGGGAACGACCAGAACTTCCTTGTGAAGACGCTGCAGATGCACGTCGTGCACCTCGAGGATGCACGGGTCGAGGTGTCCGAGGAAGGGCGCCCTGCCGTGCTCGAAGTGCAGTGCGACGAGTGTGAGACCGCGTTGAATTTCGATGAGATCGACGAAGCAGTCCGAAGAGAGCTGTTGCTGACGCTCGGCGCCCGCTGAGGTGCGCGCCGACTACCCGCCTTCAGTGTCCTCGTCTTCCGCGTCTTCGAAGTAATCGCATTCCGGGCACACCCATTCGAGGGACTTCGTGGTCTTCATCCGGGTGGTGCCCGGCACCCGATCGGTGACCTGCGTTTCCCGCAGGTGCATCATCTCTCCGCACATCGGGCACTCTTTGGTGGCCATTGACTTCTCTTCGGTCGATACCTATCGTACCAGGACTCCGATGAGTGGAGACGCCTTTCGTCCTCTCGGCGGCGAACCGGTTGCGCTCGTCTCGAGCGACGACAGCCGCGTCGACGTGAGCTGCTTCGCCGATGAAGTCGTGATCGACTTCCCGTCGGTGGCGTTTGCCGTCGATCGCATCCGCCGCGGCTTTCTCGTCGACGAACCGCCGCCGCGATGGCCGATGACGCTGCGAGTGACTGCCAACGAAGCGCGCCGCGGGGCGACGACACCGCTCGAGGTCCCGGTGCGGCTCACGTGCCATCAGTGCGGCGGGCGTGGCGAGTCGTGGCTCGAGGAGTGCGGCCGGTGCCGGGGCTCGGGCACGCTGCTCCTGCACCACGTCGTCCAGGTCACGATTCCGGCTGGTGTCGTTGACGGCGATCGCTTCTACTTCACCGTCATCCCGCGCCACCACACGCCGACGCGCATCGAGCTCCGAGTGCTCGTGGTATAGAGCGCTTCACATGAAGCGCCGGACTCCAGGACCTCGCTAGTGGAGAAGCACGTCACGCTGCTGCACCTCCTGGTCGGCCTGTGGGGCGGCCTCGCGATGCTGGTAGGCCTCTCGATGCTCCTGCTCGCGACCGGCGCCTGGGCCGAGTTCCGCGAGTCGCTCGGAACGGCCGTCGAATTTGCCGCCAGCCTCACAACCATCGTCTTCGCAGTTATCGGTGCCTTCGCCTTGGTTTGGGGGGGAACTCACGTCTGGGCCGCCGCACTGCTGAGGCATCGCCGCCCCTTCGGCCGCGTGCTCACCCTCGCCCTGGCACTGGTCAATCTGCTCGTGCTGCCATTCGGAACGGCGCTCGGCGGGTACGCCCTCTGGATCCTCCTCACCCACGACGGGCGACGTCTGTTCGAGTCCGCGCGGTAAAATCGGCAGGATATGGCTGTCACGCTGGACCGGGACGCAGTCCTGCACGCGCTGCGCGCCGTCATCGATCCCGACATTCGCAAGGACATCGTTGCGCTGGGCTTCGTGAAGGACCTGGCGATCGCCGGCTCGCGTGTGTCTTTCACCATCGAGCTGACCACACCTGCGTGCCCGGTGAAAGATCAGCTGCGCGATCAGGCGGCTGCCGCGGTCAGATCGCTTCCCGGTGTTTCCGACGTGGACGTGAAGATGGCCGCCAACGTGCGTTCAGCTTCGCAGCCGGAGACCGGACGTCCGCCGCTCGCGGGTGTGAAGAACGTGATCGCCGTCGGCGCCGGCAAGGGCGGTGTGGGCAAGACGACGGTCGCGGTGAACCTGGCGCTTTCACTGGCTCGTTGCGGCAGCCGCGTCGGAATCCTCGACGGCGATATCTACGGACCGAACGTGCCGATCATGGTCGGTCTGAGCGCGCAGCTCACGACGGACGGGCAGAAGATCGTTCCGGCCGAGAAGTACGGCATCCAGGTCGTTTCGATCGGGTTCATGACCAACGATGATGCCCCGATCATCTGGCGTGGGCCGATGCTCCACGGCGCGATCCAGCAGTTCTTCCGCGACGTGGCGTGGAAGGATCTCGACTATCTGATCGTCGACATGCCGCCCGGTACCGGCGACGTGGCCCTGAGCCTGAGTCAGACGGTGCCCGTGGTCGGCTCGATCGTGGTGACCACGCCCCAGCAGGTTTCGCTGGCCGATAGCCGCCGTGCGATTCGGATGTACCAGAAGCTGAATATTCCGCCCATCGGCGTCGTCGAGAACATGAGCTACTACGCGTGCCCCAACTGTCACCATGAGACCGATATCTTCGGCCACGGGGGCGGCGAAGGTCTCGCCGCTGATATGGGCGTGCCGTTTCTCGGTCGCCTGCCGATCTACCAGCCGATTCGCGAGGGAGGCGATACCGGCGTCCCGCTGGTCGTCAGCGAGCCGGGATCGCCGGCGGCCAGGTCGTTCCTGACCGTCGCTGAGCGAACGGCCGCGCAGGTCTCAATCGCCGCCCATCGGACCGCTGAAGCCAACAAGGGCAAGATTCCGCTGATTCCAGTTCGATAGTACCGACGTCCACGTCCATGACCGCAACCGCGCTCGCCGATATCGATCTCCCTTTTACGAAACGAACGCTGGCCAACGGCCTCGACGTCATCGTGCACGAGGATCACCACGTGCCGATCGTCGCGGTGAACGTCTGGTACCACGTGGGGTCCAAGAACGAGCGCCCGGGCCGCACCGGCTTCGCCCACCTGTTCGAGCACCTCATGTTCGAAGGTTCGCAACACTACAACGCCGGGTACTTTCCGCCGCTGCAGCAGGCGGGAGCGCTCCTCAACGGATCTACCAACGCCGACCGCACCAACTACTGGGAAGTGGTGCCGACGAGCGCCGTGGACCGCGCGCTCTGGATGGAGTCCGATCGGATGGGATATCTGCTGCCCGCGATCACCCGCGAACGTTTCGAGACACAGCGCGACGTCGTGCTGAACGAGCGTCGGCAGAGCTACGAGAACCGTCCCTACGGCATGGTGATGATGGCGCTGTCGGCGGCGCTCTATCCACCGGATCATCCCTACAGCTGGATGACGATCGGATCCGCCGACGACATCAGGGCAATGCAGCTCGAGGACGTCCAGGATTTCTTCCGCACCTACTATCACCCGTCGAACGCGTCGCTCGTTCTGGCGGGGGACATCGAGACGGAGCGTGCGCTCGAGCTGGCTGACGCGTACTTCGGCGAGATCCCGGGCGGCGCGCGTCCGCGGCGGATCGTGAAGGGTGCGGAGCTCCCGTCCGAACAGCGCCTCTTGCTCGAGGATCGCGTCGAGTTGCCGCGCCTGTACATGGCGTGGCATTCGCCGGCCATGTTCGCCGCCGGCGACGCGGAGATGGACCTGGTCGGCGACCTCCTGGCCAATGGCAAGACATCGCGACTCTACAAGACGTTGGTCTACGATCTGCGGATCGCGCTCGATGTTTCGGCCCATCAGAGCTCACGCGAGATCGGCAGCTTCTTCCTGCTCGCCGCGACTGCGGCGCCGGGCTGTTCGCTCGGTGATATCGCCGCGCGGATCGACGAGGAGCTGCATCGGCTCGCGGGCGACGGTCCCTCTGTCGAGGAGATGGACCGTGCGGTCGCGCAGGCCGAAGCGCACTTCATGTACCGGTTGCAGACGGTCGGCGGGTTCGGTGGCAAGTCCGACCAGCTCAACGCCTACAACGTGATGAAGGGAACGCCCGCGTTCTTCGTCGCCGATCTCGACCGCTACCGGCGCGCCACGCGCGGGTTGCTGCAGGAGTCGGCGCGTCAGCACCTCCGATTCGACCGGCGCATCGTCCTCAGTGTGATTCCGCGCGGCCAGCACACGCTTGCGCTCCCCGGTTCAACGCCGGTGTCGGCATCGTGAGACGCATCGACCGATCGCGATTGCCGGACGTCGGACCCGATCCCGCGTTCGTCTTCCCGGCGATCGCCCGCCATACGCTGCGAAACGGTCTGCGTGTGTGCACCGTCGAGCACCACAGCGTGCCGGTGATCTCGTTCACGCTCCAGGTCGACGGCGGATCGGGGTCGGACCCCGATGGACTCGAGGGACTCGCGGCCGTCGTTGCCGACATGGCTGACGAGGGGACCGGTGCGTTGAGTGCCATCGAGGTCTCCGATGCGCTGGCGCGAATCGGGGCCGACTACGACGTGGACGTCGGGGGTGACGCGACCGATTTTTCGCTCACGACGCTGACACGGTTCGCGTCGCGCGGCGCCTGTCTGCTCGCCGATATGGTGACGCGCCCGCGTCTGCTCGAAAGCGAGTTCGTGCGCGTCCGTCAATTGCGTCTCGATCGCCTGCGTCAGTTGAAAGACGTGGCTTCGGCGGTTGCCGAGCAGACGTTCCTGCGGCTCGTATACGGGGCCCATCCCTACGCACACCTCCCGATCGGCACGGATGCCGGCCTTCGCCGCGTCACGCCGGAGGACGTCGTCTCGTTCCATGCGCGCTCGGTTCAGCCGTCGCGTTCCACGTTGATCGTGTGCGGCGCGATGAGCCACGACGACCAGTTGCGCGAAGCCGAGCATGCGTTCGGCGGCTGGGCGTCCACCGGCGTATCCAATGGGAACGGGACGGCTGCCGCGGATGTCATGCCGGCGAATACGCCGGTGACCCGGCTCGCAGCCGTGCCGCGGGAAGGCGCAGCGCAGTCGGAGCTGCGCATCGGCCATCTCACGACGCGGCGGGTCACACCGGACTACCCGGCACTGCTCGTGATGAATGCATTGCTCGGCGGTCAGTTCGTCAGCCGCATCAATCTGAAGCTGCGCGAAGAGAAGGGGTACACCTACGGCGCGCGAACGAGCTTCGACTGGCGACGAGGCATTTCGCCGTTCACGTTGCAGACCAGTGTGCACACCGCGGCCACGGCCGACGCGATCACCGACTGTCTCGCGGAAATCGGCTCGCTGCGAGGAACGCGTCCGCCGAGCGAGGCAGAGCTGGCGCTCGCGAAGGCGTCGCTGACGCGCGGTTACCCGCGCGGATTCGAAACCGCCCAGCAGGTGGCGCGTTCAGTGGCCATGCTCTCGCTCTACGATCTCCCCGACACATACTTCGAGGAGTTCGTGTCGAAGATCAATGCGGTCACCAGCGCCGACGTCGTTGCGGCGGCGGCGCGACATCTCGATCCATCGCGCATCACCACGCTCGTGGTCGGCGACTACTCTGCCATTGCAGAGTCGCTGCGCGGCCTGAACATCGGCGAACCACAGCTGCACGCCGTCGAGTTCTAGCGAGGTCCGCCTCAGACCATCGAGCATGCGCGTGCACGGTATCGTCACAATCACGTCCAGCACGCATGCTAGGCTAGTTCCGATCCGTGAGCGTCGAACTCGAACACGCGCGGGAGGAGCACGATCTCGAGCGCGGTTTCGACCGCGTGACGAGTGTGGCTGTGCTCATCGGCCTGCTGGCGACCGTCATCGCCGGCGCCACCATCTGGCTGGTGTTGACCGATCCCGTCACAGTGACCAGCGCCATCGACGATGGTGAAGTCTCGCCGCTCGTTCGACGGCTCGCCGAAGTGCTCTACAACGCGCTGGCGGGATTGCTCGAGTATCTCTAGTTAGAGAGAACGCGGACCGTCGCGCCCCCGCACCCTCGCCCCTTCGCACCGCCGCACGCTCTTTGCCAGCCCTTCCTCTACTCGATGTGGACGATGCCGCGCTTCAGTGCGACATTCACCGCGGCGGTCCGCTCGTTGACCTTGAGCTTCGCGAAGATGTTCTTCAGATGGACCGGCACCGTCTCTTCGCTGATCCCGAGCAGCGCGGCGATCTGCTTGTTGCGCTTGCCTTGCGATACCAGCTTGAGCACCTCGATCTCACGCGGCGTCAGCGTGGGATTCGCCGCGCGCTCGTCGAGTCGAGCCCGGACGTCAGGACCGATCGGATGTCCTCCGGCGTGAACCTCGCGGACGACGCGAATGAGGTCGTCCGAGAGGGTGTCCTTCAGCAGATAGGTCGCGGCGCCTGCCGCCAGCGCCTGATGAATGTCCTCGTCGCCCTCGTACATCGTCAGCACGATGATGCGCGCGTCCGGGTGCTCACGGCGAATCGCCTGGATCGCCTGGATGCCGCTCGTGCAGCCGAGCCGCAGGTCCATCAAGGTGACGTCCGGCAGATGAGCCTTGAATTGCACGACCGCTTCCTGCGCGTTCGCCGCCGTTGCGACGACGGCCATGTCGGGTTCCCGGGAGATGATGAGGGCCAGCCCGTCTCGCACGATCCGGTGATCATCGACGCAGAGAACGCGAATGGTGGGTGAATTCATAGAGTCGCGATCATCTGGTCCCTGGCAGGCGACGACAGGGGAATGACGGCCTCGATTGACGTGCCGCGTCCGAGCCCGGTGATGACGGTCAGCGTGCCACCGAATTCCTCGGCCCGCTCTCTCATCGTGGTCAGGCCGTAGTGGCTGCCGCAATCAGCGAACCAGCGACTGCCGTCGAACCCGCGGCCATCGTCGGACACGAGCAGCGTCACCGCGTCTCTTCCGAAGGAGAGCTCGAGGTGAATGCGCTCGGCCTGCGAATGGCGGAGCGCGTTGGTGATCGCTTCCTGACCGATCCGCAGCAACTGGTTCTCGACTTTTGGCGAGTCCACGTTCGGATTGCCCGAGACCACCGACGTGAAGCGCACGCCGCTGTCGCCGATGGCGTTCTTGGCGAACTCCTGCAGCGCCGTGGCGAGATCTCGCGTTTCGAGGAGCGGCGAGCGAAGGTTGTGGATCGACTGCCGCGCCTCACGAATGTAGGCTTCGACCTGCCGGCGGACCCGCACCAGTTGCTCGCGCGCGGACGAGGCTCCCGGGTCCATCGCCGCGGCAATGCCATCGAACTGCAGCGCGACGCCGACGAGGCTTTGCAGCAGCGTGTCGTGAATCTCGCGGCTGAGTCGCGCGCGCTCGGCGAGCATCAGCGAGAACTGCCGGCGCACGAGCTGCAGCCGGAAACTCCAGATCAGCCAGACGCCCGCCATCGCCGCGCACAGGCAGAAGGCATAGAACCAGCGCGTCTGGTAGATCGCCGGCTCGATGGTGAAGGCCCATTGCGCCGACGATGTTTGCCACGTGCCGTCCTCGGATCGCGCTTCGACGCGAAACGTGTAATCCCGGGGCGACAGGTTCGTGTAGTACGCGGTCCGCCGCGCTCCCGCATCGACCCAGTCGGCGTCGAATCCCTCGAGCTTGTGCCTGAAGTGAATGCGGTCCGAGGACGAGACCGACAACGAGGTGTACCTGACCTCGAGGCGCCTCGTTCCGGGAGCAAGCGATGTGTGACCGGAGGGAGTGAGGCTTCGATCGTTGGCGACGACTTCTTCGATTCTGAGCGCTCCGAGCTGCGTCGCCGGCTCCGGCAGGTCGCGCGGCTCGACTCTCGTCATACCGCCGCCGCGAACGAACCACAGTCCTCCATCCTGATCGCTGACGGCGTTGATGATGCCGAGAGGTGCGCCGGCCAGTCCGTCGAGCGGATCGTAGGTCTGGTAGCGCATCCGGTACGAGGGATCCGCGATCGCGTGAGCGATCTCGTCGCGGGCAATGCGGACCAGACCTTGGTCGAGGCTGAGCCACAATCGCCGTTGCCGATCTTCCGTGATCGCCCAGACGCGGTCGTTGGGCAGTCCCTGCGCCCTGCCGACCGACGCGGCACGTCCGCCCGATAGTCGGTGCAGTCCCGCGCTGGTGCCCAGCCAGACCACGCCCTCCCCGTCTTCGTACGCAGCGTGGAGCGTCACGTTCGGGCTGGTCTCGAATCCTTGGTTCGCGCCGAGCATCCGGAATTCGCCGTTCAGCTCGAGTCGCCCGATCGCTTTGCCGTCGAATCCCAGCCACACACGGCCGCTGCGATCCGACCGCACCGATGTGAGCCGGGTCAGGCCGGCAGCGGATACAGGCAGCGACAGCGGCTCGAGTGTCGTCCCGTCCCATCGGTAGAGCCACTCGCCGTCGCCGAGCCAGAGGCCGCCTCGCCGGTCCGGCGAGATGGACAGCACGAGCATGTCGGACCGCGACGGCAGTTGCACTCGTGAGAGACGTCCGCCGCTGAAGCGCCACACCCCGTCGGATGCTCCCACCCACAACGTGCCGCTCGGGTCACGGTAGAGCGACCGGATGTCGGGCATCGCCGGACCGAGTCGCGTCTGTATCCACCGCCCCGATTCGCCGTCGAGGCTGACGAGGCCGTTCGTCGTGCCCGCGAGCACGCGTCCCTCGTCCCACGGCTGCACGGCGAGCACGAAGCCGACGTCCTCGAGCGGCGTCAGCGTGCGCCTGGTGAAGCGGTGAAGTCCGACAGTCGTGCCGACCCAGATATTGCCGCCGCGGTCGACGGTCATCGATTGAATCGAGTTGCTCGACAGGCCGGTGCTGAGCGCCGCTCGCTCGACGGCGAACGCCTGCTTCTGCCGTGTGACGCGCCACAGCCCGTGCCCGAAGGTGCCGACCCAGAGATCGCCGTGCAAGTCGTACTTCAAGCGATACCCTGCGCCTTCGACAGTGTGGCGAGGCGGCTGGGGAGCGCCGAGCTCACGAAACCCCGCGACGATGTCGCTCGTCCACATTCGTCCCGCAGGATCTTCGACGATGCCCCACACGTGTTCGTCCGACACACGGCGGAAGGTGTTGGTGTCCTCGAGATGCTCGAACACGCCCCAGCGGGTTCCCACGAACAGCCGGCCGCTTCGGTCCACGTAAAGCGTCTGAACGACGCCCTCACGCGACTTCCACGGAAGGCGGACCTTCTGCCAGTGATCGGAGTGAAGCGTGTAGAGCGCGCGGTCGGCGATTGCCCACATCGCGCCACCGCCATCCTCGACGAGGTCGGTGACTGCATCCAGGCTTTCCAGGCCGCTGTCGTTGCGAACGAGCTGGCCGTCGCGAATCTGTCCCACGCCAGCGCGCTGGGCGAAGCCCACGAGCAGCCGGCCGTCTTTTGCCAGGTAGATCGACCTCACCGCGGAGCCGGAACGTGCTGCATTGCTCAATCGAGCCCAGGGGGTAAAGCGCCAGCCGTCGAAGCGCAGCAGCCCGGCATCGGTGCCGATCCAGAGATATCCATCGTTGTCCTGCACGATGGCGTACACCGAACCCAGCGGTCGCCCCGCATCGTCGTGCCACGACGTGACTGAGTACCGCGACAGCAGACCACCCTGATCGGACGCGTGCACGAAAGCGGGCGCGACCAGCCACAGCATCGTGATTGCCGCGATCGTTCTGAACATCGAGTCGGTCCTCTTCATGCGGATTCGACCGCCACGTCCCTCGCTCACGGCAGTCGTAGGTGCGAACGATAGCAGACGGCGCCCTCGTCTGCAGTTCTGCCGGCGGTCGCCGTGCCCTACAGGTGCCTCCGCAGGAACTTGGTCAGCACGTACCCGTCGAGGTACTTGAACGGCGCAGCGCCCGTGCTGTAGTGCCCGCAACGAAGCGCGAACACCTCGTGCGGCAGTTTCCTGTTGCGGAATTCGTGTATCAGGAGTTCCGAGAGATCCACGGGAAACGTCAGGTCGTAACGCGCGTAGACGAGAAGCGTGCGCTTGTCGCGCACCCGTTCCAGATACTCAATCGGGCTGATCGGGCGCCACAGCGAGCGCAGGCGTTCGAGATCGATATGGCCTTCGAGTCCCTGCCGCACGTGGCGCGTGGACAGCCCTCGCCATACCACGTCGGCGAACCACGGCGACACGTGATTCAGCGCCTGCGCCCGGATGAGCGGCTCGTGCGCGGACGTCAGCATCGCGAGGCAGGACCCGAGGCTCGTGCCAAGGATGCCGATGCGCTCGAACCCCTGCGCCGCCAGCCACGCCACCGCGCGCCGCGCGTCGAGCACCGCCTGGCGGCAGACCTGCACCGTCCGCACGATGTTCGAGCTGACGATGTAGTCGGCGCGCGTGAGCTCGGGGGGCATGCGCGCATCGTGATAGGGCAGGCTGAGCCGCAGCGCGGACACCCCAAAGCGGGCGAGCA
>Ga0073934_10006655_pt1 | contig 16654 bp, 13 predicted proteins | sample LarsenN4metaG_FD_76834 | JGI IMG/M metagenome (GOLD analysis project Ga0073934, IMG submission 76834) | Hot spring sediment bacterial and archeal communities from British Columbia, Canada, to study Microbial Dark Matter (Phase II) - Larsen... ...
AGGGCATTGACGATGGCTGCGGCATCCGCCGGCGCCAGGGCTGCGTCCGCTGGGGCGTCTCCCGCGGCCTGGATCAACGCCGCCGGGGCGCGCTCGCAGAGGCCCAGACAGGGGCTCGTCTTCCACGTCACCCGGCCGTACATCGCCGGCGCTCCCGCGGGGCCGAGCCGCTCCTCGAGCGCTTTGCAGACGTCCAGCGCGCCCTTCATCCGGCATGCCAGGTCGTCGCAGACATGAGCGACGCGCGGCGGCGTCGGTTCCAGGTTGAGGAGGGCGTAGAAGCTCGCCACGCCGTACGCCTCCGCCGGGGGGACCTCCAGGCGCTGGCAGACGTAGTTCAGGCCGCCGGGCGTGAGGTAGCCCGCGCGCTGCTGGAGCGCCTGCAGCGCCGGCAGGAGCATGTGCCGCCGGCTTCGGGCCTTTTGGCCGCTGTGGCCGAGGACAAAGTCGCGGCCCGCGTTTTCGCGGTCTCTCTCCCATCCCTCCTCAGGCGGGCCGAGGAGCGCGTCGACCGCGTCGCGTTCGGCATCGCTGGCGACGGCAAGGGGGATGAGGTGCAGGTCCACGACAAGAGTTTACGAGATTGGGCCGGTACGCGCCCGCCCTGCCTTCGGGCCAGCCCTCCACCTTGGCAAGCAAACAGCCGAAAGCTAGGGCTACTTCGGCGCGGCGCTCAGCTTCTCGATGCGGATAGCCGCCGCCTTGAACTCCGCGGTGCCGGACTTCGGGTCCACGGCGTCGATCGTGATCAGGTTGGAGGGCGCGTCGTCCGGGAAATGGAAGGTCATGAACGCCAGCCCGGGGCGCAGCGTGGGGTCGTAGCGGACCGGCGCCAGGATCTCGCCGCGACGGGAGATTACGCGCACCACCTCGCCGTCCTCGACGCCGTAGCGCCTGCCGTCCTCCGCGTGGATATCGAGCGTCTCGCCGCGGCGCAGGGGCGAGGTGTAGCCGCCGGACTGCACGCCGGTGTTGAAAGAATCGAGGCGGCGCCCGGTAGTAAGGCGGACCGGGAACTCCGGGGTCAGCTCGTCCACCGGAGGGTCGTGCTCGACGGCGTTGAAAGGCGCCGGCGGGCCCTCGATGGGGTCTTTCCACAGGCGGGCGTGGAGGAAGGGGCTGCCGGGGTGGTCCTCCGAAGGACACGGCCAGTGGATGCCGTTCAGCTCCTCCAGGCGCTTGTAGCTCATGCCCCTGTGCCAGGAGGACAGGCTGCGAAGCTCGTCCCAGACCTCTTCGGCGGTCGGGCTGCCCCAGTCATAGCCCAGGCGGCGGGCCATCTCGCAGAGGATTTCCATGTCGTCGCGGGCGCCCGCCGGGGGGTCGACCGCCTTGCGTACCCGCTGCACCCGCCGCTCGGAGCTCGTGACCGTGCCCTCGGACTCGCACCAGGAAGCGGCCGCCGGCAGGACCACGTGCGCCAGCTCCGCCGTCTTCGTCAGGAAGATGTCCTGGACGACGAGGTGGTCGAGCCCGCCGAGGAGGCGCATGGCCCGCTCCGTCTCCGCCTCCGACTGCGCCGGGTTCTCGCCGATGACGTACAGCGTCCGCAGCGCGCCGTGCTCCATGGCTTCGAACATCTCGCTCAGGTTCAGGCCGCGCTTCGGCGGGATGGGCCGGCCGTAGACGCGCTCGAAGGGGATGCGCTGCTCGTCCTTCTCCATGTCGTTGCCGCCGGGCAGGCGGTTGGGGATGGCGCCCATATCGCCGCCGCCCTGGACGTTGTTCTGGCCCCGAAGGGGGCAGACGCCGGACCCGTAGCGGCCGACGTGCCCGGTGAGGAGGGAAAGGTTGATCAGCGCCAGGACGTTATCGACGGCGTTGTGGTGCTCCGTGATGCCCAGCGTCCAGCAGAGCTGGGCGCGGTCGGCGCGGGCATAGACGTGGGCAAGCTCCCGGATCGCCTCCGCCGGGACGCCCGTGACGCGCTCGGCGTAGTCCAGCGTGTACTTCTCCACCGCTTCGCGGTAGGCATCGAAGCCCGTGGTCGCGCGCTCGATGAACGCCCGATTATGAAGGCCCGCGGCGATGATCTCGCGGCCGATCGCGTTCGCGAGGGCGATGTCGGAGCCGACGTCGAGGCCGAGCCAGACGTCCGCCCACTGCGCCGAGGACGTCCGGCGGGGGTCGACCGCGTACAGCCTGGCGCCGCGGTTGAGCGCCTTGAGGACGTGATGGAAGAAGATAGGGTGCGTCTCCCGGGCGTTGGAGCCCCAGAGGATGATGACGTCCGTCTCCTCCACCTCGCGGTAGGAGCTGGTGCCGCCGCCTGCCCCGAAGACCGCCGTCAGACCGACGACGCTGGGGGCATGTCAGGTGCGGTTGCAGGAATCGACGTTGTTGCAGCCGATCACCTGCCGGGCGAACTTCTGGGCCAGGTAGTTGACCTCGTTCGTCGCCTTGGAGCAGGAGAACAGGCCGAACGTGTTCGGGCCGTAGCGTTCGACGGCAGCGCGAAAACCATTCGCGGCGGCCTCGAGCGCCTCGTCCCACGACGCCGGCCTCAGCTCCCCGCCTCGGCGGACGAGCGGCTGGGTCAACCTCGTGTAGCGCTTGGGCATCTTCCTTCTCGCCTCCGGGCCTGGGCCCGATAGCACAAGGATAACCCCGCCGCGAGTCCGTGTCAGCCGTGGCGCCCCGCCGAAGGCGTTTTGGCGCCGCGCCGGTCCGCGGACACGGGACCGAGCGGCGTTTGCTCCGTTGTCGCCGGGAACACCTTTCGGCTATTCTTTTACCCTGTTGCAACCCGGACCCCGCCCGCGGCCGTAGAGGCCGCGTCACCCATGGAAGGGACCTCCCGGAACGGGACCTAGCCCAAGGACGGGGCCGTGCTTCCTCCCCAATCCGCACGCGATCCCGCAAGGCCCGCACCCTTCGAGCAGCCGTCCGGCCGCGAGGCGCAATGAAGCGCGCGGCCGCCTACCGGCGCGCTCGAGTCCTGGCCGGACTCGGGCTGGCGCTCGCGGCGGCGGGCGCCGCCTTCGTCTACCTCGGCCTCGCGGTCCTGCCGTCGCCGCCCGCCCTGGCGCACTCGGCGTCCCACGTCAACCCTGCCTGCCAGGACCACGACGGCAGCCACGACCAGTCCGCCCCGTTCTCGATCTCGGCGCCGGCGGGCCTCGCCATCGAGGCAGTCTGCATCAAGTCCGGCACCAAGGAGTTCAGGGCCACGTCCAACGGCTACGTCAGCAGCGGCAACGTCGCCGAGTGCTACCTGGTCTCGGGCATCGGCAGCAGGACGGTCACGGTCGTCAAGACGGGCGCGGGGACCGCCCAGAACTGCCAGGACATAAGCTACATCGCCGCCTTTTGGACCCAGCCCACGCCCACCGGCACGCCGGTCACGCCGACGGCGACGAATCCGGCCGCGACGCCGACCAGCACCTCCGCCGCGCCTACCTCAACGAGCCCGGCCCCGACACCAACCGCCACCAACCCGTCGGGCGCGCCGACAGCCAGCAGCACGCCCGCCGGCCCGCCCTCCACTCCCGCGCCCAACGGCACGACGCCCCCCGCGCAGACGGCGGAGGTGCAGCAGGTCCTGGCCGCGCCGGCGGCGCCGTTGGTCGCGGAGGTGCAGCTGGCGCAGGCGCTGCCGTCTACGGGCAGCGGCGGCTACCTGGACGACAAGTCGATGGCCGTGACCTGGTTCGGGATCGTCATGCTGCTCTCCGGCATCTCCACCATGGGCTACGCCGTCAGGCTGGCGACGATGGAGGACTAGCCCCTGCCGATTCGATCGATTCGAGACGGCGGCCGCCGCGTCTTCGCCGGCCCCTGCTAGGCGTAGAGCTGCCAGTCGCCCGTGGTGATCACCTCCAGGCCGTCGTCGGCGCGGTAGGTGAGCACCGTCTTGCCCTGCTGGTTGGCGAAGTGGAGGCTGGCCTGGCGCCCTCCGACCTTCAGCCCGTCGATGTCGACGCGTCCCAGCCAGAAGGGGAGCTGGGGGCGCACCACGAACAGCCTGTTGTTCGGGGCGTCGGCGCGCAGCCCCAGGGTCGCGTTCAGGAGGTGGAGGATGGCGCCCGCGGCCCAGGCTTGGGGCCGGCAGGCGACGGGGTAAGGCACCGGCGGCCGGTAGTCCGCCCGGGGCTGGCCTCCAAACAGCTCGGGAAGGCTGCGCGTGGGGAAGTGCTGGGCCGCGTCGAAGAGGGCCGTGAGGAGTTCCTCCGCCTCGGGGTCGAAGCCGTAGCGCTTGAGGCCGTGGGCGATGATGGCGTTATCGTGCGGCCAGATCGTGCCGAGGTGATAGCCCAGCGGGTAGTAAGCGGCGCAATCGCGCGAGAGGGTCCTGATGCCCCAGCCGCTGAACATATCGTTCTGGAAGAGCGCCTCGCGGACCGCCTCCGCGCGCTCGGGTTCGAGCAGGCCGCTCCAGAGCACCTGTCCGGCGTTCGAGGACATCACGGTCGATGGCTTGTCGTCCCCATCGAGGGCCATGGCCACGCGTTGGAGGTCCTCGAGCCAGAAGTCCCGGTTGAACGCCTCCCGCAGGTCCGCCGCCTCGCGGGTGAGGCTCCGCGCGAGCGATTCCTCACCGAACGCCTCCAGGATGGGCGCGAGCGACTGCCAGGCGCGGTATACGTAGCCCTGCACCTCGGCGAGGGCGATCGGCCCCTCGCATAAGCTGCCGTCCGCGTGCATGATCGCCTCCACGGAGTCCTTCCACCCCTGGTTTCGGAGACCTACCGCGGAATCGACGTTGTAGCGCAGGTAGATGTCCCCCTTCGGGCGCCCGAACTGGCGGACCCAATGGACCGCGTCCTTGATCGCCGGCAGCAGCTCCTGGACCGTCGCGTCGTCCCCCGTCCAGACGTGGTAGTCGGCGACGAGGTTGAGGAACAGGGGCGTTGAATCGACGCTCCCGTAGTAGCAGGTGTAGGGGAGCTCCTTGATCGCCGAGAGCTCGCTCTGCCGCATCTCGTGCAGGATTTTGCCCGGCTCCTGCACGCTGAAGGGGTCGTAGGAGCGTGCCTGGCGGCGGGCCAGGAGGTGGAGGCACTTGCGCGCCAACTCCGGCCGCAGCGCCAGGGTTTGGAGGGCGGTGATGATGCTGTCGCGTCCGAACAGGGTGGCGAACCAGGGGACGCCGGCCGCGAAATAGCCCTCCCCCCTGGAGTCCTCCGTCCAGAGCATGCGCAGCTCGCTTATCGACCGGTTGACAACCTCGTTGAACAGCTCGTTGTCGGTGTGAAGGGTGGCGAACTGGCTGCGCCAGCGGCCGTAGTCCTCGCGGAGACGGACGAAGCTGTTGTCCGCGGGCCTTTCGGCCTCGTCCCAGGCCGTTATGACCCGCAGGCCGAGCTCCAGCGAGCCGCGCGCGCCCAGCTTGATCTCGAACCTCGCGGCGTCGGCCGTGAGCTCCGCGGGCGGCTCGTCGAAGAGGATGAGCGTGCGTCTCCAGATGCCGTCCGCCCCCAGGTAGCGGTACAGGATCGAACGCTCCCCTATCTCAGGGCGGGCGAAGTTGCCGGGGTGCTGTCGCGGGTGGCCCCGCACCTCGAAGATGTCCGCGAAGTCGGCTTCGAAGAGGTAGTTGATCGGAAACGAGACGGGGAAGTTGTTGTAGTTGGTTATCTGGAGCCGCTCCTCCAGATCGCGGTCCAAAACCCGCCTGCGGATGACTTCGATAGTCGCCCGGCCGACGGCATGGCCGTCGTAGGTCATGCGGTAGTTGCCGATCACCTGCTCCTGGCTGAAGCCGGATTCGGCAGTGGAGAGGAGGACGAGCGGCTTCTTGCCATCGACGAGCATGGCGTAGACGCTGAGGTGGCGGGTGTCCCGCGTGTACAGGCCGAAACCGCGGCGGTTATCGGGGAGGATGTTGCCGTCCGGGTCGGTGAGGAGGAACTGGTCCTGCTCGCGGCAGACCAGCGCGTCGCTGATGTCCTGGACAAGTCCATAAACGTCGGGAGCCTGCTCCCATTCCCTGGCCTTGATCTGTCTGCGGCCTCTCCTGGGCTCCGAGGTCATGGACAATCCGTATTCTATTTTGCGCTAGGCTGTCGTCTCCCGCACTACTTCTTCCAATACTCCTCCCGGGCTGGGCGAGAAACATGATTCCGGGGCGATGCGAAGCCGGTTCCGCGCCAGGAAGCCCGCCAGGCGGGCATGGGCTTCCACCTCTCGCTTGGCCTGATAGCTCGGCACGAAACCGTCCAGGAAGAGCTCGCCGTCGCTCAGGTGACAGGTCACGCCATCGTAGCCCCGGCTCCGGATCTCGCTCAGGAACGTCGCCAGCTGCGCCTCCAGCTGATAAGGGTCAGACCGCGACACGGCCCAGCGTCCTCTCCTCGATACCCAGGATCGTCCCGTATATCGCAAGGTAGCGGTTGGCGAGGGTGGCGGGGCTGAACCGCTCTTCGACCAGAGCGCGGCAACGATGATGGTCGATGGCGTCCAATTTGTCCAGCGCCGCGGTCATCCCGGCCAGGTCGTCCACCAGGAAGCCGGTCTCCCCGTCCACGACGATCTCGGGGGCGGCGCCGCGACGAAACGCGACCACGGGCGTCCCGCACGCCATCGCCTCTACCATCACGAGGCCGAAGGGCTCCTCCCACAGGATCGGGAGCAGGAGGGCGCGGGCGCCCGCGAATAGCTCTCTCTTGGTTGCGGCGTCGGCTTCGCCGACGTATTCCACGCCCGGCAGGCGCAGCAGCGGCGCCACCTTCGCCTCGAAGTATTCGGCCTCCGCCGCCGTTCCCACCTTTCCCGCCAGGACGATGCGGCGGCCGGCCCGCCTCGCGGCCTCGATCGCCAGGTGCGGCGCCTTCTCGGCGCTCAAGCGCCCCAAGAAAAGCACGTAATCGCCTTTGCGAGCGCGGAAGGGGAAAGTCTCCACTTCGATCGCGTTGTAGACAACGCCCGCGAACTTCGCCCGCGGCAAGATGGGCAGCACTTCCGCCTGCCGCCGGCTGATCGTGTTGTACCAGCCCTCGTAAGACTGCCAGATGAGCTCGTGGCGCGGTTCGGGCATGTTGTGGACCGTCGTCAGCATCGGCACGGGGACGATGCTGCTCATGGCCATGGCGAAGTCCAGCGGCGGGCCGTTATGGTTGTGGACGATGTCGAAGTCCCCCGCCTCGGCGAGGGAGCGGACGGTGTGGACCGCCGCATACTGCAGCGCGCAGTCGGTCAGCCCGGCCAGGCGCAGGCTCTTCGGCACCACCGAGAACAGCTCTGCCGCGGTGATGGAGTCTCCCGAGGCGCACAACCGCACCTCGTGGCCGCGGCTCACGAGCTGCTCCGTGAGCGCGCTGACCACGCTTTCGGTGCCTCCATAAGCTGGGGGAGGCACGGTCTCCCACACAGGGGCCAGCTGCAAGATTCTCATGAGGGGCCGGGATAAGCGCCGCGGGGACCGTCCTCATTAAATGTCATCACAGATTTCAGGAAGATAATGTCGGCGTTGCTGGCGTTATTGCGGAAGCGTCTACGTTGCGGCGCAGGCGACCAATCTGGAGGTTTCCAGATTCGATTTCGGGCGAAATCGCCGTTTCCGCTCAGACTCGGCGGGCGGGGGCATTTCAAAAACCTTACGGATTACATAAGGAGAACCTGCAAGCGGTTCTTTAGTCATCCTTCTCCCTCGGCGCATCCGCCTGTTATCGGGCCGTTTCTAGAATCCCGCCATGCCTTCCGCGAGTTCCCCTGCCCGGATCGCGGTGTTGCGCGCCCTGCACCTGGGGGACCTGTTGTGCGCGGTGCCCTTCCTGCGCTGCCTGCGCGCCGCTTACCCGGAGGCTGACGTTACGCTCATCGGCCTGTCCGGGAGCGACGGCTTCGTCGCGCGTTTCCCCAACCTCGTCGACAGGCTCCTGCCCTTTCCCAGCTTCCCCGGCGTGCCGGAAACACCCCAGCGGCCGGGGGAGGCCGTGGCGTTCCTGCAGGCGTGCCAGCGCGACCCCTTCGACCTCGCCCTCCAGCTGCACGGCAGCGGCCGCCACACCAACGCTTTCGTGTCCCTGATGGGCGCCCGCGCATCGGCGGGCTTCTTCCTGCCGGGCGAGGAGAAGGGCTATCCCTCCACCTACCGCGCTTACCCGGGCCACGGCCCCGAAGTGAAGCGGCTGCTCGCGCTCGCCCGCCATCTCGGCTGGCCCGAGAGCGGCGAGGACCTGGAGTTCCCTTTGCTGGACGCCGACCGCGCCGCGTACGGGAGGCTGGACACGGCCCTGGGCCTCTCCGGGACGGACTACGTCTGCCTGCACCCCGGCGCCCGCGACCCGCTGCGACGGTGGCCGCCGCGGGAATTCGCGCGCCTCGCCGACGCTCTCGCCTCCTCGGGCCTGCGCGTGCTCCTCACCGGCGAGGCCGGCGAAAGGCCCATCGCCGAGGCCGTGGCGGCGGCGATGCACCGCGGAGCCGAAGTCCTCTGCGGGCGGACGACGCTCGGGAGCCTAGGCGGCCTCCTGGAGGGAGCGCGACTCCTGGTCACCAACGACACGGGGGTCTCCCACATCGCAGCGGCCCTCTGCGTGCCCAGCGTGGTCCTCTTCCTTCACTCGGACGCCGAGCGCTGGGCGCCGTTGGACCGCGAGCTTCACAAGGCGTTCGCGGCCGAGGCGGCAATGGGGAACAGCTGCCTGCACGAGGTCGGCGGGCACCGCTGCCTCGCCGACGGGTGCCGCTTCCGGCGGCGCGTCGCGGCCGGCCGGCCCATCGACCGGGAGGAGGTCTTGAGCGCGGCCTTCTCGCTCCTGGAGGCGCGAGGTGCCGGCGCACGTGCCTGACTGGGCTTCGCTGCGCGACATCCTGGCCGTCCGGCTGGACAACATCGGCGACGTCGTCCTCGTGGCGCCCGCCCTGCTGGCGATCAAGGAGGCGGCGCCCGCATCCCGCCTGACCCTCATGGCTACGCCGGCCGGCTCCCGCGTCGCGCCCCTGGTCGGAGCCGTCGACGACGTGATCGTGGAGCGGCCCGTCTGGCAGGACGTCTCGGGCGCGTACCCTTTCGACCCGGCCCGCCAGCAGGCGCTGATCGCCGATCTGGCGGAACGCCGGTTCGGGGCCGCGGTCATCTTCACCAGCTTCAGGCAGTCGCCTTTCCCGCCCGCTTTTTGCTGCTACCTGGCCGGCATCCCGGTGCGCATCGGCCAATCGAAGGAATTCGGGGGCGGCGTCCTCACTCACTGGATCGCGCCGCCGCCGGACGCCACGCACCAGCGGCTGCGCAACCTCCACCTGCTGAGCGGCGTGGGGATAGACGCCGCCGAGGCGGGCGGCATCAGCATCCCGCTCAGCAGCCGCCCGCGCCGATTGCCTCCTGCGCGGGGCCGGCATCCGGCCGGACGAGCCGTTCGTCGCCGTGGCCCCGGGCGCGAGCTGCGAGGCCCGCCGCTACCCGGCGGCCCGCTTTATCGCCGTGACGAGGCTGCTGAGACGCTCCGGCCTCCAGACCCTGCTCCTCGGCACGGCCCGCGAGTTCGAAGGCAGCAGCTGGGACGGGGCCGGGCCCTCGCTGGCGGGCAAGACGGACGTGCCGGAGTTCGCCGCGATCGGGCGGGCGGCGGCAGTCGTCTGCAACAACTCCAGCGCCCTCCACTTCGCCGAAGCCCTCGGCCGTCCCAGCGTTTGCCTGTTTTCCGGGACCGACCTCGAGGAGCAGTGGCGGCCGCGGCTCGCGCCGGCCCGGCTTCTCCGGCGCCACACCGAATGCGCTCCCTGCTACCGCTTCGATTGCCCTTACGGCCTGCCCTGCCTGGAGATACCCCCGGAGGAGGTCGCCGCGGCCGTCATCGAGGCGGTGCGGGAGGGAGGCGTGCGGACGTGAACGGCCCCCGCAGCGGCCGGCCGCGCGTCTTCACCTGGCACGTCCACGGCACGTACCTCTACTACCTCTGCCACGCGGCCTGCGAATTCTACGTGCCCGTAAAGCCCGGGAAGCCGGAGGGCTACGGCGGCCGGGCCGGCTCCATGCCGTGGCCCCAAAACCTCCACGAAATCCCGGCCGAGGCGGTGTGCCGGCAGGAATTCGACTGCGTGCTGTTCCAATCCGAGCGCAACTATTTCTTCGACCAGTACGAGGTGCTAAGCCCGGAGCAGAGGCGTCTGCCGCGCGTCTACCTGGAGCACAACACCCCCGCTTCCAGCCCCACGGACACGCGGCACGCCGTGGACGATGCCAACACGCTCCTGGTGCACGTGACCTACTTCAATCGCCTCATGTGGGACAGCGGCCGCACGCCTACCCGCGTCATCGAGCACGGCGTGCTGGTGCCGGAGGAGATCGGCTGGGCGGGGAGCCTGGCGCGCGGCGTCACCGTTGCCAACGACGTCGCGGCGCGGGGGCGGCGGCTGGGATGGGACGTCTTTCAGGCGGCGGCCGCGCGCGTCCCGCTGGACCTCATCGGCATGGGTTCGGAGGACATCGGCGGCCTCGGCGAAATGGCCCGCGACCGCCTCCTCCGGACGCTGCCGGCGTACCGCTTCTTCTTCAACCCCATCCGGTACACCAGCCTGCCGCTCTCCGTCTGCGAGGCCATGGCCCTCGGCCTGCCGGTAGTCGGTCTGGCAACCACGGAGCTTGCCAGGACTATCGAAAACGGCGTCTCGGGCTACGTGGACACGAAGACCGAGGCGCTGATCGACTTCATGGAGCTCCTCGTGCGCGACCGGGGCCTTGCGGAGCAGCTCGGCCGCGGCGCCAGGGAGCGGGCGCGGGCGCGCTTCGGCATCGAGCGGTTCGCGCAGGAATGGACTGAGACCTTCAGCGAGGTGTGCGGCCGCAGGCCGGCCTCGCCAGCGTCGTTGACCAGGAACGGAGGACCTTAGTTGCGAAAGATCGCCCTCATAAGCGAGCACGCCTCCCCGCTGAGCGCCCTCGGCGGCGTCGACAGCGGCGGCCAGAACGTCTACGTGGGCCAGGTGGCCCGCCACCTGGCCCGAATGGGCTACGACGTGGATGTCTTCACGCGCCGCGACAGCCAGGCGATGCCCATGGTCATACCCTGGGAGGGCGTGCGCGTCGTCAACGTGGACGCCGGACCGCCCGCCTACGTGCGAAAGGAGGAATTGCTCCCCTACATGCCCCGCTTCGCGGAACAGGTGATGCGTTTCATGTCTCGCGAAGGCCAGCGCTATGACCTCATCCACGCGAACTTCTTCATGTCCGCCCTCGTCGCCTGCCTGATCAAGGCGAAGACGGGTATCCCGTTCGTCGTCACGTTTCACGCGCTCGGACGCGTGAGGCGGCAGTTCCACGGCAAGGACGATTTCCCGGACGAGCGCATCGAGATCGAGGAGCGGGCGATGCGCGAGACGGAGTGGGTGATCGCAGAGTGCCCGCAGGACCAGGAGGACCTCATGCGCCTCTACGGCGCCGAGACCTCGCGGGTGCGCGTCGTGCCCTGCGGCTTCGACCCCGACGAGTTCGCGCCGATGAACAAGCAGTTCGCGCGCAGCGTCCTGGGCCTGGACAAGGACGAGTTCATCGTCCTCCAGGCGGGCCGGATGGTGCCGCGCAAGGGCGTCGACACGGCCATCGAGGGCTTCGGGCTGCTGGTCAAGGAGCGTTCCGTGCCCGCCCGCATGATCGTCGTCGGCGGCGCCGCCGGCGACGACGACTCGCGGATGAGGGACGAGATGGCGCGGCTCGCCCGCATCGCCGAGAGCGCCGGCGCCGCCGACCGCATCACCTTCGCCGGCAGGCAGGACCACGACGCCCTGCGCTACTACTACAACGCCGCGGACGTCTTCGTGACCACGCCCTGGTACGAGCCGTTCGGCATCACGCCCGTCGAGGCCATGGCCTGCGGCACGCCGGTGATCGGCGCCAACGTGGGCGGGATAAAGTTCACGGTCCGCGACGGCGAGACCGGCTACCTCGTAAACCCTCGGGACCCCGCGGCGCTGGCCGAGCGCCTGGCCCACCTGTACGCCCACCCCAAGCTGCTGCGCCTGTTCGGCAAGCAGGCGGCCCAGCGCGTGAACGACCTCTTCACCTGGGACAAGGTCACGCGCCAGCTGGCAGCCGTCTACGAGGACTTGATCGTCCTCAGGGAACGGACCAGCCAGCTCGACGCCGAGCAGCTTGCCGCGGTCGACGAGGCCTTCCTCGCCAACATCCGCGCCGTGGAGGAGGCCAGACACTGCCTGCCCTCGGCGCTCCTGGAGGCCGCGGCCGAGATCAGCGAATGCTTCCGCCGCGGCGGCAAGGTGCTGATCTGCGGCAACGGCGGCAGCGCCGCCGAGTCTCAGCACATGGCCGCGGAACTCGTCGGGCGCTTCCGGATAGAAGGCAGGGAGCCTCTACCAGCCATCGCCCTGACCGCGGACGGCACGATCCTGTCGGCGTGGTCCAACGACTACGGGTTCGAGGACGTGTTCGCCCGCCAGGTGCGGGCGCTCGGCGCGCCGGGTGACGTCCTCCTGGGCCTCAGCACCAGCGGCTGCTCGCCCAACGTCCTCCGGGCCTTCGAGACGGCGCGGGCGAGGGAGATGACCTGCATCGCCGTCACGGGCGGCAACGGCGGCGACCTCAATCAGCTGGCAGACCAGGCAATCGTCGTGCCGTCCACGGACACGCAGCGCATCCAGGAGGTGCACGGCATCGTCGTCCACCTCCTGTGCGAGCTTATCGAGCTGCGCGTTACCCGGCCTCAGGAACAAGCAGGCCTCGAAACCCGCACGCTGCAGGCGGTGCCGGCGTGAAGCGGGCGCAATCGACCGCCGGGAAGCGGGCCGTCTTCCTGGACAAGGACGGCACGTTGATCGTCGACGTGCCCTACAACGTGGATCCCGCTCTCGTGCGCCTCACGCCGGGCGCGGGCGAGGGGCTGTACCGCCTGCACGAAGCCGGGTTCGGCCTGTGGGTGGTCACGAACCAGTCCGGCGTGGCCAGGGGTCTCTTCCCGGAGGCCGCGCTTGCCGCCGTGGAGACGCGCCTGCGGGAGCTGCTGGCCGGGCACGCCGTCCCGCTGGATGGCTTCCTCTACTGTCCGCACGCGCCCGCGGGCGGAAGCGCGCCCGCCTGCGCGTGCCGCAAGCCGGAGCCGGGCCTCATCCTCGCCGCGGCGGAGCGGGAAGGCCTCGACATCCCGGCGTCGTGGTTCGTTGGGGACATCCTGAGCGATATCGAGGCCGGCAACCGCGCCGGTTGCCGGGCCATCATCGTCGGCCGCGAAGCTGCCCGTGACTGGGGAAGCGTCCCTCCGCAGAAGCGGCCGTTTGCCGCCTGTCGGGACATTTCGGAGGCCGCCGCCGTCATACTGTCGGCCGCCGGCGAAGGCCGGGCTGGGAGCGCGCCGGGGAGGACGGGGGCATGAACCAGAGCCTCATCCCGATAGTCGAGGGTTTCGCCGGCCTGCGAGTGATGGTCGTCGGCGATGCGATGCTGGACGTCTTCGTCAGGGGCGCGAGCACCCGGCTGTGCCGCGAGGCGCCCGTCCCCGTGGTGGCCCAGGAGTCCCGGACCTCCGCCCCCGGCGGCGCCGCGAATACGGCCGCAAACGCCGCCGCCTTGGGCGCCCCGGTCCGCATGCTGGCGGCCGCCGGCGACGACGGCGAGGCCGTCGAACTGCGCTCCGCGCTCGAAGCGGCCGGCGTCGATTGCGGCGGCCTGCTCGCCGTCCCGGGACGGCGCACCCTGACGAAGACGCGCGTATCGGCCGGCAGCCAACTCCTCCTCCGGCTGGACGGCGGCACCACTTCCCCGATCATGGAGCCGGATGATGCGCGCCTCGCTGCCGCCGTTCGCGCGGCGGGCCGGGAGGCGGACGTCTGCATCGTGTCGGACTACGGTTACGGCGTCGTCGGGACGCGGGTCTTCGAGGCCATCGCTGGGTGGCGGCGGCGCGGCCGGTTCCTCGTCGTCGACGCGAAGGACCTCGCGCGCTACCGGGAACTCGAGCCGGACGCCGTGAAACCGAACTTCGAGGAGGTGAGCCGCCTGGTGTCGATCGACGCTCACGTCTTGCGGGGGCGGGCCGCGTCCGAGTCCGTCCGCGAGCTCGGCGAGGAGGTCCTGCGGGCGACGGGCGCGAAAGTCGCCGCCGTCACCATCGACAGCGAAGGCGCCGTCGCGTTCGAGCCCGGCCGGCCACCCTATCGCACATACGCCACGCCCTTCGCCGACTCGCGGGCGACGGGGGCGGGGGACACGTTCACCGCCGCGCTGGCCCTGGCCCTCGCTGCCCGCGCCGGCACCCCAGCCGCCGCCGAGATCGCGTCCGCGGCCGCGGGCGTCGTCGTCCGCAAGGAAGGGACGTGCTGCTGTGCGGCCGCCGAGCTGCGCGACGCCCTTTCCGGCGGTGGAAAGGTGGTCGGCGACGCCGTCCGCCTGGCGCAGCGCCTCTCCGAGCTTCGACGCGCGGGCAGCCGGACCGTCTTCACGAACGGCTGCTTCGATATCATCCATAGCGGCCACGTCGCCTACCTGAACGCGGCCAAGGCCCTCGGCGACGTGCTCGTCGTCGGCGTCAATTCGGACGAGAGCGTCCGCCGCCTCAAGGGGCCGCAGCGTCCGATAAATTCCCTCGCCGACCGCCTTCAGATCCTGGCGGCCCTCAGCTCCATCGACTTCCTGATCCCGTTCGAGGAGGACTCGCCGGCGAAGATCATCGAGGCGGTCCGGCCGGACGTTTTCGCCAAGGGCGGCGATTACGCCGGCTCCGAGATCCCCGAGGCCGCGCTGGTCGAGAGCCTGGGCGGCGCCGTCCACGTGCTCGCCTACGTCGACGACCGGTCGACCACGCGCCTCATCGGCCGCATCCGCGAGGCGGCGGCGACGTGAACGAAAGCGCGGCCCGCGACTGGGGCGGCGCCGGCAATGTCCTCTGCGTCCGCCTGGACGGCATGGGCGACGTGCTCATGACGGGGCCCGCGCTGCGCGCCCTCAAAGAATCGTGCCCCGGGCGGCGGATAACGCTCCTCACGTCGCGCGGGGGCGCCCGGGCTGCGCGGCTGCTGCCTGAAGTCGACGCCGTCGTTGCCTACGCTGCCCCGTGGATGAAAGGCGCGACGGAGGGCGCAGCCTGCGACCTCGCGCTCCTGGATGCGCTGCGGAAGATGCGCCCGGACGGGGCCGTCATCTTCACGGTCTACTCCCAGAGCCCGCTGCCGGCGGCGCTATTTTGCTACCTGGCAGACATACCGCTGCGCCTGGCGCGATGCCGGGAGAACCCCTATCACCTGCTCACCCACCATGTCCCCGAGACGGAGCCTGAAGCCGGCGTCCGCCATGAGGTGGAGCGCCAGCTGGACCTCGTGGCGGCCATCGGCTGCCGCACGGCAGACGACCGCCTGCGCGTGGCCCTCTCGGAGGCGCAGCGGGCGGGGGCGCGGCGAAGGCTCCGGGAGGCAGGCATCGACCTCGAAAGGCCGTGGCTGGCCGTCCATCCCGGCGCCACCGCCCCGTCGCGGCGCTACAGCCCGGGCTCCTATGCGGCCGCCCTCGCGCGCCTCGTCCGGGAGGAAGGCCTTCAGGTGCTGCTGACCGGTTCGGCGGGGGAGGCGCCGCTGCTGGCGGAGGTCGAACGCCTGGCCGGGACGCCCCTGCCGCGCCTTGCCGAGGACTTCGACCTCGGCGTCCTGGCAGCGATCGTGGAGCTGGCGCCCGCCCTCCTCACGAACAACACGGGGCCCGCCCACCTCGCCGCCGCGACCGGAACGCCGGTCGTCGACCTCTACGCGCTGACGAACCCGCAACACGCGCCGTGGCGGGTCCCCAGCCGCGTCCTCAGCCGCGACGTTCCCTGTCGCTGGTGCTACCGCAGCGTCTGCCCGGAGGGCCATCACAACTGCCTCGCCCTCGTCTCGCCGGACGAGGTCGTCGAGGCGGTGTTGGGCCTCCTGGAGGAGACCTCCGCGCGTCTCGATACCGGGTAGCCGCGCTGCTGCGCCCGTCCCGCCCCGCTTTCGGCCGGACGGCAGGCGCCGGCCCTACGCCCGCTGCTATCACCCGTGGCGTCACCATCGGGCGGCCTCAAGCGTGGGAAGCAGCCCAGCGGCAGAGTTCTTCCGCGTCCATCGCATTCACGAAAGCCTGCTCGGGATGCCGCAGGAGGCGGCCATCTCGCAGCCGAAGCGCAGCCAGGTGAGCTGTCCGGGAGCATGCGCGTCGCTGTCGACCGCGAAACGGCAGCCCTTCGCCGCCGCGAGGCGGAGAAGGGGCACCGGCGGGTCGAGCCGCTCCGGCCGCGAGTTGATTTCGAGGGCCTTGTCGTAGCGCACGCAGGCCTCGAATACCGCTTCCGGGTCGAATTCGGATTCGGGGCGTCCGCGGCCGGCGATCAACCTGCCGGTGACGTGGCCGAGGATGTCGAGATGCGGGTTGGCCACCGCCCTCAGGAACCGCTTCGTCATCGCCCCGCGCTCCATGCGCAGAAGGCTGTGAGCGCTGCCGACGACGACGTCCAGCCGGGCGAGCACTTCCTCGTCCTGATCGAGGGCGCCGTCCTCGAGGATGTCGACCTCGATGCCCGTGAGGATGCGGAACGGGGCCAGATCACGGTTCAGGCGCCCGATCTCGTCCAGCTGCCGCAGCAGGCGTTCCTTGCTCAGCCCCCTGGCCACCAGGAGGCGGGGCGAATGGTCGGTGAGGACCACGTACTCCCTGCCGGCGCGGATTGCCGCCTCCGCCATCTCCTCCAGAGACGCGTAGCCGTCCGACCAATCGGAGTGCGTATGGCAGTCACCGCGCAGGGCTTCCAGGAGA
>Ga0073934_10006656_pt1 | contig 16651 bp, 13 predicted proteins | sample LarsenN4metaG_FD_76834 | JGI IMG/M metagenome (GOLD analysis project Ga0073934, IMG submission 76834) | Hot spring sediment bacterial and archeal communities from British Columbia, Canada, to study Microbial Dark Matter (Phase II) - Larsen... ...
CATGCCGAAGACGGTTGCGAAAAATTGTCACATCTTGATTTGAATAATCCTGGCGTGGCATTATGTTGTTCTCCTGGCAATAAGCCTCAATTTCAGCGCGTGATATCTCCAGTAAAGGGCGGATCAACTGGGTTGGCTCAAGTGGCCGATCTACCGCTGAAATATCGTCAGGATGTAGCCTTAAATTTGAAAGATCGATTTCCGGCAGCATACCTCGCAGGCCGCTCAAACCACTCCCTCGTAAAAAATGCATCAAAACTGTTTCTACCTGGTCATCAGCATTATGCCCCACCACAACTTTGGTCGCCCCTACTTCGTTCGCTAGCTGCCATAAAAAAGCGTAGCGAATTTGTCGAGCCGCTTCTTCAATCGACTGTTTGCGCGTATAAGCCAGTGAGGCTACATCTTTGGTTGCTACAAAAACAGGTAAATGCCAGCGTTGAGCGATCTCTTGTACAAAATCCGCATCTGCTTGAGAGTCTGCGCCCCGTAACTTATGATTAAGGTGAGCAACCAGAGGAGGCGGCAACCCAAATGTGGGGCAGAGATGGTTAGCTAATAAATGGAGCAAGCATAAAGAGTCAGGGCCCCCTGAAACCCCCACCACAACTTTTTCATTTTTAGCTAAGAGAGAGTTCTCTTGGATAAATATAATGATTTTTTGTAGAACATCAAGCCTCACTTACCCTTTTCTCCCGTAGGTTTAAGCTGATTTTTTACCGGCGGCCTGATTTATTTCTTGCAAATGAAGGGCATGGGCATTACTCATAAAGACCTGTTGTGAGGCTTCATCAGGCAAACTCTCGATCAGCTTTTTTTGAATTCTTTGAGCATAAATAATGGCATCTCGTAGAGCAGCATCATTCCCGGTTAGCTGGTAGACATAAGCTTTTTGAATTTGAATTAAATATTGGGTTAACCGGCCATCAATTTCCTGAGCCAGATTCGAAGCTTGGATCAAGGTTTCAAGCGCTGCTTCATAGCGGCCATGTTGAACTTCGGTAATAGATTTAAGCCAGTAGCTTCGAGCCACAAACTCGTGCATCTCGTTGGCTTTAGCTAAAGCGATCAAATTTTGTAAAGCTTGTTCAGCCTTGGCCCATTCGCCCTTATCAATAAAGGCTCGAGCCAGTTGATAAAGGATCATCACTTCATCAACCGTAAAACCCATATCATGCGCCCCGGTATGAACTTCCTCTAGCCCTTTAATCGCTTCGTCTAGCCGGTTGAGATGGCGATAAGCTGTCCCCAGAATAGCTTGAGCTTTCATCTCGTAGAGAGGTGAACCAAGCTCATGGGCAAGCTGGACGCTCTGTTCGGCTTGTTGTAGACCCTCTTGGGGTTTTCCTAAAATCAAGTAGTAATAGCCTAACCAGGCTAACCCCAGCGCTTGTGACGATTTTTGCTCCTGCTCCTGGGCCATTTCCAGCCCTTGGGTTAAATTCTGGTAAGCTTCACCCAGATACCCTTGGTAGAGTTGACCCAGGGCATGGTAATATTTAATGAGAGGGATGCGGTAAAAGTCGCCAAATTTTTTGTGTAGTTCAAGCAATTCCTGGGCCGTTTCGTCCGCCTGGGCATAATTGGCGGTAAAGACTTGAGCCATTAAGACTGAATAGAGCGAACTCATTAAGCTGCCACGGTAGCCTAAGCGGCGGCAAACCGGGATGATCTCTTCCTGGTAGCGGTCGAGACTGGCCATAATTTCGCCCTGTTCTAACATAATTTTGGCCAGCCCATCTTCGGCCGCAATCCGGTAAAGCTCGTTATTGGCTTCTTTACTAAGATCGCGGGACTCGCGATAACACGTCGTGGCAAATTCAAGCTCGCCCATGTTGTAATAGAAATTACCCAGTTGATTGAGCGTATCGGCGATGCCCTGGCCATCCCCAATCCGCCGGGCGACGGCCAGCGCTTTTTGAAAATATTCTGAGGCCAGGGTAAAGTTATGATGGCTGGCCTGCAACGCGCCATTGCCATTTAAGGCCCGCATCTGGGCCGCATCATCATTGACCTCTCTGGCCTTGATTAGCATCGCTTCATAGTCGGCCATGGCTTGCTGGGGTTCACCTAGCCGGGTAAGCATCTTGGCCCGGCTTTCGTACACGGCCAAAACTGTGGCCGAGTCAGCCGCAGGGCCAATGATATCCGCGACCTCTAAAGCCCGGGTGCAGTATTCAACCGCCTTTTCGTTGGCAAATGATTGGATGGCAGCGACAACGGCCCGGTGATAATAACGGAGCGCTCTATCCCAGGTTTCGCTTTTATAATAATGTTCGGCCACAATGGGGGCATATTCTTCACCCAGCAGCCAGTATTGCCGGGACATATGATCGCCAATCTGTTTGTGGATCATTTGCCGCTGTTGGTGTAGCATGCTTTGATAGGCCGTTTCGTAAGTGAGGATATGCTTGAAGATATATTCCGGTTCCGGCTCACGAGTCTTTACTTCAATGAGATCGGCAATCTCTAGTTGCTCCAAAGCTTTTTCTAGAACATCATCAGGCTCATTCACAATTGGCGCCAAGATAAAACGGGGAAAGACGCGCCCAATCACGGCCGCAATTTGAAGTATCCGCCGGACCCGTTCATCCAAACGATCAATACGGGCGGTGAGAACACCCTGCAAGGTATTAGGAATATCGATATCGGTTACGGCTCGGGTTACTTCCCAATGCCCATCCTTATGCTCTATTGCGCCTTCCTCAATTAGGCTGCGTAGAACCTCTTCCAGAAACAGAGGATTGCCTTCGGCCCGGCTCAGCAGCAAATGTTCCAGGGCAGCGGGCATCGAGTCGATTTTTAGCAGATGTTTTATAACCTGGCGGCACTCCTCATTGGTCAAAGGCCAGAGGGTTAGTTCGGCAATGTTGGCATGATCTTGAGCGCTTTGGGTTTTTATCTTCCAAAAAGATGTGTTTCGCTCAATGCGACTCACGCAAATGATCAGGATAGGAGTATAAACCGTCAGGCTAAATAGGTAGTCGATAAGGGCGACTGAACTGGGGTCGGCCCAGTGTAGGTCTTCAAAAACAACAACCAGCGGCTGTTTGGCGGCCAAAACCTCTACCCATTCGCCCATGGCCAAAAAGATCCGCTGCTGTAATAATTGCGGGTCATTCAACGGAAGATCGGTAGAGGTGTTATCCCATTTAACGCCTAAAAGCGTCGCCAGGTAAGGAATCACTTCATTCTTCCGTTTGCCAAATAGCTCCTCGCCCATGGCCTCAAGTTTTACTTTAACATAATTGTGGTCAGAGTTTTCGGGAAGGCCCAAATAGCTATAAAGGATGTCAACAAAGAGACGGTTGGCAAAGGATTGGCGATAGGAAAGCCCCCGGCCAAAGAGCCACAATGATTTAGGCTTGCCCTCCTCTTCTCTTTCTTCCCGGTTGACCTGCTTCATTAATTCAGCGATGAGCCGCGATTTTCCTAAACCGGCATCCCCAACCACTGCCACAGCGCTGCCCTGCCTGCTATAGAGTTTTTGATAGTAGTTGAGGAGTTGTTCCATCTCATGTTCTCGCCCAATGAGCGGCGCTTCCATTCCGGTCAGGCCGCGCTGCGTTTGACTTAAGTCGCGAGCGCCTTTTAGCAGGTAGACGTTTAACGGCTCTGATTTACCTTTAACGGTGATGGGTTCACATTCTTCAAATACAAACAACCGGTTTGTTAGGTTGTAGGTATCTTCATTAACCATAATCTGGCCTCGTTCTGAAGCCGCTTCTAAGCGGGAGGCCACATTGACCGCATCACACATCACGGTATAAGAACTTTTGCGCCCTGTGCCAACCATACATGCAATGACCGTACCGGTGTTAATACCCATATGAATACCCAGGGGGGCTGGCAGGGGTATGGGGGGATTCTCATTGAATTTCTGAAGCCGCTCCATCATAGCTAAGGCCGCCCGGAGAGCTAGCTCGGGGTCATTTTCGTGGGCAACCGGCGCGCCAAACAGGGCCATAATTTCATCGCCGACATATTTATCGATATAGCCGTCATATTCGTAAATAACTTCGCTCAGCTCGCTCAAAAGCATGTTGATGAGCTTAACCACCTGCTCAACATCAGCCGCTGTTTTGGCAGCGTCGTTGAGGGCAGTAAAGCCGGAAATATCGGCAAAAATTATGGTAACCTGCCGGCGGTCTCCCTGAATAGGAATATCAAGGGTTGAGGTGGCAGTAGTTTGATCAACATTGACGCCTTCGTTAGCTTTAGCTGTCTTAGTCACGAGTACTCTCCTTCTCAGCGGCAACAATTTCCAGGAGCCACCTTAGTAGATGTTATCACCCATTTAATGATGATAGTACAACCCTTAAAATATGTCAACGGTCTTTTTTGGCTAGTCGGTTTTAGAAACATGCCGCAGCTTGATCATAACCTCTGCGAGATGATGACTTGTTTGTGAAAAAAGGTGATTATGGTATAATCAAAAAATTGGGCAGGCATAGCAAAAAGCCATTGGCTGCCCAGTGTTTATGGTTTTGAGGAAGGAGTAATCTGCGTGGCAGGCCCGTTAGATGCATTATTAGGGCTCTTTTCTCTAGATGTTGGTATAGATCTAGGAACGGCCAATACGTTAGTATATGTAAGAGGTAAAGGGATCGTTATCAACGAGCCTTCAGTGGTAGCCATTGATAAGAGGACGAAAAAACCATTAGCCATCGGTGTTGATGCTAAAGAAATGGTCGGCCGGACTCCTGCAAATATTGTGGCTGTTAGGCCACTACGTGACGGTGTTATCTCGGAATTTGAGATTACCGAAGCAATGTTGCGGTATTTTATCAAGAAAGTACATGAACAGACCCTCATTCCTACCCCTTTTTATGCGCCCCGGGTAGTCGTAGGTATCCCCAGCGGTGTGACCGAGGTTGAAAAGCGAGCGGTCTATGATGCGGCTCGAAGCGCCCGGGCTCGGGAGGCCCAAATTATTGAGGAGCCGGTAGCAGCGGCTGTTGGGGTCGGGTTACCCATTACCGAGCCATTGGGGAGTATGGTCATCGACATTGGCGGCGGAACGACAGAAGTCGCCGTTTTTTCGTTGGGTGGTATTGTCGTTAGCCGCTCGATCCGGGTGGCCGGCGACGAAATGGATGAGGCGATTATCAACTATGCCCGGCAAAAGTATAATTTGTTGATTGGGCAGCGCATGGCGGAACGGGCCAAGATTACTATTGGTTCGGCTTATCCACTGCCAGAGGAACAGACGATTGCCTTGCGGGGACGTAATCTCATCACCGGATTGCCTGACTCGGTTGAGGTCTCCAGTGTGGAGGTGAGAGAAGCGCTGAGCGATTCGGTCCAGGTCATTGTTGATGCTGTCCGAGATACGCTGGATGAAACCCCACCCGAGCTGATTGCCGATCTCATGGAAAATGGGATTGCGCTGGCCGGCGGCGGCGGTTTATTGCAAGGTTTATCTGAGCGTCTTTCCGAAGAAACCAAAATGCGGGTTTATATTGCCGATGACCCCTTGACATGTGTGGCCCGTGGCGCCGGCAAGGTGCTGGAAAGCTACGATAAATATGCTAAAGTTTTGACTTCGATGCAGCGTGGCAGTACGAACCACCGGTGAGCAATTAATTATTGTTAATTGATCATTGACATGACGGCTATTAGGAGTAGGCAGCTTTATATCGGGCTTGTCATAGGATTGGTTCTGTTAGGGTTTACTTTAGATCAGTTTGGCTACTTATCGCCGCTCAAAGAGCTTGTTCAAGTCGTTCTGGCGCCGGTGCAAGACGCCGTCTCTACTACAGCCCAGGATATTGCCTATCAATTTGAGATATCGGCCGATATTCAAGCGCTTCATGATCGTAATACTGAGCTGGAAGCGCTGGCTAACAGCTTGATGGTAGAGAATGTCCGTTTGGCTGATCTGGAGCGTGAGAACAGGACTCTTCGCCAACTCCTGAATTACACCCGCAACAATCCTCAATTTATCTATGAAACAACCACCATTGTTGGCCGCAGTATAGGCTTTGATCCAAGCAACCTGCTCTACTTTGTCTACGTTGATGTCGGCGCTCGTGACGGCGTCGCTGAAAATATGCCGGTGATTACCGATCGCGGCCTGGTTGGCCGGGTAACAGCAGTTAGCCCAAACTTGTCCCAGGTTTTAATGTTGATTGACCCGGCCAGTTCGGTCAATGTAGTCATCCAAAATAGCCGGGTGACCGGTGTTGTCCGGGGCCATCTTGATGGTACCTTGACCATGGAACGTATTCCCCCCGATGAAACGGTCAATCCCGGAGATATCGTTTTGACCTCCGGGCTGGGCGGCAACTTTCCTGATAAGTTGGTTATTGGCCAGATTACCGAAGTCATTCAGCGCGATCAAGATATGTTTCAGATTGCCAGGGTTCGGCCCACGGTTGACTTTGGCAAACTGGAGACGATGCTGGTGATTACCTCCTTTGAACCGGTTGATTTTGAAGCAGAACTCCTAGAGGCTCAGGAGGCAGGCAATTAGAACCATTATTGGGCTGCTTATTCTGGTTGGGGCAGCGATCATCCAATCTACCCTGTCACGCTATATGAAGATCAATGGCGTCCATCCGGACCTGGTTCTTATTCTGGTGATTGCCTGGAGTTCTCTGAATGATTTAGAAGAAGGTTTGACTTGGGCCTTGATGGGTGGTTTAAGTTTAGATTTTATTTCCGGGGCGCCTTTTGGTGTTTTTTCTTTGGCTATGCTGATCGTAACGCTGTTGGTTAATTTCTCTCAGGGGCGTATTTTAGGCAGCAGTATTGTATTGCCATTAAGCCTGACTTTTCCGCTCAGCCTTCTTTTTAACACGCTGGCCCTGTTTTTCCTTTATTTGCTCGGCTGGCCGGTCGCCTGGATTGAATCATTTGCCAATGTGCTTTTCCCTGTCGCCCTATTGAATAGCGGCGTTATGGTCTTAATCTACCCGTTATTGTCCTCTGTCAACCGTTTTTTGTACCCACCACATCTGTCGTATTAGCCCAGGGATAGGATCAGCTTTCTGATTTGTAACTTCTTAGGTATAATTTTCGCCCATGACCGAATTTCAGATCAAGATTCGCAACTCTTTATTCCGGGCAGTGACGTTTCTGGCTTTTGGTATTTTATCGCTGCAGCTCTGGAATTTACAGGTTGTGCAAGGAGAAACTTACCGGGAGTTGGCCGATGCCAACCGTTTTCGCATTACCGAGGTTCCTGCTTCGCGTGGCGTGATCTACGACCGTAACGGTGAGCTGCTGGTTCGTAACCGGCCTGTTTATAATGTTACGGTTATTCCAGCTTTTTTGCCGGATGATGCTACGCAAGAAGCCAGAATTTTTGCCCGCCTCTCGGAGCTGTTAGAGTTACCGATTACCAGCCAGGTCGAACCGATCATTGGCCGTAACAATGGTTACTTTCAGGCCATTACGCATCATCAATTTACCCGCCAGCTTCAGCGCCAAATTATCAATCCGCGCAGCCGCCAGTTTGTCAATGAACCAAGAGGCATTCGGGATGCTGTCAATGAAAACCGGCTGACGGCCCCATTTCTACCGGTGACGATTGCGACGGATATTGACCCGATTGTTGCCGCTAAAATTGAAGAAGAGCGATTGGACCTGCCGGGAGTTTTGATTGACATCTCTCCCAGCCGGGAATATCTATACGGCGAGCTGTTGAGCCATATCCTGGGCTATATTGGCCCTATTCCTGCCGAAACGTTTGAGGAGTATGAGGCGCAGGGGTATGGCTTGACCGACGAAATTGGTTTGGCCGGACTGGAGATCCAATATGAGGAGTGGCTACGAGGAATCAAGGGACTGGAGAGTATCGAAGTTGACGTTACCGGCCAAAAGATTAGAACGGTCAGCCAGGATATTGAAGTTCGCCCTGGGCATAATCTTAGACTTACTCTTGACCTGGAGCTGCAGCAAGCCACAGTTGACGCTCTGCAAGAGATGATGGATGAAGTGGGGTCAGAACAGGGTGTGGCTATTGCCCTCAATCCCCAAAACGGTGAAATATTAGCGCTGGTTTCATTGCCCAGCTTTGATAATAACCTGTTTTCGCGGGGGATCACGCCCCGCGAGTTGTCGCTGCTCAGCGAAGATCCTCAAACCCCGCTGGTAAACCATGCGATTGCCGGCCTTTATCCGCCCGGCTCGATTTTTAAGCTGATCACCGCTTCCGGCGCCATCCAGGAAAGGACGGTGTCTCCGGAGATGCTGGTGGTGGATGAAGGCATTCTTTATTTGCCCAACCAATTTGAGCCTGATAATCTTGACCTGGCCCAACCTTTCTTCTGTTGGTTACAAGGAGGTCACGGGCCGGTCAATTTTGTTTCGGCGCTGGCCTGGTCGTGTAACGTCTATTTCTATTTTATCGGCGGTGGATATCCGCCGGCGGAATATGAGGGGCTGGGGCTGGACCGGCTGGGGCGATATGCCAGGATGTATGGCCTGGGCAGTGAAACAGGAATCGATCTACCCGGCGAACTGGCCGGCCTGGTCCCCGACCAAAGGTGGAAGCGCTTGAACTATGCCGAAACGTGGCTGACCGGCGATACCTATAATATGTCGATTGGACAGGGTTTTGTGCTGGTGACTCCGCTCCAAATGGCTAACGCTTACGCGGCGATTGCCAACAGCGGTACACTGTACCGGCCCCATCTGGTCAAAGAGATCCTGGATGCGGATGGCAACCTGGTAAGAACGATTGAACCCGAAGTGATTGGCCGGCTTGAAATCGACCCTCAAAATATTCAACTGATTCGTTCCGGCCTGCACGGCGCCATTAACTGGGAAACCGGTACGGCCAACCAACATTTTGATGTGCCGGGTATCGACGCTTCCGGCAAAACCGGCACAGCCGAGTTTTGTGATCGTTATCCCCAATGTTTGGATCGGGAGGGCCGGGTAAGAACCGCCCACGCCTGGTTTGCCTCCTATGCCCCTACCAATAATCCTGAAATTGTCACCATTGTCTTTGTTTATGGCGGCAAGCAGGGCGCCGGTGTGGTGGTCCAGGGGTCGGAAGTGGCCGTTCCGGTTACCAACCAAATCTTGCGCCATTATTTTGGAATTGAAGATGAGCCGGATGCCGAAGATAGCGAAACCGAAGAAGAATTGCCGGCGAAATTGAATGCTGAAACCAGGTTCACCGCCCGATTTTTGGGAACGGATAGTTGGCTAATCGAGGATGAGGCCAGTATTTTTGGCTTTATTGTTGATGAGCAAGGCGAGCCACTGAAAGATATTACGGTTGAAGTGGTGCGGGATGGTGAAGTAGTTGCCCAAACAATTTCTGCCGAGACCGGGCAGTTTGATTTTAACAGCCTCGCTGCGGCTGAGGTGAAACAGTGGGAGCTGCGCTTGCCGGACTATGCCAACGCAGCCTCCCTGCAACTGGATTTAATCAATGGGGTTCGCTATCTGGCCCAGTTTGAAGCCTTGCCCGCCGAAGAAACGGTCTCTGCGGTCGAGCAGAACGAAGCTACGCCGTAGTTCCTGCTTCTAAAACCTGGCGCAGGGCGCTTATAAACTGCTCGTTCTCGCCGGGTAGCCCGACCGTCACCCGGATATGATCGGGTAGATAAAATCCACCTAACGGGCGGACGATCACCCCACGTTTCAAAAGCGCTTCCGCCATCACCGGCGCCGGCATAGCCGGTTGAAAGAGAACAAAGTTGGCCTGGCTCGGCCAGGCTTGAATGCCTAAGGCCTTGATCTGCTCGTACAGCCATTTTCTGCCGCTGATCACCAGTTCGACCGTCTTTTCGATATGATCCCGATCTTGAAGCGCGGCAATTCCCCCCTCGATCGTGACCCGGCTGAGATGAAATGGCTGGCGCATGCGGGCAATATAGCGGCTAATTTCAACCGGCGCGATGCCATAGCCCAACCGCAGCCCGGCCAGCCCGAACACTTTGGAAAAGCTGTGGACAACGACCAGATTTTTACCTTCTTGAACATAAGCTAACGAGTCGGCGATGTCATCAGCCGTAACGAAGTGATGATAAACTTCGTCGCTCACCACCAGTACATGGGGCGGCAGGTGGCTGATCAGCGCTTCGAGCTGCTGGGCCGTTAAATGATTGCCGGTTGGATTATTTGGACTGCACAGGTAAACAAGCCGGGTCCGTTCGGTAACGGCCGCCAGAATAGCCTCTATATCATAGCGAAAGTCGGTGGGGTCCAGATCAACATAGACGACCTTAGCCCCTATTCGCTTGGCTGTGGCGTCATAAATGGGAAAGGTGGGCCGGCAAATGATACATTCATCCGCCGCGGTTAAAAAGCTGTTGGCAATCATCCACAGCACATCGCAGCCGCCATTGCCCGAAAAGAAATGATCGGGACTCAGGCCGCGGCCAATTGATCCGGCCAGGGCCTCTCTTAAATCGTCATCGCCCATGGGTGGGTAGCGGTTGAGTTGAGCTGCGGCTCGCTGCATGGCCTCTACCGCCAGAGGTGAAGGGGGCAGCGGGTTTTCATTCGAGCCGATTTTAATAATCTCTTCCAGCCCGTATTGGCTGCGAACCTCTTCGGTCGATTTGCCTCCAACATAGATGGGCGAGGCGGCAATATTAGGGTTGAACTGTAGGCTCATCGGTTATCTCCTTGTTGGTAAAGATTTGATTGTAACCAGGGATGAGCCGTCGAGCAAAAACGGGGTTTGGAATTTGACGACACCAAGCGGATGGGTATACAACATAGGGGTTGGACGGGCAGCAGATGTTATTGATTTCAAAGGGGTAATTGGTTATTGGAGATTGGTAATTACCAATCTCCAATAACCAATTACCTGGCTCAAACGGCAAAGTTATTTCTGGACTATTACTTTGATAGACAACATGAGGAAACGATGAGTGAACGAACGGGGGCGCAAGTCCTGGTAGACCAGCTTAAAATTCATGGCGTTGACACGATCTTTTGCGTGCCGGGGGAAAGCTACCTGGCCGTGCTAGATGCCTTGTATGACGTTTCTGAGACCATCCGGCTGATCGCTTGCCGCCAGGAGGGCGGAGCGGCTTACGCGGCTGAGGCTTATGGCAAACTGACCGGAAAACCCGGTATCTGTTTTGTGACCCGAGGGCCAGGGGCGACCAATGCCAGTATTGGCGTTCATACGGCTTATCAAAGTTCTAGCCCCATGATCTTATTTATCGGCCAGGTTCCCCGGGCGCATCAAGAGCGGGAGGCTTTTCAGGAGATCGATTACCGGCGCATGTTTGGCCAGATGGCCAAATGGGTCAGCCAGATCGATGATCCCCGCCGCATCCCGGAATATGTAAGCCGGGCCTCTCACCTGGCCGTTTCGGGGCGGCCTGGCCCGGTCGTGTTAGCCCTGCCCGAAGATATTTTAACGGAGGCTGTGGCCGTTCCAGATGCCGGGCCATACCGCCGGGCCAAGGCGGCCCCGGCGCCTGAAGATATGCTGGCCTTGCGCGAGATGCTGGCCGGTGCGGAACGCCCGCTGCTGATCGTCGGCCTGGCCGGCTGGACGCCGGAAGCGGCGCTGGATATTCGCGCTTTTGCCGAGGCCAACCAATTACCGACGGCAGCCGCTTTCCGGTCCCAGGATGTGGTCGATAACCGGGCCGATTATTACATCGGCGCGACCGGGGTAGGCAGCAACCCCAATTTGAATAAACGGATGAGAAATGCCGATCTGTTACTGGTTGCCGGCGCCCGGCTGGATCAGCTTACGACCGCGGCGTATAAATTGATTGATATTCCCCGGCCTAAACAGAAGTTGGTCCACGTTTACCCCGACCCGGATGAGTTGGGCCGGGTTTACCAGGCCGACCTGTTGATCAACGCCACAATGCCGGAGTTTGCGGCTGCGGCCAGAAATTTAGCGCCTGTGGATGGCAGCCAATGGGCCGGCTGGGCCAGGAGCGGCCGGGAGGAGTATCTGAAGTTTATCAAGCCAACTCCGACGCCGGGCCAGCTCAACTTTGGCGAAATTTTGGCCTACTTACGCGAGCATTTACCCGCCGAGACCATTGTCACCAACGGCGCCGGTAACTATACGGCCTGGTGTCACCGTTTCTATGAGTTTTCGGTTCCGCGCACCCAATTGGCGCCGACCAATGGCTCGATGGGTTATGGGGTTCCGGCGGCGCTGGCGGCCAAGTTGGTTCATCCTGAGAGGGTGGTGCTGGCTTTTGCCGGCGACGGCTGTTTTTTGATGAACGGCCAGGAGTTGGCCACGGCTATGATGTATGGCTTGAATATTATCTTTATCGTGGTCAATAATGGGATGCTGGGCACGATCCGGATGCACCAGGAGCGGAATTATCCGGGCCGGGTTTCCGGCTCAACCCTGGTCAACCCCGATTTTGCCGCCTATGCCCGCGCCTTTGGCGCTCATGGCGAAGTGGTAGAAAAAACCGAGGATTTCCCGGCCGCCTTTGAGCGCGCCCTGGCCGCTAACCGCCCAGCCCTGATCGAGCTGCGCGTCGACCCCGAAGCGCTCACGCCGGGCAGCACGCTCAGCGCCACCCGCGAGGCGGCTGTGGCTAAAAAACGGTAGGTGTGAAAGGATTGGCTTAGTGCAACTTTTGCGCAACAGCAAAACAGGTCTTCCATTCCATTCGATAAACGCCATTTTCTTCCATCTCGGCTAATTTGGCTAAAGCCTCTGTTTTGAAGCGAGTGCGTACATCAGGCGTCATCTGTTCCAGTGGTGCGCGGCTACCGTGAGTCCACTTTTCTTCCCACCACTCTTCGGCGCCGGTGTACACTATCTCGAATGGCTCTACTACAATCTGCACATTCTCAAACCCTGCTTCAAGCAAGGCTATTTTCAGTACATCTGGCTTGCCATTAACGTCATTGCCGCCGAAGTCTGTGAACTTGACATGTTTCTTGCCATATTCTCCTAGCAGCTCCCCATACCAGGCCCAGCGAGGATCGCCGCCGCCATACATAGAAATACCTACAGATCCGTCCGTCTTGAGTACCCGATGAAATCCGAGCAATGTCCCTGGCAAATCACCGAACCAAAAGATAGTGTACCCACACAGCAGATGGTCAAACGATGCATCAGCAAAGTCGAGATTTTCGCCATCCATCTGCTTGACTTTTACTTGTGTTAAAGCTAGGGCTTTGACTTCAGCGCTTACTTCAGTCAACATTCCTTGAGAAATATCAATGCCGACAACTCTCCCTTCCGGTCCAACTCTCTCTGCTGCTGGAAAGAGATTTGCTCCCCGCCCAACGCCAACATCCAGTACATGGGCGCCAGCTTGAATATCCATCAACTCAACAAGCCGCTTTCCGAAGCGAGAGGCAGACTTCGGGCCGACTTGATCATAAATAGCTGAGGCTCGGTCATACAGACCAGCTACCAGATCTTTTTGAACAGCCATATGATTCTCCTAATCCCTAAAAAAAACGATAAGCAGAAAAAATTGTTTAGGGAAAGTTTCTATATATATCTCTTCGATGCAGGAACCGAACAAAAATGACTTTGTCACCTTCTACTACCAGGCCAATTCTGTAATCTCCTACTCTAATGCGGTAGTATCGGTCACCGCCTCTGAGCTTCCTGAGGTTATCTATCTCCTGAAGAGTTTGTGCTTTTTCAACGAGTTCTACTCTTTCTCGGACTCGTTTTAGTAAGTCCTGGTCTTTGATGTCCTTTAAATCTTTGGTGAAGCTTCGCCTGAACTCAACTTTCAAGCCGCACCTTCTAGAATCTCGAAAACTTCCTCTCGGCTCACCGTTTCAGTGGCCTCTCCCTCTTTAATGGCATCTATCAGAGCCATATCTTCAATTATTTCTATAAACAAATCCTGGAACAAATCTCGCCGTTCTTGGAACAGCTCTAGCATGGCTTCCTTAAATAGTTCCTTAATCCGAACTTCATCAAGAATCAGATCAGTCATGGTTAAACCTCCTTAGCCTCATGTTACCTTTAAACATTATACCCCACTCTCGGAAATCTAACCTAATCTATCAACGATCTATACTGTGTTTATAATTTGGAAAGATCCGCCAGCTTTTGCTGTAGATCCAGGATTGTCTCTTCCTCTGCTTCAATCTGATTGAGTAGGTGAAGTGGGGTTTCACCGGCTGCATATAGGGCAGCCTGTTCTTTTAGCTTATTCAGGTTACGTTGATGGGCAGTAAGTTCCTGTTGCAGTCCTTCTCGTTCGTTAAAGATCAACTCAGCGGCGTTGGTGACTTTAGGCGCAGCCATTTTGGCCTCTGTTACTTGATTCTCAATCCAGCGAGAGAGCTGATCGGCCATGGACTTTGGATTGGCATATTCCAGAAAGAATAAGCCTTGCAAATGATCCGTAGCTTGATGTGCCCGACGGTCTTTAAGAATAGCGCAATGGATTCCAATGGCATGCATTTGACCTAACTTATGCAGCACGTTTGTGGTGCTGTACCTTAACAATGCGGAAAATAAAGAAGAAGGCAATAGAGAGAAAGAAGCAGGAGGCCAAGTAGAGCTTGAAAAGTGGACAAAATAGAGCAAAGTGGCAAGATAGACTGAAACTCTCTGGCAAGAGGCAAGTCTATGCTAAACCACTCTGCAACGCTTATTGTACCACTGGTGGGGCTAGTGAGCCATCTGCTGGTGCTGTGGTGGTTCGTCCCTCTCTGGCGAGTAGGATGGTCTGGCCCTCAGCTTGACAAACTCAAGCCCCAGCGGAGGCCAGGACCGACAGAACCAAAGCCGTGCCCAGCCTGTGCCACCGCCCAAACGAAGAGGGAGACAGTAACCAGTCCAGGGGAGCCCCCGCCAGCGCTTGTTTGCAAACGAGGGCGGCCCCGGAGTGTCGATACCAGCAGCCATTACTGCCCTAATCAAAGCTGTCGCTACTACGGCTGGCTGGGCTTGGGCAACATTCGGGCCAATGGGCATCCCAATGGCGGACGCTGGCACCAGTTGGCATGCACAGGGTGTCATCGGACCTTTCTGGAAACCATTAACACGATTTTCTACGGCAAGCAAGTTCCGGCCGAAACCATCTGGCAAGCCCTCAAAGCCCTGGCTGAGGGTTTGGACCTCCGCGCCACCGCCCGAGTTTTTGACCTGGACCCCAACACGGTCGAAAGTTGGTTAACTCAGGCGGCCCAGCATCTGACGGCGGTTTCCCACGATCTGATCCACGATTTGCACCTGAGCCAGGTCCAGGTGGATGAATTGTGGACCTTGCTAGGCCAAGCCGAGTTAACTCATCAGCGGCAAGGGCGTAGCCAGTGCTGGGTCTGGGTTGGGATCGATCCGGTCAGCAAATTGAGGCTAGCTTGGGTCGTGGGAGATCGGTCTTTGGCCTGTGCTCAACGGTTGGTCCACGCCATCTGGCTGCTGCTGGCCCCTGACTGTGTGCCCTTGTTTCTCAGTGACCAGTGGAGCGCTTATGAAGCCACCTGATTGACCCATTTTGGACAGGGGGTTCAGCCCGCCCGGCGCTTCAGCCGGGGCCGCCCCCCTCAAGCCCGCTGGCAAGCTTTACCCGACTTACACTATGCCCAATTGGTCAAACAGCGGGTCAAAGGTCGGGTCGTCAGCGTCACCTACCGGGTTGTGTATGGCAGCCTGGAAAAGGTTCAAGCCGTCTTCGAGACCAGTGGTGTAGGGCAGCAGATCAACACCGCTTTCATTGAACGCCTTAATCTGACGATCCGTCAGCATGGGGCGGCTTTGGGCCGCAAGGTCAGCAGCTTCGCTAAGACCGAGCCGGGTCTGTCTCACCAGTTGGCCCTCTTTCAAGCCTATTACAACTTCTGCTTGCCTCATCTGGCCTTACGTTTACCCTTGTCCCAACTCCAACCGACCAAAGGCAACGGTTCAGCCAAAAAATGGCGAGCCCGCTCCCCGGCCATGGCCGCTGGCCTCACCGATCATCTCTGGCCTTTAGAAGAGTTGCTCCGGCTGCGGGTCCCACCTTGGCCCCAAGCGGCAAACTCTTAGTTAGCCTCCCTGTCGCTTGGACTCGGTCCCTGCCGTTGCTTTGAAGCTTGGCTTAAAGAGCCCCACCTGAAGCCCTCCCTGGTCACCAATCACCCCTTTAGAGGCTTACTGGCTATTTGGAAGGCCTCTTATCTCTTCTTTTACCCTCATTTGCCAACCTACATCCCTTTTTCATTTATCCGCATTGTTAAGGTACAGCACCTACGCTCGTGACAATGAAAGAAATTATTTCCCTTGATTCACCCGCAGCCATTCATACATCAGGACGCCGCCGGCAATGGCGACATTCAAGCTTTCGGCCTGGCCGTAGATGGGCAGGCTGACGTAGCCGGCCAGGTGAGGGTGCAGGTCGGGGCTGAGGCCGCGCGCTTCGTTGCCGAGGACCAGGGCGACCGGGCCGGCTAAAAGATCGCTTTGCCAGGCGGTTACACCCAGCCGGGCGTCAGCGCCGACCGGGCGGCAGCCGAGCTGGGCCAGGCGGCGCAAGCCTTCAGCGGCCTCTTTGAGCCGAATAAAGGGCACAGTAAACAAAGAGCCCATGGTGCTGCGAACCGTTTTGGGATCAAAGGGATCGACGCAGGGTTCCAGTAGAATCACCGCTCGCACACCAACCGCGTCGGCGGTGCGGATCAGGGTACCCATGTTGCCGGGGTCTTGGAGCTGGTCGAGGACGAGGATGAGAGGAGGTAATTGGTAATTAGTAATTGGTAATTGGTAATTGGTAATTGGTAATTGAGTGGGCAG
>Ga0073934_10006657_pt1 | contig 16651 bp, 17 predicted proteins | sample LarsenN4metaG_FD_76834 | JGI IMG/M metagenome (GOLD analysis project Ga0073934, IMG submission 76834) | Hot spring sediment bacterial and archeal communities from British Columbia, Canada, to study Microbial Dark Matter (Phase II) - Larsen... ...
CGAGGTGTTCAGCATTCCGCGCGTCGGCCGGGTCGCGGGCTGCTACGTCACCCACGGCGTCATCACCCGGGGCTCGAAGGTCCGCTTCCTGCGCGAGGGAACGGTGATCTGGAAGGGGGCCATCTCGTCGCTGAAGCGCTTCAAGGACGACGTGCGCGAGGTGCGCGAGGGTTTCGAGTGCGGCATCGGGCTCGAGAACTACTCCGACCTGAAGCCGGGCGACGTCATCGAGACCTACGAGGACCGCGAGATCGCGCGGGGGTGACGCGATGTACGCGGCGGCCGTCCGCTTCGACCTCCATATCCCCGAGAGCCGGTCGCTGAAGGCAAAGCGGCAGGCAATCCGGCCGATCCTGGACGGTCTGCGCCATCGGTTCAAGGTTTCCGTCGCCGAAGTCGACCACCTGGAGCAGTGGCAACGGGCGGGAATCGGCGTCGCCCTGGTGGCGAACACCGAGCGGCACCTGCACGAGGTGTTGGAGTCGGTGGAGCGGTTCGTCGCGGCTGCGCCGGGTATCGAACTGCTCGACTCGGAGACGGCCTGGCTGGAGGTCGAGCACTCGTGACGTCAGCCCGCCGCTACCCAAGGACCGCCCGGCTCAACGAGTCCATCCTCGAGGTGCTCGCCGACGAGCTCGAACGCATGTCCGACCCGCGCCTCGACATGGTCACGCTCACCGGCGCCGACGTGACGCGTGACCTCTCGCGCGCTCGGGTGTACTTCTCGACGCTGGCCGCCGAGGCCGCGCACCCCGACGGCGACGCCGCGGCCGGCGCCGCCGCTGCGCTCGACGCGGCCGCACCGCATCTGCGCGCGGTGCTCGGTCGGCAGCTCCGCGTGCGCCAGGTACCGAAGCTCGTGTTCGCCGTCGACCAGGGGATTCTCGCGGGGCAACGTATCGAGGAGATCCTTCGCGGTGAGCGGACGCTCGACGAAGAGGTCGAACCGTGAGCGCCGAGGCACAGCTTCACGACATCGACGAGATGCTGCAGCGCGCGGCGCAGGTCATCCTCGCCGCCGACGAGGTCGCGCTCGCATGCCACGTCAACCCCGATGGCGACGCGCTCGGCTCGATGCTCGCCTTGCACCACGTGCTGCGCGGCGCCGGCGTGCACTCGACGGCGTCGTTCTCGCAGCCGTTCGTCGTCGCGCCCCACTACCGCGAGCTCCCGGGGCTCGACCTCCTCACCGCGCCGGAGCGATTCCCGCGCGAACCGGAGGTGATGGTCACGTTCGACTCGGGTTCGCTGGCGCGTCTCGGAGATCTCGAACCGTCTGCGAAGGCGGCGAGCGAGCTCGTCGTGATCGACCACCACGTCTCCAACCAGCGCTACGGCACGATCAACGTGATCGACCCCGACGCGGCGGCGAGCGGCGTGCTGGTGCGGCGCCTGGTCGAGCGCTTGGGCATGCCGCTCAATCGAGACGCGGCGGTGTGTCTCTACACGGCGCTCGTGTGCGACACCGGTCGCTTCCAGTACGAGTCGACGACTCCCGAGGTGTTCGACTTCGCTCGCGAGCTCTCGGGATTCGATCTGCCGATCGCGCGCTTGTGCCGGACGTTGTTCGAAGAGCACCGGTTCGCGTACCTCCAGCTCCTGGCCGGTGTGCTGGCGGGTGCGTCGCTCGTCGCCGACAAGCGCTTCGTGTGGGCGAAGGTGACCACCGCCGACCTCGCCCGCCACGGCGTCACGTTCGAAGAGGTCGAAGGTCTCATCGACGTCGTGCGCCGCACCCGGGAAGCCGAGGTTGCGTGCGTGCTCAAGGAGGCACCCGACGGAACGTGGCGGGTGTCGCTGCGGTCGCTCGGTGAGGTCGACGTCCGGCGGATCGCCGAGCAGCAGGGCGGCGGCGGGCACCGGTTCGCGGCCGGCTTCACGAGCGACGAGCCTCCCGAGGCGATCGTCGAGAAGCTCCTCTCGGCCCTCCCCTGAGCAGCGCGCCCCACCTTGCGTTGGAATTGCAGGCGGAGGGCGCAAACTCGACGCAAGAAGGGCCTCGGGTGATCGACGGGTTGGTGGTCGTGGACAAGAGTGCGGGGTGGACGTCGCACGACGTCGTCGCGAAGCTGCGGCGCGTGTACGCGCAGCGGCGCATCGGGCATGCGGGGACGCTCGATCCCGACGCGACCGGCGTGCTGCTCGTCGGGCTCGGTCGGGTGACGCGCTTGCTCCGCTTCCTCCAGGAGCAGGTGAAGACCTACCGGGCACGCGTCGTGTTCGGGATCGCGACCGACACGCTCGACGCGTCCGGTGCGGTGCTCGAGCAGGCAGAGATGTCGTTCGCGCGAGAGCAACTCGAGGATGCGGCACGCTCGTTCCTGGGCGACATCGAGCAGGTGCCACCGATGGTGTCTGCGATCAAGGTCGGTGGCCGCAAGCTCTACGAGATGGCGCGCGCCGGTGAGGAGATCGAGCGAGCGCCCCGGCGAGTACGCATCGAGCGCATCGACGTGCACGACCTCGCACCGGGTCCCTATCCCGAGGCCGACCTGACCGTGGTGTGTTCGAGCGGGACGTACATCCGGTCGCTGGCCGCCGACCTCGGCACCGCGCTCGGCGGGTGTGCCCACCTGAGCGCGCTGCGCCGCATCGCGATCGGCGAGTTCTCCGCGGACGACGCCCGCACGGTCGAGGCGGTGGAAGCAGATCCGGCCGCCGCCGTGCTCACGCCCGCCGACGCGATGCGCGGGCTCGACCGTGTCGTCGTGACGGGCGAGCAGGCGCGCGGCGTCGCCCACGGCGCGACGTTCGCCGCGCGCTCGCTGGTCGGGGACGACTCCGCACCCGGGCCCTTCGCGGTCACCGACGACGCGGGCACACTGCTCGCGGTGTACGAGCGGCGCGGTGCGGGTGTGAAGCCTGCAGTGGTGCTGACGCCGTGAGGATCTGGCGTGACAGTGCGGACGTTCCCCGTGCGGGACGTGGTCGAGCCGTCGCGATCGGCGCCTTCGACGGGGTGCACCGCGGGCACGCGGCGGTACTGCGGCTCGTGCACGACCTGGCTTCCGCGCGCCGGCTGTCGGCGACGGTGTTGACCTTCGATCGCCACCCCGCGGAAGTGGTCCGGCCCCAGTCGGCACCCTGCCTGCTCACGCAGCTCGACCAGAAGCTGGAGCTGCTCGCGGCGACCGGTCTCGCCGAGGAATGCCTCGTCCTGCCCTTCGACGAGGCGCGCAGCAAGGAGAGCGCCGAGGAATTCGTCGAGGAGGTCCTCGCCGGGGTGCTGCAGGCGCGGCTCGTGGTCGTCGGGGCCGACTTCCACTTCGGCCACCGCCGCCACGGCGACGTCCCGTTGCTCCAGCGCATGGGCGCAGAGCTCGGTTTCGAGGTGCTCGGGCTCGGTCTGGTCGCGGCGCCCGACGGCATCACCCCGACACCGGACGCGCTGCCGTACTCGTCGACGCGCGTGCGCAACGCGCTTGCCGCGGGCGACCTCGCAACCGCGGCCGACGTGCTCGGGCGTCCGTACGAACTGCACGGGACGCTCGCCGGCAACCGGTTCGTCGTCCCCGAGCGCGTCTGCATTCCCGCGGCCGGCGTCTATCCCGCGGAGCTCGTGACGGGCGCGCAGACGCTCGCGGTGACCGTGACGGTCGGCGACGCCGTCATCGTCGACCGCGCTCCCGATGCCGGTGCGGCCGCGCTGCGCTTCATCGCGCCGAACGAATGACGAATGCGAGTCGCACCGCGACGTCGTCGACGGGTCGGTCCCCGGCGGCAACCGCCATGACCAGGTCGTACACGTCAATCAGTGTGATACCGACCTCAGAGCGCGTCGCGGGCAGCCTCGAAGTTCCTCACGAATTCCGCCAACGAGTCGCCGCCGAACTTCCGCAGTGCCTCGTCGGCGAGCACGAGCGCCGCCATCGTCTCGGCGACGACGCCCATCGCCGGGACCGACGTGACGTCGGTGCGCTCCTTGAACGACACCGACTCCTCCTTCGTGACGACGTCGACGGTCTTGAGCACCGGGCGGTTCAGGGTTGCGAGCGGCTTCATGGCGAGGCGTGCTGCCACGAGCTCACCGGTCGACATGCCGCCCTCGATCCCGCCGGCGAGCGTCGTCTCGCGGCGGTACGCGTGCGAGTCTGCGTCCCAGGTGATCGGATCGTGGGCCTCGGAGCCGCGCCGGCCCGCCACGTCGAAGCCGTCACCGATCTCGACGCCCTTGATCGCCTGGATGCTCATGAGCGCCTGGGCCAGGCGCGCGTCGAGGCGCCGGTCCCAGTGCACGTGGCTGCCGAGCCCGACGGGCACTCCGTACGCGAGCACCTCCGCGACACCGCCGAGCGAGTCTCCGTTCTTGGCAGCCGCCTTCACCTCGGCGATCATCGCAGCTTCGGCATCGGTGTCGAAGCAGCGCACGGGCGATTCGTCGACCGTCGCGAGATCCGCGGGCGTGGGGCGCAGCCCGTGCTTGGCGCGCGCGGCCCCGAGCTGCACCACGTGCGAGACGACTTCCACACCGATGTGACGCAAGAGGACCTTCGCGACCGCGCCGGCCGCTACGCGCGCCGCCGTCTCGCGCGCCGATGCGCGCTCGAGCACGTCGCGCGCGTCGTCGAAGCCGTACTTCTGCATGCCGGCGAGGTCGGCATGGCCCGGGCGGGGCTGGGTGAGCGGGTTCTCCGTGCGGCCCGGCGCCGGTGACATCTCGGCTTCCCATCTGGGCCACTCGACGTTGGGGATCTCGATCAGCAGCGGCGACCCGAGCGTGCGCCCGTGGCGCACGCCGCCGAGCAGCAACAGCTCGTCGCGCTCGAAGCGCTGGCGGGGTCCTCGCCCGTATCCGAGGCGACGCCGCGCGAGCTCGCTTGCGATGTCGTCGACGGTGATCGGCAGGTTCGCAGGGAGTCCCTCGACGATGACCGCCAGCGCGCGCCCGTGTGACTCGCCCGCCGTCAAGAAGCGCAGCATCAGCGGTCCGCGAGGCGGCGGGTCGTCTCGACGTCGCGTGCGAGCTGCGCCTTGAGGTCGTCGATCGAGCCGAAGCGGGTCTGGCCGCGCAGCCACGTCTCGACGCGCACGCGAGCGTGCTCGAAGTACAGGTCGTCGTCGAAGTCGAGAAGGTGTGCTTCGACGAGCAGGAGACCGTTGTCGGCGTAGAACGTCGGGCGCCGGCCGATCGAGATCGCCGTGCGGTGCACCGATCCGTCGGGCCGCTCGTACCATCCCGCGTACACGCCGTCGGCAGGGAGCTGGATGTCGCCCGGCACGGCGACGTTCGCGGTCGGGAACCCGATCTGGCGACCGCGCTTGTCACCGTGCTCGACGACGCCTTGCACCTCGTACAAACGACCGAGCAGGCGGTTCGCGGTCGCGACGTCGGCGCTCGCGAGGGCCGCGCGTACGGCTTCGGACGACACGGGCTCGTCGAGCTGCTCGTCGTGGACGAGCGCGACCGTGTGGACCTTGAACCCGAAGCGCGCGCCGTGCTCCTCGAGTGATGTCACGTCGCCGCGGCGGCGGTGCCCGAAGTGGAAGTTCTCTCCCTCGACCGCGGCGCGTGCGTGCCACGTACCGACCACGATCTCGCGGAGGAAGTCGTCGGGTGCCTCGAGCGAGCGATCCTCGTCGAAGCGCAGCACGTGGACGAAGTCGACGCCAGCACGCTCGAGCAGCTCGAGGCGTTGCGAGAGCGTGCTCAACAACCGCGGCGCCGACTCGGGACGAACGACGGTCGCCGGGTGGCGGTCGAACGTCACCGCGACCGCGGGGGCACCGAGCTCGTCGGCCACCCGCCGGACCGCGTCGAGCAGCGCCTGGTGCCCGCGGTGCACGCCGTCGAACGTCCCGACGGTGACGACGGAACCGTTCGGCAACGGCGGGACGGGATGACCTTCGAGGATGCGTTCCACGGCCCACCAGGCTACCGGGCGGCCCGGGCCGGCCCTCGGGACGCGCGTCAGCCGCCGTGCTCGGTCGGGTTCCCGGCCTTGACCTCGACGCGCCGTGCCTGCTGTCGCTTCGCGATCGGGATCTCGATGCGGAGCAGCCCGTGGTCGCACGTCGCCTGCAGGTGCTCGGCATCGACGTTCTCCCCGAGATAGAGCTGGCGCATGTAACGGACGTGGCGGCGCTCGCACAGCACCTGCTCGTCGGCGTCCTCGTGCGTCGAGGTGCTCTCGGCGCTGACGGTCAGGGTGTTGCGCTCGACGCTCAGGTCGATGTCGTCGGGCCTGATCCCTGGCAGCTCCATCTCGACGACGTACTTGTCGTCCTTGCGGTACACGTCCATCGGCATCGCGCGGCCCGAGGCGGCTCTGGCTTCGCTCCCGGCCTGGCTCGTATCGACTCCCACAGCCGGTCGAGTCCGGCGAAGGGGTCCCAGCGCATCATCGACGACATGTGCACCTCCTTCGGCTGGCAGTGATCGCGTGTAGCAATACCCGGACAGGTCTCCCGTTACAAGCGCGGCAAGCAGGTTAGTGTCGCCCGCATGACGGGATTGCGCGAGCGGCTCGCCGCGCCCGAGCCGGCCTTCGGCGGATGGTGCACGTTGGGGTCGCAGTTCTCCGCCGAACTGCTCGGACACGTGGGCTTCGACTACGTGTGCATCGACTGCCAGCACGGCTTGATCGACTACGACGCGATGTGGCCCATGATCCAGGCGTTGCGCGGCACGGGCGCGGCGCCGGTCGTGCGGGTGCCGTTCAACCAGACGCACTGGCCCGGCAAGGTGCTCGACGCCGGAGCCGAGGGTGTGATCGTGCCGATGGTCAACACGCGCGACGAGGCCGCGGCCGCGGCCGCCGCATGCCGGTACGCCCCCGAAGGTGTGCGCAGCTTCGGACCGGTACGCGCCGGTCTGCTGCTCGGAGACGACCCGCCCGCCGTGAACCGCCGCGTCGTCTGCCTGGTGATGATCGAGACTGTCCGCGCGGTCGAGAACGCCGACGAGATCTGCTCGACTCCCGGCGTCGACGGGATCTACGTCGGGCCGGCCGACCTGGCGGTCAGCATGACGGGCAGCCTCGCGGCGATGGGATCCAAGGAACATGCCGACGCGATCGAGACCGTGCGGCTCGCGTGCGATCGCCATGGAGTCGTCCCGGGGATCCACACGTCGGGAGGAGCACAGGCGCGCGAGTACGCGGACGCCGGCTTCCGGATGTGCACACTGACGACCGACGCGGCGATGCTGCGCTCGTACGCGCGCGAGCAACTCGGCGTCGCGCGCGGGGCCGGCCCGGGATCGGCGGGACGCGGGCCGTACGGCTGACGGGCACGCCACCTCCGGTTGTACCGGCACGGGGCGCGGGGTAGACCTCTCCACGATGGCTCGAATCCTCGTTGCGCTCGACGAGACCGACGCGTCGGGACGGGTCGCGCAGTTCGTCAACGACTTCTTCGGAGGCAAGGCCGACGTCGAGATCTTGGCGATCAGCGTCGCACGCGGACCGGCGACGTGGATCCCACCCGCCGCCGGCTACGGATGGGTCTACGGTTGGGGCTGGCCGGCCGCGCTGAGCCCGCAGGAGATCGAAGCCGCGCGCGACGAGGTTGTCGAACGTGCGGAACAGACGCTCGAGCGGCAGGGCATCGCCGACGACGAAGCGATCGTCGAGGTCGGTGACCCGACGGTCGTGATCCTGCAGGCGGCACGCGATCGCGGCGTCGATCTCGTCGTGGTCGGCACGAACCACAAGAACCTGCTCGAGCGCCTGTTCTCCCGATCGGTGTCGCACGAGGTCCTGCGCGAGTCGGACCGACCCGTGCTGCTCGTGCCCTGAGTGCTCGCCGCCTCTCATCCGGGCGCGCGCCGCCGGAGCACGACCGCAACCGCCGCTCCGAGTGCGACGACCGCGAGCGCGGTCGCGTGCCCCCACCGGAACCCGTCTGCGATCGCGCGCGCCGTTTCGGCTCCGGTCTCGACCTCGTCGCCCGCCAGCAGATCACGGACCGCGTCGACGTCGCCGACCCTGCGCTGCACGACGAGCAGCACGCCGGCGCCGACGAGCGCCGCACAGTAGGTGTAGGCCAGGTTGCGTGCGTACTGGTGCGCGGCGTTGGCGCGGCCCATGCCCGAGGCCTCGACGTGACGTTGGAGGAACGTCAACAACGACGTCGACACGACGCCGACGCCGAGTCCCTGGACGAGCGCCATACCCCAGACCAGCGCGAGCGAGGTGTGCACGTCGATCACGGCGAGGCCGAGCGCGACGGCGGGGAGGATCGCGAGGAACCCGTACGCCGCGACGTCGGCGGGGTCGGCACGCGTGAGCAGGCGGCTCACGCCGATCGAACCGCCCGACCAGCCGATCGAGAGGAACAGTACCGACGCGGCCGCCACGCCGGATGAGTGGTCGAGTCCGGCTTGCACGTAGAGCGGGAGGTACGCGTTGAGGCCGAGGCAGCCGCCGAAGACCGCGGCGCTCGCGACGTGCACCGCCGAGAGCGGCATGCGCGCGAAGTAGCGGCGTTCGAGCACCGGGTGCTCCGTGCGGCCCGTGTGCCACCAGTACGCAGCTGCGAGGACGACCGCGCCGGCGAGCGCCGCGACCGACCAGCGCGTGAACGCGGACAGCCCGGCCAGGCTGACGACCGTGAACGCGGCGACGAGCGTGATGCCCTTCCCGTCGAACCGCAGCGCGCTCGCATCGGCGCGGCGGCCGGGAAACCGGTTCCACGCCAGCACCGCGGCCGTCACGCACAGCGGCACGTTCACGAGGAACACGGCACGCCAGCCGGCAACGGCATCGAGGCCGGCGGCGACTGCGGGGCCGACGATCGCCATGACTCCCCATACCGCCGAGATGGCCGCGAAGGCCCGCGGCACGAGGTCCTGCGGGTAGACGAGCCCGACCGCGGCGAGCGCCACCGCGAGGACGAGCCCGCCGCCGACACCCTGCACGACGCGGAACGCGACGAGGACGGCGACGTTCGGAGCGAGCGCGCATGCCACGCTCGACGCGCCGAAGAGGACGAGCGTGGCGCGAAACGTCGTGCGTACGCCGAGCGCGTCGACGACGGGGCCGGCCACGACGACCGAGACCGTCGACGCGACGAGGAACCCCGTGATCACCCAGGTGATGAACCCGACGTCACCGAGGTCGCCGGTGATGCCCGGGAGGATCGCGATGACCGCGACGCCGTCGAACGCGGCGAGCGCGATGGTGCTGAGCGACGCGATCGTGACGGGCGCGAGGTCGCGCCCGAGCAACCGGTTCGGGCCGAGCTGCGCGGGAACGCTCACGCCTGCGCGCCGAGGCGCTCCTCGCGCTTGTCCTTCGCCTCCCACATCACGATCTGGTTGCCCCAGGGGTCGAGGAACGAGGCGTGATATCCGTTGAACTCGTCCCACCACCCTTCGTCCCAGAGCTTCGTGGCGCCGAGCGTCAGCGCTCTGTCGAGATACACCTGCGGCGCGTCGTCGACCAGGATGTACGTACGCGGCTGCACGCCCTGGCGCGGCGGCTGGGGTTTCGCGTCGGGATCGGGCGGCTGCGTGCGGGCATTGAACAGGCCGAGGTGGAGGCCTTCGCCGGGCACGATCTGGTGGAACTCACCGGCCGGACGCGGGTTGATCGTCCACCCGAAGAGCTTCTCGTAGAACTCCTGCGCCGCGACCGGGTCGTCACACGGAAGATCGACGAATACGAGCGTGTTCACGTGTCTCCTTCCATTACGAGCGCGACGCCGCGCCCGGCTTGTACGTTCCCTTGTCGCGCCACAGGACGATCTCGATGCCCCACGGGTCGCGGAACGCCGCGTGCCGTCCGTCGAACTCCTCCCAGTAGACCTCGTCCCACAGCTTCGTCGCGCCCTTCGCGATCGCGCGCTCGAGGTACGCGGGCGGGTCGTCGACCATGACGTAGATGCGGGGGTGCGGTCCGGCGACGGGAGCGTCGACCTTGTGCATCCCGAGGTTCGGCTTGATACCGGGCAGGATCTCGTGGAACTCGCCTGCCGGCCGCCGGTTGAACTCCCATCCGAAGAGGTCGGCGAGGAATTGCGAGTGCGCCTCCACGTCGGGCGACGGGATGTCGACGAAGATCATCGGGTTGGGCATGGGTTCCCTTCTCGTTGCAGTCTGCGTACTGCCGCGTCGCCGAGCGCGACGAAGCGTTCGAAACCTTCGCGGTACACGGGGAGGGGCTCGGGCTCGACGACGTGCATCGCTGGTCGCGGCCAGTCGCCGGCCGCACCGGCACCCGGTGCCGGCCACCAGCCGACCGCGGCGCCGGCCGCGAGCGCCGCGCCGTAGGCGGCGAGCTCGGGTTCGGCGGGTACCTCGACCGGGCACTCGAGGACCGCGGCTTTGATGGCGCACCACAGCGGGCTGCGGGCCGGTGAACCGCCGACGACCACGCGGTGCGTCGGCACGCCGCGCTCGGCCAGTGCGCGTGCGATGTGCGCGAGCCCATAGGCGGCGCCTTCGAGCAAGGCGCGCATGACCTCGCCGGGACCGGTCGCGCTCGACAACCCGACGAGCTCCGCGCGCAGCTCGCGGTTCCAGCGCGGAGCGCGCTCACCTTCGAGGTAGGGAAGTGCGAGAACTCCTCGCGCCCCCGGCGGCACCTGCTCCGCGAGCGCGAGCAGCTCCTCGACGCTGCGTCCGGTCATCGCCGACCACCATTCGAGCGCGCGCCCGTGCGCGCTGACGGGCCCGCCGACGATGTCGACGCCGCGTGCGGCAGCCGGGAGCGCGTACATGTCGGCGGGCCGAGCCCCGCCGGCGACGGCGACGCCGAGACCGCCGGTCCGCCCGCCGGGGTCGAGGGCACGACCGGGTTCGTCGATGCCGGCGGCCCAGAACGCGAGGTACGCGTCCTGTGCGCCCGGCACGAGCGGCGTGCCGGGCGCGACGCCGTGGGAGCCGTCCGCCTCGCCGTACGCCCGGCCGGTCGGGGCGAGGGGACCGAACCCGGGCAGCTCGGGGTCGCCCGGCCAGCGTCCTTGCGCGCGCGCGGCGCCGAGCTGGTGCAGCACCCAGTCCCACAGTTGCATCGGCGCGTCGTCCCGCTCGCCGCGCAGCACGGCGTGCTGCGCGGCGTGCTGCGCATGGGGATCGAGCGTGTCGCCGGCGGGATGCGCGAGGGTCACCGCCATGCCGCCGTGTTGCGGCACGGTCGTCGGGCTCTGCCCGCCCACTGCGAGCGCGGCTGGGCGCTCGACGCCCGTTTCGGTCACGACCTTGTCGAACGCCGCGAGCCAGGCGCGCGGATCGGCGCGCCCGGCGGGCCAGCCGTGCGAACCCTCGTAGCGCGCGGTGGCGCGCGCGTGCACGGCGCCGCTGCGGTCGAGCGCGATCGCCCGCGCCGAACCGCTCCCGAGGTCGACTCCTACGACGAGTTCAACCATCAGCCCCCGACCAGCACGCGGTAGACGGGCTTCGTCGTCGCGAGCGTGAACGCGCCGCCGACGTCGCGCAGCGCGAAGCGCGCCGTGACGAGCGCGTCGAGGTCGCGCGCGAGCGTGCCCGACGCGATGAACCCGGCCGCAGCCTTCCAGTCCTCGGGCTCGTGGCTGTAGACGCCGATCACTGCGAGCTCGTGGTGGTGGATCGCGTCCGGGTGGACGGGAACCGCGAGGTCCTTCGGGAACGCGCCGTACAGCACGACCGTCGCCGCATCGTCGGCGAGCGCGAGGCCGAGCTCGAGCGCCCCGGGTGCCCCGGCCGTCACGAACACGACGTCCTGCGAGCCGCCCGTCGTAGCAGCGGCGTCGGGGGTCGCGGTCCACGCCGCGCCGGCCTCCGTCGCCCCGGCGAGGCGCTCGGCGCTGACGTCGACCACACCGACCGATGCCGCGCCGAGCGCGCGGCACAGCGCGAGGTGGAGCCGGCCCATGAAGCCCGCGCCGACGACGGTCACCCGGTCGCCGGCGCGAAAGCCGCCGAGCCGAACCGAGTGCGCCACGCACGCGAGCGGTTCGCCCATCGACGCGTGCTCGACCGGCGCGTCGCCGGTCGCGTACGCCTGTCGCGCAGGGACGCGCACGTACTCCGCGAGGCCCGCGCCCATCGAGATCGTCCCGTCGGCGAGTGCGCCACCCTGCGGCTGCTTGCAGAGCGCGCTGCGGCCGCGGCGGCACGAGCTGCACGTCCCGCAGCGCGTCAGCAGGTCGACGGTCACGACGTCGCCTTCACGCGGTGAGCCCGGGAGCGCGGCGACCGCGGCGCCCGCGTCGACGACGCGCCCTGCCGCCTCGTGGCCGGGCGCGACGGGATAGATCTGCTTCTCGCCGAGGAACAGGCGCCGCTCCATCGTGCAGAGGCCGCACGCCGCGACCTCCACGAGCACTTCGTCGGGCCCCGGAGCCGGCGTCGGCTCGTCGCGCAGTTCGACCGCCCCGGGCCCCGTGACGACTGCAACTCTCAAGGTTCGACCCCTCGTCGGTTCATGTGATCACGGGCCAGCGGTGCGGCACCGTGATGCCGGCGCGTTGCAACAACGACGCTTGCGCGTCGCGTGCCTGTTCGAACAACGCCTGTTCGTCGACGCGGGTGGAGTGACCGTCGCGCAGCACCAGCTCGCCGTCCACGAACACGTCGCGCACCGTACGGCCGTCGGTGCCCCAGACGAGGTGCAGCGCGTAGTCGCCACGCGGCGTCCATGTGACGTTGCGCGTGTCGTGGACGACGACGTCGGCGAGCTTGCCCGGCTCCAGTGATCCGATGCGGCCGTCCATGCCGATGGCAGCCGCGCCCGCGATCGTCGCCAGCTCGAACGCGGTGTCGGCGCCGAAGCGCGTCGGGTCGATCCGGGTGTCACGTGCGAGCGCGGCAGCGAGTGCCGCGGTTCGCAGGATGTCGGCAAGGTCGCCCGCGTTCGACGCGTCGCATCCGAGGGCGACGCGGCCACCCCGTTCGACGATGTCGGCGTGGCGACCCTGGCGGGCGACACCCTGCCCGAGCCGCATGTACGCCCATGGGCAGTACGCGATCGACGTGCCCGAGTCGAGCACCGCATCGATCTCCTCGTCGTCGAGCCACACGGCGTGTGCCAGGAGCAGGTGAGGACCGAGCACGCCGAGCTCGCGCAGGTGCACGAGCGGTCGCCGGCCCGAGCGCTTCAGGTACTGCTCCGGGTCCGACGACGTCGGCGAGATGTGCATCGTCATGCCGGTGTCGAGCTTGCGGGCGAGGTCGGCCGCGCCGGCGAGGAGCGCGTCGGATGCGAGGTCGTGCCCGACGAGCGTGACCCAGCCCTCGACCCGCCCGCCGCGCGGGTACGCCTCGACCACCTGGCGCTGCCGGTCGAGCACCTCGTCGGTGGGGGCCGTGTAGGGCCCCGTCTCGATGTCCCACCCCCAGGTGCCGATCGTCCCGCGCACGCCCAACCGCTGCATCGCGCGCGCGACGGCGTGGGGGTGCGCCACGGTGCCCGCTTCGACGAGCGTCGTGACGCCGTAGCGGAGGCTCTCGAGCGCCGACAGCGCAGCCGACACGTCGTCGTCGTGGTCGGTGTGCGCACCGTGCAGCGGGACGGACCATTCGAAGATCGACGCGCCGGGCGGGAGCAGGTCGGGGATGCAGCTCCGGGCGAGGGGGTCGCCGGTCAGGTGCTGGTGCGCGTTGACGAGCCCGGGTGTCACGACGGTCCCCGACGCGTCGAACAGCTCGGCACCGGGGTGCTGCGCGAGCACGTCGGCGCGGCGGCCGACCGCGACGATCCGGTTGCCGGAGATCGCGAGCGCGCCGTCGGCGTAGACCTCGCGGTTCGCATTCATCGTGACGATGTCGCCGCCCGCGATGATCACGTCGGCAGGCGCGTCGTTCGTGGAGACTCGGCTCATCCCATCGGCAGCATACGTGCGTACCCCGCGCCCGCCGCCCGGAGCATAGGGTCAACGACGTGACGCAGCGATACGACCCGAACCTGCTGGCGACCGATCCGTACCCGCAGATCATCGACGGGGCCGAGCACCGCTCGGGCGCGATCCATGCGGTGATCGATCCGTCGACCGGCGACGAGATCGCGCAGTGGGCGGAGGCGACGACCGGCGACGTCGACGGCGCGCTTGCCGCGGCCCGGCGCACCTTCGACGAAGGAGTGTGGCGGCGTGAGTCGCTTGCCGGCCGGGCCGAGGTGCTCGAGCGCGTCGCATCGGTGCTGCGGGCGCAGCGGCAGCGATTCGCGACGCTCGAGGCGCTCGACACCGGGAAGGCGGTCGGCGGCGCGCTCGTGTACGACTGTTACGAGGCCGCGACGGCATTCGCCTACGCCGCGGGTGTCGCGCGCGACCTCCACGGCGACGTTCGGCGGGCGTCGTTCCCGCCCGACCTGTTGCCGGGCGGTGGACCCGAGGTCCTCACCCTGCGCCTGCGCGAACCGGCCGGCGTCGTCGCCGAGCTGCTCCCCTGGAACGGCCCGCTGATGACGGGCAGCCAGCGCATCGCCGCGGCGCTCGCGGCCGGGTGCTCGATCGTCGCCAAGCCACCCGAGGAAGCCGTCGTCACGATCGTCGAGCTGGCCCGCGTCCTGCTCGACGCCGGCCTCCCCGCAGGTGTGCTCAACGTCGTGCTCGGGCCCGGGGAGACCGTCGGCGAGCAGCTTGTCACCGATCCGCGCGTCGACCTCGTGAGCCTGACCGGATCGGTCGAGACCGGGCGGCGCGTCATGGAGCTCGCGGCACGGAACGTCACGCCGGTCCACCTGGAGCTCGGCGGAAAGTCGCCGGTGGTCGTGTTCGCCGATGCCGACCTCGACGCGGCGGTCAACTGGGCCACGATGGCTGCGTTCGTGAACATGGGCGAGGTGTGCGTCGCGGGGAGCCGCCTGCTCGTCGAGTCGTCGATCTACGACGACGTCACGCGAGGAGTTGCCGCCGCGGCCGCGCAGCTTCCCATCGGCGACGCACTCGACCAAGGGACGTTCATCGGCCCGCTCATCAGCGCGCAGCACGCCGCACGTGTGCGCGGGTTCGTCGACCGTGCGCTCGCAGAGAAGCAGGCCGAGATCGTGGGTGGCGGGTCGCTCCCGGAGGGGGCGTTCGCGACGTTCGTCGCGCCGACGGTCATGGGCAACGTCGTCCCCGGCTCGGAGCTCGCGCAGGACGAGGTGTTCGGGCCGGTGCTCGCGGCGATGCCGTTCCAGTCGGAGGACGAAGCGGTCGCCGTCGCGAACGAGACGCGCTACGGGCTGAACGCGACGGTCTTCACCCGTGACATCGAGCGCGCCTTCCGCCTGACCGACCGGCTCGTGGTCGGCGAGGTCAACGTCAACTGCCACTTCTCGCCCGAGATGAACGGCGGTCGCGGTGAGCCGCGCAAGGCCAGTGGGGCCAGCCGCACGGGGGTCGAGGCATACACCGCGCTCAAGGCCGTCAACGTCCAGACCGCGGCGATGCGTCGATAGCCCCCGATGCTCGGGGTCCGTCGACGCTTCGCAGGGCTTCGAGCACGGCGCGCGCATCGAGCGCAGCCTGGAACTGCCGGGCGTGCCAGGCGTCGAGCGGGTCGGCGCCCGTCAGCTCGCGCACGCGCGCGATCCGGTACCCGACCGAGTTGCGATGCACGCCGAGCTTCTCGGCGACTGCGGCGCGACTGCCCCCGGTCGCGTACCAAGCGTCGAGCGTTGCGAGCAGATCCGCGCGGCCGAGGAGCGGACCGAGCCGCTCGTGCACGTATGCCTCGAGGCGGTCGGGAGGTACCGCGAGCAACAGCGCCGGCAACCCGAGCGCGTCGTACGGCAGCTCCACCACGTCGTCGCGCCGCCGCAGCAGCGCGAGCACCACCTCCGCCTCGCGGAACGAGCGCGCGGTCGAGGCCACGTCGGTCACGGTCGGTCCCGTCGCCGCGAGCACCGTCCCGTCGCCGACGATGCCCTGCAACCGCTCGCGGATGCGCGTCAGCTCGGCGTGAATCGCGCCCGAGAGCACCGTCCAGCCCCGACCGTGCTCCTCGCGAACCGGTGTCTCGATCCAGCGGACCGCCGTCTCCCAGGTGCGCTGGTGCGGGCCGTCGTACGCGAACACCGCCGCGGCGTGTGGCCGGTCGAGCACGAGCCCGAAGCGCTCCGCGGCTCGCCCGAGCTCCTCGGCGTCGCGCAGCGGCCCGAAGCGCAGCTCGTCGACCAGGCGGCTCGCGCTCTCGGCGACCGCCGCCGCCTCGGCGTCGCGCCGTACGGCCTCGATCGCGACGGGGACCACCGCCGCGCCGAGGAGCTCGTCGTCGACCGGTTCCTCGGCGAGGAGCAGGCCGATGCGGCGCGTGCCGGCGCGCACGGCGACCGCGCGCGCTCGCAGGCCGTCGGTGCACGTCACCGTCGACGGCCCCTCCGCCGCGAGCGCGATGCGCATCGATGCACCGTCGAGGCCGCGGTCGGTGCTCGCCGACGCGGGAACGCCCGACGCGGGAACGCTCGCGGCAGGCGGCGCGACCGCGTCGTCGCTCGTCGCGAGCAGCCCGCCGTGCACCGCCACGAGCCGCACCGTCCCGCCGGTCGCAACGGCGACGCGGCGCAGGATCGCGTGGAACCCTTCGCCCGCCAGTGCGATGTCCTCGAGCTCGGCGCGGAGCTTGCCCGCCGCTCGATCGGTCACCCCGCGATTGTCGCGTGCGACGATGGAGGCGATGGAACCCGTCTCACCGCCGGCGGCTGCGCGCCGTGACCTCGTCCGGGCGGTGCTCGTCGGCGCCCTCGCCGGGTTCCTCTCGGGCTTGTTCGGTGTCGGCGGCGGGATCCTGATCGTCCCGGGACTC